>Ga0207899_1000827_pt1 | contig 10628 bp, 12 predicted proteins | sample MalvirmetaMSP134_FD_184235 | JGI IMG/M metagenome (GOLD analysis project Ga0207899, IMG submission 184235) | Marine viral communities from the Deep Pacific Ocean - MSP-134 (SPAdes) | ecosystem: Environmental > Aquatic > Marine > Oceanic | place: Pacific Ocean | collected 2011-06-28
GAACAGAAACCGGCCATCGGCAAGGTCATCGCGCCGGCCGCTCTGTTCTGGTTCCGCTGGGGCGCCATGGCGACCATCGTCACCGGCCTGATCCTGGCCGGCATGAACGGCTATCTGGCCGACGCCATGACCCTGGGTCTGCAGGGCGGGGTCGCCAAGTCGACCGCCATCGGCATCGGCATGTGGCTCGGCATCATCATGTGGTTCAACGTGTGGTTCGTGATCTGGCCGAACCAGAAGAAGGCGCTGGGCATCGTCGAAGCCACGGCCGAGGAAAAAGCCGCGGCGGGACGCACAGCCATGCTGTTCTCACGCACCAACACGCTGCTCTCGATCCCCATGCTCTACGCCATGGTGTCGGCGCAGAACGTGTTCTAAGCCGTAGAACCGAATACCGACGTGAAGCGGGGCTGCCACTGGCAGCCCCGTTTTCTTTTGGTCTGAGCCGTCTATTATTGCCCCTTAGGAGACTTGACCATCAATAGGTACGACTAAGTCTCTGGGGAGAGCGCATGATAGGCACACTCGATTTCCAAACGACCGGCGGCATCGTTCATTCCGCAGGCCTTGCTCTATTCGTCCTTCCTGTTTTCGTGGTTTTCGCAATCGGTATCTTTGATTTTGCGACTAAACCTGAAGTACGAAACTCGTTTATTGACGAGTTAATTAAGCAAAAAAAAGGGATTCCGTTAAATCCCCGTAACTGGATATTGTTTCCTAAAGGGACAAATCCATGGCTGATCGACCATATTGGCAAGGCCTATTTCTCAATGATAGTTGGACTTTTGTTAATGGGGATTAGCACTGAAATTTCTTAGGCAGCCCAACGAACAGCATGCCACCATCTGGCTCAAAGCTGACCACGCGCCCTCCCATCGCCCGGACGCACGAAATCGCTCCGCACCCATGGAGTGCGGCCGCGATCAACAAACGAGAACGTTTGCCGGTTAGGCCGTCAGGTTGGCTCCACCGAAGGCGCCCAGCGTATAGGACGCCGTCTGCACGCCGGCACTGCGGTGACGGCCGATGGAATCGGCGATGTCGTCGAACACCAGGGCGACGAATTCCTGGCGGCCTTCACGCAGTTCGTCGGACGTGAACGCGGGAATCTCCCGCCCCTCGCCGAGAATGGCGTTCAGCGCCGCCGTCACCGCCGGGTCTTCGACCACCTCTTCATCGGGCACCTCGTCCGCCACGCCTTCAAGCTGGGTCCGGGCGTTGGCAAGCGATGCCTCGGCTTCGGCCAGGGTGGCGTCCAAGGTCTTCAGCCCTTCCGTGTCACCGGCGACGGTCAGCTCGTTTTTACGAGCCGCCAACACGCGGTCAAGGAAAGGAGCCGCGACCTTGAGGTCGGACAGCAGGGCTTCGAGCGCGGCACCGGAGGCCGGAGGATTGTCCTCGGCCTCGGAGAATGCCTTGCTCAGGCTGGCGAACACCGTCTTGAGCGCCTCCGCCGCCGAAACCTCCTTGGTCTCCCCACCGGAAATGGCACCGGGCAGACTGAAGGTCGCGGACGCACCTTTGGCTTCGCCGGCTTTGACATCGTCGCCAGCCGCGGCCGATTTATCGGTGCTTTTCGAGGGAGGGATAGGACGGTTTGCCAGCTGAGGGGCCACGCCCCCCACTTTGGTTACGTCTGTCATTTTCTTTGCACGGCCCCGTAAAGGAGCAGTCCTTCTGGATCGTTTTCCCATTCTGGGAGTCGGATAATCCTTCTGGAAGGCAGACAGTATACAGAAACGGGTATGTAAATGGAAGCTGCACTGCCCGGCGTCAATCGACGGCCAGAATGGCCCCCGCGGTGCGGCGATCCTCGCCCAGCAGCACGTTGAAGGTGCGGCAGGCCGCCCCCGTATCCATCCATTCCACGGCGATGCCGCGCGCGCGCAGATCCTGGCGCAGCCCCTTGGGCGGCGCCACAAACACCGCACCGCAGCCGATGATGAGAATTTCCGCGTGGGGTACGGGCGCCTCCGGCCCGGTCATGGCCTGGTGCAGGGCATCGACATCCAGGTCGGCGACGGTGCGCGCATCCCAGGCCACGCAGCGGTCCGGCCAGATCAGGATTGAGGTCTCGAAGGCTTCGCCGGCGACCCGGAACCGCCCGTCTCCGTAGGCCTGGATGATCTTCCGGCCGGCGGGAACAAGGGGCGTGACGTCAAGTCCGGGCATTGCGCTGGTCTTTTCTTACGGCGTTTCCGCCGCCTCCTTGGCGTCGCCGGTGCCGCGAGCGCGGGCGGCGACGTTGGTATAAAGCAGCAGCGGCGAGGCGACGCAGATCGACGAATAGGTGCCGACCACGATGCCGAAGATCATCGCGAAGGAGAAATCGCGGATCACCTCCCCGCCCAGGAAGAACAACGCCAGCAGCGCCACCAGGGTGGTCAGGGACGTCATCAGGGTGCGGGACAGGGTCGCATTGATCGAGTCGTTCAAAAGGTCGGGCACCGGCTTGGTCTTGTACTTGCGCAGATCCTCGCGGATGCGGTCGAACACGACCACCGTATCGTTGATCGAATACCCGGCGATGGTCAGCACGGCGGCCACCGTCGACAGGTTGAATTCAAGACCCAGCAGGGAAAACACGCCGAGGGTCAGGAACACGTCATGGGTCAGCGCCATGACCGCGCCCAGGCCGAACTGCCATTCGAAACGCAGCCAGATGTAGATCAGCATGGCGATGATCGCCACGACCACGGCCAGAACGCCGTCAAGCAGCAGTTCCGACGACACCTTGGGCCCGACGAATTCCACGCGCCGGTAGTCGACGCCGGCACCCAGTGCGTCCTTCACGGCGGCAACGGCAGCCTGTTGCGCCGCCGCATCGCCATCCTGCGCGCCGATGCGGATCAGCACGTCGGCCGGGTTGCCGAATTCCTGCAGGCTGACCTCGCCCAGGCCGAGCGCGCCCAACTGGCCGCGCATCTGGCTTAGATTGGCGGCCTGCGGCATGCGCACCTCGATCAGAATCCCGCCCTGGAAATCGATACCGAACGTCATGCCCTTGACGAAGACAAGAGCCAGCGATGCCGCGACGGCCAGGGCCGACATCGTCAGGAATATCTTGCGGAACGACATGAAGGGAATGTTGATGTCGTCGGGGACAAGCTTGAGTAGACGCATGATCTTTAATCCTACCCGGCGCCTAGACCGGCAGTTCCTGCGGCCGCGTGCGGCGCAGCCAGGCGACGACCATCAGGCGGGTGACCATGATCGCGGTGAACATGGACGTGGCGATACCGACGGCGAGCGTCACGGCAAAACCCCGCACCGGCCCGGACCCGAAGGCGTAGAGCAGAACAGCGGCGATCAGCGTGGTCACGTTGGCATCGATGATGGTGGTCAGCGCGCGGCTGTAGCCGGCGTCGATGGCGCTGATCGGCGTGCGCCCGGCGCGCACTTCCTCTCGGATGCGCTCGAAAATCAGCACGTTGGCGTCAACCGCCATGCCGACGGTCAGCACGATCCCGGCAATACCGGGCAGCGTCAGCGTCGCCTGAATCACCGACAGGACCGCCAGGATCAGCAGCAGGTTGAAGATCAGCGCCACGTTGGCCATCACCCCGAACTTGCCGTAGGCGATGACCATGAACACGATCACAGCGATCAGGCCGACGATGCAGGCGGTTTCCCCGGCGGCGATGCTGTCCGCGCCCAGGCTGGCGCCGACCGTGCGTTCCTCAAGGATCGAAATCGGCGCCGGCAGGGCGCCCGCGCGCAGCAGCAGAGCCAAATCCTGCGCCGACTGCACGGTGAACGAGCCGGAAATCTGCCCGCTGCCGGTGATGATCGGTTCGCGGATCACCGGCGCGCTGATGACCTTGTTGTCCAGCACGATGGCGAAGGGGCGGCCGACGTTCTTGGTCGTCACGTCGCCGAATTTCTTGGCGCCGCGCGCGTTGAGGCGGAACCCGACGACCGGCTGGTTGGTGCGCTGTTCGAAGCTTTGGTGGGCATCGACCAGGTCTTCGCCCGACACCAGCACCCGGCGCTTGACCAGATAGGCGTCCTGACGGCCGACGGCGCGGTCTTCCTCGGTCGCCTGTAGCAGCACGCTGCCCGGCGAGACGCGGCCGCGCTCGCGGGCCTCGGTCACGGAATTTTCCATGTCGACCAGCTGGAACGTCAGCTTGGCGGTCTTGCCGATGATCGCCTTCAGGCGTTCCGGGTCCTTCAGGCCGGGGACCTGCACCAGCACCCGGTTCTCGCCCTGGCGCTGGATGGTCGGCTCGCGCGTGCCCGTTTCGTCGATGCGGCGGCGCAGGATTTCCACGGACTGCTGCAGGGCGGACGACCGCCGCTCCGCCAGGGTCTGTGCCAGGGGCGTAATGGTGATGCGCTCGCCGTCGATGCTGACCTGCGCGCCCGGCTCGATCTGTTTCAGAAGGGCATGGGCCTTCTCGACCTCGTCCGCCTTGGCGATGGTGACGACCACCGCGTTGTCGGCGACGCCCAACGCGCGGGCGCGGATGCGGGCGGTACGCAGCTCGGCGCGGGCACTTTCGGCGATGCCTTCCAGATACTGCTTGATGACCTCGTCGATTTCGACCTCAAGCAGCAGGTGCGAGCCGCCCTGCAGGTCCAGGCCCAGGTTGACCTGCTGGCTGGGCAGCCCAGCGGGCAGTGATTCCGTCAGCGACTTGGGCAGAAAATTGGGCAGGGAATAGGCCACGCCCAGCAGGCAGACCACCAGGACCAACGCAACCTTCCACTTGGGGAAATAGACCATGGATGCTCAACCGGACGTGTCAGGAATGGGATGCAGCGAAGTAGAAGGGCAAAAGGTCAACCTTCCTTCTTGCCGCCGCCCAGCAGGCCACGCAGGCCGCCCGGCTTTTTCTTCGCGGCACCTTCGTCGTTGGCGGCGTCGCCCTTGTCGGCGGTCTTGCCGGAATCGGCCTGAGGCTCGGATTTGCTCTCGACCGAGGCCAGCGTGCTCTTGCGCACCTTGACCTTGATGCCCTCGGCGATTTCGACGATCACCTCGTCGCCATCGTTGACCTTGGTCACCGTGCCCATGATGCCGCCGCCCGTGACGACCTTGTCGCCGCGCCGCACGGCTTCCAGCATGGCCTTGTGTTCCTTCATCTTCTTGTGCTGAGGACGAATCAGCAGGAAGTAGAAGATCACGAAGATCAGGATCAGGGGCAAGAACGCCTCAATGCCGCCTGTACCGCCACCACCGGCGGCCTGGGCATACGCGGGCGAAATCAACATGCTTATCTCCTCATTCCCCCCGCATTTACCGTCGGGGGCGGTTCTTAAATACCCGGAAACCGGTCGTCTTATTTGGGTGCGCGGGACTATAACCGCAAGACCGCGCGATGCAAACGCAAACCGGCGAAATTTTGCCCATTGCCGGCCGCGGCACGCAGACGATTGACGCCTTGCGCTCTCCGGCCTAATTTCCGCCGCCATGACCGATATCGATATGTACAAGGTCCTCGACCGCATCGCCGATGCGCTGGACCGTCTCGCCCCCCCGCCCGTCCCCGAAAACGACATGTCCGTCGCCGATGCCTTCGTCTGGCACGCCGACACGGCTTGGCTGGAGCCGGTGCCCAAGGTCAACCGGGTCGAAATGGACCTGTTGCGCGGCATCGACATGCAGGTTCAGCAGTTGACGGACAATACCCAACGCTTCGCCAAAGGCCTGCCCGCCAACAACGCGCTGTTGTGGGGCGCGCGCGGCACGGGGAAAAGCTCGCTGGTCAAGGCCCTGCACGCGGAAATCAACGCGGAACAGCCGGGATCCCTGGTGTTGGTGGAAATCCACCGCGAGGACATCCCCTCCCTGCCCGCCCTGCTGTCGGTGCTGCGCGCCGGCGGTCGGCGCTGTCTGGTGTTCTGCGACGATCTCAGCTTCGATACCGAGGACACGTCCTACAAATCGCTCAAGGCCGTGCTCGACGGCGGTATCGAGGGGCGGCCCGAAAACGTCCTGTTCTACGCCACATCCAACCGCCGCCACCTGATCTCGCGCGACATGATCGAGAACGAACGCTCCACCGCCATCAACCCCGGCGAGGCGGTCGAGGAAAAGGTGTCGCTGTCGGACCGCTTTGGCCTGTGGCTCGGCTTTCACAATCTGGATCAGCAGACCTATTTCCAGATCGTCGAAGGCTATGCCAAGCGTTACGGCCTGGACGCCCCCGATGTCGACCTGCGCCGCGAAGCCAACGAATGGTCGGTGACCCGGGGCTCGCGCTCGGGCCGCGTCGCCTGGCAGTTCATCCAGAATCTGGCCGGACGTCTGGGCAAGAACCTGGACTGACCGCGCACGCGCCGCACGCCGTCACGTTCCTGAAATCCGATTACCGCATGCAATGAATACGGGAACTGGCCGGGCACACCATTTATGCTATGCTAAGTGGTTGCTTGGAAACGGGGATTATGTGTCATGGCGGCGCTGTCGGATGACGACGACTGGCGAACCAGCATCGCGGAGCTGAAAAAAATGGCCCACGATGTCGCGGGCCTGCCGCCTTCCGTCAAGCATATGATCGAGCAGGCCTGGCTGGCAGCCGAAAAAGGCCAGGAGGCCATGGCGCGCGAGCTTCTCGCCCAGGCCAAGCGCAAGATCGAATCCTGAGATCAGGTCGGCTTTGACGACAGGAACTGCTGCGGATTCACCGCGCGCTTGTTCTTGCGCAGTTCGAAATGCAGCTGTGGTTCCGCCACCCCGCCGGTGTCGCCCACGGTGGCGATCTTCTGGCCCCGCCGAACCCGGTCGCCCTTGGTCACGGCAAGCTGGTCCGTATGGGCATAGGCGGAAATCCAGCCACCGTCGTGCTTGATCAACACCAGGTTGCCGAACCCGCGCAATTCGTTCCCCACATAGGCGACGACGCCGTTTTCCGTGGCCACCACGGGCGTGCCCCGGGGGGCCCTGATGTTGATGCCGTCGTTGCGCAGGCCGCTCTGCTTGACCCCGAAGCGGGAAATCACCCGCCCCCCGGAGACAGGCCAGTAGAAGCCGCTGCCGCTGCGCTTGGGCGGGCCCGGCAGGGCGCGGTTCGCCGTGGCTACCGGCGCCTTGGGCCGATGCGGCGGCGCCACCTGGACCGGCGACGGGCTTCCGGCCTGAGGGGCCGCCGTCGGTTCCGGGTCCGGGTCAGGACGATGGGGGGCCTTGACCGATTGCAGGGTGCCGGTCGGGATCAGCAGATCCTCGCCCACACGGATCGTATAGGGCGGACGGATGCCGTTGATGCGTGCCAGTTCATTGGGCTCGACATCGTATTTCTGGGCGATGGCATAGACCGTTTCCCCGGCCGACACGCTGTGCTGGCGCCCGCGCGGCAGAACCAGGCGCTGATTGACGTGCAGGATGAAGGGCGGCTCCAGGCCGTTGGCCTCGATCAGGGGGCGCAGGCCGACCCGGTGGCGGCGCGAAATGGCGTAGAGCGTATCCCCCGGGCCGACGCGCACGGCCGAGGCCCCGACGAAGGTCAGGTCCCCGCCCTCGCGGCGCCGGGCTTCCGTGCCCTCGGCGGCGCGCGCCGCTGCCGGGGCTTGGGCTTGGGCGCGTGGTGGGGCCGCTCCCGCCGTCTCGGTGCGCGGCGGCCATTCGGCGGCACCGCAGGCGGCAAGCGTCCACAACAGCACCGCCGCCGTTCCCGCTTTTCCGATTTCGCACCAGATCCCGGCCATATGCTTCCTCATGCCCGCTGTTACGCCGGTGCGGCGACGCCCGCCACCAGGGGCACGAAGCGGACCTCGCCCATGTCTTCGATTTCCAGGCCCAAGGGGCCCTTGTCGACCCGGTACAGGCGCTGTTCGCCGTCGCTCGACTGGCTGCCGACCGGCACGATCATGATCCCGCCCTCGGCCAGTTGCGACAACAGCACGGGCGGGATGTCCTCGGCGGCGGCGGTGACGATGATGCGCTCGAACGGCGCCTGCTCGGGCCAGCCGAGGGAGCCGTCACCCAGATGGGTGGTGATGTTGGTCAGGCCGAAATGGCGGAACCGCCGTTCGGCCTCGTCCTTCAGGCCCTTGTGGCGCTCGATGGTGTAGAGCCGGCGGCACAACAGCGACAACACCACGGACTGGTAGCCGCAGCCGGTGCCGATCTCCAGCACCTTGGTGCGGTCCGTGACCTCCAGCGCCTCGGTCATGCGCGCCACCACCCAGGGCTGGCTGATGGTCTGCTGATGGCCGATCGGCAAGGCCAGGTTACGATAGGCCCGGTCCTGAAACGCCTCCGGCACGAACTGCTCGCGCGGCACCCGGCCGATGGCTTCCAGCACCCGTTCGTCGGCGACGCCCAAACGGCGCAGGCTTTCCAGCAGGTCCTCACGCTCCGCCGCCAGGGCCTCCTCCAGCGCGGGGCGAAGCCGGTTCACGGGAAGACCTCGCGCAGGTGTTCAAGCTCCCGCCCCGCCGTCAGGTCGAGGCTCAGGGGCGTCACGGAAATCACCTTGCGCCGGCAGGCATCCAGATCCGTGCCGTCCTGGAACTTCTCCTCGTCGCGCTGCACGCCGACCCAGTAATAGGCATCTCCTCGGGGGTCGCGGCCATCCTGTATCTCGCCGCCGATCTTGCGCCGGCCCTGGCGCGTGACCTCCATGCCGGTGACCTCGCCGGGCGGGCAATCTGGAATGTTGACGTTGAGCAGGATCGCCGGATCGAAAGCGTAACCGGCCAGCCGCTCGAGAATCTTCGGCATCCAGAATTCGGACGTCTCCCAGATCACGTTGCGGTTGTCGTCGTATTCCTGGGAAAAGGCGACGGAGGGAATGCCCAGCAGAGCCCCCTCCATGGCCGCCGCCACGGTGCCCGAATAATGCACGTCTTCGCCCAGGTTGCCGCCCCGGTTGACCCCGGACATGACGATGTCCGGACGCAGGTCCTTCATCACCCGGTTGACGCCCAGAAGCACGCTGTCCGTCGGCATGCCGTCCACGGCAAAGCGCCCGTCCGACACATTGCGGATGCGCAACGGGCGGCGCAGGGTCAGGGAATGGCTGGTCGCGGACTGTTCCGTTTCGGGGGCGACGACCCAGACCTCGCGGGCCACGGCGCGCACGGCGTTTTCCAAAACCTTGATGCCCGGCGCATGGACGCCGTCGTCGTTGGATATGAGCACCCGGGCCTGGCTCAGATCGATGCGCCGTCGGGTCATGCTTTTCTGATGACCTCGAGCCCGCCCATGTAGGGCCGCAGAACCTCCGGTACGGTGATCGAGCCGTCGGCCTGCTGGTAGTTTTCCAGCACGCCGATCATGGCGCGGCCGACGGCGACGCCGGACCCGTTCAGGGTGTGCACGAAGCGCGTCCCCTTCTCGCCCTTCACGCGGCAGCGCGCCTTCATGCGCCGGGCCTGGAAATCGCCGCAGTTGGAGCAGCTGGAGATTTCCCGGTACCGGTCCTGCCCCGGCAGCCAGATTTCGATGTCGTAGGTCTTGCGGGCACCAAACCCCATGTCGCCCGTGGACAGCACCACGACGCGGTAAGGCAGGCCCAGCTTTTGCAGCACTGCCTCGGCGCAGCCGGTCATGCGCTCCAACTCGTCGTCGGAGGATTCGGGGGCCGAGATGGTCACCATCTCGACCTTCTTGAACTGATGCTGGCGGATCATGCCGCGGGTGTCCTTGCCGGCGGCCCCGGCTTCGGAGCGGTAGCAGTCGGTCAACGCGGCATAACGGAAGGGCAGCCGGTCGTCGTCAACGATCTCGCCCGCCATCAGATTGGTCAGGGGCACCTCGGCCGTCGGAATCAGCCAGAGACGATCAAGCGCCTCTGCAACATCAAATGCTGTTCCAATAAACTCATCTTCAGAGACATTTAGCCCAATCCGCTTGAGCGTTTCGTGTTCAACCTCACTAATTCGCGCCAACAACGCCTCCTTGCGTTGTCCTGAATTCGCTCTGGAGGTTTTGAACAAGTCACCTGCAAACTTAGGCAGTTGGCCCGTGCCGTACATGGCGGCGTCGTTGACCAGGGTTGGCGGGGCGACTTCAGTCAGGCCGTGCTCGTTGATGTGAGTATCGAGCATGAAGTTGGCAATGGCCCGTTCCAGCCGCGCCAGCGGGCCGGACAGCACCACGAAGCGCGAGCCGGACAACTTGGCCGCGTTTTCGAAATCCATATGGCCCAGGCCCTCGCCCAGGTCGACATGGTCCCTGGCCGCGAAATCGAAGGATTTGGGCTCACCCCATTTGCGGATTTCAACGTTGGCGCTTTCGTCGGCCCCGTCGGGCACGTCGGCCGCCGGCAGATTGGGGATGCCGGACAGGGCGTCTTCCAGAACCTGCTCCGCGTCCTTGGCCTCGGCCTCGGCTGCGGCCTGGGCGTCCTTGGACTGCGACACCTTGGCCAGAATATCCGTGGCGTCCTCGCCCTTCGACTTGGCGATGCCGATCTGCTTGGACAGAGCGTTGCGTTCGGTCTGGATTTCCTGGGCGCGGGTTTCGGCGGCGCGGCGCTTTTTATCGAGCGCGACCAGCCCCTCGGCGGCGGGCGGAAGCCCCCGGCGCGCGAGCCCCGCATCGAAGGCGTCGGGGTTTTCACGGATCCATTTGATGTCGAACATCGCTGTCTCTTCGGGGTGTCGTTGGCGGGACGGCGGAACGGGCACCGACGCCGTCGGTCAGCCCCGTCCAATCGCGCACTTATAGGCGGGCG
>Ga0207899_1000831_pt1 | contig 10586 bp, 4 predicted proteins | sample MalvirmetaMSP134_FD_184235 | JGI IMG/M metagenome (GOLD analysis project Ga0207899, IMG submission 184235) | Marine viral communities from the Deep Pacific Ocean - MSP-134 (SPAdes) | ecosystem: Environmental > Aquatic > Marine > Oceanic | place: Pacific Ocean | collected 2011-06-28
ACACGAAACGCCAGTGGCTGATGGCAGGAACGGCCCTGCTGACCGCATCCGTCTTTGCGACCGGAGCTTTCGCCCAGTCCGCGCCGGCCGCGCAGGACCCTGAGGACGGCCGCGTCACCCAGGTCGATGACATTGTGGTCGTTGGCTCGAACATCCGGGGGGCTTCAACGACCGACGCCTTGCCGGTGGTCGTCCTGGACCGGCAGGCCATTGAGGACACCGGCGTGGTGTCCGGCGACGACCTGTTCCGCTCGATCCCGCAGATGGGCGATGTGCTGTTCGAGGCCGCCAACAACCCCCAGACCAGCAACTCGGCCCGGGGGGATGTGAACTCGGTCAACCTGCGCTCTCTCGGCGTCGGCAACACCCTGGTGCTGATCAATGGCCGTCGCATGGTCCAGCACCCGACCAGCCAGGGGACGTCCGATACCGGCACCGTTCCGGTTCTCAGCTATAACTCCAACGCCATCCCGGTCGCGGGGCTCGAGCGGGTGGAGGTTCTGCTGGATGGCGCCGCGGCCATCTATGGCACCGACGCCGTGGCCGGCGTGGTCAACACGGTCATGCGCGACGACTTCGACGGCGTGACCTTCACCAGCCAGTATGGTGGTGCCGAGGGCACCGGCTTTACCGACCTCGAGGTCAATCTGTTTGCCGGCCGCGACCTCGATCGCGGCAACATCTCGCTCTACGCCAGCTATACCGACCGGTCCAAGCTCTATGCAGACGAGCAGGAATTCACCCGCAGTGATGACCTGCGTCCGCTGTTCGGCGAGTACCCAGGCTTCGAAACGACGGATGTTCCGGACGGGCGTTCGTCGCACACGCCCTGGGGCCGTTTCCAACTGCCGGGCTCTACCTCGGCGACCCGCCCCCGATATTTTGGCACGCCGATCGCGGCGACGTCGGGGACCTTCCGTATCCAGCCGGCCAGCTTCGGCTGTAACGGGGCACCGCTGGATGGCGGCCTGTGCCTTGTTTCCGGGGTTACGGCCTACAACTCCACCAACCGCGAGATGCGCTACGACACACGGGTCGGCACCACGGTCCGGTCGTCGATCGAGCGGCTGAACCTGTTCGCCTCGGGCTATTATGAGTTGACGGACAATGTCGAGTTCTTCGGCGAACTCGGCTTCTATGCCGCCGAAAGCCACGCCATCCAGCCGCCGGTCATCAATCTGAACGACCTGTGGATCCCGGCCAGCAACTACTGGAACCCGTTCGGGCCGGTGACCTTCTCTGATGGGTCACCCAATCCCAACCGTCTGCCGGGTCTGACGAATGTCCCGGCCGGAGGGCTGCCCGTCTATATGGGCAATCACCGCTTCGTGGATGCGGGCTTCCAGGACGTCATCGTCGAGAATTATCAGATTCGTCTGCTGGGCGGACTGCGTGGCGAGTGGGCCGGCTTCGACTGGGAAACCGCTTTCCTCTATTCCGGCGCGCGCGCCACCGACAGCTCGCCGAACGTCAACTCGACGGCCCTGCAGCAGTCGCTCGCCCTGTCGACACCGGACGCCTACAACCCCTTCAACGGTGGTTGTGTCGACACCACGACCTTTGGCGACTGTACGCCGTCCTCGCCGATTGCCATTGACGCCATCGTCTTCCAGCTTGACCGGGTGTCCGAGACAACCCTGACCCTTGTCGATTTCAAGATGAGCCGTGGCGACCTGTGGTCTCTGCCCGGCGGGCCGGTTGGCGTCGCCCTCGGCGTAGAGTTCCGTCATGAGACGCAGATGGACGACCGGGACGAGAACCTGGACGGCACCTTCACCTTCACCGACATGGTGTCGGGTGAGGTGAATCTGTCGAACGTGGCTGCCGTCAGCCCCAACCCGGATACCGAAGGGGACCGTGACGTCTTCGGCGCCTTCATCGAGTTCGCCGTGCCGGTGGTTTCGCCGGAGATGAACATCCCGCTGGTCCGTAGCCTGGACGTTCAGCTGGCGGGCCGGTTCGAGGAATATTCGGACTTTGGCTCGGTGGCGAAGCCCAAGGTCGCCCTGGCCTGGGACATCGTCGACGGGCTGCGCGTCCGGGCCTCCTACTCTGAAGGCTTCCGGGCTCCGAACCTGGAACAGGTCAACGCCACCCAGTATGCGCGCCTCGCCACCAACACCGACTATGTGCGGTGCGAGGCAGACCTCAGGACTGGTGAGATCGCCAACTTCAACGACTGTGGCCGCACGGCCAGCGCCTCACTGCTGATCGCCGGCAATCCGGATCTGGAGCCGGAAGAAAGCACGAACCGGTCCGTTGGCATTGTTGTCCAACCGACCTTCCTGCCGCCGCAGTGGGGTGATTTTACCTTCACCGTCGATCAGTGGCGGATCGAGCAGGAGAAGATCGTCGGCCTTTTGGGTGCGCAGACGGCTCTGGCGCTCGACTACCTGCTGCGCGTCGAGGGCAGTTTCAATCCCAACGTCGTGCGTGCGGCTCCGGATGCGGACGACATCGCCATATTCGATGGCACGGGCCTTGCCCCGGCCGGGCGGGTGCTCTCGATCAACGACAGCTTCGTCAATCTGCTGCCGCAGACGGTTGAAGGGATCGACTTCGGCATCGACTGGTCGCTCCGGCGAACGGCGTGGGGCACATTCAACTTCAGCCTGAACGCGTCGAAGATGTTGGAGTATTCCCGCCCCGCCGGTCCGATTGTCGACCAGCTGCTGGCCGCCCGTGAGGCCGGGACGATCAACCCCCTGACGCCCCTGCCGCTGACCAGCCAGCTGATCGCCGTGGATGGTCGCCCGGAGTGGCGTGTGATGTCCAATGTCAACTGGAGCCAGGGCCCGTGGCGCGTCGGCCTGACCGCCCATTACATCTCCGAGATCGAACAGCCGGGCCTGCTCAGTGACGCGGGTGACCCGTGGGTGGTTGACGAGCATCTGACCTTCAACCTCTATGGACAGTATGAGTTCGAGAACCTTGGACCGGCTTCGGGTGCCCGCCTTCGGATCGGTGTTCGCGACCTCACCGATGAAGGGCCGCCGCTGGCCGAGGGCGGCTACCTCGGATCAGTTCACCGGCCCTATGGACGCTACTGGTACGCCAGTGTGGCCAAGACCTTCTGATGATGACCGGTCGCACCTCGGTGGCTGAGGCGGGCCTGTGGCAACGGGCCATCCTAGGACTGGTCGTGGCCATTGCTCTGGGCGCGTGTTCGCAGACCGCGATCGCGCGCCCCGGCCCGCCCCCTGATCCGCAGCCGATCGACTGCCCCCGTTCGGTCGGCGCTGGCGTCACCTGCCTGTCGCTGCAGGATGAGGCCGGGGCCTGGCTGATCATTGCCAAACCCGCGAACTGGAACGGGCGGCTGATCGTCCATGCCCACGGTGGCCCCCGCATGGGCGAGCCCGAGCGCGGGGATTCGCTGGAGGATCTGGACCGGTTCTCGGTCATGGTGCGTCGGGGCTATGCCTGGATCGGGTCGTCCTACCGGCGGGGTGGCTATGGCGTCCGCTCGGCCGCCGAGGATGTCGACCGCAGCCGCGCCGTGTTCTGGGAGCTGTTCGGGCGCCCGGAGCGCACCCTGCTGCATGGCCAGTCATGGGGCGGCAATGTCGCGGCCAAGGCGGCGGAGCTTTACGGTATCGATGAAGCGGGCACGCTTATCTATGACGGTGTGCTGCTGACCAATGGCGTCCTGAATGGCGGCACCCGCGCCTATCAGTTCCGGGCCGACCTCCGGGCCGTCTACCAGTATTTCTGCGGCAACCACCCGGCACCGTCCGATCCCCAGTATCCGGTCTGGCAGGGCCTGCCGGCGGGCGCGCGCATGACCCGGGCCGAACTGCGGCGCCGTATCGTCGACTGCACCGGTATCGGCTTGTCGGGGCGTGACCGCACGGCGCAGCAGACCCGCAGGAAACGAGACATCCTGGCCGTTACCGGCATCGAGGAGGATGAGCTGGTCGCCCATATGAACTGGGCCACCTTCACCTTCCAGGACCTGGTGCAGGTGCGCCTTGGTGGCCGCAACCCGTTCGACAACAGCCAGACGGTCTACAGCGGTTCCTCGGACGACGCCGCCCTGAACGCCGGGGTCGAGCGGTTCACGGCCGACCCCCAGGCCGTGGCCATGCTGTCGCATGACGCTGACCTGACCGGCCAGATCTTGGCGCCCACGATAACGCTGCACGCCCTTCACGACCCGACGGTCTTCTACGCCGCCGAGGCCGTCTATGCCGGGACCGTCGCCGGTGCCGGTCGCTCGCACCTGCTGGTTCAGGCTGCTACCGACGAAGACCAGCACAGCAAGCTGGAGGACGCCGGCTATCTGATAGTGCTCGCTGCGCTGGAGCGCTGGATCGACACCGGCGAGGGACCGGATCCTGCGGGCTTTCAGGAGGCCTGCCTTGCGGAACACCCCCGGCGCTCCTGCCTCTTCGTGACAGCGAACGGCCGCTGATCGGCCCCGATGGCAGTGCTGTCAGTCCACCGCTAACTTATCCCCCCACCGAGACGATCCGGTTCTGGACCATCAAGTGTGATCGCGCCCGCAAGAGCCGGGTTTTCGAGCCTTGAGCGGGGCTTTGCTGTCATGGAAGTCGATAATTGGTGATCCTTATGCATTCCGGGCGCTTGACTCCGGGGGGCTCAAGGGCGGCATATAGAGGAACAAAAAGTGAACACCATGTCTCCTTCTGCGACCCTTTCCGATCTGCGGGCCCGTCTTTCCTTGCAGTCACCGGCCAGCCACCGCCCCTATGGGGCGCGGCTGTTCGATATCCCGGCGACGGGACGCGGCGCGGCCTTCTCTGCCGACGCCCTGCATGAGGTTTATGCCGCCTCGACCCGGCATGGACCCGCAGCCGAGGGGTTCGGTCTGGGATTGGCACTTCAGGTGCCGGGCACCCTGGTCTGGATTCATGAGGACAAAGGCCGGCACGAGGTTGGTACGCTTTACGGCAGCGGGCTGCGGGAATGGGGAGTGGGGACCGACAACCTGCTTATGGTGCGCGTATCCAGTACGGCAGCCCTGCTCGCGGCCGGTGAGGAGGCTCTGCGCAGCGAAGCTCCTGCCGCTGTTCTGATGAGCGGGTGGGGCCAGTCGAAGGCCTTTACCCTGACGGCAAGTCGCCGTCTGGCCATGGCTGCCGCCGCAGGCCGGACGATGGCGGTATTCGTGCGCACAGGAGTTCAGCCTCAGCCCAGTGCGGCAGAAACACGATGGTCTGTGCAGGCCGCCCGCTCGGGTGTGCTGGAGGCAGGGGCACCCGGGCGACCAGCCCTGAAGGTGAGCCTGCTGCGAAGCCGGGCGGGGCTGGTGTCGGGAGAGTGGATTATGGAGTGGGATCGTGACGCGCGGTCATTCGTCGAACCGAAGACATCTGGCGATCTGGTTTCCGTTTCTGCCCATAGATCGGCTGGGAGCCGCGCGGCCTGAGGGTCCCTTTGCCCTGACCGACCGATCGGGCAATGCCCTGCGACTGGTTTCTGTGGACGCCCGGGGCTGCGAGCTGGGTCTGGTGCCCGGCCTCTCGCTCGCAGACGCCCACGCCCGGGTGCCGGGGCTGGTCGTCTGGCCGCATGACACCTCTGCTGACGGGGCATTTCTGGATCAGCTGGTCAGAGCCTTTGGTCGCTTCACACCCATGGTGGCACGTGATGATCCCTGTGGCCTGATGCTGGACGTGACCGGCTGTGCCCATCTGTTCGGGGGAGAAGCCGGATTGATGACGGCCGTGGGGAGTTTGTGCGGGCGATTGGGTCTTCAGTCCTCCTGTGCCCTGGCCCGCACCCCCCAGGGCGCGCGGGCCCTGTCGCGGTTTGGCCGGCCGGGAACGGTGGTGGCGGCGGGCGAGGACCGGGCTGTCCTGCGCCGGTTGCCGGTCACCGCCCTGGAGTTGCCGCCAGGGGAAGAACAGGCGCTCCGGCGCGCTGGCCTGAAGACCCTCGGCGATGTCGATCACCGCCCGCGCGCTTCGATGGCGGCCCGCTTCGGACAAGATTTCTCCACGCGGCTGGATCGTATTCTGGGGCTGGAGGATGCAAGGATCACGCCGGTTCGCGCCCCGGCCCCGGTCATCGCGGACCGTATGCTGGTGGAGCCGCTGATCACCACCGAACCGCTGGAAACAGTGCTTGGCGATCTGCTGGCGGATGTGGCGGCCCGGCTGGAAGCCCGGCTGTCAGGAGCCCGACGGTTCCGGCTGACGATTTTCCGCATCGACGGCCAGGTGCGGCAGGTCGGTCTGAGTGTGGCACGGCCTACCCGCGATGTCCGAAGCCTTCAGCGCCTGTTCCGGGAACGACTGGCGGCGCTGACCACGCCCGTCGATCCAGGGTTCGGCATTGATCATCTGCGGCTGGAAGCCCGGCATCTGCACCGGCTGGATCCGGTTCAGGTCGATCTCGACGCTACCTCAAACGGCGGCGAGGCGCTGGACGGACTGATCGACCGACTGGCCGTCCGGCTGGGCCCCGAGGCTATCCGCCGGGTGCGACCGGGAAACTCCCATCTGCCCGAGCGGGCCAGTCAGTGGACTCCGGCCCTGCAGCCAGAGGCGACCGACGGCTTCCCTTGGCCGGAACGAGAACCCCGGTCTCCGCCGCTGCGCCCCTTGCACCTGTTTGATCCGCCCCAGCCGATCGAGGCGATTGCCCTGGCGCCCGACAGCCCGCCCGCACGGTTCCGCTGGCGCCGTATCGATCACCGCGTGACCCGGGCCGAGGGACCGGAACGTATCGAGGCCGAGTGGTGGCGCCGGCCCGGTCACCGGGTCCGCGACTATTACCGGGTGGAGGACGAGGAGGGCCGCCGCTTCTGGCTGTTCCGGGCGGGAAGCTATGGCGCGGACCCGCCGCCGCGCTGGTATGTGCACGGCCTGTTCGCATGACGGTCCCGGCCTATGCGGAGTTGGTCGCGGCCAGCAATTTCTCCTTCCTGCGCGGGGCGTCGCCGCCCAAGGCGCTGGTGCTGACCGCGGTGCTGCGCGGCCATGCCGGCCTGGGTCTGGCGGACCGGAACACGGTGGCGGGCGTGGTGCGGGCGTGGGGCGCCCTCAGACAGCTGCGCGAGGATGGCTGGTCACCGCCCGAGAAATTGCGCGACGGCGGATCGCCGGGGGAAATCCGCTGGCAGGAGGATCCACTGAACGATCCGGCGCTTGTCGATCTGGTCCGTGAGCGGGCCCGTGCCTTTCGTCTGCTGACGGGGACGCGACTGGCCTTTGCCGACGGCACGCCCGACATTGTCGCCTATCCGGAAGATCGCGAGGGGTGGGGGCGGCTGACCCGGCTGCTGACCCTGGGAAATCGCCGGGCGAGGAAGGGCGAGTGTCACCTTACTCTGGCCGACCTGCTGGCCAGTCCCGAGGGTCTGCTGCTGACCGTCATGCCGGACCGGGACCTGAATGCGGTGCCGGATCTGCTGGACCGGTTGAACGGGGCCCGTCCCGGGGCTGTCTGGCTGGGTGCCACCATGCCCCGGCGCGGAGATGACCGCCGGCGGCTGGCGACACTGACCGCGCTGGGGGAACGGACGCGGACACCGCTGCTGGCTACCAATGACGTGCTGTATCACGACCCGGGCGAGCGGGACCTGCAGGATGTGCTGACCTGTATCCGCGAGGGGGTCAGCATCGATCAGGCCGGACGACGCTTGCTGGCCAATGCGGAACGGCACCTGAAATCCCCGGATGAGATGGCGCGGCTGTTTGCCGATGCCCCGCACGCCCTGGTCGAGACCGGGACGCTGCTGGCCCGATCGCGCTTCAATCTGGAACAGTTGCGCTACGAATACCCGGAAGAGCCGATCCCGCCCGGCCAAACGCCGCAGAAGTGGCTGGAGACCCTGGTGGCCCGGTATGCTCCGGTCCGCTATCCCGACGGGGTTCCTGCCAAGGTCGAGGCGGTCCTTCAAAAGGAGCTGGCCTATATCGCGGCCCGGGACCTGGCACCCTATTTCCTGACCATTCACGACATCGTCCGCGAAGCCGAGAACCGGGGCATCCTGTGTCAGGGCAGGGGCTCTGCGGCCAATTCCGCCGTCTGCTACGTGCTGGGCATCACCAGCGTCGACCCTGCGCACCACGACCTGTTGTTCGAGCGGTTCATGTCGGCCGACCGCAACGAACCGCCCGATATCGACGTCGATTTTGAACATGAACGGCGTGAGGAAATCATCCAGTACATCTATGGCCGCTATGGCCGCGAGCGTGCCGGTATCGCCGCCACCGTCATCCGCTATCGTCCGCGCAGTGCCATCCGCGAGGTGGGCAAGGCCCTGGGCCTGACCGAAGATGTCACCGCGCGTCTGGCCGGGACCCAGTGGGGCAGCTGGGGCACAGCCATTGCCGACGAACGGATCGAACAGGCGGGCATGGACCCTGCCAATCCCATGGTGCGTCGGGCCGTGGATATGGCGGGGCGTGTCATGGGCTTTCCCCGGCATCTGTCCCAGCACGTCGGCGGCTTCATCCTGACGCGCGGGCGGCTGGATGAACTGGTCCCCATCGGCAATGCCGCCATGGCCGACCGCACCTTTATCGAATGGGACAAGGACGACATCGACGAGCTGGGCCTGATGAAGGTCGATGTGCTGGCGCTGGGCATGCTGACCTGTATCCGCAAAGCGCTGGACCTGATGCGCCTGCATGAGGGGGCGGACCACGATCTGGCGACCGTGCCGGCCGAACAGGCTGACGTCTATGAGATGTTGTGCAAGGGGGACTCGATCGGCGTCTTCCAGGTCGAGAGCCGGGCCCAGATCAACATGCTGCCGCGACTGAAGCCGCGCGTCTTCTATGATCTGGTGATCCAGGTGGCGATCGTACGACCGGGGCCCATCCAGGGCGACATGGTCCATCCCTATCTGCGCCGCCGCTCGGGGACCGAGGCGGTGATCTATGCCAGCCCGGCCCCGCCCCATGACCCCGATGAGCTGAAGAAGGTCCTGCACCGGACGCTGGGCGTCCCCCTGTTTCAGGAGCAGGCGATGAAGGTCGCCATGGTCGCGGCCGAGTTTACCGACAAGGAGGCCAACGGCCTGCGCAAGGCCATGGGCACCTTTCGCGGCGACGGCACCCTCCACACCTATGAGGACCGCATGGTCGGGCGGATGATCGCCCGCGGCTACGATCCCGACTTCGCCCGGCGATGCTTTGAACAGATCAAGGGGTTCGGTTCCTACGGATTTCCCGAAAGCCACGCGGCCAGCTTTGCCCGGCTGGTTTATGTGTCCAGTTACATCAAATGCCGGCATCCGGCGGCGTTTGCCTGTGCCCTGCTGAACAGCCAGCCGATGGGATTCTATGCTCCGGCCCAGATCGTCCGTGACGCGCAACAGCACGGGGTCGAGGTGCGCCCCGTCGATGTGAACCACAGCCATTGGGACAACACGCTTGAGGGGCCGGCCGATGGCCTCGCGATGCGTCTGGGCCTGCGCCAGATCGGTGGCTTCAGGCAGGACTGGGCCGATGACATCGTGCTGGCCCGCATGCGGCCTTTCGGGACGGTCGAAGGACTGATGCGCCGGACGCGCCTGCCGGTTGCAGCGATCCGCAAGCTGGCTGACGCAGATGCCTTCCGCTCGCTGGGGCTCGACCGGCGCGAGGCCCTGTGGGAGGCCCGGCGCCTGCCCGATGACGACGCCTTGCCGCTGTTTGCCGCTGCCAATACGCGCGAGCTGGGCGCGGAACCGGATGCCAATCTGCCGCGCATGGGGCTGGGCGAGCATGTGGCGGCGGACTATCAGACCCTGCGGCTGTCGCTGAAGTCCCACCCCATGGCGATCCTGCGGCCGACCTTTGCCGCCGAGGGCCTGCTGACCTGTGCCGAGGTTGAGGCCAAGCGGTCCGGCTCACGCGTGCGGACCGCCGGCGTGGTGCTGGTCCGTCAGCGGCCCGGCAATGGCAAGGCCATCTTCATCACGATCGAGGACGAGACGGGCGTGTCCAATCTGGTGCTGTGGGTCCCCACGTTCGAGGCGCATCGCCGCATCGTCATGAGCGCGCGCCTGCTGGGCGTCGAGGGCATGGTCGAAAAGAGCGCCGAGGGTGTCGTCCACCTGATGGCCCAGCGGCTGTGGGACCGGACGGGTGAGCTACAGCACCTGTCCGCCGACCACGACACAGTGGTCCAGCTTTCCGGCGCCGATGAATTCATCAAGCCTCAGCACCCCAGGAACCTGCGGGTCCTGCCAGGTTCGAGGGATTTTCACTGACGACCGAGCGCGATGAGCACACATCTGCCAGCCGCCCAAAAGGCAGCCGCTCCGAGTAGCTGTTCCAAGCCCTAAGCGGACTCTCTCCATTGCCTTTGAGGGCAGGGCGCTGCCGCGAGACGCACGTGAGCGACTTCAGCCTTGTGACACCCCTGTGATCCGAAGGGTTCAGGTCGCCCCAGTTCGATGAAGGCGCTGGAACGGCAGGCAGCAGGGGAGTCGATGGCATGGCTGGCGCTCGGACACGATCCTGCGCCGCAAGAATCGAGTTTGCGGGGTGGATGGCGATGTTATTTTATCGTTGATATTCAAAGGAGTAGGCGATGGCGGACAGAGAGGGATTCGAACCCTCGGTACGCTTTCACGTACACACGCTTTCCAAGCGTGCGCGATCGACCACTCCGCCACCTGTCCA
>Ga0207899_1000833_pt1 | contig 10580 bp, 12 predicted proteins | sample MalvirmetaMSP134_FD_184235 | JGI IMG/M metagenome (GOLD analysis project Ga0207899, IMG submission 184235) | Marine viral communities from the Deep Pacific Ocean - MSP-134 (SPAdes) | ecosystem: Environmental > Aquatic > Marine > Oceanic | place: Pacific Ocean | collected 2011-06-28
ACGATCTGGAAAACCTCATCAGCCCTGCGCTCGTGGCGTTGATTCTGCTTGCCACCAGCTGGCAGGCATTGTTCTCGGGCACGGTAATCGGTTTTATCGCATCAGCCTTGCTCGTGGTGTCCGTTGCTTTGCCCTCCGGGGCCAAATCGGAAAAACGTCGCGGCGTTTATGATCGCGCACGGGCCGGATTCAGAATTTTCATGGCAACTCCTCGCCTGCGCGGGATAATGTCGCTGAACCTGGTTGTCAGTCTTGCGGGAGCCATGGTGATCGTGAATACGGTTGTGCTGGTGCGGGGACAATTCGGCCTTACCGACCAGCATACGGCTATGGCTTTTGCCGCGTTTGGTGGCGGTTCCATGTTGGCGGCATTGGCGTTACCAGCTTTATTGAAACGCTGGCAGGACCGGCAAGTTATGCTCACAGGAGGTGGGATTCTGGTTGCCGGGTTGGTTCTCGCGCTGCCAGTAGGCTCTCTGGAATGGCTGTTACCCGTATGGGCATGGTTAGGCGTTGGTTTTTCCACCGTTCAAACGCCCATCGGCAGGGTCCTTACGCGGTCGTCGCATGCTGAAGATAGGCCAGCTCTGTTCGCTGCCCAGTTCTCTTTATCGCATGCCGGATGGCTGATCGCGTATCCATTAGCTGGTTGGCTGGGGTCTTCTGCGGGAATGACCATCACTCTATTGATACTTCTGGGGCTTGCTCTCCCCGCACTGATCCTTGCCTCGAAGCTTTGGCCATCTCTTGATCCGTCAGAACGTTCGCACAATCATGACGACCTGCCAAGCGACCATCCCCATTTTTGGAGAGATCCTAGCTCTCGCGTTCACAGTCACAACTATGTCATTGATAGTTTGCATCCCAAATGGCGGGATGGAGATTTGCAGTCACCATTTCGATGAAGCTTGAAATGAAATCCGCTGAAGTTTTGTTCGTTCAATAATGGCTGATATACCCTCTATCCATTGGCTTGGAAAACTCTAATCGACACTGCCATTGAAATGGGGATGATTACAACCGCTTCTTGTTCCCTCTGCCTAGATTATAAACTCACTGAGCAACCTCTCACTAAAGTTCGATTCTGGTCAGCGTGAATTTCCCCTAAACATTCCTCTTTTCGACCACCGTTTGAGGCCAATGCTGGAGAGTTTACACAAGGGTTAATTTTGGTGGTTGCGTTCTATTTCGTGATGGAACGTCTATCTCGCCGAGTAGTAGTGAATCCAGTCCTGTCACCTCCTCCAGAAAAGACCTTTTTACCTTGAGTATTTGGGCCAGCTCGTCTATCCCAATCGCATGATTTTCAGATAGAGCCTGTATTGCAGTGGCGAGTAGCTCGGGCGGCTCTTGATCGATAAGGTAATCGTCTTTTTCCCCGCCGCTTTCACCATATTTTCGGAGCGTAATTACACCGGTTTTGTATTGCTGCTCGGTTATGAGATCCAGCTGCCGTGCTCTGTAAAGAATGGCAGCTTTGCTCACCTTCCAGGTCTGTTTGAATTCGCGGATACCAATCCAATTGAGTCGATTTCCTCTGGGGCGCGGGAACAACTTGACCATCATGGATCTCGGCAACAGCAACGCACTGGCAAAGCGGTTGGCTTGAGTTTCCGTAGTGCGGTTACCTGTAACAACGCCCTCATGCATCACTAGATGACCCAGCTCATGCGCAATATCAAAGCGTTGCCTGCAGGTATCAGCCTTGGCGGTGTTTCGCACTATAAAAGGCCTCTCGACAGCCACAGATAGAGCGTCGACGTGCTTTGATACTCCCGAGAATGTAGTGACAACGGCGCCCACGTTCTCGGCAAGCCGTGTCATATTATCTATCGGGCCTAGGCCGAGATCCCAATGTCTACGACATGATTCAGCAATTGTCTCGATATCGTTCACACTGGTCGCATGGTCGTAGCAGGGGATGTTTATAGCTGGGAGCCTTAAATAGTCCTCCAGCACATGAATGAGCTTGTTGACCATTTCACCCCTTGCTACTGCTATTTGCCTGACACTGCTCTTAGTAGTCATCAAACTACGAAAATGAAACTGATCCTCATGCAGTTGCAACTTTCTGTTTGAAAAAAAACCGATCTCAACATTGAGCGCGTCAGCGAGCTCAACTGAAAGCTCTGGCGTTGGATTACTCTGCCCCGTTTCCAGTTTGTGTAGGTATTGGCGAGACTTGTCGACCTTTTCCGCCACCTCTTCAAGCGAAAGCCCGCAAAAAATGCGGGCTAACCTCAGGGCGGCTCCTTCGAACTCTGTGGTCATGCTAGCTTACTCACGTTGTCCAGCCTGGGGCTCATCAGGAAATGATTTTTTGCTTGTATCGATAGTATCCTTGTCTCCCCGCAAATGAACGGCTGCTGGCGGAAGTTGCCTCGATTTTGGAACTGTATCCCCCACCGCATAGGGACTGGTGACTCCAGGCTTATGTTCCCATAGCGAGACCTTGTCCTGCAGTTCATTAAAGCCTGCGAAGTACACCCTATCCTCATCTTCTTCAGTCATTGCACGCTCAATTATAAAACGCCACATGACAGGGGTAACTATGTCTACGGGGAAGAGGTCATCAGTACTGTTCTGTCTGAAAAAGCCTCGTTTTCTAGGATTCTCTGGATCGTCTCTGAAAAATCTGAAAGGTACCTTATTTCCAATGCAGAGCGTGACGTCCATTCCCGCATGGCGAACGCTGAGCCAGTCCCGGTCCTTGCAAAGGCCTATAAGACGATTACGGCACCGCCCGAACACTGCCGATTCCTGAGTATAAGCATCATCCCATTCCGAACTAAGAGCGCTCAAAGTTTCATGCCTGAGGTCCAGCAATTCGTTTGCAATATCAGTCAATCGATCGTTGGTGAGCTCGGGATGAAACGTCGATGGAAGAGGGAGTGGCATAATCGTCTACCTGGCAGATTCGGTGATTTGTCAACCAATCACATGTTCTGGCATTTCCTTTGTTTTGTCAACCGATAGTCTGAGTTCGAAGTGATTGGATGGTGCGATATGGTGCTATGCAGTGCGAGAATGGGAATCAGCGCTTAAGTGCCGTGGGAGAAGGTCAAGGCCGCAATTTCGGCGCATGGAGTCAGGCACGTCCTCGCCGATCATAGAGACGGAATACTCGCGTGCACAGCGAAGAGATTGTCAGCCTGCGAGATTTACGAGGGCACGAATAGGGGCCGTTGAGATGGTTTCCGTTTGAGGCTGGGGTGTGTCATGCGTACTGAGGTAAGTCCAAGATGGTGCGAAAGGTGACTACCCTGGCTGAGGTAGTCACACTCTTTGATTGTCGAGGCCTGTTTTCGGGATGAATGTTCGCTATGCTCAGTCTGTATCGTAACTGTCATAGCTCCAAATGGTGCGACTACCATTGTCTATGTCACGGTCTTCAATCGAATCTCTGATCCATGCATCCACCTCGGACTCTACCCAACCTTCTTTGTCATTAAACAAGGGAACCGGACTAGGGAACTTGCCGGCACTGGAATTGTTGATGATGTCTTTAAAAGACAGCGTAGTTTTCTTCATGACGTCTTCTATTTTAAGTATGCGCATTATCTATAGTCCTGACTTGTTGTGTTCAGAAGATGTGGGGGGCGTGTAAGAAATGATGAGATGCTGGTAAACGCCCAGAGAATCTGCCATTGGGGATTAGCCCCGCGCTTGCACAACAATCGTCCTCACGTCGTCGCGCGTTCAACGATGTCCAAAGTGGTCCTGGCTATTTGAGTGCTTCTGGGAGTTCATGAGCCCTTAAGACCCGAGGTTAAGTGGCTTTGCCTAGCTTGGGTATTGTCCTTCGCGGGTGTCCAGTCGGAAGGATTCTTTGTAGGCAGATTCATGGTCCACTCGAAGATCCAACCGGTTCAGTTCACGCTTGAGCTGGTCGAGGTTTTCACCGTCATTAAGTACAACTGCTATCGTGAGCAACGACTTCGACTCACCCGCTGACAGCGCATAGTCGGTGGTGAGTATTGTTATCTGCTGGTGATGTCTTGAGGGCTCTCGGAAATGGGCCTGAATACGCTGAGGCGGGCACATACGGCGTTGCCGGTTTCGGTGGTTCAGAACGAGTATTCCATGCTTTGGCGCGGCCTGAGGAAGAAGTGATACCGACTGGCGAAGAGCTTGGTATTGGCTTCGTGCCCTGGAGTCCGCTTAGTGTGAAGTTTTTGACTGGCTGGATTGGCGCACAAACAAGGTTCGCCGAAGGGGATTTTCGGCGCACCGAAACCCGATTTGCACCGGAGAACCTGCCGAACAACCTGGCGCTGGTGGAACTGATAAGGTCCTGGGCCGAGCGCAAGAATGCAACTCCGGCACAAATCGCACTGGCTTGGTTGATGGCGAAGAAGCCCTGGATTGTTCCGATCCCGGGTACTACATACAAAGATCACATGCTGCAGAACATTTCGGCGGCGGAGGTCCGTTCTACAGAGATTGAACTTGCTGAATTGAACGACGCCCTTGCCAACATTGAAATTCGGGGGAAGCGTTTGCCAGATGTGGTGCAGTCGTATTCTGGGGTTGAAGCTCCTAATTCATGATTTAACCTTGGCGCTGCTGAACTGTGGGGCGTTATTGGAAAATCATTAAGGATTCATTTGAGCACCGCGCCGGAATAGTCTATTCCGGCGCGGTGCCGGATTCCGATTAGTGTTTTGTAGTTCCTGCGTTCGATCCATGTTGTTCGTTGGTTTGAACAGTCATGATGCACCGACAATTCAATTTTGTTTGCAGGGTGGGGCCTGTCCAGCGTCCACTGACTGCCACTGCCGTCCATAGGACCCACCAGAATAACTAGAGGCCCCAGCCTCTGGTTGCTCCATGGGTCATATCATGTTCGACTTACTTTTCCAGCAGCCATTCGTGTACCTCGGAATCAATCCAGCCGACAGCTCTGCCGCCAAGGTAGATGGGCCGTGGAAACGTGCCCGCATCAACATATTTGTACAGCGTGGACCTGGCTAGTCCGGTTTTCTCTTGTACTTCCGCAAGTCTGAGCACTCTCATACATCTTCCTCATTCATTGCTCAGAGTATTAGTCGGGGAGTTCAAGCAGTCACGCCGGGCGTCGGCTCAGTGTCCACATCAAGCTGGGCGTTACCGACGACGACTCAGTGGCCGGCATCGCTGTTATTCAAAGACGTGCCCTAATATAGACGAGGCCGCCCACGACGTGGTCCATCCTGACTACCCGGTTTGCGGCTCGTCTGAAAGGTTCTGCCGTTAACCAACATGGCGGCGTATTCGTCGATCTTGGTCAGGTATTTGGCTAGCTTGAAAAGCCCGCGTTGTTTTGCGGTGTCATGGTAGTCGATGCATCCCATGGCGTTATAGTGGTAGGTTTGCTCGGCATCGAGATTGCAATTCCAAGGATGACCTTGGTCACCGGTAATGGCCTTAGCCCACATTTCACTAATAAGGCGAGCCTTCGTGATGTCCTCCTGGCATTGGTGGCCGTCGAAAAAGAAGATGAAATGGTAATGGAAGCCCTTCTTGGGTTGCCATTCCAGTTTCCAAGCGTACCCCAACAGATGGTTGAACAGGGGGTGGGTATTAAATGCGTGGCAAAGTTGCTCTCGGTGATAACGGGCCGTCTCGTAGCCAATGTAGGGACTGTCGAACTCACTGTAGCCCAGGTCTACCCGAACAACCATTAGGCGACTATGGCATTCAAAGAGTGCTTCCATGAGCTCACAGAGGCGCTTGTAATTGTCGCGGCTATTGCGTCGGTTGCGATTACACTCGTAGGCAAAGTCCGGCTGTTCCATGCTCTGGTACCAGGCTTCTAAGCGTTGACTGAGATCTGTGACCACCTGTTCCGCCGCCTGACGACTCATTGCTGGTGGTTGACGAAATCCAGTCTCGTGCAGATTTCCACACTGACCGAAGGCCCACAGGAAACGAGTAGCGTAGGGGCTGGGTCGATAGTGCTGACCAATATCCGTCTTCTTAAACATGGTCACTAATACGGTGAAGACTGTAGTCAGCGCATCTAACAATGGATCTGGAGCCAACATAACCGTCTCGGCGCCGAAAGCTTCTGGTTGAATCAACCGCTTGTGATCAAGAGCATGCCGCGCATTAGCCATAGCTTTCAACTGTTGGTCGACCCAAACTAGGTCGTTGCGCCAGTGGTAATCTGAGGGCATCGTAATTGGCTGACCGAGGGTGTTGGTAATGATTTCACCGCCGTGTAATCTGCCCAACCAGTCCAGCATCTCTTCGTCAGTCGGGGTGTCGTGGTAGGCGTATGAGTCCATTGTAAGTCTCCAGGTTAGATGGGCTGAGCGTTGTGCTCATACCATTGCCTGGCATGTAATAAATAACTCTACCGTCAGTACTGCCTTACTGAACTGTTGGGGTGATTCTGTTGGGAATCACCCCTCATCACCGCATCCTATTAATCGTTGCTTTGTATTGGGCTTTCACTATGTGAGCCCATTGTCTTCTCCACCTCACTCTAATGTGTCGTTGCATGTCTATTTGATAGCCATCACTAATCAATAACATAGAAACCCAAATTCGATTGGGACCGCGAGGCGGGAATCTTCAGCGCATCGAGTTCGTGACGTCTAGAAAAAGCAGAGATACGGGGGAGTGGCGGCTGTAAAAGTTAGTGTCGGTTAGCCGTTCAGAGTTGCGGCGCCGTGTGAATTAAAAGGCCTGTCGGGACTACATTGGCATTCAGCAACACCTGCATCGCAGAGGTTTCCACTGGGCGCTAGTGTCCATAGGGTGCGGCATCCGAGGCTGGACGATAGCCCAGCAAGCTAAGCGTTGCCCCTACAATATCCATAAAATTAGAACGGTAGTTTTTGCTCACAAGATCAGTGGCTGCGCTCAGCATTTGGGTCCAATAGGTCACCTGAGTGTGATGCGCGTCGTCCTCCTCAACGAGTTCTTTCGATCTCTGGTGAAGCCTCGACAATCCACTTTGCCCTTCAACAACAAGGGTCAGTACCGCCCTGAAGTATGCTTCCTCTCCAATGGATTCACGGAATAACAGTTTGGACCTGTGGCCCAATGTGTCCCACACCTCGTCGGCAGTTACATCTTGGCGTAGGAGTGATTCGAAAAACATCGGATCTCGCTGCTTTTGCACAAGCAACCAGAGAATAACTCTCGACAGCAGCGGTGGAAGATTCGAGTTTGCTGAGTACACCGCGCCCGACTCTAGTAAAAGCCTTTCAATGTCGCGCAACGAAAGCTCGTAGGATGTCGCAAGCCGTGCAATGAAATCGGCAGAAAAAGAATTTCTGGCAGTGTTCTGCAGGCCCCCGCCTTCGAATAAGTCTGCCATGTCGAGTCTTGTGATTGTGTTGTGGCAAAAAGCATGGACGTTCGGTTCAGGAAGCTTCAGTTGCAAATGGAAAAACTTGTTGAGATACCGGTGCCCATCGTAGCCCTGACCGTAGTGACCTTTGATGGTTTCTCCAAGCTGGTCGATATCAACGCCGATCACGAAAACAATGCCGTCAACATTAAAGAAATGCTTAATGGATTCCAGGAGCTCAACGGCATAGGTCGGGCGGCAACGATCTAGCTCGTCCACGATGATGACCAGAGGAAAGCCGCTTTCCAGTTCCTCGAGTTTTTTGGCGTAGAAATGAAGGGAGCTGCGGAACCGACCAGCGGAAAGCTTTGCATTCTCGTGATCTGCTAGTTTCTTCTCGACAAGCTTCTCGGAGAGATCGTCGACACCTTCGATGTCAATTAAGCCGCTGGTTAAAAGTTTTACTGCTAAGGGGCCTACGTGCCGAAGCAGCTCACCGCCTTTCGATTTTATCTGCTCAATTGAGCGGGACCCGCTGTCTTCATCGGCCAGCTGGCCGCTTATTTCCTGAATCAACGCAACGAGGGCATCGTGAGTGTAATCAACCTCCCATGCGCTGAATTTGACGACTTTTGCGCCCTGCGACCGTAGTGATACCGTCCACATATCGAAAAAACTGGTCTTGCCTGTTCCCCAGGGTGCGGTAAGAGAAATTACTGCTGGGCCTTCTGCTTGTTTTACAAGATTGGTAAGGCGCTCACCTGTGTCGCTCAGTGGGAAGGCGCTAGCGGCCCATGGATCGTCGTCGGGGATCTCCAGTTTTTGTGGCTCGAATCTCATCAGTCCCTGTGCTCCTTGCGACTTACGGCTGGGGTGTTTTCCAAATCGGCCTAATGCTGACGGTTACTGACAGCCTAGCCGGGCTCGCCGTCGGAACAGCACTGATTCACTTCGGTATTAGATCTTGGCGAGTTCCTCGTCTGGATCTATTGCGTACTCTCTACAGATGTTCAAAGAATCTGTCAGGAACGTGGGGAGCTCGGATATATCGCTTTTAAAAAATGCAATATAGCTCTTCATATCGACTCTGTGTGGAGGTGTGCCAGGGGGCGTGAGCTCCAAATCTTGGAACACATCTTTCAGAGAGCGTGAGCCCTCTTGTAAGCGGTCTGGCTGGGCACCGAGCATCGCCAATACATGCAATTTTTTTAGCTCTGTTAGCTCGAATTGATTCAAAAACTCGACCAACGGGTCAGCTAGGTGCCGTGTTTCCCTCAAATATTCCGGGTTCTCAAGGGGCCGATGCGCATCAATATTGTGTTTTTCCCTCAGCGCGCTGCGCTTCATTTCCGCATTGGCGGCAATTTCGATTACGTTTTGAGCTAAAAAGGATGGAGACATTGGATTCACTTTTTGGGTCCGGTGATGTTGTTACTGATCATACTGGACTCAACAGTGTCATTAAACATGAAGCCCGAGCCACCTGTTGGTTAGCGAAATTAATCCGCCGCCAATTCCTCAGGCTCTCCTGCCAATCCCAAATTCGTCGTGCTCTGAACGGGCTCGCACACTAGCGGGCACGGTATGTGCGTTTTCAACAGACGATGAAATGCCTCAACCTGGTGGAAGTCCGGATCGAGCCAGAGCTCAAAGTCATTAGGCCGCAGCATCAGGGGAATGCTTTTCGGGTGAATATGACTGAATCGCGGGTGGGGCGGTAGTGTGATCACCGTGAACGAGTTCATCTGCTCCTCACCGAAGTGCCAAGACTGCCACAGCCCAGCCAGCGCTGTTGCTTCGTTCTTCGGGTGGATGTTGTAGACCCGTTTTCCCCGCCATTCATGGAATGCGCTCACCGGAATCACGCACCGTTTTGAAGGAAAGGCCTTTTCCAAAGCGTGCTGCTGGTGAGGCGATCACTGCGGGCATTGAAGGTCTGGAATTTGGGATTAGGGCGAAAGCCGTTCCCATCGGGACGTCGCTCAATGAGCAATGACCAGATGCCGGGTATTAGTTGACGCTCGCCGTCCGCTTCAATGACAAATTCACCCTTGTCGCCGGGTGGCACGTTCAGTTGCGGTGAGGGCTTCATGCCGGAGAGACCAAGCTCACCCATCAGAGTCTGGATTTCCGGCGAGTCCGTAACGTTGTACCGGCCACACATTTTGACCTCCTTGATCAGGTCTGACGTGTTTTGTGGTTCACCGGGCGGTTTTCCGCAAGATCGCGTGAACGGTCAGTATACTTTTGGCAGTTGTTTCCAGCTTGTGGTGTGGGCCGGTGATAGGTGATTCCGCCGCCTGGCGTATACACCAGGCCCAGCTTCTCGAGCCATGGTCACGGTGGCGCGGGATTTTCAGGATCGAGATGGGGTTGTAGTCACCGAGGAAGGAGCAGGGCATGGAAAACACCCAATGCTGTTAATTTATACAGTATTATTGGTGGGGCGAAAGGTCGATGTCAAACGATTACGTGGCGAGGATGCTGGCTCTGGGCTAGGCTGTTGTTTTATCGCGATTTGGTGGGAGTGCATGTGTCTGTGCAGAGCTTAGTCATAAAGCGGTCAGAGCTTTGTAATCGCTGAGGACTCTGTCAAAACACTGTTAAGTGTCGAAGGATTGATTGATGCAAGGTGAATGTCTCTGCGGAACCGTGAAATTCGAAATTGATGGAGAGATCCGGAATCTCTACCAATGTCACTGCTCGCTGTGCCGTAAGGCAACAGGAGCTGCCGCTAACGCTGCCACGTTTATGCAGGGTTCTAGTTTTCGTTGGGTCTCAGGTCAAAGCGAGATTCGGTCGTACCAAAAGCCAGGCGGTTTCCGGAGCGATTTTTGTTCGAATTGTGGGAGTCCGGTTCCGAATAGCCCGCGGGGCACCGAAATGGTTTGGGTTCCAGCCGGTTTGCTCGGTGAATTGGCTACATCAAGGGTTTCTGTTCACCTCCACACAGCATCCGCCGCGCCATGGGAGCAAGTATCTGCTGATTGCGTTCGACTGGAGGAAGGCCCTGAGAGCCTGGAATCACTTAACAAATTGTTGTAGTACCTCTGGCCCTGCACCGGACGCCTATTTCGCTACGCTACAAGTGCGCCGCTATATAAAAGCGTTGAGGCTGTAGAAAAACCCCGAAATCCCCTTTCGGTTTGGTAGGATCAGGCAAACAGACAAGGAGTCGTCGGAATGCCCCGTTTCAAGCATTACAATTACGATCAGGACGCCATGGTCGTGATCAACTACCAGGATCAGCTTCAGGCCGGCACCTTTGAACACGCGGTGCACTACCTCATCGAACACA
>Ga0207899_1000837_pt1 | contig 10560 bp, 11 predicted proteins | sample MalvirmetaMSP134_FD_184235 | JGI IMG/M metagenome (GOLD analysis project Ga0207899, IMG submission 184235) | Marine viral communities from the Deep Pacific Ocean - MSP-134 (SPAdes) | ecosystem: Environmental > Aquatic > Marine > Oceanic | place: Pacific Ocean | collected 2011-06-28
CTCTTCATCCACCACCTTGCCCCTTTCATCAATGACCACTCACGGTGGGTTCGAGATGACACTGACGAAGAGATCACCTCGTGGGAGGCGATCAAGATCCTGTCGGATGTAAGTAAATCGTATCCACGCGAATATCGGAAAAGCACTTGAGTCATAAAGAAGCTACGGCACTACGCACCGACTGGACCCACGAGGAGATCGCGGGACTTTTCGACCTTCCTTTCACCGAGCTGCTGTTCCAGGCCGCCACGGTCCACCGCGAGTTCCATCCGCCCGAGCAGGTGCAGCTCTGCACGCTGCTGTCGATCAAGACCGGAGGGTGTCCCGAGGATTGCGGCTATTGCTCGCAGTCGGTGAAGGCCGATAGCGGGGTCGAGGCAACCAAGTTGATGGACGTGCGCGCCGTGCTGCAATCGGCGGCGCAGGCGAAGGATGCGGGCAGCCAGCGCTTCTGCATGGGTGCGGCCTGGCGCAATCCCAAGGACCGTGACATGCCCGCCATCGTCGAGATAGTGAAGGGTGTGCGCGATATGGGTCTCGAAACCTGCATGACGCTCGGCATGCTCACGCCAAAACAGGCAGAGATGCTCAAGGAAGCGGGCCTCGACTACTACAATCATAATGTCGACACGGGCCCGGAATACTACGAGCGTGTGATATCCAGTCGCAAGTATGAGGACCGCCTCGACACCCTTCAGAATGTGCGCGATGCCGGGATCAACGTGTGCAGCGGCGGGATCGTCGGCATGGGCGAAACGCGCGAGGATCGCGTCGGCTTCGTCCAGACGCTCGCTACGCTCGAACGCCATCCCGAAAGCGTCCCGGTCAACGCGCTGGTGCCGGTCAAGGGCACGGTGCTGGGCGACATGCTGGCTGACACGCCACTCGCCAAGATCGACGATATCGAATTCGTCCGCACCGTTGCCGTGGCACGCATCTGTATGCCGATGAGCATGGTACGTCTTAGCGCCGGTCGTGAGTCCATGTCGGATGCCACCCAGGCCCTTTGCTTCCTCGCGGGCGCGAACTCTATTTTCACCGGCGACAAATTGCTGACCGCGCCCAATGCCGGCGACGACAGCGACGGCGCCCTCTTCGCCAAACTTGGTCTGACCCCGCTTTTGCAGGAGGAGCCGATGCGGACGCGCCCCGTCATGGAACCGGCTGAGTGATCTTCGCCGCTCTTTTCTTGCTGGCTCAAGCGCCTGACGCGGTGGCGGAGTGTACGGACCCCACTACACAAGGGGAGATGAATGCGTGCGCCAAGCAGGATTTCGACCGTGCCGACGCTGAACTGAATGCTGTGTGGAAGAAGGTGCGCGGCTGGGCAAAAAACGCCGATGCGAAATTGGACAGAGGTGATGGGCAATCGGGCTACGCAGAAAGCCTGCTCGCCGCCCAGCGAGCATGGTTGACCTACCGCGATGCCCATTGCCGTTTGGTGAGCTTCGATGCACGCGGTGGCTCGATGCAACCGCTCCTGATTAATAACTGCCTGGCTGAACTGACAGAGAATCGCACTGCTGAGCTGCGCGAAATTCTCGTCAATCAGGTTTCGGGCGAGCCCAAGACTTTACCGGAGACTTAGCGTGTTCAAGAAAATTCTAATCGCCAATCGCGGTGAAATCGCTTGCCGGGTCATCAAGACCGCGCGCCGGATGGGTATCGCAACCGTCGCCGTTTATTCCGATGCAGATGCGCGTGCGCCTTTCGTGAAAATGGCGGATGAAGCGGTGCATATCGGCCCCGCCCAAGCTTTTGAAAGCTATCTTGTCGCAGACAAGATCATTGCTGCCTGCAAGCAGACTGGCGCCGAGGCCGTACACCCGGGCTATGGCTTCCTGTCGGAACGAGCGAGTTTCGTGGAAGCGCTGGCGAAACAAAACATCGCATTCATCGGCCCGCCTGCCGAAGCCATTGCCGCCATGGGCGACAAAATCGAAAGCAAGAAAATCGCTGAAGAGGCGGGGGTCAACACCGTGCCTGGTTCGGGCGGGGCCATTGCCGATACGGCAGAGGCGCTCGAATGGGCGAACCGGATCGGCTATCCGGTGATGATGAAAGCCAGCGCTGGCGGCGGCGGCAAGGGCATGCGCCTCGCGTGGAACGATCAGGATGTGAAGGATGGCTTCGAAGCGACACAGCGCGAGGGACTGAACAGCTTCGGCGACGAGCGCGTCTTCATCGAGAAGTTTATCGAAGACCCGCGTCACATCGAAATCCAGATCCTCGGCGATCAGCACGGAAATGTGATCTACCTCAACGAACGTGAATGTTCGATCCAGCGCCGCCACCAGAAGGTGGTCGAAGAAGCCCCGTCGCCCTTCGTCACGCCGAAGATGCGCAAGGCCATGGGCGAACAATGCGTCGCACTGTCCAAGGCCGTCGGTTATTACAGTGCGGGTACGGTAGAACTCATTGTTTCGGGCGCGGACAAGACGGGCGAAAGCTTTTACTTCCTCGAAATGAACACTCGTCTGCAGGTAGAACATCCGGTGACCGAAGCGATCACGGGCGTCGACTTGGTCGAGCAGATGATCCGTGTTGCAGCCGGCGAAAAGATCGAACTGACTCAGGACGACGTGAAGATCGACGGTTGGGCGATAGAGAACCGGGTCTATGCAGAAGATCCTTACCGCGGCTTCCTGCCATCCACCGGCCGGCTCGTGCGCTATCACCCGCCGGTAGAGCCATGGGCGGACGATGGCTCGGAAAACGGGCGCCGCGGCGTCGACGGCGTTCGAGTGGACGACGGGGTGTTCGAAGGCGGTGAGGTCTCGATGTTCTACGACCCCATGATTGCAAAGCTGGTTACCTGGGGCGAAACGCGCGACGACGCCGCCGATCTCCAGATTGCCGCCCTAGATGCGTTCAGGATCGAAGGCTTGGGCCACAATGTCGATTTCCTCAGCGCGATCATGCAGCATTCGCGCTTCCGCTCGGGCGAACTGACCACCGGCTTTATCGCGGAAGAATATCCCGAAGGTTTCGAAGGCGCCCCGGCCGATGATCGTTTGACGAGTGTACTCGCAGCCGTGGGCGGGGTGATCGCTACGGCGGATGCCGACCGGGCACGGCGCATCGAAGGGCAGTTGTCGGACGATCTCTATGCTCCGGGTGACTGGACCATTCGTATCGGCGAGCGCGAAGAGGGCTCGACGAGCCACGACGTACGGCTGGAGGAAAACGCGCTGACGGTCGATGGCGAGCAAGTCACGATCGAGATGCAGTATACGCCGGGCGAGCGAATGGTGGATGTGGCGTTGTTTGAAAACGGCGCGGGCGAAGATGCCGAGCCGATCCAAAGCTACACATTTCAGTTGAAGCCGACGCGTACCGGTTATGCCGTGACAACGCGCGGGGCCACGCATCATTTGCGGATCCTGCAAACACGTATCGCCCATCTCGCATCGCATATGATCGAGAAGACTCCGCCGGACCTTTCCAAGATGTTGATCTGCCCCATGCCGGGCCTGCTGGTGAAGCTGCATGTTGGCGAGGGGGATGAAGTCCAACCCGGCCAGCCGCTCGCGACAGTGGAAGCGATGAAGATGGAGAACATCCTGCGGGCCGAAAAACAGGCTACGATCGGCAAGATCAATGCCGAAGAAGGTGATAGCCTCGCCGTGGACGAAGTCATACTCGAACTGGAATAGGTCTTAGCCCGCGAAGGGCTTCAAGCCTTTCGCGGGTCAGATCGCCCTTATCAAAGCATCGATCTTGCTCATTTTACGAGCGGCATGGATTTTTAGGTTAACGACCTTCCAGCAATCGCCCAACTGACCGATACTACGCTCCTTCGAGTCGCTTCTGAACGCAATTGCAGGAGCATCAAATGGCACAGCGGGGCACAGGGTTTTTCGATCGCAAGGGGCAGTATTTCAAGACTCCCGAAGAAGCGACGGTGAGCGATCTTGCCGGGATTCTCGGGAAAATAGGCGATGGTGAAAGCCTCGCTCCGGGCATTGCTCACACCATCCTTCAACGACGTAGCGAAATCGAACGATTGCTGGCCGAGCACGATTCGATGATGGCAGATTACCAGCCGATCGCGTCGGGCAGGATCATGCGGCTGGAGCCTCGGGCGGGCTAGCCAAGCTCCTACTGCGAAAACTCCGCGCTCGCGTCACGAGAGCGCGACGTTCTCCGGCTCGGCATCGCGCATCAGGCGCGGTGCCAGCAGTAGCTTGAACAGGAGGAAGACAGCGCCTGCTGTCGCGGCAAAGCCCATGTGCATCAGCCAGAACTGCGTGATTGGCATCGTCTCGAACCAGCCCCCGACGTAACCGACAATGGAATTTCCCGCGAAGAAGGACAGGTAATACAGGCCGATTACGGTCGCATTGATCTGCTTTGGTGCAAGGCGGGCGAACAGTGCAAGGCTGACCGGCAACATGTGCGCAAAGCCGATGGCGTTCACGATGTGAAACATGACCGGCCAGAAAAGCCCGATCTTCTCGCCCGGCGGTGTGGTGGCGGCGGCAAGATAGAGGCAGGCCATCCCGCCAATGGAGAATAACGATCCGATGATGATCTTCGTCAGTTCGTCCGGCTCCGTCCACTTGGTCTTCCACCAGCGATAGAACCCGGCGACGATGGCCAGAAAACTGACCGATACGATCGCATCCAGTGACACGAGCCAGCTGGTCGGAAGCTTCTCGCCGCCCCAGTAAAGCGCAAACTGCTGATCTCCCCATACCAGATAGGCATTGAATATCTGGTTGTTCGGCACAATGGCGAGCGCGAGGACGGGGATGAGAAGAATAAGAGCTGATGTCGCCAGCCAGTCTTGCCGCGTCATGGGTTCGCGCGGTTTCTTATCCGTTTTTGCCGCAGCCTTGCCGGGAACATCGAAATGCTCCTTGGGCAGATATTTCTGACCCGCGAGATAGATTGCGAGGCCGATCAGCATGCCAATGCCCGCCGCGCCGAACCCCCAGTGCCAACCCACCTTTTCACCCAGCGTTCCAACGATAAAGGGGGAGGCGATCACACCGGCGTTGATGCCGAGATAGAAGATCTGGAATGCATCGGCCCGCCTAAGGTCGCCCGGTGAGTAAAGGCTGCCGACCTGGCTCGCGATATTGCCCTTGAACAGCCCCGAACCGACGATCAGGCAAAGCAAAGCCAGCAGGAACGTCACGTTGAACGCCATCAGGAAATGGCCCAGCGCCATGACGATCGCACCAAGCAGCACGGTGCGTCTCTTTCCCAGTATTCTATCGGCGATCCAGCCGCCGAAAATAGGCGTCAGATAGACGCTCGCGGCATATGTGCCGAAGATGGCGCTGGCGAAGGGTTGGCCGTCGATTCCGCCATACAACGAGCGAAGCTGCTCGATCCCTGCAACGCTGCCGACCTCTTCCGGTTTGAGCAGGAAATTGACCATGTAGAGCACGAGCAGCGTCTGCATGCCGTAATAGGAAAACCGCTCCCACGCTTCCGTGAAGGCGAGGTAGCCAAGACCTTTGGGATGTCCGAGGAAACTGCGATCCTCGGGGTCGTACAGCCGGAGTTCGGGAGTCGCTTCGGCGACGGTCATGCGCGCATCCTCACCTACAAGAGGCCGCCGGGATAGCCGCGCACCCCAATTGTGTCGCGCGATTTTGAAAGTCGTTCGTAGAAAATTGCTGCGCGTTCGACACGCAGCATTGCGCCTGCTCAGTGAGCTTGAAGCTGCTCGTCGAGAAAGGCCGCCACATCCTCCAGCCGGACCTCGCGATCGAGAAATGCAGACCCGATGCCGCGCAAAAGGATGAAGGGCAAGATGCCTGCATCCATCTTCTTGTCATGCTGCATATGATCGGCAAGATCGCCGCCGCTGCATGCCAGTTCCAGCGCGGATATTTCTGCTGGCAGGCCCGCGGCATCGACCGCATGTGTAACGCGTTCGGCGTCTTCGATGCGCATCAGACCGCACCGCGCAGAATATCGCGCCGCCAGCACCATGCCCATCGCCACAGCCTCTCCGTGGAGAAGCTTGTCGGAAAATCCCGTCTCGGCTTCCAGGGCATGGCCGAAGGTGTGCCCCAGATTGAGCAGGGCTCGTGCACCGCTCGTTTCACGCTCATCCTCGGCAACGATACGCGCCTTGGCCGAAACACTTCTCGCCACGGCTTCCTCCAATGGCGCTTGCTCCATTCCCAAGACCGCATCGCCATGCTCCTCCAGCCAATCGAAAAAACTGCGATCGCCAAGGACGCCGTATTTGAGAACTTCGGCATATCCGGCGCGCATCTCGCGCTGGGGGAGGGTGGAGAGGGTATTGAGGTCGGCAAGCACCAGGGATGGCTGGTGAAAGGCTCCGACCAGATTTTTTCCTGCAGGTGTATTGATCGCCGTTTTCCCTCCAACCGAACTATCGACCTGCGATAACAGTGTGGTCGGAAGCTGGACGAAGCCGCAGCCGCGTTTGAGAATGGCGCACGCAAAACCCGTCAGGTCACCGACGACCCCGCCACCCAGTGCAAAGACGTGATCTCCGCGCTCGACATTTTGCGCCAGGAGCCAGTCTGTAAGACAGGCAAGGCTGTCCCAGCTTTTCGAGGCTTCACCGGGGGCGACATCAAACCAGCGCGGTTCGATTCCTGCCAACTCCAGCGAGCGCGAGACCGCATCGCCCCAGTTCGCACGAGCATTGATATCAGCCACTATGCAGACGTGGCGCTTGCGAAGAAACGGCTCTGCTTCGGTCGCGATGTTTTGGAGCAGGCCATGGCCTACCCGAACCTCATAATCCCGGCCTGCCAGTTCGACGGAGATCATAGCCATGCGTCGATTGCCTCTAGAATGCGCTCCGCCGTTTCGGCGTGGGGTCCGTTATTGGTCAGCACATGGATCGGCGCGTCGGCATAGGCCGCGCTGCGCTGATCCTTCAATTTGGCGAGTATCTCGCGGGGGTCGCCCGTCCGCAGCAGAGGGCGGTCATTGCGCCGCGAGGTTCGCTCGACCAGCGTGTCGACATCGCAATCCAGCCACACCGCAATAGCCTGCCCCAGAATTATTCCCCGCGTTTCGGGATCGACGAATGCGCCGCCACCCGTTGCGATTACACCGTGGGCTTCGCCCATGAGCCGTGCGATCACGCGCCGCTCGCCATCGCGGAAATAGGCTTCCCCATGTGTTTCGAAGATCTCGCTGATGGTTCGATTGGCGGCGCGTTCTATCTCTTCGTCGACATCTATGAAATCTGTGCCGAGAATGGCAGCGAGTCGGCGTCCGACCGTTGATTTGCCCACGCCCATAAGGCCCACCAGCACGACCGGTCGGTCTATCCGCCGGGCAATGCCGCCGATCTCGGCAGGGGTGAGGCTGATCGCATGGGTCATTGCCGCCGTGCCTAGAACTGGGCTAGGGCGCGGGCAAGGTATCAGCACTTGGAGCGGGACGCGAAAAACTTGGCTATGAGCGGCAGGAAGGTTGGCGGCGTATTGGCTGTGCTGTTCGTGGCGTTGCTGATCGCAGCGTTGATCGACGGCGGCGAGGAACCGTTACACCCCATCGAACAGACGATCGATGTGCCGGAGGCGGCACGATGAAATCGGCATGGTTGATAGGCGGCGCAGCGCTCGCGCTGACGTCGGCAATGGTCTGGGCCCAGGAAGCGCCGGTCGATTTGCTGCCGCCTGGTTTCGATGATCCCGCGCCGAGCCCAAGTCCTGCCCCGGCACCGCAGCCGAGCCGTGCACCGGCACCGACCCAAGGCAGTACCCCGCAGCCAACGGCAACCCAATCTGGAGAGATCGTCCAGCCCCTGCCAGTGGAAGCGGCGCCATCGGGCGCGAATCTGGACTTGTCGGATCTGCCAACGCTGCAGGAACTTGAGGACATGTCGACCGACGAGCTCGACGAATTCCTCGGCCTCAAGCCCAAGTTCGATATTCCGCCCGCGGCCCGTCGCTCTATGGAGCGTGTAGGCGTTCTGGGTGCGGGCGAGGGCGGTCTTCCTTCGGCCTCGCTCGAAAAGCAGCCGGCGGGTCTGGTCCGGGCGGTGCTTGCCGGAACTACGCAGCCCATGGTTTCGCGCTGGGGCCATATCCTGCTTCGGCGGGCGCTGGCCAGCAGACTTGCTGCGCCCGAGGGGATGGATCCGGTCGAATTCGCGACTCTGCGGGTCAAGGTGCTTAACGCGATGGGCGAATATGTGGTCGCTCGCGCTTTGGTGCAGGATATCGACACAGGCAATTATTCGCCGGCACTCACCAATGCGGCGGTGGAAGCGTATATCGGAAGTGCCGATGTCGTGGGTGCCTGCCCCGCGGTTCAACTCGTCCAGACAAATCGTGACGATACTGAATGGCAGATGCTTGCGGGGATCTGCAATGCGTATGCAGGCGAAACCACGCGGGCACAGAACGATCTTCGCCGCCTGCTGAACCGCACCCAGGACGATCGCATCGATGTACTTTTCGCGCAGCGCTTCGCGGGTGCGGCCGGGCGCGGTCGCCGCGCCGTTACCATCGAATGGGACGACATCAATTCCCTGACGCCGTGGCGGTTCACCATGGCAAACACGCTTGGCGAGACGATCCCGGATAGTTTGCTCGACCGGGCCAGTCCCCAGCTTCTGAGCATTGCGGCCATCACCCCGGCACTCACGCCCGCACAGCGCGCAGCCGGTGCCGACGTTGCCGGAACGAGCGGAATTCTATCATCTGCAGCGATGGTCGATCTGTACAGCCAGCTTTACGCGCAGGACGGGGTGGCGGTCCCCGCGGCGCAGACCGCGTCTAGCCTGCGCGAAGCCTACGTCGGCACCAGCCCGGTGCAGCGCATCGGTGCGATCAGGGACATATGGTCAAGTGGTGGCGATTATTCTTATGGTCGCATGGTTCTGACCGCCTACGCTGCCGCGCGTATTCCTCCGAGCAGCGATTTCAGCGAAGACGCCGGCGGGCTCATCGCGTCCATGCTCGCTGCCGGGCTCGACAAAGATGCGGTTCGCTGGTCCGGCGAAGTCGATGGCGGAAGTCAGGCTTGGGCATTGCTCGCCCTGGCTGCGCCCAACAGTTCCGCTGGCGTCAGCAGCGGCGATATCGACAGCTTTATCGACGATGATAGCTCGTCGGGGCAGCGAAAATCGCGCATGCTGGTCGCTGGGCTGGCCGGGTTGGACAAAATCGGCGAGGGCGCGCTGGATCAGTATGATGGGCGCCTCGGTGTGAATATAACGGCTGAAAGTCGCTGGACCCGCATGATTGATCAGGCTGCAGCAGTGAACAATCGCGCTCTTGTCGCCATGCTTGCGGGCCTCGGAATGCAGGGTGCAAGCTGGGATCGCATGACGGCCCGCCATCTCTATCACATCGTATCCGCCTTGCGGCGCGTGGGACTGGACGCCGAAGCCAGGATGATCGCCGCGGAGGCCGTGGCGCGCGCCTGATGTGAGCGCGATTCCCGATTTCCTCGCCATGCTTGCTGCCGAACGGGGCGCGGCGCGCAATACGATTCTCGCTTATGGCCGTGACCTGGAGCAGGCCGAGGAACTGATCGGTTCGAACCTGGACAAGGCAAGTTCTGCGCAGCTCGCCAAACTCGGCGCAGGCTGGTCCGACCTTGCCCCCTCGACACTGGCGCGGAAGGTTTCGGCCTTGCGACAGTTTTTCGGCTTTCTGGTGGATGAGGGGTTGCGAGATGACGATCCGACCCATGCGTTGCCGCGACCCGCGACCCGCCGTCCTCTGCCGAAGATACTGTCTCACGAAGAGGTCGAATCGCTTTTCACGGCAGCAGAAGAGGCCGCGCAGACAGATAGTCCCGCCGCCGTGCGTCTGCTGACATTGCTGGAAATGTTGTACGGATCGGGCTTGCGGGCGACCGAGCTCGTGTCGCTACCCGTATCCGCGGTACCGCGCGATGCCCCTTTTCTTACCGTGATCGGCAAGGGTGGGCAGGCGCGGATGGTGCCCGTCAGCCACCGCGCGGACAAGGCCCTCAAGCGCTGGCTTGCCTTGCGCGATTCCAGTTCGAGATGGCTGTTCCCCTCGCGCACCGGCCACCTTTCTCGAGTGCGCCTGTTCCAGATACTGAAGGATTTGGCCGTTCGTGCCGATCTGCCCCCCGAAAAGCTGAGTCCTCACGTCTTGCGCCATGCCTTTGCAACTCATTTACTTGAGGGCGGGGCGGACCTTCGCGCACTGCAGACATTGCTGGGCCACTCCGATATTTCGACCACCCAAATCTATACGCATGTCGATGCTGCGCGGCTCGTCAGGCTTGTCAACGAAAGGCACCCGCTTGCGCGCGGGCGTCGTTCGGACTAGCGCACGGCCATGATTTCCTACCTCGAATTCGAGAAACCCGTCGCCGAACTGGAACAGCGCATCGCAGAACTGCGCAGCGCAGCCGATGGCGACGATGTCGATATCTCTACCGAACTCCACCGTCTGGAGCAGAAGAGCGCCGATCTTTTGGCGAGCACGTACGAGTCGCTCAGCCCCTGGCAAAAGACACAAGTCGCCAGGCATCCCTCACGCCCTCATTTCCGTGACTATGTCGAACAGGCTTTCGAGGATTTCGTGCCGCTCGGGGGCGATCGTAATTATGGTGACGACGAAGCCA
>Ga0207899_1000842_pt1 | contig 10535 bp, 8 predicted proteins | sample MalvirmetaMSP134_FD_184235 | JGI IMG/M metagenome (GOLD analysis project Ga0207899, IMG submission 184235) | Marine viral communities from the Deep Pacific Ocean - MSP-134 (SPAdes) | ecosystem: Environmental > Aquatic > Marine > Oceanic | place: Pacific Ocean | collected 2011-06-28
GGAGCCGATCCGATATCGCGAACACTCCTTCCGGCCAGACAATGATCCGGTCTGGCGGAAACGAGGGCTCAAAACGTTTCTGCCGCGCAGACTCCTAGCAGGTAAATGGTGAGCGGGAAGCCGTACATCTCGGCATACAGAGCGATGATAAAGGCCTGTACCACCCCGGCGCCCGCCCACTCGCGCCAACTTCTAGGTGCAAAATAACGATAGAAAAACCAGGATACCAGCACGATAAAAATAATCGCGATACCCCAAGCCCCTCCGTGACTGATCGACTGGTCCATCACTGACATTCCAAGCCATTGCAAAGGCCAGCCGGCGGACTCCCTACCGGCCAGGCCGTTTTTCTAGGGCTCATCCGGCCTACCGGTGATCCTTCTCGTAACGCCGACGCAGTAACATTGAGTTACCAATGACCGAGAGCGAGCTGACAGTCATCGCCACTACACCAATCATCGGGTGCAGCAGCCCCGCCGCAGCTATAGGAATAGCCGCAGCGTTGTATCCACTGGCCCATAGGAGGTTCTCAACGATCTTTTTGAAGGTCGCACGTGACAGCACCATGGCGTCAACAACACCAGATAATTCGCCACGGACCAGGGTAACGTCAGCAGCTTCGATAGCCACATCCGCACCAGCGCCTATGGCAATGCCTACGTTAGCCTGTTTGAGTGCCGGGGCGTCGTTAATGCCATCACCCACCATGGCAACATGATTGCCGTACTTTTCCTGCAGTTCCCGAATGGCATCCACCTTGCCTTCCGGCAACACCCCGGCGCGAACCTCGTCAATGCCCACTTCACGGGCAACGGCGTTGGCTGCACGCTCGTTGTCACCAGTAATCATCACAACATACAGTCCTTGCTCGTGCATGGCCCGAATGGCGGCCACCGATTCGTCCTTGAGCGTGTCGGCTACCGCGACAATGCCGTAGGCCTCGCCATCACGGGCAACAATAACGGCGGTTCTGCCCTGATCCTCAAGGTCGGAAAGACTCTTGTCCAAGGCATCCAGCCCATTAACGCCCTGCTCTTCCAGCAGGAGGCGGTTACCAATCAGCACGGTGCTCTCACCGACCCTTCCCGAAACACCTCTGGCGCCGGTGGAGCGGAAATCAACAACGTTCCCGGGTTTGATACCACGTTCCCGGGCACCGTCCACAATGGCACGGGCGATGGGATGCTCAGACGCATTTTCTACCGCGGTGGCAAGCTCCAGCAGCTCGGTCTCCGAAACGCCGGCGGCGGGTACTACATCGGTAAGCTTCGGCTCACCCCTGGTAATGGTGCCTGTTTTATCGAGGACCATTACCTTGACGTCCTTGAAGGTCTGAATGGCCTCTCCAGAGCGAATCAGGATGCCCCGCTCGGCGCCGACGCCCGAACCCACCATCAGCGCAGTCGGCGTTGCCAACCCCAATGCACAGGGGCAGGCAATTACCAGCACAGCAATAGCCGCCAGGATAGCCAGCACCGGCGTGGCCGCCGTCGGGTCCACCCACGGCAGGAAAGCGGCGCCCCATTCAAGGATTGGTCGGAGTGTATCGCCTGCAAACAGCCAGACCACAAGACTGCCCAGGGCAATAACAAGAACCAGCGGCACGAAGCGACCGGTCATGCGGTCAGCAAACTCCTGGATTGGCACCCTGGAGCCCTGAGCCTCGTCGATCAGTTTCACCACCTGGGCCAGGAAGGTATCACCACCAACACGGGTAGCCTTGACTCTCAGGCGACCTTCCTTGTTGATGGTGGCACCAATAACCGTGTCTCCCGTGCTTTTGTATACCGGGACAGACTCGCCAGTGGCAATGGATTCATCCAGATGACTCTCACCATCCACCACTTCACCATCAGTGGGCACCTTGTCACCGGGCCGGACAATCATGATGTCGCCTGGAGCCAAATCCTTCACGGGAATTTCGACCTCTTCCCCTTCCCGTTCCACGCGCGCGGTCTTAGCGCCGAGGGTGAGCAATTTCCGGATGGCCTCCGAGGCCTTGCCCTTGGCTTTTGCTTCCAGGTACCGACCAAGCATATGGAAGGTCATGATGGTAACGGCCATTTCGATGAAAGAGGTCATCGGATAGACAAAGCCCACCAGACCAATCAGGTAGGGGGGAAGGCTGCCCATGGAAATGAGCACATCCATGTTGAAGGTGCCATTCTTCAGTGAACGCCAGGAAGCCTTGTGGGTAGCGGCACCGCCATAAAGAAACACTACCGGGAAGCCGAGCACTGCAATAATAGCCAGATACCCCGGAATGGGCTGCCAGAACATATGAAACATCATCAACACCATGATCAGTGTTGTCGGTACCGCAGCGATCCAGAACCTGCGTAATGCAAGCTTCAGATAGGCCTCTTCAACGGCCGAGTCCTCCTCCTGACTGGCATCTCCCTCAAGAGCGACAGCAGCAACATCATATCCGGCGCCCTCTATCAGCTCTTTCAGCTCATTTTCTGTCGGCCCATCCGAGCCGACCACCACGCTCACTGTGTGATTGGCTATGTTGGTTGACGTCGTCTGCACGCCGTCGTGTCGCGCAAGGGTACTCTTGATAATACCCGCACAATGGTCGGACCCCATTCCGGGTACCGTGACCCTGAAAGTCCTGCCACCCACTTCCCTCACGGAGGCCACATCGTAACCGGCACCCTCCACAGCGTGTTTTAAGGCTTCCCCGTCAGGCCCCGACGCAAGGGAGCGAACACTCACCTTATGTTTGGCAATGTTAGTCTCTATCTGGTCGATTCCGTCCAAGCGGCCAATCGTTTTGTTGATAATGCCGGCGCAGTGGTCTGACCCCATTCCCGGCACAATCAGCTCAAGGTCCCTTTGCCTTTGCGGTGCCTGTGTTTTCGTACTGTTCATCAAGATCTCCCGTCATTGTTTCTGTTGCTTGGCCAGTCACTGAACGCAATGAAATAAAGTAATACGAGATTGACGATGGGAATCAGTATCAGGATGCCCATCCAGCCCGGATACCCGGTACGCTGGCAAATACGCCAGGCCGGAATCACAACTACAATGGCAATCACCAGCATCCACAGCCAGTGCCCTGCCCACATGGTGTTGCCAAACATATTACCTTCCATCATAGCACTGCCCTCCACGTCGAATGCCGGTTAATGGTGATCATGAGCATGAGATTCCTCATCTCCCGATTGCCGGGAATTCTCGGACTTTTTCAAAAAAATCTGCTCTGCCACTGCAATAACGATCATGGTGGCCACCGCAACACCGATGACAAACGGGTCCGTATTCAGCTTGACCCACACAAAGCCCCCAAGAACGAGCAAATCCAGCAAAATGGCCATGACTGGCACCCAGGCGCTGGCCTTCACGTCTTCGCGTAGATAGCGAAGTACACCCCAATGGATGGCAATATCCATGATCAGGTAGAACACGATCCCCAGTGCTGCAATTCGGGAGAGGTCGAAGAAGGCCGTAAGGATCAGCCCCAGGACCACGGTGTAGACCAGGGTGTGCTTCTGGATGCTGCCAGGCATGCCGAAATGCCGGTGGGGGACCAGCTTCATCTCCGTCAGCATGGCCAGCATGCGTGAGACCGCAAAAATGCTGGCCAGAATGCCTCCGGCAGTAGCCATCATGGCAATGGCAACGGTGAACCACACGGCGTACTCCCCCAGTGCCGGGCGGGCGGCGGCGGCAAGGGAGTAGTCCTGTGTCTCGATAATCTCGGCCAGGGACAAGTTGCTGGCAACAGCAAAACCAACCAACGTATAGATCACCACGCAGGCTGCAATGGAAATAATGATCGCCCGTCCTACGTTCCGCTTGGGGTCTATTACTTCGGAGCCGCTGTTGGTAATGGTGGTGAAGCCCTTGAAAGCTAGAATTCCGAGCGCGGTTGCTCCAAGGAAGTTGCCCACAGTTCCGGCCTCTCCGGGATTCGAGAAGTCAACCGATATGGAGTCGGCGACCCATACCCCCACCAACCCGAAAATCAGTATGCCGCCGATTTTCAGGACGCCGATAAAGGAAGCCACACCCTGAATCATCCGGTTACCCAGCAGATTTATGAGAAACGCTGCCAGGATCAGTGACACCCCGAGAATGGGCACCATTCGCCCGCTTTCGTCGCCACCGAAGAGCTGCATGGTGTAGGAGCCGAACGTGCGGGCCAGAAAACTCTGGGCGATCACCATGGAAAAGTACATCAGCAAGGCGTTAAATGCGGTCGGCAGCCGGTTTCCGTAGGCCTTGTGTAAGTACATGCCGATACCGCCCGCAGACGGGTACGCATCGGAAATTTTGATGTAGGAATAAGCACTGAAGCTGACGATCACGGCGGCCGCCAGAAACGCCAGGGGGAACAGAACGCCCGTCATCTGTGCCATCTGTCCGGTCAACGCAAAAATACCAGCGCCTATCATGACGCCGGTACCCAGCATGACGGTTCCTGGCAGGGTGAGACTGCCTTCCTGATAGCGAGTGGTTCTGTCTTGCTCCCTGCTCATTCAACCTCCGGTTATTGTCGTTTCTATTTACGCTTCATAGGTGGGATTTTGGAACAGCAAAACGGATCATGTTTTGCGTTGGCCCGAACATTGTCGTCTGTAAACCGACACCACGCCAGTTTCCGCTGGGTCCACCACCCGGCCTGCAACCCGCCTCCGTGGGTTTTGATCAGTTCCATTAACTCGTCAAGAGACCAATGGGTTCCATCGTAGACGACATGCAGCTGGTTGTTCGGTTTGCGCTCGGCAAAATCAACACAGGGATGATGGTTGAGTTCATGGATGAAATCGCCCCACTGACTCTCGCCAAATCACTCACCATTTTGGCACGTAGATGCCGGTGAGGTGAGGAGGAGTCCATCCCATTGATTCAGGTTACTGATGAAAATGAATAATCACGGTAATCCTGATGCCTATGCGCCGTATCCTCTTGGCCGTGTAGCGACAAACGTCAGGCACTCACCCAACCGATCTCATTGTACCCGGCGTCGAAAGACCCAAAGGGAGAAAATAAACAGCGTGACACCGATTACCAGCAAGGCGAGAGCCTCATCCCAGAGAACCGCCAGGCCGGCGCCTTTGAGGAAAATACCGACGATGATATCCATGTAATAACGCAGTGGACTCAGCAGGGAGAGGCTTTGCAGGAAAGGCGGCATGGCTTCTACCGGCGTCAAACTGCCCGACAGGAACATCAGCGGGAAAAGTCCGAAAAAGGAGAGCAGCAACGCCTGCTGAAGGGTCCGGCTGTAGGCGGCAATCAGTACGCCCAGCGCAATCGCACTGAGCAAAAAGATGGCGGTCAGCACCAGAAATAAAAGCAGACTGCCCTGAAGGGGCACATCAAAGACTCTGACAATCACCAAACTCGGAAAGATGGACAGTACGCCCATGATCAGCGTGGGTGTGACCTTGGCCAGGAACAGTTCCAGGGTGGAAATGGGCGTCACCAGCAGCTGCTCGATAGTGCCTCGCTCCTTTTCCCGGACAATAGAGGCGGCCGGGTGAATAACGCCCACCATCATACCGGCCAGAGCAATCATCGATAACACGATAAAACCCGATGTTGTCAGATCGGGGTTATACCAGATACGGATCAGGGGTACCGCGGCCCCCTTCTTCCCGGCAGCAGGGAGCGCTTCGCGCTCCTGGCGCTGGACGATCTGCAGAGCATCATTGACGGCATTGGCGGCAATGTTGGAATTGGTGCCGTCCTGGAGCAACTGGAGCTGAGCACTCTTGCCAGCGAGAAGAGCACCTTCGAACCCGGCGGGAACGACCAACACCATGGTGGCATCGCCTTTCTCCAGGAGGTCAGTGGCGGTTGCCACACGGGTTTCCTGAAATTTCAGGTCGAAGGTTTCGCTCACCGCAAATTTCTGGATCAACGAGCGACTCAAGGCGCTGCGATCCTCGTCCACCACCGCCAGGGGCAGGTGGCTTACATCAAAACTGAGCGCAACGGCACAAATGACGACTTCAATGGTGTAAAGCCAAAGTATCAGGGTCAGTATCAACCGGTCACGAAAGAACTGCACGAGCTCCTTGCGCAACAAACCAAATAAGGCAATTCCCATCAGGCCACCTTCTGCTTCATTCGCCAGGCCGCGAAGACAAATACCAGGACCGTATAGACGATCAACATCATCAGATTTGGCAGAACGGCTTCAAGGCCGGCTGATTTCAGTACGATGCCCCGGGAGATTTCCATAAAATAACCGGCAGGGAAAAGCCAGCTATACAGTTGCAGGGCAAGAGGCATGGTGAACAGAGGGAACAGAAAACCGGAAAACAAAAACGACGGCATCAAGGTGACAATCAGCGTTATCAACATGGCCGCCAACTGGGTACGGACCAGGGATGAGACCAACAGGCCGATACCCACCGTGGTCAGCACATAAACGAAAGCGGACGTCAGCAGCAGTATCGGGCTGCCGGCAATGGGGACCTGAAACCAGGCAAACCCCACCACCATGACCATAAGAATCTCCAGGAAAGCCACCAGACCGTAGGGCACCAGCTTGCCGACAACAAACTCGGTTGAGGTGACCGGCGATGCATAGATCTGCTCAATCGTACCGGTCTCTTTCTCACGCACGATCGCCAGGGCGGTCAGCAGGGGTGGGAACGCCATCAGGATCACGGCAAATAACCCGGGGATGACGAAATTGACGCTGCGCAGGGAGGGATTGAACCAGACCCTGGCCTGGACCCGGACGGCGCTCTGACGCGGGGCGGGGAAATTTGCGATTACCGCCTCGGCATAGGCCGATGCCAATCGACCCAGAACAGGATAGCCGCCGTCCACGATCACCTGGACAGGCGCCTCGTCGCCTCTGAGCAGTTGCCGGGCCAAGCCGGCTGGAATCACCACGCCCATGCTGATGGTCGAGCTTTGCAGTGCCGACTCCAGATCGCGGAGATCGGTCGTTTTCTGCTCTAATTGAAAATACCGCGAGCTGTCGAAACGGGCTGACAGGTCGCGGCTTGCCGGCGTGTTGTCCAGATCGTAAATGCCCACGGCAACCTGTTCCACATCCAGATTGACCGCATAGCCGAACAGAAAAAGCATGATCAGCGGCATGATCACGGCCAACGCAATGGTAACCGGGTCGCGAATCAGCTCGCGACTTTCCTTGACGATGAGGGCTCCAAGCCGATGAGCCTTCATGGTCCCAACGCCCGGGAATTGGCCGTTCCCGCCTGTTCTATGGCCGCCGTGAAGAGCATCTCCACCGTGGCGTCGGCTTCGAGGCCGAGCGAATGATTCAGCGATGATCGGCTACCGTGTGCAAGCAGCCGCCCGTCCAGCATTAACGCCAAACGATCACAATAGGCCGCTTCCTCCAGGTAGTGGGTAGTGACCAGCACGGTCATACCGCTGGCGGCCAGCTCACGGATAACCCGCCAGAAACGGTACCGGGCGACGGGATCGACACCCGAGGTGGGCTCATCAAGGAACAAGACCCGGGGCCGGTGAAGCAGGCTGCAGGCCAGCGCCAGACGCTGGCGCAAGGCACTTGAAAGATCACCGGTGAGCTTGTCGGGAATATCTGTCAGCCCCGTTACTTCCCTGGCCCAGTCGATCGCAGCCCGCGCCGCGCCTCCGGCCAGGCCGTAGGCATTGGCAAAGAAGCGGAGATTCTCCCAGGGGGTCAGTTCCAGATAGAGTGAAAACCGTTGTGACATATAACCAATTTGCCGGCGCAATGCGGTGCTACCCCCGCCGGAGCTCACCCCGGCCACCCGGGCGTTGCCCTCATCGATGGCCACCAGCCCGCACAAGGCCCTGATCAGGGTTGTCTTGCCCGCCCCGTTGGGCCCCAGCAACGCAAGCAGTTCGCCAGATGGCGCCTCGAAACTCACCCGGTCAACGGCCTTGAAATGTCCGAAGCGGACGCTCAGGCCGGTGGCCACCAGCCCTTCCTCTTTTCCCCTGTCTTGCCGGGCCAATTCCGGAAACTGCTGCTCGCCGGCCCTCCTGTCCGTCCGCAGCACAAACAGATCCTCGAGCCGGGGCTCGGCCGCCGCCAGGTGGGTTCCCTCGGGCAATAACTCGGCGAGCTGGTTTTCAGCGATGTCCGCGTTCATCACCAGTCGCAGGTGATCCGGCAACCACTGCACTGAATGGACGCTGTCAATTTGAGCCAGGATGCCGGACAACTCCCGCAAGCCTCGTCCGGTATCTCCAGCATTTACAGTGAACACCCTTCCGGCGGCGGGCCTCAGCAGCTCTTCCAGCGACCCATCCGCAAGAACGCGGCCCTGTTCCAGCAGCAGTATCCTGTCGCAGCGCTCCGCCTCGTCCATGTAGGAGGTAGCCACAACCATGGTCAGGCCCTGCGACCGGAAGCGGTCGAGCATGGTCCAGAGATGGCGCCGGGACAGGGGGTCGACGCCGAGCCCCGGTTCGTCAAGGATCAGCAGCTCCGGTTCATGGACCAGATTGGTACATAGCGACAACTTTTTCCGCATGCCACCGGACAGTTTGGCGGCGGGCCTGTCAGTAAAGCGGCCAAGCCCCGACATGGATAGCAACCTTTCTGAACGCTCCCGATAGAGTTCGTCGGGCACATCCCGGATGCGAGCGGCAAAGCTCAGGTTTTCCTTGACGCTGAGTCGATCGTAAAGCGTAAATCCCTGGGACATATAGCCAATCCGGGCAGCAACCTGCTTGGCCTCACGACGGGTATCGAAGCCCAGGACCCGGCATTCCCCCACAGTGGGGTCCAGGATGCCAGCCAACATCTGTAACAGCGTCGTCTTGCCAGCGCCATCAGCACCGACAATGCCCACTCGTTGGCCGCGATCAACGGAAACATCCAGTGGCTCGATGACAACATTGTCTCCGAATTGGCGGCCAAGGCCTTTGGCGACGATGGGTTCCGGGGAAGACATGACGGCTCAGCGCGCCGGAACCGAGAGGGTCGCTGGCCACTCGGCGTCCGGATCCCAGCGAATCCAGGCATCTGCCGGCATACCCGGTTTCAGAGCATCGGCCGGATTATCCAGCACCAGGGTAACGCCATAGACCATCCGAACTCTCTCGTCGGGCATGTGGACATCGCGGGGGGTGAACTGGGCGAAATCGTCAATCCTGCCGACTTTGGCGGAAAAGTCCCCGGGCAAACCGTCCACGCGGATTCTGGCGGGATCCCCCAAGCTGATCCGGTTGAGGATATCACCGGGGACATAGACCTTGAGTTCGAGCTGCTGCAGATTCACCATCGTGGCCAGCGGCTGGCCGGTATCGACAACCTCTCCCGTCTCCACCGCCCGGATCAGGATGGTTCCGGAGAGCGGCGCGGCAACCTCCGCTTTGTCCAGTTGCGATTCAGCCAGTGCCACCTGCGCCGCCCTTGCAGCCACCTGTTCTTCGGCGGCATCCTTCTGCCGCTGGAGAGACTCAAGTCGGCCCCGGGCCTCACTGACGGCATTTTCCGCCTGATCCAGATCACTCGAGCTGGCCAGATTGCGGGACCGCAAGTCCCGGATCCGCTGCCGTTGTTTCTCGGCATTCTTGAGATGATGACGCCAGGTGGTGATTTGGCTGTCGAAGCCGTCACGGACTTCCCGCGCCGAGGCCAGCTCGGCCTGTGCCGAGCGCAGGCGGTCTCTGGCATCGGCGGGGTCGATCACGGCTACCGTGTCGCCAGCCGAAACCTTGCTGCCTTCCGCGAGATGGTGCTCGATGACCCGACCGGCCACTTCGGCCGCGATCCGCACTTCCCGCCCCTCGATATGGCCATTGCCATAGACGATTCCCTGCGGCAAGGGCTCTTCCCCAAACAGAACAAAAACCCCATAAGAACCGCCGGCGAGCACCAACACCGCTATCAGAGACCAGAGCCAGGATTGGGATTTCACCAAACACTCCTTATGACATTACTGTTCAGGTTGGAGCCGGGATCAGGGCCACTGCCTCTCACTCCAGCCAATGAGATCGCCCACTCTAGCACTCGGCAGCCGCCGCGACCAAGGTCGTTGCCGGATCTTAAGCGGCTCATTCAGGTCGCCCTCGAAGATGGCCGTCAGGGCATCGTCAAAGACGCAAAATGGATTGGTAGCCTGCCACATCCACCTCAAACCGGGTGTTCTGACGCAAGTGATCCCTCAGCGCCTCCAGCGCCTCCGGATCACCGTGGATCAGGTTGATCGGCGTTTCGGGGGCCAGGTCACTCTGAGCAAGCCACTGTTCAATCTCTGCGAAATCCCCGTGCCCGGAAAGCCCACTCAACACTTCCAATCTGGCTTTGACAGGAAACCAGTCACCGTGGATCTTGATCCTTTCCGCTCCGCCAATCATCTTGGCCCCTCGTGTTCCCCCGGCCTGATAGCCGGCGAAAATAACAGTTGTGCGGTGCTGGCCCAGGAGGCGCTTGAAATGATGAAGTATGCGTCCACCTGTTGCCATGCCACTGCCGGCAATAATTACGTGGGGGTATGCCTGGCCAGCCAGCGCCTTGGAGTCCTGAACACTGCGACTGTAATGAACGGTGCTACACATTTCGTGGCACTCGGAACTGCTCAATCGGTGCTGATCCTCGTAGC
>Ga0207899_1000846_pt1 | contig 10500 bp, 15 predicted proteins | sample MalvirmetaMSP134_FD_184235 | JGI IMG/M metagenome (GOLD analysis project Ga0207899, IMG submission 184235) | Marine viral communities from the Deep Pacific Ocean - MSP-134 (SPAdes) | ecosystem: Environmental > Aquatic > Marine > Oceanic | place: Pacific Ocean | collected 2011-06-28
AATTAATGAGAGCATAGACCAGCGCCAAGTCGAGGAATTCCGGCCGCCCCTGCAGGAACCCGACGACCGAGATCAGCAGCACGGTCAGGGTGCCGAAGGCGTTGACGGCCAGGATGCGGTCGAACACGGTCGGCCCCTTGAGCGCACGCACCAGGACCAGAACCATGGTGACCAGAACGGCAAGGGATGCTGCGGCGAAGCTCATGGGTTTAGCGGTCCTCTCCGGGCGCGCCCTCGACCGCGGTGCAGCGGCGGTCCATCTCGCCGGACTTGATGCCGTCGGCCGCACCCCGCGTCAGCGCGTGGACGATCATCACCCCGTCCTCGACGGCGAGGGTCACCGTGCCCGGCGTGAGGGTGATGGAATTGGCGTAGATGACATGGCCCAGTTCGGTCTTCTGCGTCGCCTTGGTGCGCAGGACCGAAGTATGGACCCGGCCCTTGGGCGACAGCACGGCCTTGACCACGTCGATGTTGGCCGTGACGATTTCCTTGCCCAGCCAGGGCAGGTAGGTCAGCCAGCGCCAGGTGACGTGGATCGGGTGGCCTTCGTGATCGACCACGTCCATGCGATGGGCGATGAACACGACCAGCGCGACGGAGGCCGCGCCGAAGGCCAGGATCAGGGGAATCGTATAGCCCGACAGCAGCCACCACAATCCGGCCAAGCCGATGCTAAGGCTGATCGCATGGAGCACTGGAACGTTCCCCCGTTCTTCCCCTGTTCGGTTTTGCCGCGCCGTTGATCGGCGGTACCGAAAGCCACGTTATCGAAGGCTCAGGTATACCACCCGAAGCCATCGACGTGACAACAAAATGGGCATAATTTCATGGAATAACAAGGACGTTCGCTCTGGTATACCAGAGGGGGCCGAATTCTATGTGAAGCTGTATAATTAATAGGTGGGGTGGCATGGAATGAACGGTGAGATTTTCGGATCGTGGAAAATCATGCGCCGCCGGATCTTGCGTCACGCCGGTGTCATGGCGGTGTTTTGTCTCGTTTTGGGCGCCGCGGTCGCGGCCCGTGCGGGCAATCATACCATCAGATTCGCCGAATCGAGCCTGGTCGTGCATACGGCGAGCGGCGCCCATCCGTTCAAGGTCGAGATCGCGGCCGACGACGCGCAGCGTGCCCTTGGTCTGATGTACCGCCGCGACCTGGCCCCGGACCGGGGCATGCTGTTCGACTTCGGGCGCGAGATCTACATTTCCATGTGGATGCGCAACACCTTCATTTCCTTGGACATGCTGTTCATCGGCGCGGATGGGCGCATCGGATTCATCCGTGAACGCACGACGCCGCAATCGCTGGAAACCATCGAGGCGCCGGAGCGCAACCGCGCCGTGCTTGAGGTCGTCGCCGGTACGGTGGCACGGCTCGGCGTCCGTGTCGGTGACCGGGTCGAGCACGCGATTTTCCGCTAAGCCCCCGCTTTTCATTAATCCTGGAGGCCAAGCCGCGCTTGCCTTGGGCAGGCTTAAATCATAGGTTTCCCCCCGCGTCGGGGCGTAGCTCAGCCTGGTAGAGTGCGTGCTTTGGGAGCACGATGTCGCTGGTTCGAATCCAGTCGCCCCGACCAGCCGCCAAATCGGGGGTGGGCGCCCGTTTTTCCGGTCCGGCCAAGTGACCGTTGACGCGATGGCCCGTTGCCCGCATAGAAGACAGATATTAAGACCGTGACGACCGGTCACCGCATGATGGGATACAGGAAGATGAGCGAAGCGCGCATTTTTCAGCCGGCGAAGAACGCCATGCAGTCCGGCCGGGGCAAGTCCCGGCGCTGGATTTTGGAATACGAGCCGTCGGAGGCCCGCGTCGCCGATCCCCTGATGGGCTGGATCGGCTCGGGCGATACCCGCGGCCAGCTGCGCCTCAAGTTCGACAGCAAGGAAGAGGCCGTCGATTACGCCAAAAAGAACGGCCTGGTCTATAAGGTGATCGAGCCCCATACCCGCCGCGTCAAGCCGAAGAGCTATTCCGACAACTTCGCCTTCGACAAGGTCGGCGTCTGGACCCACTAAGCAGGGCGGCGCCGGGCCGTGTCTCCGGCGTGTTGTCCGCCGGGGACTCCGTAGCTCAACTGGATAGAGCAGCTGCCTTCTAAGCAGCAGGTTGCAGGTTCGAGTCCTGCCGGGGTCGCCAATTATATCAATGACATAAAGGGAGTGGGCCGCGGTGAGCTTGAAACGCATGGTTCTGCAGCTCGGGCAGGGAACCGATATCCACGGCGCGGACAGCACCAAAGCCGCCGAACGCGCCGTGCGGGATGCGCTGTGGCGGAATTTTCTGCAAATCGCCGATGCCCTTGGGCAGCCGCGCGACAACATGGTCATCGAGGTGACCATCGGGGCACCGCGCCCCGAGACAATCGACAAGGCGGCCGTCGCGGCCGTGTTCCCCTACGGTCAGGTCACCGTGACCTGTGAGGCGGGGGGATTGGAAATAGCGACGCCGGACGGCAAGGATTCAACCTTGCTGGCCCATGCGGCCGTCATCGTCCGCATGGATGTTCCGGACGACGTCCTGGGGGACGCTCAATGAGCAAGAAACTGGATCGCGTGATTTTGGAAATGGGGTCCGGCGTCTCTCTGCGCGGGGGCAATTATACGAAAGCCGCCTGCCGCGCCGTCGATGACGCCATCCATCATTCAAGCCTGTCGTTCATGCGCGAATTGGGCCGGGACCCGGACATTGATATGACGGTCGAGGTGACGATCGGCGTGCAGGACCCGTCGGCGGTCGACGCCGACGCGGTGAAGGCCATGCTGCCGCACGGCAATGCGTCGGTGCGCGTCGTCAAGGGCGGTTTGAACGTGCCTTATCCCGAGCGCGGATATGAAACCGTCATCGCCAGTGCCGCGGTCGCGGCATTCGCCGACATGTCGCGGTACAGAGGCTCTTAAAGGCCGGCCATCCTCAAAACGCTGTTAAGCCGCGTTCTCCTGGACCGCGTCAGGACGCCGGGCAATGCCCTTGGCGGCCTGTTCGACGCCGTAGGCCTGGACCAGGATGTCCGTCGACGCCTCGGCCAAGTCGATACATTCCGTCAGCAAGTTGAGGATGCGCATGTTGTTGGCGACGACTTTTTCCGTCTCCCGTTCATGGGTGGCAACGGAAGCATTGCAACGCGCGATGATGTCGTTGCGCAGGATGCGGAGAATGTCCTCGAGCTTGGCGCCGTTAGGGTTGTCGTCCGATACAAGAAGTTTCGTCATGGCCGCAGTCCTTTCCTCAATGGGGTCTTTGTTATTTCGATATCAAAATAAACCTGGAAACCTCTTGGGAAAGTGACGAAAAACACACCCTGGACATGGGGCATAGACGGCCACGGCGGCGACCCGGCTAGGCGTTCAGGCCGATCGGGCAGGCGACGCCCGTGCCGCCCAGCCCGCAATAGCCCCGGGGGTTCTTGGCCAGGTACTGCTGATGGACTTCTTCCGCGTAATAGAACGGCCCGGCATCCTTGATCTCGGTCGTGATCTTGCTATAGCCGGCGTCGGTGAGTTTTTTCTGATAGGCCTTCAACGAGGCCTCGGCGGCGCGGCGCTGCTCGGGCGAATTCACGTAGATGCCGGAGCGGTATTGGGTGCCCCGGTCGTTGCCCTGGCCCATGCCCTGGGTCGGGTCGTGATTTTCCCAGAACACCTTCAGCATGTCCTCAAAGCTCGCCTTGGCCGTATCGTAGACGGTCAGCAGGATTTCGTTATGGCCGGTCTGGCCCGTGCAGACCTCCTGATAGGTCGGATTTGGCGTGAAACCGGCGCCGTAACCGACGGCCGTCGTCCATACGCCGGGCGTCTTCCAGAACATGCGCTCCGCCCCCCAGAAACAGCCCATGCCGAACACGGCGGTTTCCATGCCGTCGGGAAACGGCGGCTTGATGCGGTTACCGGTGACGACATGGAACTCGGAGGTGGGAATCGCCGCGTCGCGGCCGGGCAGGGCCTGGTCGGCGGTCGGCAGTTCAGATTTGTTCGGCATCTTGAACAGGGAAAACATGGCGCTCATCCTCGAAAATCCGGGTGTGGTTCAGCATATAGGAAACACAGTCCGGATATCCATCGTGGCTCGCGCAACCGTGACCGCGGGCCATCCCGACGCCGCCATTTTTCTTGGATCGGGGGCCGTTCGGCCATATTATGCGGCCATGCAACGGCATATCGCACTCGCCGCTTTGGTCGGCATGGCCGCCCTGATCTTCGCGCCTGAACTGAGGGACGCGGGGGCCTTCGTGCTGTCGAAAAGCCTCGACGCGAACGCCATGAAGGTGGTCCAGAACAGCCTGTACGGGTTGGGATGCTTCTAACCCGCCGCAAAGCGGCCGTTGCCTGACATGTCCGATTCACCTCAAGACGGCATTCTCGACCTGTGGCCGACCAAGCTGATGCGCCGGCGCCTGCCGGGGTTCGAGGAACCGACCCAGGCCCTGGTCAAGCTGATCCGCGACATGGAGCGGGTGAATAAGAACCTGACCACGGATTACCTGGCGCCTGATTTCTTCAACCTGGACGACCCCGCCGTCGGCTGGCTGCGCGAACAGATCAACCAGACCGTGGTCGATTACCTGCGCGCCATCGGCATCGATTACGACGTGAAGTGGACCATCCAGGGCTGGCCCAACATCAACCGCCTGGGCGATTACCACGACGCCCATAACCATCCGGGGGCCTACCTGTCGGGGACCTATTACCTGAAGATGCCGGGGGCCAAGGAGCCCATGCGCAACCGCGCTGACCTGCGGCCCTCGCATATCACCTTCTACGACCCGCGCCCGGGCGTGAACATGACGGCGATCGCCAAGGATCCCTACGTCGATCCGGAATTCACGGTGCTGCCGGAACCGGGCCTCTTGATGATGTGGCCGGCCTTCCTCAGCCACTTCATCCACCCGAATCTGTCCAAGGACACGCGGGTTTCGGTCAGCTTCAACATCGTGCTCAAGTGGCAGGACCACTACGTGCCGACGCAATAGCCTCCTGCAGGTTCCGTCACCACCCGATCGCCTTGGGCAGCCAGGTGGCGATTTCCGGGAAGGCGAACAGCAGGCCCAGCGCCACCATCTGCAAGGCGATGAACGGAATGACGCCCCGGTAGATGTCCCCGGTGGTGATTCCCGGCGGCGCCACGCCCTTGAGGAAGAACAGGGCCCAGCCGAAGGGTGGCGTCAGGAACGAGGTCTGCAGATTCATGGCGACCAGGATCGCAAGCCACACCATGTCGACGCCCGAGTTGGCGAACACGGGCAGGAACAGGGGCAGGGCGATGTAGGAGATCTCGATCCATTCCAGGAAGAATCCCAGCACGAAGATCACCGCCATCATGAACAAAAGGTCGGCGGTCACGCCGCCCGGGATGAAGTCGAACATGTAGCCGACCAGGTGTTCGCCTCCGAGGCCCCGGAACGCCAGGCCGAAGGGCTGGGCGCAGATCAGGATGAAGAACACCATGGCCGAGGTCAGCAGGGTGCTTTTGCAGACATCGGCCAGGACGCGGACGTTCAGCCGCCCGCCGAACAGGGCCAGGATGAGGGAGCCCAGGGCGCCCATTGACGCGGCCTCCGTCGGCGCCGCGACGCCGCCGACGATGGAGCCCAGCACGGCGAAGATCAGCACCAGCGGCGGCAGCACGACCTTGGCCAACTTGGTCAGCAGTTCCCGCCGGCCCATGGCGTCCCGTTCGGTTTCGGGAATTGCCGGGGCCATGTCGGGGCGGAAATAGCCGAGCAGCAGCAGGTAGAGGGCGAGAATGCCCGCCAGCATCAGGCCCGGCACCATGGCGGCGGCGAACAGGGTGCCCACGGACAGACCCAGGATGTCGGCCAACAGGATCAGCACCAGGCTGGGCGGAATGATCTGGCCCAGCGTGCCCGAGGCGCAGATGGTGCCGCAGGCTAGGCCCTTGTCGTAGCCGCGCCGCACCAGGGGGCCCAGCGCCAACAGGCCGACGGTGACGACCGTGGCCCCGACAATGCCCGACGACGCCCCCATCAGCACGCCGACGATGACGATGGCGAGCCCCATGCCGCCGCGTACCCGTCCCATGGCGTGGCCGATGACGTCGATCAGATCCTCGGCCATGCGGGATTTCTCCAGCATCACGCCCATGAAGATGAACAGCGGCAGGGCCAGTAGCGTGTAATTGGTGACGACGCCGTGAATACGCCCCGGCAACAGGCCGAACAAGCTGGTCCCGAAACCGAGATAACCGAACACCAAGCCCGACACGGCCAGCGATATGGCGACGGGAATGCCGATCACCAGAAGTCCGAAGAAGCCACCGATCATGCCGATGGCGAGCAGTTCCATTTCCGTCATTGCGGTACGGTCCGCTCGGCGCGCGCGGTGGTGAAGGTGGTTATGGCGCCCAGGGCCTGGCTGATCGCCTGCAGGCCGAGAAGCCCGAAGCCCAAGGGAATGAAGGCTTTCAGAACCCAACGATACGGCAGACCGCCGGGATCGGGTGAGCCTTCAAGAATGCCGTAGGACTGCTGCACGTAGGGCAGGGACAGCACGACGATGGTGACGGAAACCCCGATCACGAGAAAGTCCGTGACCAGGTCGATCACCGCCTGCCAATGGACGGGCAGGCGGGCATAGAGGAAATCCACCCGCACGTGTTCGCCCTTTTGCATGGCATAGGACATGCCGATCAGGGCGATGGGCGAGACCAGGTGCCATTCCAGTTCCTGCAGGGCGACGGAGCTGAGATTGAAGCCGTAGCGGGTGAGTACGTTGCCCGCGACGACAAAGACCATGAGCAAGCCGCAAGCGGCCGCGAGACGGCCCGCCCACTCCACCGGAATGAGCAGGGCCGCTTCGAGACGCCGCAGGCCCGAGGGGCTGCGTGGATGCATGTGCGATTACCTCGCCCGCGTTAGGACGAGATCATGCCCTGATAGGGCTTTTCCGAAATCGCCGCCCAAGACCGATGCTTGGCGCGGAAGGCCATGAAATGGTCGTGGACCTTCTTGGTCAGCGGATCGGCCGCCGATTTTTCCGCCAGAACCTGTTCGGTCAGCGTCTTCAATTCGGCGACGACCGCGTCGGGCAGGGTCTGGGCGATGACGCCGTGATTGGTCACCAGGTCGGTCAGGGCGTCGGCGTTGTTGGCTTCGCTCCAGGCGTGGCTGTCCAGATTGCAGGCCTGGGCGCAGGATTTGACGATGGCCTGAAGGTCCTTGGGCAGGCTGTCCCATGCCTTCTTGTTCATCAGCAGTTCCGTGACGTTGGACGGCTCGTGCCAGCCGGTGGTGTAGTAGTACTTGGCGGCCTTGTGCAGACCCATGCGGCGGTCCTGGAAGGGGCCGACGAATTCGGCCGCGTCGATTACACCGCGTTCCAGGGCCGGGAAGATTTCCCCGCCCGGCAGCAGCTTCACGGCAACGCCGAGTTTTTCGTACACCTTGCCGGCCAGGCCCGGAATCCGCATCTTCAGGCCGTCGAAATCCTTAACGGATTCAATGGGTTTCTTGAACCAGCCGGTCATCTGCACGCCGGTGTTGCCCATGGGCAGGGCGGTCAGGCCGTAATCGGCATAGATCTCGTTCCACAGTTCGAGCCCGCCCGCGTGGTACATCCAGGCGTTAACCCCCTGGAAGTTGAGGCCGAAGGGAACGGTGGTGAAGTACTGCGCCGCGAAAATCTTGCCGGCCCAGTAATAGGCGTTGCCGGCGTTCATTTCGATGGTCCCGGCGCGCACGGCGTCAAAGCCTTCCTTGGGCGGGATCAGTTCACCGGCGGCGAAATGCTGGATGTTCAGGCGGCCGCCTGACATTTCCTTCACACGGGCGCAGAAGTCCGTGGGGCTGCCCGGGCCGACCGTATAGAAGGGGGCGCCGGCCGGATACATGTTGGTCATCTTCCAGTTGAAGGTGTCCTTGGCGCGGGCGATGGCGGGGGCGGCCAACAGGCCGCCGGCGGCGATCCCGGCGGTTGCGGAGGCTTTCAATAGGTCTCGGCGATTCATGACGTTCTCACTTTTCCCTGTCTGATTGGATATTGGAGGCACCGGTTATGGTGATGCGTGCCAAACGAATGATCGGGGTGAACGCCGGGCGCCGTTGCCGGGCGGGTCGGTCCTTTTTGAAATTCGAATCCGGTCAGGCAATTGCCTGATTTCCATATGAATTCGTCGCTACCCAGCCTTGGCGGCCGGTAGGGGATTCGGTGTCGGTGTTGAATGGGAATCCCGCGCCGTTGCGGGAGGGATATTGGCCCCTGAAGGGCCGGGCCCATGCGGGCCGAAGCGTATTTGGGCCGGACCGGGGCGCCCCCTTCCTATGGCTGACTGGGCCAAGGGGGCGCCGCCGATCCGGCCGGCGGAGAGGAGGGGCGGGACCACGCGCGGTGGGAGGTCCGCTTGAACGCCCGCCCTGAATGCCTTCTCCGCCGGAACCCGTGGGAGGTACGGGTTAAATTAGCGCGCGCCTGCGGTGTTCGGATGGATCAGGCTGTCAAGGCCGTGACGGATCGAGCCGGCAAGGTGGGAAATGGCGCGACCGAGGGAGAAGAAGTGGTCGCGGACCGCTTCGGCGCGAAGCAGTTCCGCTTCGTGCAGGTGCCGCGTCAGTTCCTCGGGGGAGATTTCTTTGTAGGTCGTGTGCCCAACGATGGTTTTCATCTCAAGGACTCCTTTCGGGTTTGGTGTGCGGTTCATCACTGAATCTGCGGCTGCTGCGTTGCAACAATCCGTGTTGCAGTGCAATATAGTCGTAAGATGAATCAGCGATAATCCCCTCGAAATGCACAAGGCTTGTGCTTTCAGCGCACAAACGGCCAAAATTTTAACTAGGAATAAGTTAATGGATATCGCAACACAGATGATCATGTTTGCCGCCGTCGTTGAAAATGGCGGGTTTTCCGCGGCTGCGCGGGATTTGAACCTGACGCCGTCGGCGGTCAGCCGCCAGATCGGCCAACTGGAGGACCGCCTGGGTACCCGGCTGTTGAACCGCTCGACCCGGCGAATCTCCCTGACCGAGGTCGGGCGCGCCTTCTACGCCCGTTGCGCCGAGGTGTCGCAGGGCGTGCAGGAGGCCGAATCTCTGGTGCTCAACATGGTCGACCACCCGCAGGGTACCCTGAAAGTGGCGGCGACCGTGGCTTTCGCCAAGGCGCAGCTGTTGCCGCTGTTACCGGCGTTCCTGGCCGACAATCCGGATTTGAAGATTTCTCTCGACGCCACGGACCGGGTCATCGACCTGGTCGAGGAACAGGTCGACGTGGCCATCCGGTTTTCCGAACAGATCGACGATTCGTCCGTGGTCTCGCGCAAGCTGGCGACCAACCGCCGGGTCTATGTCGCGGCCCCGTCCTATGTCGCCGCCAACGGCATGCCGCGCACCCCGGATGATGTGGCAGGCCATAATTGCCTGCGCATTTCGACCGTGGAAGCCTGGAACACCTGGACCTTCGACGACGGCAGCGGCCCCATACGCCTGCCGATCAAGGGCAATTTCGAGGCCAACAGCGCCGACGCCATCTATTACGCCGTGCTGGCCGGGGTTGGAATCGCCCGGCTTTCCACCTATCTGGTTAACGATGCCCTGGCACAGGGGCGACTGGTCCGCGTCTTGCCCGATTTCGCGGACGAGACGTCGGACATCCTGGCGATCTATTCCAACAAGCGGAACCTGTCGCCCAACGTGCGTGCCTTCATCGACTACTTCGCCGAGAAGTTCGGCCCCGTACCGCCCTGGGAAAAGGAACAGGCGGCCTAGACGGCGGTGCGCGCAAGCCTTACGTACTCATCAACTGAACAGAACTCCCGGACAGACGCCCTTGAAAATCTTCATCATCGATGACGACCAGATCACGCTCGATATTCTGACGTCCATTCTCGAGGGCGCCGGACATAGGGTGATGGGCGACCTCACGGGCGACACGGCGATTTCATCCATCCGCCAGATGCGCCCAGACGTGGTGCTGACGGATCTTCAGATGGCGTCCGTCGATGGCCTCGACATCTGCCGTGAAATCCGCCGTATCAAAAATCTGGACCGGACCAGGATCATCATCGTGTCGGCCCATTCGGCGAAAAGCTGGAAAGGGCGGGCCGAAGACCTGGGCGCCGACGGCTATATGGAAAAGCCGATCGACGCGGACAGGCTGCTCGCCGTTATTGCCGAAGGTTCGTCGCCCAAGGGCTGATCTGACCCGCCCGCCGTGTTGCCCGCGTGCCGTCAGCTTTGGACGAAGGCCTTGAACGTGTCCTCGATCACCTTGCGGCCGATGTCGCGGGTGATGAATACGATCTTCGAGCGGTGATCGTCGTCGGGCCATTCCGGCAGGCCCACGGGCGGGTGGAACAGGTGCTGCACCCCGTGCACGGCGACCGGCTTGGCTTCGCCTTCGACGTTCAGAATCCCCTTGATGCGGAGCAGGTTCTCGCCCTGGGTCGTGATCAGCATCTCGATCCAGGTCACGAAGCCATCCCATGAGATCGGGGCGTCCACGGTCATGCAGAAAGACGCAATACGCGCGTCGTGGCGGTTGGGG
>Ga0207899_1000848_pt1 | contig 10466 bp, 10 predicted proteins | sample MalvirmetaMSP134_FD_184235 | JGI IMG/M metagenome (GOLD analysis project Ga0207899, IMG submission 184235) | Marine viral communities from the Deep Pacific Ocean - MSP-134 (SPAdes) | ecosystem: Environmental > Aquatic > Marine > Oceanic | place: Pacific Ocean | collected 2011-06-28
GGTTGTACCAGAGCCTTCGTCACCTTCTCGACATTGTTTCGCCGCAAACTCGTAACAGCGATCTGAGACGATGACGATGTCCTGTGCGCTCCTGCTATCGCTAACACATGCGGGTCGTTGTCTCCGAGAGCGTGTTGTTGGACTGTGAGGATTCCTGCGCCGAACGCGTTAGCGTCGGCATCGTCGCCGGGGAATCCCGACATAGCACGAGCGTCCGCGACAGCGTCGCCGTTCGCCGTAGTCCCGTATCCTTGAAGGGTCTGACGCGCATAGTTCGCGTTGGTCGTGTCATCGTTTAAGAATAAACTCGCGTTTGTGTTGGCCGCAGATACATCGCCCCGCAGATACCCGATGACACTCAGGTCGCCAGCCGCATCTGGCAGACTGTCGAATGTGAACGTCCCGTCGCTGGTCAGGATCACTTCGCCATCTTCGACGGCACGGACATAGCACAGCCCCCGTTGCCCTTCGTGCATCTTGCAAGCACGTGGGCACACGTCGCACTGAATGCGCCCATCATCTAACTTGTGCCAGTATCTTGTGGAAACCTTGCTCATTGCCAGGACCAGACTACTTTCAGATCGCCCCCCGAAGCGGAACTCCAGACGGCGTGATCTGCGAATAGCGAACGTTTTTAGTGTGCAGGAAATTCATGACAGCCCGCCAGGGAAGTTCTGCTACTCCAGTTGGACCAATCAGAACATCGTGAAAGCCCAGATCAAGGCGACGATCTCGGTCGTTATCTTTGAAGTCAACTTCAAGAGATGTATTGAGATACGGAATGATTGTGCTTCGACCTTCCCTGAATCCCATCCTGTCGAGTGGCTGGTTCATCTCATAAACAATATCGAAAACCTGAGAAATCATTCTCCATTCATTCTCATCTTTGAACGTAGGGTGTTTAATGATCGCTCCAGCAAGTTGAAGGTCACGGAAAAACATTTCGGACAAATTAGACCTATCAAATTTCGGATTTTCTTTTCTCATTTCTGTGTAAATTTCTGCGTAATGGTCGCAAATTTCTGAGACGATTTTGATTTGAGTGTCTCGGTCATAAACACATTTTACCAATTGCATCTGATTTGCTTCGGCTATCGCTTTTAATTTTGATGGCTGAAAGCAAAGCGCCATCCCAGCATCACCACCATAACCTCGCCATTGGCTTAATAAATCTCGGGCTTCAGAAAATGAAATTCCGAACACAGACGCATATTGGGAATTGTAAATCCCACCTTTAAAAAGTTCGCTCAATTCGAAGTAATTTTCGTGTGATTTATAATTCTCGATAATAATTTCGTTGAGCAAATCTCCAGCATAAATTAGCTCTTTTGTGTCATTCATATATTGAAGGTCAGTCGCCCATAATTGACGACTTTCAATTATCCCCAGAAATCCCTTAATCGAAGTGTAGTGGTGGAGGTTTGTTTCAGGCGAAATCCCAAGGTGAGCGTTCAAGGTTTCCATTCAGGCATCTCCGTATAGGGCCGCACTTGCAAATTATGCTCGACAGAATTTGCAAGTGAACTTACGAGCCATTTCACATTTCTAAAGCGAAATACTCGACAAAATGTTTTCTCTTTACGAGCACCGTTCTCCTAATTCGTTGTTCCCCGATTTATTTGCGACCTTAAGGCGCAAATATGTGCAGGTTGTTTGTGCATATTTGTGCACATGGAATATCTTATAAGCTATTGTTTTTAAACACTTTTTCATGGCGCGCAGGATGGTTCTGGCAGAATTTGCAGGTCAGGTTGCAGCCCGCCGTGCCGAAACTGAGGATCGGCGTGCCGGGATAAAAATGGTTCAGCGGCTTCTTTTCGATGGGATCGATGCAGAACCCCGAGGACCGACCATAGGTCGTCAGCACCACCTGCTCGCCGTCCGACGCCCGCACGAAGCACAGCCCCCGCTGCCCCGCCCGCATCTTGCAGAACCGGGGGCAGACGTCGCATTGAATGCGCCCGTCGTCCAGCCGGTGCCAGTAGCGGCCGGGGACGGCGCCGGGGAATGTTTCCGAAACGGTGTCGGCAATGGTCATGGGTTTCCACGCATCAACATTGGAACGTCCCCTGTCGGACCTATATTATCACGGTGTCATGCAACGCAGGCAGCACCAATGAGCATCATCCGCCCCACCGCCGTCGCGGGATCGTTCTATCCGGACCGGGCGCAGGACCTGGACGCCCTGCTCGCCCGCTGCTGGGACGACGCCAAGATCACCGTCGGCCCCGTGCCCAAGGCGGTTGTCGCCCCGCACGCGGACTATGTCTATTCCGGGGCCGTGGCGGCCAGCGCCTATGCGCGCATCAAACCGGCGCACGCGCGGATCAAACGGGTCATCCTGCTGGGCCCCTGCCACCGGGTCGCCGTGAGCGGTCTGGCCCTGCCCGGGGCCGACGCCTTCGCGACGCCGCTCGGACCGGTCGAGATCGACAAGAACGCGGCGGCGCTGATCGCGGACCTGCCCCAGGTCCAGACCTTCGACGCCACCCATGCCCAGGAACATTCCCTGGAAGTGCATCTGCCGTTCCTGATGCGCGTGCTCGACGATTTCAAGGTCCTGCCCCTCGTGGTCGGTCAGGCCGCGCCGGATCAGGTCGCGGAGGTGCTGGAAAAACTCTGGGGCGGGCCGGAAACGCTGATCGTCGTGTCCTCGGACCTCAGCCATTATCTCGATTACGACAGTGCGCGGGAGATTGACCAGCGCACCTGCCGCGCCATCGAGGCTCTGGCGCCCGAGCAGATTTCCACCCACGGCGCCTGCGGCCGCTTTCCCCTGGGCGGCCTGCTGAAACTGGCCAAGGCGAAGGGCATGACGGTCGAGACCGTGGACCTGCGCAATTCCGGCGACACGGCCGGGCCGCGCGACCGGGTCGTCGGCTACGGATCCTGGCTGTTCATCGAACTGCCGCACGCCGCCCGGAAGACAGGCGAAACCGATTTCGCGGCCCAGACCAAGGCGCTGCTCACCCGCCATGGCGCCGCCCTGGTCCGCCTTGCCGCGTCCTCCATCGAACGCGGGTTGGAAACCGGCCAGCCCCTGATGCCAGATTTGACGTCCACTGCCGCCGATCTCTCCGCCCCCGGGGCCTGCTTCGTGACGCTGAAGAAGAACGGCCAGCTGCGCGGCTGCATCGGCTCGCCCGAGGCGCACCGCCCGCTGCTGACGGACGTCGCCATCAACGCCTATGCCGCCGCCTTCCGCGACCCGCGCTTTCCGAAACTGGAGGCATCCGAACTGCCCCAGGTCACCCTGTCCATTTCCGTCCTCAGCCCGCAGGCCCCCATGACCGTCCGCGACGAGGCCGACCTGCTGTCCCAGTTGCGCCCCGGCGTCGACGGGCTGGTTATCGCCGACGGCGGCAAGCGCGCCCTGTTCCTGCCATCCGTCTGGGACCAATTGCCCGACAAGCGGGCCTTCCTGGCCCATCTGAAGCGCAAGGCCGGCATGGCGGCAGACCATTGGTCGCCCGCGTTCCAGGCGCGGCGATTCGTCGCCGAGGAGGCCCAATCCGCAGACCTGCCCGCCGATCGCCCGCTGTGGCGTGCCCAACCGTCATAGCCTGCGCCGCCGTCGGTTGACTCCGTGGGGCCCACGGGCGACAAACCGGAACGGAACCAAACGCCCCCTTTCCCACGACCGGGCCCGCCGGACATGCTGAACATCGACCTGAGCCTGCTTGAACAGGTGGCGGATATCGCCAGGCGCGCGGGCGCGCGGATTCTGACCGTCTACGAAACCGATTTCGAGGTCGAGACCAAGGGCGACAACTCGCCGGTCACGCAGGCCGACCAGCTGGCCGAAGCCCTGATCACCCAGGCGATCCGGGACGAGATATCCGCCGGTTATCCCATCGTCGGCGAGGAAGCGGCCGAGGCCGAAGGCCTGAAGCAGCCCGGCGGCCCCGTGTTCTGGTTGGTTGATCCGCTCGACGGGACCAAGGAATTCATCAAGCGCAGCGGCGAGTTCACGGTCAACATCGCCCTGATCGAGAACGGCACGCCGGCCCTGGGCGTGGTGCATCTGCCGGTGCTGAACGAAACCTTCGTGGCCGGCGCCCCGGGGGCGTTCAAGCAGACCGGCGGCGGCCCGCTTGCCCCCATCGCATCGCGCGCCGCCCCGGCCGAGGGCCTGACCGCCGTGGTCAGCCGCTCCCACGGGGCCGAGGAAGCGGATGCGTTCCTCGAACGCTATACCGTGGCGCATCGCATCGGCGCCGGCAGTTCCCTGAAGTTCTGCCGCGTCGCCGAAGGAGCCGCGGACATCTATCCCCGGTTCGGGCGAACCATGGAATGGGACACGGCGGCGGGCCATGCAGTGCTGCGCTTTGCCGGCGGCGACGTGCTGACCACGGACGGTGCACCGCTGACCTACGGCAAGAACGGCCTCGACAACCCGAACTTCATCGCGGTCGGCAGGGGGATCGGCCTTGACGGATAATGCCGACACCGCCTTCCCGATCGCCGATGCGGCGGACCCCGCCGCCATCGCCCGCGCGGCCCAGGTGCTGAAGGCGGGCGGGCTCGTCGCCTTTCCCACGGAAACGGTCTACGGCCTGGGCGCCGACGCCATCAACGACGCCGCCTGCGCCGCCATCTATGCCGCCAAGGATCGGCCCGAGTTCAACCCCCTGATCGTGCATGTGGCCGATGCGGCCCAGGCCGCCGAATACGTCACCATGACCCCCTTGGGCGAAAAGCTGATGGCCGCGTTCTGGCCCGGTCCCCTGACCCTTGTCCTGCCCCGGCGCGCCGATTGCCGTCTGTCGCGGTTGGTTTCCGCCGGTCTGGACACCGCCGCCGTCAGGGCCCCCGACCACCCCGTGGGCCAGGCCCTTCTGAAAGCGAGCGGCCTGCCCGTGGCCGCACCCAGCGCCAACCGCTCAGGCCGCATGAGCCCGACCCGAGCCGTCCATGTCGCGGCTTCCCTGCCCGGCCCTGACCAGGGCGGGCCGGCGATCATTCTTGATGGCGGCGCCTGTCCCGTGGGCCTTGAATCCACCGTCGTCGACGCCACCGGCCCACAAGCCGTGATCCTGCGCCCGGGCGGCCTGGCGCGGGAAGACATCGCGGCCGTCTGCGGCGATGCCCACGGCCCGGTGGCCGAAGCCCATGAAATCGGCCCCGACGGGCCACGCTCGCCGGGCATGCTGGCCCGCCATTACGCACCGTCGAAGCGGCTGCGCCTGAACGCCCGGGGGGCAGAGGCCGGCGAGGTTCTGCTTGGCTTCGGTCCGGACGCGCCTGCGGAGGCGATGAACCTGAGTGCATCGGGCGACACCACCGAAGCGGCCGCCAATCTGTTCGCCATGCTGCACGATCTGGACGACGGACCCGCCCCGACCATCGCCGTCATGCCCATTCCCGACCGTGGCCTGGGCCGCGCCATCAACGACCGCCTGCTCCGCGCCGCCAGAACGGAAACCCCCGGGACATGAAGGGGGACGATCTCGCAATCATCGTCATGGATCTTGAATGGACGGCCTGGGCGGGGTCCTGGCAGCGCCATTGGAGCGGCGCCGGTGAGGAAATGGAGATTGTGCAGATCGGCGCGGTCAGACTGGCCGACACGCCCGCACTGGAAGAATTGGACGCCTTCGATATTCTGGTCCGCCCCCGCATCAATCCGAAACTCGACCGATATTTCACGGACCTGACGGGTATCACGCAAGACCAGTTGGACCGCGAAGGCGTGGATTTGAAAGTGGCACTGGCCGAATTCACGGAATTCGTCGGCCCCTCCACGGGGGCCTTAGGATTTGGCGACGAATTCTCCCATATCGCCACAAACTGTCAGCTGTACGGCCTGGCGAATCCCTTCGCAGACTGTCGTTGCGACGACGTGCGCGCGGCGGTGATGGCGCTCATCGGCACGGAGCGCGTCCCCAACAGTTCCGATTTGCCGAGACTGTTGGGATTCGCTCCGCCCGGCATCATGCATCAGGGCCTTTCCGACAGCCGCTGCATCGCCGAGGCGCTGCGCCGGGCGCGCAAGGCGGGCCGGTTCTAGATTTTCCCGCCCCCCGTTTAACCGTCCCCCAGACAGCGAAACGGCCCCATGCGCACTGCATGGAGCCGCTCCGCGCCTACGGTATGTGTGGGGTCATTCCGCGGGCTGAGCTGCATTTTCGGCCTGTTGCGTCAGATGATCGCGGGCCGGCAGAAAGAAGGTGACGCAGCTTTCGAACACAGCAAGTGCCCCCAACACGAGAAACACCACCGTAAAGCCGCCGACCACCGAGTGCAGCCACCCTGTCAGCGGTAACGCCGCGGCACCAACCAACAACCCGACCAGGTATTTCAGCGCAAACACCCGCGAGCGGATTTCCTTGGACGTGAAGCGCGCGATGATGGTGTCGTGGATCGGGATGATCGAGAAGACGATGAACATCATCGCCGTGGCCGCACCGAGCAGACCTTCGTTATAGGCATAAGCGACCAGGAAAATCAGCGGCGCCTGCAGCGCGACGGCGATAATGTAAATCGGTTTCAGACGATATTTGTCCAACAGATGCCCCATCATGACCTGGGCCATGGAGGCAACGACAAACACGCCAAAACCCCAAAATCCCGCCTGTGACACGTTTCCAGCAAGGTCTCCCAACCGTTCGGTGAACAGTTTCGGAAGAGAGTTCGTCGTCGAATTGAAAATGAGCATGCCGGGTGCCGACGCCAACAGCACGACGAAGATCGCGCGTTTGACCTGTTCCGGCGTCGCACCGATGAACTTGTCTTTCTTGGCCAACGGATGGGGTTCCGGTGCGTTCCGGGAAAACACCAGATAGGCCAGGCCAACAAGGATCGAGATCACGCCGGGCACAATGAAGGCGGCCCGCCAACCGTAGTGATCGGTCAGAAAGCCGGAAACCACGGCGGCGCAGGCGACGCCGAAATTGCCCCACACGCCGTTGATGCCCAACTCCCGGCCAAGCGACTTGGCGTTTTCCGCGACCATGGAGATGCCGACCGGATGATAGATGGCAGCGAAGATACCGATGACAAGCAAGCCTCCCGCGACCTGATAAGGTCCGTTGGCAAACCCGGTCATGACCGATGCCGTGCCGATGCCGATGAAGAACACGGTCATCATGCCGTGCTTGGACCACTTGTCACCCAGCCATCCCGCAGGAAGAGAGAACGCCCCGAAGGCGACGAAACTCGCGGTCGAGAGCGCCAGGAGAAATCCGTACGACCCCTTTTCGGTCAATCCGTCCGCCCATTCGACAACCGCGTTCGTAGCCCCTCCCTCAAACGGCAGTGCGCCAACCAGTTCTTTGATTGCCTGCGCGAAAGTCAGTTGAAAGGCCGGGTCCAGGGAAATTGTCACGACGGCCGTCGCATAGATGAGAAGGAACAAATGATCCAGCAAATGGCCGATGTTCAGGAACAGAAATTGGACGCCGTGGCGGTCGTTGTAGGACATGGTCGTTTCCTCGTCTTCCCCGTGAGGCTTAATGCCCATCCGGGTTTTTGGTCTGGTCATGGTGGTCGTTTAGGATAGATGCACGAACCCGCCTCGACAGTCTTTCCGCATTCTGTCAATTTATATCGCGAAACAGACAAACGAGGCGCCGCATGGACGGTCCCCTGCGCGAACAAACCCATCAGGACAACATCGACCGGGTCCAGGCCCTGCAGGCCGTGCCGCGCCCCGTGGTCGCCGCCGCCACCGACTATCCGGCGGGCCAGGCGACGCGCTGGCATTCCCATCCCCGCGCCCAACTGGTCTACGGCATCTCCGGCGTCATGGCCGTGACGACCGAGGCCGGTGTGTGGGTCGTGCCGCCGGAACGCGCCGTCTGGGTGCCGGGCGGCATGGCGCACCGGGTCGATTTCCCGACCGACGTCAAGATGCGCAGCCTCTGGGTCAGCCCGGAGGCCGCCGGCGGCCTGCCCCGGGCCTGCAGCGTCGTCACCGTGTCGCCGTTGCTTCGTGAACTGATTCGCACCGCCGTTGCCATACCCGCCGAATATGATACCGACGGCCCGGACGGCCGCCTGATGGCGGTGATCCTCGACCAGTTGCGGGTCCTCGATCAGGCCCCCCTGCACCTGCCCTGGCCCGAGGACGCGCGCCTCCGGCGCATTGCCGAGGCGCTCTCCGATGATCCGTCATTGGACGCCGGGCTTGACGCCTTCGCCCGGTCCGCGGGAGCAAGCGCCCGCACCCTCGCCCGCCTGTTCGTCAAGGATACGGGCATGACCTTCGGCGCCTGGCGGCAGCAGGCGCGGCTTCTGAAGGCTCTGGAACTGCTCGCCGCCGGACAGCCGGTGACGGCGACTGCGCTGGACCTCGGCTACGACAGCCCATCGGCCTTCATCGCCATGTTCAAAAAGGCATTGGGCGTGTCGCCAGGGCGCTATTTCCGCTGATGTCCCGTTGTCCCGGTCCGCGAACGGGCGTATAATCTTTCCATTCCATCGGGGTCACGCAGTCCCCCGGTGACGTTCAAGGCGGCGGTCCGCCTTTGACAAGGCCGATGCCATGATCGCCACGGCGACGTGGCGCGACCATGCGGCGGCGGCCGATTGGGCCGAAGACCTGCCTGAAGAAGGCTCGGTCGTCGTTTACTGCGTACACGGCCATGCGATCAGCCAGAGCGCCGCCGCGACCCTGCGAGCGCTGGGCATCGACGCCTATTACCTGGACGGCGGGATCGATCATTTCGCCGACGCGGGCGGTGTCACCGTCAAGCGCGGCCTGGTGCCCGAAGACCGGCCCAGCATCTGGGTCACCCGAGAGCGGCCCAAGATCGACCGCATCGCCTGCCCCTGGTTCATCCGCCGCTTCGTCGATCCCGACGCCGTGTTCCATTACGTCGGCAAGGAGTTCGTGTCCGACGTGGCGAAAGAAACCGGCGGCACCCCATACGACATCCCGGGCCTGGATTTCAGCCATGTCGGTGAGAAATGCAGCTTCGACGCCTTCGTCGCCTGGTCGGGCATCACGGACCCGGCCCTGGACCGGCTGGCGGAAATTGTCAGGGGAGCCGACACGGGAAAACTTGATCTCGCCCCTGAATGCGCCGGGCTGCTGGCGGCGTCCCTCGGTCTGTCGGAACTGTATACGGACGACGACCTGGCCATGCTCGACGCCGGCATGACGGTCTACGATGCGCTGTTCGCCTGGGCCCGCCACGCATCGGCGGAAACTCATAACTGGGTGCCCAAACCGGCCTAGCCGATCAGCGGCCGCAGGCCGTCCCAGGTCAGCTTGATACCGGTGAAGAACAGCAGCACGTAGCAGACACCGAAGAATACCTTGTCCGACAGGCGGTTCTGGCCCCACAGGCCGATGCGGATGCCGATGGGCACCAGGGGCACCAGGACCAGCGCGGTCCAGAGAACCTCCGGCGTGAACTGACCCAGTTCCCAATAGGCCGGAAACTTCATCAGGTTCACGGCCCAGAAAAAGATGGCGAAGGTGCCGACGAAGGGCCGCTTGGCCAGCCCGCGCGGCAGCAGGTAGACCTGCACCGGCGGTGCCCCCGCATGGGCGAAGAAACTGGTGAAACCGCCGCACATGCCCCAGAACACGCCACGAAGGCCGGGCGGGCGGGCGCCGTCAGGCTTAGGCCGCAGGGGCAGCCAGTGGTCGAGGGTGAAGACGATGGCGATCAGGCCGACCATCAGGCGGGTCCCCTCCTCGGTCATGAACTGGAACCCGGCCCAGCCGGCCGCCGTGCCCAGAACCGCCCCCGGCAGCAGCACCTTGAAGTCAGGGGCGCTGAAGTCCTTGCGGTAGACCCAGATGTTGATGAAGTCGATGGACATCAGCACCGGCAGCATGATCGCCGCCGCCATGGGAACGGGCACGATCAGCGACATCATGGGCACGGCGATCAGCGCCAGGCCCGAGCCGAACCCACCCTTGGAAATGCCCGCGATCAAGACCGCCGGCACGGCCAGCAGGTAGAACAGAGAATCGGTGATCATGTCAGGGGGGCGTTCCGTCAGAGGGTAAACGTGTGGGGGCTTCCTTGCCGTCCTTGCGCCGGCTATGGCGCACCTTGCGGAACAGAAGTTCCACCGGATATGTCGCCGCCGCGCGAAGCCCCGCGACGGATGTCAGGTTGCGCATGCCCTGGCGGGCGGTGGCCATGATTTCTTCCAGGACGATGTCCTCCTCGACCTCACCGACTTCCTTAACCTGACGCAGACGGTTGAGCGATAGAAATCCCAAAACCGCCGCCAACCCAAAGAAGAAATCCCAATGGCGCAGATTGATGGCCTGGAACACATGGCGGGTTTCCGGCTCTGTCCAGCGCAGGATCAGGGTAAGTTCGCGGTCCGTGAACCAATCGGCGAACAGGCCGCCGATGATGGGCGCTGTGCCGGCGCAGATCGCGGAGATCAGGGACGAGACGGAGAGATAGCTTGCCGCCGCGCCCCGGGGCGCCAGTTTCAAGCCAATGTTGCCGGACGCCAGCGTCACCCCGGCGGTCGAGACACCGGTCAGGATGTGG
>Ga0207899_1000850_pt1 | contig 10434 bp, 8 predicted proteins | sample MalvirmetaMSP134_FD_184235 | JGI IMG/M metagenome (GOLD analysis project Ga0207899, IMG submission 184235) | Marine viral communities from the Deep Pacific Ocean - MSP-134 (SPAdes) | ecosystem: Environmental > Aquatic > Marine > Oceanic | place: Pacific Ocean | collected 2011-06-28
ACGGCGGCCGTAACTATAACGGTCCTAAGGTAGCGAAATTCCTTGTCGGGTAAGTTCCGACCTGCACGAATGGCGTAACGACTTCCCCACTGTCTCCAGCACAGGCTCAGTGAAATTGAATTCCCCGTGAAGATGCGGGGTTCCCGCGGTCAGACGGAAAGACCCTATGAACCTTTACTATAGCTTCGCCTTGGCGTTAGCGACCGTATGTGTAGGATAGGTGGGAGGCTATGAAACCGGGGCGCCAGCTCTGGTGGAGCCATCCTTGAAATACCACCCTTACTGTCGTTGACGTCTAACCGAGATCCGTTATCCGGGTCCGGGACATGGCGTGGTGGGTAGTTTGACTGGGGCGGTCGCCTCCTAAAGTGTAACGGAGGCGCGCGATGGTGGGCTCAGACCGGTCGGAAATCGGTCGTCGAGTGCAATGGCATAAGCCCGCCTGACTGCGAGACTGACAAGTCGAGCAGAGACGAAAGTCGGCCATAGTGATCCGGTGGTCCCGCGTGGAAGGGCCATCGCTCAACGGATAAAAGGTACTCTAGGGATAACAGGCTGATTTTGCCCAAGAGTCCATATCGACGGCAAAGTTTGGCACCTCGATGTCGGCTCATCACATCCTGGGGCTGGAGCAGGTCCCAAGGGTATGGCTGTTCGCCATTTAAAGTGGTACGTGAGCTGGGTTCAGAACGTCGTGAGACAGTTTGGTCCCTATCTGCCGTGGGTGTTCGAAGCTTGAGAGGATCTGTCCCTAGTACGAGAGGACCGGGATGGACATACCTCTGGTGGACCTGTCGTGGCGCCAGCCGCGCAGCAGGGTAGCTATGTATGGAATAGATAACCGCTGAAAGCATCTAAGCGGGAAACTAACCTCAAAACAAGGCTTCGCTGAGGATCGTGGAAGACTACCACGTTGATAGGCCAGGTGTGGAAGTGGGGCGACCCATGAAGCTTACTGGTACTAATAATCCGATCGGCTTGATCGTTTCTCAGCAAAACTCATTCGGTTTTACTTGCCGATAATAATCGCGACGATGTCTTCTCATTTAATCCCCTATCTGCCTGGTTGACCCGGTGGCTATGTCGGAGGTTCCCCACCCGATCCCATTCCGAACTCGGTCGTTAAGCCCTCCAGAGCCGATGGTACTTCGTCTTAAGGCGCGGGAGAGTAGGTCGCTGCCGGGTCTACCAGTCAGATAGGGATTAAAACGATGTCGCCTGAAGCCACTTGTGCCTCGGGGACATGTCTCGAACCTTTTCTTCCTTCACATTCTCCTTTCCATCTTTGACGCGGGATGGAGCAGCCCGGTAGCTCGTCAGGCTCATAACCTGAAGGTCGCAGGTTCAAATCCTGCTCCCGCACCCACTTCTAAGTATAAATGGCTCAAACCGTAAGGTTTGAGCCATTTTTCGTTTGTTCTACAGGCATGCGGAAGTAACCCGCTCGACGCCGCAAGCAGGTGGCTTTTAGGGTATCGGCTGCTGCGGGTCTTAGTTCTTGAGGGTGACTTCTGGGTAGCGCTTGGCAAACTCGGTCGCGGCCATCAGCCTAGCCAAAGCGAGGGCGAATTCCAGCAATGCCGGCGGCAACTGCGTTTGAGTTGGGGTGATATTCATCGGGATGCTCCTGTTCGCGACCGTAATGGTCGACCGCCGGAGCTTAAGCGGCCTTGCCACGAACGCGACTGGCGCTTCTGATAACACCCGCTGCGCAACGGATCCGTCCGCGGCTGCACGGTCAGATGTCCAAGTGCATTGGAAGAAGTTCGCTTATTAGGTCAGGAGCGCGTCGGCAGCTCCCTTTCGAGCGTACAGATCACGTCGAACGGGTTGGATGTCGGCCCAAGTCCTGGTCGCCGTCTAGGCTTCACAGCAAACGAGATGCCACCAGCCGCAGCCGCTACGAGAGGATGTGCACCCATGGAGCTGGCAGCACTTGCGCTCATTGCGGCCAGCATTGCCGAGCTTAGGTCGAAGGAAAGATCAAGATCGACTAGGCGGGAGAGTGCCCAACGCTCCTGTGTCACTCGTCTGGCGGCTTCGAGGCCAGCGACCACTTCATCATGTGCTCTAGCGAACGCGCGTTCTGAGTCGGCTGCCGTAGCGACCATCTCACCCAAGCTGTCCAGTTTGTCCCGGAGGCGTCGCAGTTCATGCTGTCGCCTTTCCCGGAATTCCAACACATCCTGGAAGGGGGCATCGATCGGGGGCAGCAGGATCGCTTGGGTCAATTGAACGGACGCTGCGTCAGTCTTGGTGATCTGTTCGCCCAGCTCAACCGTTCCCGGTTGTCGCCAGACGCTCCAGCGCCCGGGGTCGCGGCCGGAGAGTTCGCGGATGACAGCGTTGCCTGCTGCTGTGAGTGTCTTCGCCACGTCGATCCGCCCCGAAAGACTGACTTCCGATCGCTGAACGGCACCCATGGCCACGAGGTCATTGACCTCGCCGATCCCGATCTCAATAGCCCTATTAGAGGGGTACTCGATCACATCCCAGAAGAGCATCGCCGCCAAGATGGACGCTCGGTCAAACGGTGTGGTGCTAAACCGCCCATTGCCGTGGTCGATCACGGGCGGCCCCAAGACAACCCCGCGCTGGCCGGGCTCGAGGGCCGTGCCGGCAAGACTGCAGCCATGAATATTTAGGCCATCGGGTGCTGTACCGGGCAGGGGGTGATGCCACCCACCTCTGCCGTGCCCAGAAATTGCTGTGCCATAGAGGAGGCGATCGCGACTGTTCATTCGATCTCCATGGCTCGGGGGTGTCCCCGCCACGATTACCTGAGGGGCTGGCTCGCTTCGTCCCGACCGCAAGCATAGTCGACTTGGCCAGCCCCGACACTCCCGGGAGTGGCGTAGGTCCATTCTGCGGCCCCCAGCATGCTGGAGGTCCCGCTCATGTTGCTTCCCTCGTAGAATGTTGTCTGGATGAACCTCATCCGGTCTTGGGCGCAGTCGAACTCAACAAGCGAGACCATTGACCGGTACCCCGTTCCGCTAGGGGCCAAATACTCCGCACGGGTCCAGAAGCGAACGCCAGCGCCTCGTGCGGGTCGCATCAAGAACATTGTGCCCCCGGCGCCCTCGGTGACCAGATCCCAGTCTCCCACTTCCAGGTGCGACCATTCAGGCCCCGGCCAGTCTTGGGCTTGCGCAGCGCCGAAGAAGCAGAGAGCAGAAACCGCTGCTAGAGCGCAGGCGACTAACTTGATCACTGCGTGTCTCCTTTAACCCGTGCCAACCATGACGGGCGGCAGCGCGAAAGGTCAAGCTGGCATCCTATTCGCGGCTGGTTTCATGGCGCCACCCATTTTCCTATGACGGTGCCGCGGCCTAGGGCCCGCGGCCCGGCAGAGCCGCTCGGCGTAGCACCCCTTGGTGGGTCGCGATCGCCGATAGTGTAAAGCTGCCAAGTAGATGGGGATCTTATAACAACGGATGCCGCACCCTCCCGCACCCAAGATCACACGCCGCCCGGTTCCGCCGGGCGGCGTTTTTCGTTTGCGGACTGCGTCGAGCCGGTGTCGGCCTCAGGCGGGCACCACCACGGCCCGGTCGGGCGCGAGCGCCAGAAACGCCGGCTGCCCGATCGCAGGAACCGGCCCGGCGTGGCTGACGGTCAGGCGATGTTCCCCGTCCGGCCCGATCATCACGACCGTGACGTCGGTGACGTTGCCCGCAAAGCGCCGGGCCACGACGGTTGCCGCCACGCCCTGATCTGCCAGCCGTACATCGCCGGGCCGCACCAGCAACTGCCACCCGGTGGCCTCGCCCTCTGGTTTTACGAACCGCCCCAACGGCGTCGCCACAGCATCGCCGTCCACCCGCGCGGGCAAGGCCTCGACCGGCCCCAGCATCCGCGCCGCGGCCAGCGATATGGGCCGCAGATAGCAGGCCTCGGGCGTCCCCGCCTGCAACACCTCGCCCTGATCCAGCAGCACCAGATGATCCGCCATGGCCAGGGCATCCTCGGCATCGTGGGTGACGATCAGCACGGCCGCGCCCGCCGCCCGCAGCGCGGGGGTCAGGGCATCGCGCACCTCGGCCCGGAGCGAGGCATCCAGCCCCGAAAACGGTTCGTCCATCAGCAGGACGGCGGGCTCCCGCGCCAGCGCCCGGGCCAGCGCCACCCGCTGCTGCTCGCCGCCCGACAGGGTCGAGGGCCAGGCCTTGGCCCGATCCTCCAGCCGCAGCGACCGCAGCAGGTCCAGCGCCCGATCGCGCGCCTCGGCCCGGGGCAGGTGGCTCAGGCCAAAGGTGACATTGCCCAGCACGGTCTTGTGCGGGAACAGGGCGTGTTCCTGAAACATCAGGCCGATACCACGATGCTCGGGCGGCACCGTCTGTCCGGGCCACGAGAGCACCGTCTCGCCCAGCCGGATCTCGCCGGCGTCGGGTGCTTCCAGTCCGGCGATCAGGCGCAGCAGGGTGCTCTTGCCGCTGCCCGACGGACCCAGCAGGGCGGTCACCTGTCCGGGCACCAGCGTCAGGTCAACGCCGTGCACGCCCGCATCGCGGCCATAGCGGCGGGCCAGTCCCGTGGCGGTCAGGGTGCGGGCGTCGGTCATGGCTCTCCGGGGCGCGAGGTGCTGATCTTGCGGGTCAACCACAGCACGGCGGGCAGGGCCAGCAGAACAAGCAACAGGGTCGGCCAGCCGGCATTGGCCAGCCGCTCATCCCGCGCATAGTTGTCGGCCATCACCGCCAGCGTATCGACGTTGAACGGGCGCAGCATCAGGGTGGCGGGCAGTTCCTTCATCACATCCACGAACACCACGAGCGCCGCCGTAAACAGGGCCCCGCGCGCAAGCGGCAGCTGAATCGCCCATGCGGTGCCCGTCTCGGAGCGGCCCAGCATGCGGGAAGCCTGCACGACCGACGGCGTGACGCGGGTCAGCCCCGCTTCGATGGGCTCGAAGGCGGCGGCCATCAGCCGGGCGGCATAGGCATAGATCAGCAGGGCGATCCCCATTCCGAATCCGCCGACCGATCCGGGCACCAGCCGCCACAGCACGGCGGCGGGGATCAGCAGGCCGATGGCTATGACCGCCCCCGGCGTCGCATAGCCCAGGCTGGCGATGCGCGCGGCCAACGGATGCCGTGTCGATCCCAGCGCCAGCAGGGCGGCCAGCGCGACCGTCACCAGTGCGGCGATCACCGCCAGACCGACGCTGTGGCGCGCGGCGGCGATCAGCCTCGGCCATTCGGGCGTGATGTCGATCATGGTGTGCGCCATCCAGCCCAGCGGCAGGACAAGGCCCAGCCCGACCAGCATCAGACAGAAACCGGTCGCCAGCGCAGCCTTGACCGGGGGCAGCGGCTGCAGGGTCAGGGGCCGCCAGCGCCCGCGTCCGCTGTCGTGATCAGCACCGGATCGGCCCATCCTCTCGATCCACATCAGTACGGCGGCAAAGGCCAGCAGCGGCAGGGCGATCCGCGCCGCCGCCTCGACCGAGCCGAACACGAACCAGGCCCGGACCACGCCGGTGGTCAGGGTCTGGACGCCCAGAAACTGCACCGCGCCATAGTCGGCCAGCGTCTCCATGACGGCCAGGGCGACACCTGCCGCCAGTGCCGGACGCGCCATCGGCAGAGCGACCTGAAAGAAGGCCCGGGCCGGCGAGGCCCCCAGCATCCGCGCGGCCTCGATCGCCTGCGACGACTGGTTCAACAGCGCCGCCCGCATGGCCAGATAGACATAGGGATAAAAAGCCAGAGACAGGATCAGCCCCGCCCCGCCGAAGCTGCGCATCTCGAACGGCATGTCGACGCCCAGCGTGCCCCGCATCCATATGCGCAGGTCGCCCGCCGCATCGAATAGGTCGGCATAGCCATAGGCCAGGGCGAAGGCCGGTGCCGCCAGCGGCAGGGCCAGCGCCCAGCTGAGCCAGCGTCGGCCCGGAAAGTCATGCCCGACCACCAGCCAGGCTGCCGTCACGCCAAGGACCGCCGTCAGCACCGCGACCTGCGCCGACAGGGCGACCGAGGTCAGGGCATAGCGGGACAGGTCCGACAGGGCGATGTCCGCCTGACCGTCGCCCAGCGCCGTCGCCACCACCCCGATCAGGGGCAGGATGGCGACCAGCGCTGCGCCCAGTCCCATCCACACCAATGGCGAAAGCCCGCCCCGGATGCCGGAACGGGCCTTCAGCGTCGTCGAGGCAGGGGTCGGGCCTATCGCCAGCCTGCCTGGCTCATCATCGCCTGGGCCGCCGCCTGACGCGGACCATAGCGGGCGACCGACATCGGATGGGCCTCAAACGGCGCATAGGCGCTGACCGGGGCGGGCACCGTCACCGAGGGGCTGGCCGGGTATTCATTGTTGTATTCGGCGACCAGCGACTGGGCCTCAGGCGATGCTAGGAATTCCAGCAGCTTGACCGCATTGTCGAAGTTCGGCGCATTGGCCGCGACCCCACCGCCCGAGATGTTCACATGGGCCCCGCGTCCGTCCAGCGACGGGAAGGCCAGCTTGACCCGTTCGGTGATCTCTCGATCGCCCGCGTCCTCACCAGACGCCAGCCGGATGTAGTAGTAGCTGTTGGTGATGGCGACTTCGCAGATGCCGGCGCCGACGGCCCGGATCTGGTCGCGGTCGCCGCCCTCGGGCTGACGGGCCATGTTGGCGACAATGCCCTCGACCCACTCGCGGGTCTTGGCTTCACCCCAGACCTCGATCAGGGCACCGACCAGCGACAGGTTGTAGACGCTGTCGGATGAGCGGACGCACAGCTTGCCGCGGAAGCGGGGCGAGGCCAGCTCCTCATAGGTGTCGACCTCCTCGGGGCGCACCTTGGCCGCGTCATAGGCGACGATGCGCGCCCGGCGGCTGAAGCCGTACCAGTGCCCGCCCGGCTCGCGCAGATTGGCCGGGATCGCCTCCTGCAGCATGGTCGAGTTGGCAGGCTGGAACAGGCCGGCGTCCTGCACGCGCCACAGGGCCCCGGCATCGGCGGCCACGAACACATCGGCGGGGCTGGCCTCGCCCTCGGACTGCATGCGGGCGATCAGGGTGTCGGGATTGCCCTCGATCCGGTTGACGCGAATGCCGGTCAGCTCGGTGAAGCGCTCATAGAGCCGCAGATCGCTGTCATAGTGGCGGGCGGTATACAGATTGACCACGCCGGCATCGGCGGGCGGCGCGGTGTCCGCTGTCTTGGTCTCGGATTCGGGCTGGCCGCAGGCGGCGACCAGCAGGCCAAGGGCAAAGGCGCCGGCCAGGGCGCGGACAGAGGCGAAGGGCTTCGTCATCGAACTCTCCTGAAATGTGCTGCCGTCCTAACGCGACTGAGAATGTTTCGCAACAACATCGCGGGTCCGATTGCGGAAACCGTAAACCCTTCCGATGCGCTATAGTGACGCTGGAACGAGAGGGTCGATGTCATGATCATGCGGATGAACCGGAATGCGCGACTGTGGGGCGCGGTCTGCAGCCTGACGTTGGTGGCGGCCTGTTCGCAGGAGCAGCGCGATCCGCCCGATCCGGTGGAGGCGCCCGCGCCCGATGAGGCCCCGATCAGCGGCGTTGCCATCGCCTATGACTGTGAAAGCGGCGAGAGCCTGTCGGTTGTCTATGGCAAGGACCGCACCGCGGGCCTGACCTATGAGGGCAAGTCGTATCGCCTGCGCCCCGTGACCTCCGGCAGCGGCGCCCGCTACGCCGGCGAGACTCTGGAATGGTGGTCGGCGACCCGCGACGGGCGCGAGGAGGGCCGACTCAGCCGTCTGGACGCCGAAGGCAAGCCCCAGGGCGTCGAGCTGGAACGCTGTGTCCGAAAGGGCCAGCCTCTCACCCCCGCCAGCAATCCACAGTCCATGGCCAGGGCTCCGGCCTGCGCCGGTCCGCAATTGGCCCTTGAGATCGAGAACTCGGACGCCGGCGCGGGCAATCGCGGCCTGGTGCTGTCGCTCCGCAATGCCGGGACCGAAACCTGCAGTATCACCGGCTATCCGGGCGTGACCCTGATGGACGAGGAGGGTCGCCCCGTCGTCGATGTGCGTGCCGACCCCTGGATGCAGGGCGATCCGGCTGAGCCACCGCATCCCGTCGAACTGACCGCCGGCGCCAAGGCGTATTTCGATGTCGGCTGGAATGTCGTGCCCCATGAGAGCGAGGGCGAGACGCGCTGTCCGGTCACCGAAGGCCTCAGGGTCACGGCGCCTGGCGACACGGCGCCCCTGACGCAGGCCACCGAGATGACCGTCTGCGGCGGCCGAATCAAGGTCGGGCCTGTGCGCGCCACCCAGGATGTGTCTGCCGGGACCTGATGCCGAAGCTGTGACATCGGGCGGGGCTTTATACGGCCTTCAAAACCGTCTAGCGGAGCGCCCATGACGACATTCCACGACCGCATCGCCGCCGAACTGGCCGACATCGACGCCCAGGGCCTGACCAAGCCCGAACGGGTCATCGCCTCGCGACAGGGGCCGGTGATCGAGGTGGCGGGCCAGAAGGTGCTGAACTTCTGCGCCAACAACTATCTGGGTCTGGCCGGGGACGAGCGCGTCGTCCAGGCGGGCATCAAGGCCCAGGAACGCTGGGGCGCGGGCACGGCCTCGGTCCGCTTCATCTGCGGCACGCTGGAGATCCACAAGGAGCTGGAGCGCGCCATCGCCGACTACCTCGGCTTTGAGGACACCATCCTTTTCGCGGCGGCCTTCGACGCCAATGGTGGCATCTTCGAGCCTCTCTTCGGGGCCGAGGACGCGATCGTCTCCGATAGCCTGAACCACGCCTCGATCATCGACGGCGTGCGCCTGTGCAAGGCCAAACGCTACCGCTTTGCCAACTCGGACATGGACGACCTTGAGGCTCAGCTGAAGCAGGCCCGGGCCGACGGCGCGCGCGACATCATCATTGCCACCGATGGCGCCTTCTCCATGGATGGCTATGTCGCCAAACTGGCCGAGATCCGGGCGCTCGCCGACACATACGACGCCCTGATCATGGTCGATGACTGTCACGCGACCGGCTTCATGGGCGACAAGGGGCGGGGCTCCTATGCCCATTGCGGGGTCGAGGTCGACTTCGTCACCGGCACCTTCGGCAAGGCGCTGGGCGGGGCCATGGGTGGCTTCATCTGCGCGACCGCCCCGGTGGTAGCCCTGCTGAAGCAGCGGGCCCGGCCCTATCTGTTCTCGAATGCCCTCAGCCCCGCCGTCTGCGGCTCGTCGCTCGAGGCCATCCGCATCGCCGCGGGGGACGAGGGCGACGCCCTGCGCCAGCAGCTGTTCGCCAATGCCGCCCGCTATCGCGCGGCCATGACCGAGGCCGGGTTCGACCTGCTGCCCGGCGAACATCCGATCATTCCGGTGATGCTGGGCGATGCCCGCCTCGCCCAGGACATGGCCGCCCGCATGCTGGAGCTGGGCGTCTATGTCATCGGCTTCAGCTTCCCGGTGGTGCCGCGCGGGGCCGCCCGCATCCGGACCCAGATGTCGGCCGCCCACACCTTCGACCAGATCGATCTGGTGGTTGAAGCCTTCAAAACCGCGGGCAAGGAATTGGGAGTGATCAAATGAGCGACACCATGAAGGCCCTGGCCAAGATGAAGCCCGCCGAGGGGCTCGAGCTGATCGACGCCCCCATCCCCCAGGCCGGGCCCGAGGATGTGCTGATCAAGGTCCACAAGACCGCCGTTTGCGGCACCGACATCCACATCTGGAACTGGGACGAGTGGTCGCAAAAGAATGTGCCCGTCCCGATGATCACTGGCCACGAATTCTCGGGCGAGATCGTTTTCATCGGCAAGGACGTGGATCGCCCGCTCAAGATCGGCCAGCGCGTTTCGGCCGAGGGGCATGTGATTGACCTGAACTCCGAGGCGGCCCGAGCGGGTCATTTCCACCTCGACCCGGCCACGCGCGGCATCGGCGTCAACCGTCAGGGGGCCTTTGCCGAGTTCGTCGTGGCCCCGGCCTTCAACGTCATCGAGCTGCCGGATGACGTCCCCTATGCCATCGGCTCGATCCTCGACCCGTTCGGCAATGCCGTGCACACCGCGCAGCAGTTCGACCTGCTGGGCGAGGATGTGCTGGTCACCGGCGCCGGTCCCATCGGCATCATGGCCGCCGCCGTCGCCCGTCACGCCGGCGCGCGCACCGTCGTCCTGACCGACATCAACGACTTCCGCCTCGAGCTGGCGCAGAAGGTCGCGCCGGGCGTCCGCACGGTGAACACCACGCGCGAGGACCTGCACGACGTCATCCCCGAGCTGGGCATGAAGGTCGGCTTTGACGTGGCGCTGGAAATGTCCGGCTCGCCCATCGCCTTCAAACAGTGCGTCGACACCCTGATCATGGGCGGCGGGCTGGCCCTGCTCGGCATTCCGTCCAGGCCGATGGAGACCGACTGGGGCGCCATCATCCTCAAGGCCCTGACCATCAAGGGCGTCTATGGCCGCGAGATGTTCACCACCTGGCGCAAGATGCTGGG
>Ga0207899_1000855_pt1 | contig 10395 bp, 13 predicted proteins | sample MalvirmetaMSP134_FD_184235 | JGI IMG/M metagenome (GOLD analysis project Ga0207899, IMG submission 184235) | Marine viral communities from the Deep Pacific Ocean - MSP-134 (SPAdes) | ecosystem: Environmental > Aquatic > Marine > Oceanic | place: Pacific Ocean | collected 2011-06-28
ATTGAGTAACAAGCAAGTTGAGTACCTGACTCAGATGGCAATCGCAGGCAAGCACCATCTCTTTGTCTCGCCCATACACTTCGATACTCAAGGTCGGTTGCGCAACGGCCAGCACCGCATGTGGATGGTTATTGAACTCGACAAACCCGTGGAGTTCTTGGTTATACGCAACGCGTCGGAAGAAGAGGTTGACGCGCTGGACACTGGTAAGCGGCGCACGGGCGGAGACGTGCTGGCTTTGGATGGCTATGCCAATGGCGGTCTGCTCGCAGGCGCACTGACAAACTTGTGGATGTACGAGTACAACATCGTACCTGGTAACAGCCGAACGTTCTTTGCTACAAAGAACGCGCCTGGCTTGACCAATCACATGATGCGCGAGTACATGCCGCTCCACCCCAAACTGGTAGATAGCGTGGGGTATATGAGGAACACGCCATCAGTCCGGTTGCTAGCGTCCCCAAGCATACTCTCGTTCTGCCACTACATCATCGTGAAATCTAGTCCCGTGGAAGGCGCGAACTTCTGGGAGTCCATAGCCACGCAAAAGTTTGACGGGCAAAATGACCCTGCGTACCGTCTCTTTGACAGGCTCAGTCGCGCAAAGACTGGTGTGGGACAAGCCAAGAAGAGAAACCAGCTAACGAATACTGAAGTTGCCGCGCTAACTATCAAGGCGTGGAATTTCTGGGTGCAAGGCAAAAGTATTGGGTTGTTGCGGTGGAAAGGGCCTGATTCGCCTCAGCCCGAAGAGTTCCCGCGTCTCCGCAACACGCGCCGCAAACACTTGACGAGTTAGCACCTGTTCCAGCGTGTGATGCGAATCGCGCGCTGGCACGGCTGTAGTTGCTAACTGCAGTTAGATTTATACACGCAGGAGAAATCGGATGGATATGTTCAAGTGTTCCCGGTGCGGGAAGGAATTTAGAAACCAAGCGTTTCTAACTATCCACGAGTGCGGTAGCCCAGTACCTGCCGCGTTCAATCCGCAATTTGCCAGTGATGTACTGAGCGCGCCTACCGTACCGGAACCAGAAGTATTTGGTAACAACATGGGCACACCGGTAGTGACTGCTGAAGCTGTCGCGCAAGCGTTGGTCAGTTACTACACCGCGTACGGTCAAGCGAGATTCAACGAGATACTGACGATTGCCAACGAGCCAATTCCCGAGGGCTTTCATGGGCGTCTCCCGGTGCTACTCACCGGCCCAACAGGCGGTGGCAAGTCCCATATCATACGCGATATAGCCCACGCCATCGGGCTTGGCTACGCGGAGACAAACTCATACCCTGGCATGGACGTAAGCCTATGGTTCGGCATGCACCGGCCAGTCGAACGTGAACATGGTATCGGCCTGGAATGGCAACCGGGACTGTTGTCTGCTGCCGCGGAGAACGGTAGCGCATTCTTCATGGAAGAAGCTACGCGCGCGCCGCAAGATGGGATAGGTCGAACGTTTGGCGTGCTGGAACCCAACTTCCGGTACCTGTCACTGCCAGAGAAGGGAGAGTTAAGCACGCCAGTGCACGACGACTTCTGGTTCATAGCCACGGCCAACCCTGCCACCGCTGGCTATGCGGTGCAACGCATGGACAGGGCGTTTAACAGTAGGTTTGTGCACATAGAGATTGATCAACCTATGGCGGATGAGGCACGCTTACTAGACGATTTACTTGGCAACCACCAGCACCGCGAGGCGTTCTGGCGTACAGTGCTGGACTGTCGGAACCACCCCGAATCATTCATCAACACGCGAGACATAATCATATCCGCACGCTTGATACGAATGGGGATTGACCCAGTGCGCGCCATAGAAATCGGTATCGCAGTCAAGTACGGTGACTTCAAGCAACCCATCATGCAGAGCGCGAACATGCACTTCGGACGCACGCCCAGTGAGGAAGTTATAAAGGAGAACAGTGATGGATAAAGTACCAAGGCCCCCAAGGTGGGATGAGATTGCGCGGCAGGAATTTCCTGACCGCGCACACTTGCCGCAACACACCCTTCGTTGGGGCATGACTACTGAAGAGCATTACAAAGTAGCTAACGCTCTGAGAGTAAAAGAACTTGAGTTCGACCGCATGCGCAAAGGGTTTGAGCGGTACTTCACCATGATAGGTGGAGTGGATTCCCACTTGAGTGTCACTGAAAACGGTACACCCGAAGCGCAACACATAGACCGGCGCAAATTGCGCAAGAATGAAGTGAACAACTGGAAGTTCAGGCAAAACAGCAGGGCTTCAACAGAAGTGGAACAAGAACAGTGGAACGTAAGTGTACCAGCAGGTGACTTGTCACCTTCACTGCGCGCAGCAGGTTACGTGCTCTTTACCGAGCACGGCAGTAACTTCTCGCGCGTACTGCAGTACATGAAGAACGAAGCCGCGCCCTTGTTCTTCAAGGCAATGGAACCTGCGCGAGTGAGTAACATATCCGGTGCGTGGCATAGTCGTGACGTAACCGGTGCTATCGGCGCGAACTGGATAGCTAATCTGGCAGCACGCAAAGCCAATATCAACAAGACATCGAGTCAGTACGAACGCGAGAATCGTCAGAAGAACTGGGACGATTTCATGGAATCAAACGCAGTGTTCCTCGCAATAGAGGCTATTGCTCACGGGATAGACCCGTGGGACGTGTTGCCTATCGAGCACGCGGACGCCATAGCGTTCGCTAACCGCTACACAAGTCAGATAACACTGGCGGTGAACGGCGCGGACGATAACAGCGTGATGCAGTTGGCTATCGAACTTGCTATTCAGCACCAGTTAGAAACACCGCCAGAACCGCCAGAACCACCAGAACCACCGCCGCCGCCGCCAGGGGATGATGAGCCAGGCGGCAACGGTGGCGGTGTTAGTAGTGTTCCAGTATCAGATGGTATCGGTGAAGAGGACAGCGTTCAAGAAGATAGTAGTGAAGCAGATGGCGAGGACAGCAGTGACGCGCCGGACACTTACTCTACGCCGAGCAACGAGGGCGAAGGCGAAGACGAGGACGAGGGCGAGAACGCCGAACCAGACACGCCTGACGAGCAGAGCCAAGAGGACGCTGAGCGCGAACAAGAGACGCGCAATAACCTGCTCAACGACTTTCGTAAGGCGCAAGGCAAAGCAAAGGGCGCTAATACGCGCCGTAAGAATCGTCTAAATGATTTGTACGAAGCCATTGGTAACGTACAGGTAAGTTACGTGGGCGACCACAAGATCAAAATATTCCCTACGCCAGACCAAGAGCCTATCACCGGTTCAACCACCAAGTTAAACATCGCGCAACTTGGTGGCGCGGACACGTCTAGCTTCAAGTACATTGGCATGCCGTCACAAAAGACGTGGCAGTTAAGCTACGGCAACACGCGCGTGTTCACCCAACGTGCCAAGACCAGAGGTAGGATAGGTGTGTTGATAGACATATCGGGTTCAATGGGTTGCGCCTGCGTTGAGTGTTACAACCAAGAACCTAACTCTCGTGCCGCACTGGCTTATATCGCAGCCAAGACCTTCGCGGAGTTAGACAACGACGCTATCGTAGCTGCCTACTGCGGGACGGATGAGATATACAGGCTCACGCCAGGGAAGACGCTTACCCACAAGGCGTACCAAGCAACAGGTGGTGCTACACCTACGTGTGTGGCACTGGAATGGCTTGAGAAAGCAATGGAGTCTGAATTGGGTGACGCGTTCTGCGTACTCATAACCGATGGCCTACCCAACGTATGCGGTGCGGGGTACGCGCCATCAGTACACACGGATGAGATAGCCAACCGTATGCACAACGCTGGCATGAAGTTCGGGTGCGTAATCATAGGACGCGGGAATCGAGTGGGCGGACTGCCCAACCCCGTCACGGCACGGTTGCGCAACCAGAGTGACCTTGGCAATCTGCAACAAATCATAGACGCGATAGGGGGGAGATAACGTGGCAAAACTATTTGTAATTAGCGAGTCTCAACTCGCAACGATAGGAGAAACTCTCAGTGATGCACGCAGTTTCTACGAAATGTTCGATGGTTGGGAAGGTGTACCGGAGCGTGAGCAGAACGTAGATAAGGCAAACGCAGTGCTAGAGGACGTTGTTCCCTTCAGTGCGTTAGAAGAATTCCTCGCGCAACGACTTTAGTAATAGGGAGGATAATCATGGGTGATTGGGAAAAGCTACGCTCTCCCATGACTGAAGAGGTGGTATGTGAAGTACCAGATTGCATTAAGAACGCTCACATATCTTTCCTGCCAGCGTGGGATTCTTTCGGTGGGTGGTGCGGGGATAAGGGAGAATACGCGCCAAAGTTACAGATTGGCTTTCTATGCGAGGAACACCAGCCAGAACGCTTTAGGACAGATATAGCAAGCGCGTAATATAAATATCCCGCGCATATAGATTGACATACTATATAGTTATCTGATACCATATAAGCTAAAGCGGTTCACTCTCCCAAGCGGATGCGAGTCATAGCCCATCGTGATGGGTATACAAGAGTGATAATGGGTACCACTGGCCCACCTGCCACGGTACGGTATCCGCCGCTAAAGCGAGGCTAGCAACTGATGTTGCTAGCTTCGCGTGGTTTGGCAACAAGTATGTATCATGCAGTTGCCAGCCCACGCGAGGCTATTGCCTCATATCTTAATATTAGGGGGAGTCATGGTAACAGTTCCAATGGTGAAAGCGTGGCCGCTCACGCCCACGTCGGTAGCCGAAACAGTAGACCGCAGGGGTACAGCCCAGTGGCAGATAGACGCGATGCAGCCGTGGTCATTACAGGGATTTGTGAGCAAGTTCTGGATTTCCCAGGAAGTGGACAAACCCACGCTGAACCAACAGTATTGGGCGGTGTTCTCACGCAATTCCATGCCCAGAGATGGCAAGACCGGCGAGATGGAGTGGGACTACAACTGGCGCATCATAGACGGCGGCTGGGGGCTGGAGAAAACAGAGGCCGAGTCGCGCGCGTTGCAGTTGAACGCACAGATGCCAGCCAGTCCACCTATACAGACAGCCGAACCTGCCAACACACCGCCCGTACAGGGAACCAGTGCTACCGGTGCCATCAGTAAGTATGGCAGGGAGGAATTGATCGTGCGTCAGTCTGTGGGCAAGATGGTTTCATCCATTATCGCCGCTGGCGTGCTCACCGTGTACGACTTTGACCGTTGGCTCACTTACTATTACTCCGTAATAGTCGGTGACGAGGACACGAAAGAAACCTTCGAGAAAGGGGGAGAAGATGCCAGTATCAGTGATGCCGTTCAAGACGAAAGTAGTTAAGAAGAACACGTACGAACTCGACGGCACTGAATATTACCGTGTGACATCGGTGAACAGCGCCATCAACAAGCCTGCGTTAATAGGATGGAAAGCGAACGTCACGTTAGATAAAGCGCGACGTTCGTTGACTGCGCAGACTGGCAAGACAGTGACCATCACTCCAGAATGGGTGGATGAAATCATCGAGGGCGCGCGCGCGGAACCAGACCAGGTATTGACCACGGCACGCGACTTCGGTTCCGAGGCCCACTATGCCCTTGAGCGGTACATCCTGTACGGCGAAGCACCGCCTCACGTTGACCTGTTTCGGGTCATAGAGGGGTTCAACGAATGGGTAACTCAGAACGGGGTACAGATGCTACGTGAAGCAGAGGTCACGGTAGCCCACCGCGCAGGTTACGCAGGCACCATTGACGCATTGGGTGTTAAGGGTGACAAGTACGTGATTATAGACTGGAAAACTGCTGGTGGTATCTATCCCGAAGCCATGTTGCAGGTAGCAGCGTACGCTGCCGCTGTCGAGGAAATGACCGCAGTACAAGTGGCAGAGGCGTGGATAGTACGGTTCCCACGAGAGGAACCAGAACCTGGAGACCCACTATTCTACTGGGCGCGACTAGGAATACCGGAACTGGCGCAAAACTTCAGATTGTTCTTGAGCGCACTGGACTTATACAAAGGGGTGATGCTCACCGCAGGACAGAAGAAACTGCACGACGGGTCTGGCATGCTGGAATCGCCCAAGAAGAAAAAATAATGAGCAGGGGCCATCCTTTCATTAGCGTGCAACAGATCATAGACCTACGCGCAAAGCACCCGCACATAACGAACGGGGAGATTGCGCGTAGGTTAGGTGTCAGCCGTCAGGCCGTATGGTTAAGAGCTAAGAGCAACAGCCTGGCGGGGGACAACCGAGCACCGACCAAATGGTGTCTGCAATGCGAGAGCATCATAGCCAAACAGAGACGCTTCTGTTCATCGGCGTGCCGCTCAAAGTATCTGAAGACTGAACTGAACTGCGATGTGTGCGGTAATGCCTTCACGCGCAGCACAAAATATCTTCTCTACCGTATGCAGCACCCGTGGTCGAACACGGGTCGCACACAACAGTGGTTCACTTGTAGCCTGAAATGCAGAGATAAACTCTGGAGCAAAATGGGGCCAGCAATGAGGAAAGTACAGAAGGAATTGCATGCCGCTGACGATAAGCACGGCCAAGGAACAACTACAGGCACTGACATCTAACTACGCGATGGTGCCTTCGGCGCTTATCAGTAGTGGAAACATGCCTGCCATAGCGACGTACGCCGCACTGGAAATGTTCGCGTCTTCCGGTGAGAGCGCGTCGCTATCGGCGCTTAGTAGGACTACCAGTCTCGCGCGCCCAACAGTACGCAGGGCGCGCGACTGGCTTGTGCAAGAGCAGTACATAGTTATCGAAGAACTCGGTAACGGGCGCAAATCCACGCGTTATATTCTCGGCGATGGCCTTTACCCCAGGGGTAACAATCCGTTACCCCAGGGGTCACTCTCTGTTACCCCTCACGTGCCTGAAACTAGAGACAGAAACGGTAACAGTAACAGTAACAGTAACAGTAACAGTAACAGTAACAAGAAAGAAGTATCTAGTAGCAGTAAACGAGTTACTAATACCCCAGAGTGGTTCAAACCACTCTCAACACTGGAAGGTTATAAGAATAGGGATTATCAAAAGTCTATCGTTGCCATAGAACAGGTCTGCAGCCAGAACGGCGTCACGCCAGAGGATGTAGTCAGAGAATTTCTGGATTATTATCCTATCGGTCGCGCCAGCCGTGGTTGGAAAGACCCTATCCCTGCCCTACTGCGGACTCTGCAAGTGCAAATCAGTAAGGTGCAGGGCAAAGGCAAAGCCATTAACCGCGTCAGCGCAAATGCTATGACGTTGGAAGAAGAGATTGAGTTCCAAAAATCTACCGGCCTGCGCCCGTCCAGCGTGCAAGCTGATACTGTGCGCGCAGACTGGTTGAGACAACACAGGGAGGGCAAATGAAAAACGTACGGAACAATCTAGTGCGCCGCCTGATTACCATAATCAGGGAGCTACGCCGTTGTGACTGTGAGTGTGTGTGCGGCGCGAAGGAGGTGACCAATGTCATTGGGTAGTGCGTTACAGCAGTACCTGGATAGGTTCAACGACCTGCCAGATGATGTGCGCCACCTGCCTGACGACGGTGTCTGCGAAGAATGCGACCGTATAAAGGTAGAGCATCCTGGTGTAGATCGTGTTTTGCGGGCGCGCGGCATGCTCTATTACGACGAAGAAAAAGACAAGGACATATACACAACACCGGTTCCTGCCTGTCTATGCAAAGAGAAGGCGTCGGAACGTGCGCAGAGCATGGAGTACGCGGCCAACCTGCCGTTATCGGTCAAAGGCGCGAGGCCGCGGTCTTTCATAGCCGGTACGCTTCAGAACTTTGAGGAACGCAGCGGCGCGGAAGAAGCCTTTATGGCCTGCCAGGAATACATTGCGGAGAACACGCCGCCCATCCTGGTCATACGTGGGCCGAGAGGTACCGGTAAGACACACCTAATGGAAGCGGTGGGACGTGAGTTGCTGGCCTACGGCAAGACCGTGCGGTACGAACGCGTGCCGACGCTACTGTCTAGGATTAGGTCTTCGTACAGCAACGCACAGCCAGAGGAAGTGGAACCTGCGCTCATGCGTTGTCAGACAGCAGAGTTGTTGTTGTTGGACGACCTAGGCGCGGAGAAACCATCGGACTGGGTTCGCGAGAAACTCTTTGAAATAATAGATGAGCGTTACGGCACGGGCCGGTTACTCATCGTATCTACGAACGAGAGTTACGACGGCATGTCGGTCAACTTAGGGGAGCGCATAGCGTCACGCCTGTTTGACGAGAACAGTGGCAAGGTCATGCAGGTAATCATGATGTGTAGCGATTACAGGAGAGCGTGAAGATAAAGATAGTAGTGGAAGGCAACCCTAAACCCTACGCTTCTTTCACGTACGGCAAGCCGCGTAGTACGCGCATAGCTATGCAAGCGTGGAAGAAAAAGGTAGCGCAAGCAGCAGCAAGTGTAGCCGCAGATATACGTCTGTTCGATCCTATTACGGGAGAGGCGGTACGCGTGGATACCCACTTTCACATAGAGCCACCGAAGAGCGCTCCAAAGAAAGAAAAGAATTACATAGCGTACAAGAACGCGCGGATATTCGGTGGCGGCAGGGGCAACCCTGACCTAGACAATCTGCGCAAGGCCACAATAGATGGATTGCAGGAGGTAATTATAGAAGATGATGCCCAAATAATAGCAGGGGCTATGAGCAAACAGTACGTTGAGTGTCGTAACGGTGAGCCTTTCGTGCTTATCGTAATAACTACAGGAAATGACTTGGTGTTGTTATGAAAAAGAGAAAAACTATTGCCAGGATGAAGTGTGATTCTTGTTCTTCTATGGTGCAGTTGATCAAGGCTTGTGAGTGCGGTTGTCTGTCATGGTACTGTGAACGGTGCACGCCGCATGATGTCAAAACCTAACCGTCAGAGACGGCACGTGCATAGACGTAAGCCACCAGGACGACAGAAACTTACGGACATAAGACCTGATAGGTACGTAAACGCAAGCCAAGAACGGAGGTGTAATAAGAAAAAGAAGTACAAGACAATAGAAGACGCAAAAGAATCGTGCAAGGATTTGAACATGCGCCTCGCGTTTGGGGCTGTACCACTTAACGTGTACTACTGCCGTAAGCACAACGCGTGGCATTTGGGCCATAATCCGAACATTATACTCAGTCAGGAATACCCTTCCACGGCGCTGAGGCTACCATAGAGGAATAAAAGTACCGCCGTGTTCCTTTGGGTAGCAAAGCCTATAAAATAAGGAGAGAATATGATTAGCAAAGAAGAACCCGAAGACATCAAGGAATTTCTGTCTGTACGCGCGCACGAATTGGGCGAGATTATCAGGCCGAAGACCGAAGTTTACGTTACGGCAGCGGAAGTTGTTCTTGAGAGAATCCAACCCGCGTACGAGACTCGGTTCTCGAAATGCCCCAAGTGTGGTAAGCACGGCCTATATACCTCAAAGGCTAAGGATGTAGAAGGTAAGCAATTCTGCAAATCATGTACACCAAGGAATCCGGTAAAACATACCAGTCCGACAAAAGAAACGGTGGGCCTACTCAGCCGTTTAGCAAGCCTATTCAAGTTTTAAGTACGGCTCCCGTATTTTCTGCGTGATGTGTGGACGTGAAAACCATGAAGCCCCGCCGTAGGGGGAGCTACTAGCGGGGCTACATGGGTGGAGTGAGACGGTAATTACTTGTTAAGTCTTTCCACTAATAAGCCTTACTGCGCGTAGGGCGGGGCTTGGCAACACTGCCGACGCGTCGTATACGCGCGCGTTGATTGATACGCTGCTTTGCGCGAGCAGCAGACTTAGGTTTACGACTCGTATTTGCTAGCCCGTATCCTGCAACTCTTGGCATACTTATACCTCCGCTAATTGGAACGTTAAGGCCATTTCAGGGTGGCGTCCTGCTTCTACCGAGACTTCACGCTCTTCCAGGGTTCCTGGTAAGAATACCACTTCGTGCTCGATCTTCCGGTCTTTGAGCAGCGCAGCCGGTATATGCAGTATGAGTTCAGTAGGCGCTTCATTCCAGATGCGCAACTGGGACAGGTCTTTCCTGGCGCTGCTGGCTATCGCCCCGTTCAGTAATTGTAGCTCATCGGCCAGGTAGACAGTCAACTCGTAAATCTTAGCAGGGTCAGGCCGTAACTGGGCCTTCACTCTAAAGCTAAGAATCTCAGGGCCGGTGGTTCCAACGCTGGTCATAGCTGGAGTGAACCGGAGTTCTATCAGTTTTCCCGTAGTTCCCTCTGGAAATTTAATTGCCGCAAATGGGGACTCGTTGACTGTGTCGAGGGTATCCCAGTTACCATCCCCGTCTAACTGGTACTCTACTTTTATGGTGCGTCCGCCGGAACCAAGGTTGCGCGTTTGTACCTCCACTTCTTCGTAGCGCTTGAACACGCGCGGAAGGTTCGCGTCCCACTGCACGGTGGTTGCGTACGCATCAGTATCGTTGGAAAATCCGTCATCTCCGTCATCTC
>Ga0207899_1000858_pt1 | contig 10372 bp, 11 predicted proteins | sample MalvirmetaMSP134_FD_184235 | JGI IMG/M metagenome (GOLD analysis project Ga0207899, IMG submission 184235) | Marine viral communities from the Deep Pacific Ocean - MSP-134 (SPAdes) | ecosystem: Environmental > Aquatic > Marine > Oceanic | place: Pacific Ocean | collected 2011-06-28
GTCAGCCACAGTGATTTTATCCGCACCAAACTGCACGTAGAGGAGCGCAATAACCACGATGCATAACCGCAATGAAGACTCGAATTTAATGGACCTAATTGACTCAATAGAGAACATGGAGCAGGACGCTCCTCGAATCAGCGTTGATGATGTGGTTTATGCCGTAGGTCGGCGCTCGTTTGGGCCGCTCCTGCTGGTGGCTGGCTTAATTACCCTGACGCCGATTATTGGCGATATACCCGGTATGCCCACGCTGATGGCCGCGCTAGTGTTGCTGGTGTCAGTGCAATTATTAGCGGGTAGTGAAACGTTTTGGCTGCCTAAATGGCTATTAAAGCGCTCAATTTCGCGCCAAAAGTTTGATAAAGGCATTCATTACATGAAAAAGCCCGCCCGCTGGGTGGACGGGCTGCTGAAGGTTCGTCTGCCGTGGCTGACCGGGTATATCGGTATCCGCGTAACGGCGGTTGTGTGCCTGCTTATCGCACTCGCCATGCCGCCCATGGAGTTTATTCCCTTTTCAGCCAACGGCGCGGGGCTGGCGCTGTCGTTGCTGGGGCTAGGCTTGGTTGCCCGCGATGGGGTGGCGCTGTTGCTGGGGTTTGCGCTGTTTGGCGCTACCTGCGCCTTTATCGCGATGAATCTGTTATAAATTGAAGCGTTTTATTGTGTCCGGCGTTTAACCGGGAGCTACTGCGGGTCTTGCGCCAATAGCTCCTCCACCAGCCCATTCAGCCGCTGCTGGAACTGCCCGCCCGGCGAGGGTGGGTTGGGGTCTGAGGTGATCACGACTGTCATTTCACGCTCGGGAATAACAAACAGCGCTTGACCACCATAGCCGCGCCCGTAGTAAACATCTTCCCCCGCCAACTGGGTAATAAACCAACCGAAGCCATATCCGTCGCCGGTCCAGCGAGAGGTGCCGCGGGGCTGCCACGATGTTTCTACCCAGCCTTCCGGCAGAACCCGCTGCTCATTTCCAGACTCATCAATGACTAACCCATTGTTGCGATATAGCTCACCCACCTCAATCAGTGCGCGTGGAGAAAGCTGCATATCATTACCGCCAAAATAGATGCCTTGCGGGTCGCGCAGCCAAGGGCGGATAGTGATATTGAGCGGGTCGCCCAGCAGGCGTTGTGCAAGCGCATGGGTCGTCTCGCCGCTGGCATGGGTAAGCGCGGCGGAAAGCAGATGGCTGGTGCCGGTTGAATAGAGCATTTCCCCGCCGGGTTCATCCACAAAAGGGCGAGTAATGGCATCGTTAACCCAGTTGTCACTGGCTACCCAAGCGCCATAGTGACTGCCGGAGGTGCGCTCAAGCCCCGCTTGCAGTGCGAGTAGATGGGCCACCGTGATCTCGCTGACTTTTGGATCAACACCGCTAGGAAGATGCTCACCAAACAAATCCACCATGGGCTGCTCGACGGAGTCGATAATATCCGCCTCAATCGCCGCACCAGTGATCGCTGCCAGCACGGTTTTGGACAGCGATTTAATATTGGCAGGCGATGCCACACCCGGCCCACCTTGATGATGCTCATGGATAATCTCTCCATCGTAGGCCACTACCAGGCTGTGAATGCGTTCAAGCAGGCTGGTTTGTTGGTCTAGTGCCTGAAGTGCTGTTGCTGATGGTTTATTTGCTGCTGCGGCAGAAGTAGCGAACAACGACATAACAGCAAACGAAACAAGTAAAGCAGTAACGCGCATCGCAATACCTTCAGTAATAAGTGGCAAGGGTTCGAGGCTAAGAAGCCGAAGAGGTTCCGCAACAGATAGCCGCGAGCATTAAGGTTAGGTGGTACTTTCTGCGCCTGTGACTGGAACTGAATATTTATATGAATGGCTCATTTTTGAGCTTTTATAGCCAATTTTAGTATATAGTAGTTTATAAATGACCCTTTATTTAGAGAGCTATTATGGCCCTGATTCACTCTCTGCTTGCTCCTGGCGAACTGGCCCAGCAGGTCGGTGCCAACGCACGGGCAACCCGATTGGCGCAGAACCTTTCCCGTAGAACTTTGGCGCAGATGGCGGGTGTTTCCGAGTCCACTATTAAACGATTCGAGTCTCATGGGCAAATAACCCTAGAAGGACTTGTGCTCATTGCCACGGCACTGGGCGCAACAGGTCAAATTGCCGAACTATTCAAGCATGAACACCCAGTATCCCTTGAAGAAATCAAACGGACAGGTCGCACCCGGGGGCGAAAATGAAGCGGATCAACACCGTAGAGGTGCTGCTAGCAGGTAACCCAGTAGGGGAACTGGTCGCTAGTCGACAGGGGATCTACTTTGCCTATTACCCCCAGTGGGTGGCGGAAGGCTTCAATTTGTCGCCCTTGAATATGGATTTTACTACTCAACCACAAAAGGCGGCCGATCCACTTCTTTTTGCTGGTCTGCCGGGGGCATTTGCTGACTCGCTGCCAGATGGTTGGGGAATGCTGCTCATGGATCGTTATTTTCTTGCCGAATATGAAAAAGACCGGAGAGACATTTCTCCTCTTGACCGGTTGGCTTACATGGCCGACAGGGGAATGGGAGCGCTAGAGTATCGCCCCGTTCTCGAGCGTACCGTCGATGAAGACAATATCGACTTGGAACAACTTTATCAGGCCTCTCATGCTGTCTATGAAGGTGAGACTTCCTCCACTCTGGATGTCCTAAGGTTGGCTGGTGGTTCTCCGGCCGGTGCCCGGCCCAAGGTTGTCGTCGCTTTATCTCCTAATGGACGTCATTGCAGTACCTCTTTCAAAGACCTTTCGGCGGGCTACCAGCACTGGCTAGTGAAATTTCGTGCACCAACCGAGCATCGGGACACTGGTGCCATTGAGTACGCTTATTCAGTGTTGGCAGAGCTTGCTGGGGTGAAAATGGCTGCGAGTAGGCTGATTGAGATCAGCTCTGCAACGGGCATCGAACGTTTCTTTTCCGCTCAGCGTTTTGATCGCAATGGTAATAGCAAAATTCACATGATGACGGCTAGCGGTATTCTCTATGCTGATTACAGCGCTCCATCGCTGGACTATTCAGACCTATTGAAGGCAACTAATGCGTTCACCCGTCATTCAGAAGACGTTGAGCGAATGGCGAGGCTGATGGTGTTCAATGCCCTAACCCACAACCACGATGACCACGCAAAGAACTTCGCTTTTTTGCATGATCAGGGGCGGTGGAAATTGGCGCCAGCTTATGACCTTACTTATGCCCCTGTTCGGGGTTATGCCGATGAACACACCACCTCTATCAGCGGTGCAGGTGTGGCTACCCGGAAGAAGCTAAAACAGGTGTGCGCACCCTTTCGGTACTTAGATCCGGATCTCTACATTGAGCAAACCCTTGATGCCCTTGCTGGGTGGCCGACCCTTTGTCATGAATTAGAGATCGATAACCAGCAGCAGACGCTTATTCAGCGCGCCTTTGACGAAAAATACCAACGCCTTGGATAGCACAAGAGTAGTCACTTTCGACTAGAGGGAGGCAGTGGAATTACGCAAAACAAGAAAAAGCCTGCTAGGATGGGGGTGTTGGCTCATGGGTAAGCAACCCTTTGATTTTACCTAAAACGCAATAAGCAAGGAGTGCCCTATGCGTAATATTATCTACATTATTGGCCTGATCGTCGTTGTGCTGTTCATTCTGTCAATGCTTGGCCTGCGCTAAGCCCCAAGCAATAAGCCAAGCAAAAAACCGCCCACAAGCGAAAGCTGTGGGCGGTTTTTTATGCGCAATCAGCAGCACCCTGACCAAACATATCAAACATCAGCTCGCGGCCAAGGCTGGTCAATACAAAGCGGCCATACTCATTAAAAGTGGCGGCTTCGCTCGTTTCCATCACTTGCTGGCAGGTCGCCCAGGTGGGCGCAGCTGCGCTAAGCGCGACAAGCTCGCGTTGGGCTAAGCCGCGCTGGGGCAGCGTAATGGTTTCTAGCACATGGCCGTGGTCGTAAAGCAGTTCAGCGGCAATCGACAAACATTGGCGAAGGCTGCGTTGAACGTTCGCAGCGGTTGGCAGCCCACGAGACGCTTGGAGAGGGCGTTCAGTTGCCAGCTCGGGAAGACTAAGCTCTAAAGACATTAGTTCTGGAGGCATCGAATGATCTCCTGCGGTCAGCCCAATAGGGGCGTGTTGCAGCGCATTATAGACTAAGGGCGATGTTAGACCAAGGTCTATAATCTACGGCAGCAGTCGTGCGCTAGCGCTCATCAACCGCAAGCCGATGTGCTACGCTCGCTGCCACGTATCTTATCGAGTCAATGTGTCATGCATATCAGTGTATTCGGAACCGGTTATGTCGGCCTTGTCGCGGGCGCTTGTTTAGCCGATGTGGGCCATCAAGTTACCTGTATGGATGTTAATGCCGAGCGGATTGCGCAGCTTAATGCGGGCGACGTACCGATTTTTGAGCCAGGGCTTAGCACTATCGTTACCCACAACGTAGCCGCAGGGCGCTTACGCTTTACAACCGATGCGGCTCAAGCCGTAGCGGAGGGCGAGTTGTTATTTATCGCCGTGGGAACACCGCCCGATGAAGACGGCAGTGCCGACCTGCGCTATGTGTTAGAAGTGGCGCGCACCATTGGCCAGCATATGGATAGCTACAAGCTGGTGATTGATAAATCGACCGTGCCGGTGGGAACCGCCGAAAAAGTCCACGCCGCTATTAGCGAGGTTCTTGAACAGCGCGGCGTCTCTCACGCCTTTGACGTTTGCTCCAACCCGGAGTTTATGAAAGAAGGAGCGGCGATTGAAGATTTTACCCGTGGCGCACGCATTATTGTCGGCACGGAAAGCGAGCGGGTGAAAGCGCGGATGCAAGAGTGCTATGCCCCCTACAATCGCAACCACGAAAAACTGATGTTTATGAGCGTGCGGGCCGCCGAGCTGACCAAATACGCGGCCAACGCCATGCTCGCCACCAAAATTAGCTTTATGAACGAGATCGCCAACCTTGCTGAACGGCTGGAAGTCGATGTCGAAGACGTACGCCGGGGCATTGGCAGCGACCCACGTATTGGCTACCACTTTATTTACCCAGGCTGTGGCTACGGCGGCTCCTGCTTCCCCAAAGATGTGCAGGCGTTAGAGCGTGCCGCGCGCCAGTTAGGCTATACGCCGGAACTGCTCAGCGCCGTCGAAGCGGTTAATTTGCGCCAAAAGCAGACCCTATTCACAAAACTGCAAGACAACCTAGGCAATCTAAGTGGCAAGACCATCGCGGTGTGGGGCTTGGCGTTTAAACCCAACACCGATGATATGCGCGAAGCCCCAAGCCGCACCTTAATGGAAGCGCTCTGGCAAGCGGGCGCGAAGGTGCAAGCGTTTGACCCAGAAGCAATGGCCGAATGCCGCCGCATTTATGGCGAACGGGATGACCTGATGCTAGCGGGTGACCGGATTCAAGCCGTGAAAGGCGCCGATGCCCTGGTGATTTGCACCGAGTGGAAAGAGTTTCGCAGTGTCGACTTCACTTGGCTAGCCGAGCAGCTAGCCGACAACGTCGTTATCGATGGGCGTAATTTGTACACGCCTGACGCCGTTCAAGAGGCAGGGCTGCGTTACATTGGGGTAGGGCGTAGAAGCCGTGACTAGGCGGCTAACGTGAAATTAAGAGAAAGTGCTACACCTTCGGTTACTTTTTGACACGCAACAAAAGCGACAAATCCTTAAGTTAGATGTTAAATGGCCGAAAGATTAGTTAACACATTGATGAGTTTCTGCATGGGCAGTAAAAGCATTAGCGTCACGACGTTATAAAAAAGGACGGTACAGCATGGCTTCCATTTCATCACTCGGTATTGGCTCAGGCCTCGACCTCAACGGCTTATTGGATCAGTTGCAAGACGCCGAACGCGAGAAACTTGAGCCCATTGAGCGGCAACTGGAAACCCAGGACACCAAAATTTCTGCCTACGGCCAGCTGCAAAGCGCGCTTTCAGCGTTTCAAGATTCTGCTGATGCGCTCAATGACAGCGCACTTTACGAGAGCCTTTCGACCAACGTGGGTGGAGAAGCGATCACCGCTACCGCCGATGCAGAAGCGCAGCCGGGCAGCTACAACGTAAGCGTTGAAACCCTGGCAACCCGCGGCACGCTTGCCTCTACCGGGGTGGACGCTGCCGATACGCCTATAATTGATGCAGATGCAGATCAAACACTGACCCTGACCTTTGCTGAAGTTAATGCTGAAGGTGAAAACCTCACTAAAGATATCACGCTAGCCGCAGGCAGCACCCTTGAGGAGGTTCGGGATACTATCAACGCCAGCGGAGATTCGGGCGTTACCGCTACTATTGTTAATGATGGCACCAACTTTCGCTTAGCGCTTAGCTCCAGCAATACCGGCGCCGATGCATCAATTAAAAACTTCAGTTTTGAGGGAGCTGCACCTTTCACCGCGGATACGGGTGAGACGCAACAGTTGGGCACTGACGCAGTGCTAAACGTTAACGGCATCGAAATCACCAGTCCTAATAATCAGGTCGAAGGCGCGATTCAAGGCGTAACGCTGAACCTTCAAGAAGAAGGCGACAGCACGGTTAAAATAGAGCAGGACACGCTCGCCGTACGCGAAGCCGTAACTAGCTTTGTGGATGCCTACAATGACCTGAAAGGCACCATGGGTGAGTTAACCAGTTTTGATGCTGAAACCGGTGCAGCGGGCGAATTGCTAGGCGATAGCGCCGTACGTACCGTTGAATCACGCATGCGTAGTGTGCTCAGCGGTGGTGTGGAAGGTGAGTTTTCGATGCTCAGTGATATCGGCATTTCACTGCAGACGGATGGCACGTTAGAAATCGATTCTGACGAACTTGATAACGCTATTTCCAGTAATCAAGACGCGCTGTCAGCCTTTTTCGTTGGTAGCTCCGATGAAACCGGTATGGCGGGGCAGGTTAATACGATGGTTGAGCAATTGCTCAGCACCAACGGGACTGTTACTGGGGCGATAACGGGGGCGGAAAATCGCTCAGAATCGCTTGTTGAACGTTACACCCGCACGGAGCAATCCATTGATCAAACCATCTCGCGTTACCGCACGCAATTTGGTCAGTTGGATGGAATTATTGCGCAAATGAACCAAACGAGCAGCTACCTCACTCAGCAGTTTGATGCCTTAGACGCCCAGCTAGGTCGTGATTGATATTGAACGCTAGGAATTGACTTTTCTGACGCCTGCGTAAGCAGGCGTTTTTGTTGATAAAAACAAAATAGCCCAGCTAGCGGAAGAAAAAGCGCTAAAGTTGCCCTCTGTTCAGTCGATAAGGTTACTATCAACTTACAAGCGCCCAAGGATGCGCTTCTCTATTTTGGTTTAGCCTTTTCACTGAGGAACACCCAGTATGGCGACAATAACCTCCCTTGGCGTTGGTTCGGGTCTTGACCTGACCGGCCTGTTGGATCAACTACAAGAAGCCGAACGCGGCAAGCTCGCCCCCATCACGCTTCAAAAAGAGCAGCAGCAGGCCAAAATCTCCGCTTACGGCCAACTCCAAACCTCGTTGAACTCCTTTCAAGACTCCTTGGAGAAGATTAACGACCCCAAACTTTACCAAAGCCTTTCCGCTAATGTACGTGGTGATGGTATTACCGCCACCACCACCGCGAGTGCACTGCCGGGCAGCTATCGAGTAGAAGTCAGCCAACTGGCGACCTCTGGCACGCTAGCCTCCGCGCGTGTAACTACCAACGACCAACCGCTTGACCTGCAAGGCGCTACTACGCTCAAACTCAATTTTGGTGAACTTGGCGCGGACGGGACGGTAGAGATTGATATAGCCGCTAACAGCTCATTAAATGATATCCGTGATGCCATTAACGCCCATAAAGAATCCGGTGTTAATGCGACTATTATCAATGACGGGGAGGGCTACCGGTTAGCGCTAAGCTCTAAAGCAACGGGTGTTGATGCTTCTATTCATAGTTTTAGCTTTGTAGACGCCGCAGATGCGCCCGTCACCGGCCCATTCGGTGAGGCGGCAGAAGTAGGTGCCAAGCAACAAGGGCAAGATGCCGCGTTAACCGTTAATGGCATCGCTATTACAAGCGCCAAGAACCAGATCGAAGGCGCGATTCAAGGTGTTACCCTGAACCTTGGCGAACTCAGCATTGCTGAGGGCGAAACCGCCACCAGTACAGTCACGGTAGAACGTGACACACTAAAGCAGCGCGAAGCGATCAACGGTTTTGTCAAAGCGTTTAACGATTTAAAAGGCACCATCGGCACGTTGACGGCCTTTGACGCCGAAAGCGACACCGTGGGCAAGCTGTTAGGCGACAGCACAGTGCGCACGATTGAATCACGCCTGCGCAGCGTACTCACCGGTGGTGTAGAAGGTGGCGAACTTTCTACCTTGAGCCAGCTAGGTATTTCACTCCAGCGTGACGGCACGTTAGAAGTCGACGACGACAAACTTAGCGATCTGGTGGCCAATAACCCCCAAGCGCTCAGCGACTTCTTTGCCGGGGCAGATGATGCGGGTGGCTTGGCGGGCAAGTTAGGTGCCTCCGTCGAACAGATGCTGGGAAATAACGGCGTGCTGAAAGGCGCCATTACCGGCGCAGAAAACCGCGTTAAAAGCCTCGATACCCGCTATGAGCGCATGGAAAAAAGTATTGAAGGCACCATTTCCCGTTACCGCAGCCAGTTTAGTCAACTGGATGTGATGATCGCGCAAATGAACAGCACAAGCTCCTACCTTACACAGCAGTTCGATGCCCTTGATGCCCAGTTGGGCCGCGACTAAGCATTCCGCCAGCCCGATTTAAGATGCAGATGCAATTTTCTTCGTTATAAAAATGACCGCTTAATGTATTACGTCTCACAAAAGCAGCGCTTAGCGCTGCTTATGCCTTTGCAGCCTAGAATGAAGCTGTATTCAGGAGTGGCTGTGCCATCGCGCAGTGAAGCAACCCCACACTTTCGGTGCCTCCTAGCCTAAGCATGAAAACCCTCACCTTTCAGTTACCTACTTTTACATCTTTTTTTACGACTTTCCCTAAAGATTCTCCTCGCGGTGCCGTTAATTAATATAACGGCACAAACAGTGGCCGAAAGCAAGGAGTCTCACACCATGTCAGTGATCAATACCAACATCACATCCATGATCGGCCAGCAAAATGATTTGGCGACTTCTATGGAACGTCTGTCCTCTGGCCTGCGTATCAATAGTGCCAATGACGGTATCTCCGTTGCCCAAACGACTGAAGGTGCCCTGAACCAGGTTAATGATAACTTACTGTTCAAGCGCAAAACGATACTAACTCCGAGAAAGATTTAACCTCTATCCAGGCGGAAATCAATCGTATTTCTGAAGATCGTGAGTTTAACATTCAAGTTGGCGCTAACGATGGGGAGACCATCACAGTTAACTTGCAAGAAATCAATCGCGAAACCTTAGGTCTTCAAGGTTTCAATATCGACGGTGCTTCTTCTGACAACGCAAAAGCAGGTAGTAGTATTGCTGACTGAAAATGCTGCGCTTACCGGATCTCAAGTACTTGGTGAGTTAGCTTCAGGTGATACGGTTACTTTTGCTGGTGAAACTCCTTTTGGTGTTGCCGCTACCGGTAATACTTACACTTCTGATGGTGAAGGTGGATTTACTTACGCTACCACCGTTGCAACTGGTAGCTCAGCTGATATATCTGCTGCCATCGTTCCGAGTACTGGCTCTATCAGCGCCACCTATGAATTAGATGGTGGTAATACGATCGATAGTGAGGGTACTATCACTGTTTATTACCGACACTGGTGAGCTTTCAGAAAACAGTAATGGCGGTACCGCTGCGACTGTCGATAATTTGATGGCCAAACTCGACACCGATGCGACCAATAACTTATCAAATGCCAGCCTAACATTGGAAGATGGTACAACTTTTACTGGTACTGATACCGCTGCTATTAGTGCAGTCACTGATGCTCAATCAGGTTTTGGTACAGATCTTGAAATCGCTGGTGAGAATGCTGTTACTACTGATGGTACAACACAAGCTTATCAAGATGGTGAAGCAGCAGCCGGTACTTTTGCTGCCACAACTGCTGCAAGCTTTGAAACAGAGCTTTATGTAGGTGAAGATGGCACTGTGACCGATAGCGAAACTGGTAATGGCGCTACCCTGTTTGTTACCGACTCTGGTGACCTAACCTTCGAAGAAGTTAACGAAGATGGCCGTACAGCTGATCCGCTGGCAACTTTAGATAGTGCGTTGAGCCAAGTAGATGTTCTGCGCTCTGATTTGGGTGCGATTCAGAACCGTTTTGAGTCTGCTAAGTGCCTATTCAAAATTAATCGCGTGATCAGTTCCGTAACCACCGAGTAAGCGGTGTACCTCTTCATGTAGACGTTCAAACGAGAGATAGGCA
>Ga0207899_1000866_pt1 | contig 10330 bp, 10 predicted proteins | sample MalvirmetaMSP134_FD_184235 | JGI IMG/M metagenome (GOLD analysis project Ga0207899, IMG submission 184235) | Marine viral communities from the Deep Pacific Ocean - MSP-134 (SPAdes) | ecosystem: Environmental > Aquatic > Marine > Oceanic | place: Pacific Ocean | collected 2011-06-28
GCGCATGGCGGAATCGGGAAGTTCCTCGCCCATGCAGCGCTGATAGTATTCTGCCACGACCGGGCGCTCGACCTCGTCGCATTTGTTGAGGAACGTCACCCGGAAGGCATAGCCCTCATCGTTGAAAATACGGGCGTTTTCGGCCCAGGTGATGACCGTGCGCGGCGACATGACGGTCGAAATGTCGCCGTTCATGAAGCCCGAGCGCGTCAGATCGGCCAATTCGACCATGGCGCTGACCTGTTCCTTGCCCTGCTTGGTGGCGTATTCGGGCACCTTGGCGCAGACGATTTCCACTTCCTCGTCATGGGGCAGGTAGTTGAGGGTCGACACGATGCTCCAGCGGTCCATCTGACCCTGGTTGATCTGTTGGGTGCCGTGGTACAGGCCCGTGGTGTCGCCCAGGCCGACCGTGTTGGCGGTCGAGAACAGGCGGAAATAGGGATGCGGTTTGATGACCTGGTTCTGATCCAAAAGGGTCAGCTTGCCGTCGACTTCGAGCACACGCTGGATCACGAACATCACGTCCGGGCGGCCGGCGTCATATTCGTCGAACACCAAGGCCGCCGGATTGCGCAGCGCCCAGGGCAGGATGCCTTCGCGGAATTCCGTGACCTGCTTGCCGTCGCGCAGCACGATGGCGTCCTTGCCGACAAGATCGATACGGGAAATGTGGCTGTCCAGGTTGACCCGGATGCACGGCCAGTTGAGGCGCGACGCCACCTGTTCGATATGCGTCGACTTGCCCGTGCCGTGGTAGCCCTGGATCATGACGCGCCGGTTGTGGGCGAAGCCGGCCAGAATCGCCAGCGTCGTTTCGCGGTCGAAGCGGTAGGCTTCGTCGCGGTCGGGGACATGTTCCTCGGCTTCGGAGAAGGCCGGGACTTCCATGTCGCTGTCGATGCCGAAGGTCTGGCGCACGGAAACGGTAACGTCCGGCACCTGATGGGCCGCATCGATCCCGGGAGTGGCGGTCGATTCCAGAGTTGTCATGCAAATATTCCAGTTTCTGAGGTCGCCCCGACGAAAGCGGGGCGAAGGTCGGTCATGTTTGGCAAACGTCGTAGGGGTTAAGCGGCGGGCCGTCAAGGGGCGAGAAAGTCCAATAACGCCTCATAAGCCTCGGTGACTTTCTTGAATTCTTCTTCCGCCGCCTTGGTGCCGCCGTTGGCATCCGGGTGATGACGTTTCACCAGTTCCTTGTATCTGGACTTCACGTCATCGATGGTCACGGGAATTTCCAGGCCGAACACGGAAAGGGCCCGCGACGTCCTCGGATCGGTCTTGCGGGCCTCGGCCGCGCGCGGATCGGCCTGGGTTCCCTGGGTCCGCGCATCGGCGTCACGGGCCGCGTCGCCGACGCCCAGGGGGTCGAAAATCCGGGCGCGGGTGAATTTGGCGGCATCGCCCGCCCCCAGCTTCCAGGTCGGGCGCTGCCAGACCGTGTCGTTGCGCACGTCGGCTTCGACCTGCTCTTCGTCCATGCCTTTGTAATAGTTCCAGTTTCGATTGTATTCCCGGACATGGACTAGGCAGAACCAGCGGTATTCGTTGAGGGCATCGCGCGAGCGGGGGGCCTTGAATTCGGCGCTGCCGTCGCAGCCGGGCCATTCACAGGCCGGCTCCGTTTGCCGGGATTCGCGATTTTTGAGCAGTTCACCCATGGCGACACTATGCGCGTGCCCATTGCCCCAGACAAGATGTGTGAACGTTACGCGGGCGAAAATGGTCCCGGTTTCCGCCATTATCCGAAGGGTTGAAAAACAGACTTATAACCTTCGTCTAACTTGAATTTTCTTGCGTTATCTCTAATCCTGAAGGCAGTCGGCGGATGATTTCGCCATAACGTCGGTAGTCCGGCGCCCTCATGTGGCGCTCTGTGTACCGGTGGGGGAAAGTTCGGAGGCAGCAGAACATCTTGTTCTGCTGGGGTGCCAGGCGTAATGCGAGTGTAATAATCGCTACATACAATAAAAGAGGGTGTTAGTCGGACTATGCAAAGCAAACTTATAAGCCGAAACGTGACGGTCAACGGCCGCAGAACCAGTCTGCGGCTCGAAAACGCAACGTGGGATGCTTTGGATCAAATCTGTGAATGCGAGAAGACATCGGTGCATGAGCTGTGCTCGATGATCGAAAGCGTTCGCTTCGGCTCCTCCCGGACATCGACGGTACGGGCCTTCATCGTGACCTATTTCCGTCTGGCGGCGAACACCACAGGCATCGAGGTTGGAATCGCCGACAAGGCATTGACCGCCTTCAAGACCACCTGACGTGCCCGGCCGGATCAGCCGGCCTTCTTTCCTTCGGCCCCGGCGGGGCCATCACCAGTTTCTTCATAGAATTCGGGCCAACGGACCTTAACCACGGGGCCGTTGCTGCGGAATGCGTAGCAGGTATCGATCAAGGGTGATTTCTTGCCGGGGCCTGGTTCGCCCCGTTTCTTGCGGGCGGGAAAGATGGTCTGAAACGCGGTCACGGCGATGGGGCCCATCAGAAGGTCGCGCAGATGGGTGCAGCCGTGGACGCCGCCCATGGCTTCGGATACGGCCCTGCGCCAGCCGGGCCCGACCTTGAGGCCGACCAGTTGGGAAAACACCTGCGTCACGTCGCCGCACATGGAAAACGGGCTTGATTCCGTCGATGCCTCGGCCGCCTCGACCACCATGTCGCCGGTCAGGGTCAGGCGGATCAGCATGTCGTGAATGGGCTCGCCCGCCGCGATCCCGCCGCGGTCGTGATTTTCAAAGGTGTAGGTCTTGGTATCGGTCAGGCGGCCCTCGATGTCCCACAGGCCGTCGTCGCGCTCGAAGCCCAGACATTTGATGTCGCGGGTGTGGATGTGCTTGCGGGAGGCGGGTTTGCTGAGGGGCATGGGCGGAATCCTGTCAGGCGGAAAGGGCACCGTCGCCCGGAAGCGGGCGGGGTGCGGCGTCCGCTGACTTTATCGGTTGCCGGCTACGGGCGGCAAGAGGTGCTGCGCGCCGCCCGCGTGCGGCCGCCATAATAACGTCATCTCAGTCGATCAGGCGCTGTACCGGTCGCCGAAGACAAATGCTTCCGTCTCGCGGATATTTTCTTCCAGACCTTCCTTGACCGCTTCGTAAAGGTCGCGGATGGACACCATGGCGACGCATTTGCCGTCTTCGCCCAGGACCGGAAGGTGGCGGTAACGCCGGGTCAGCATCAGCTCAAGCGCGTCTGACGCCCTGTCGTTCGGCGCCAGGGTGTCCGGATCGGCGGTCATGATGTCGCCGACCTTGGTTTCGCTGGGGCGCTTGTTTTCCGCCACCACGCGGCGGGACAGGTCGCGTTCCGTCAGAATGCCGATCAATGTCCTGTCCGCATCCAAAACGACGATCGCCGCGACGTTGGCCGCTCGCATGTCCTTGGCCGCCTGTTCCGCCGTGGCATCGACGGTGGTTGCGGTCAGTTCCCGGGGCTGAACGATGTCCGGAATGATCTTTCGCTGCATCGGACGTTTCCTCTCGTTGACCGTGTGGCCCGGACGTCTGCCGGACTTTGCCACGGTGCGGCACTTGTCTGAGCATTGTACGGGAAATGCGGTCCGGGGTTAAGAATTAACGATTGCTCATGTTAACCCTTAACCGGCTGAATGACGGCACGTGGCCGCCCGTCTTCTTCCGGCGCGGGCGAAGTCAGTCGGTGATCTCGCCGGGCTTGGGCGGGGTTACGCGCAGACGGGTGATCTGATGGCGGTGGCGGGCCACGATGTCGATGCGGAATCCGAACAGGCGGAAGGATTGGCCGACCTCGGGGATGCGCCGGGCCTCGTGCAGGACCAGGCCGGCGACGGTCGCGGCCTCCTCGTCGGGCAGGCGCCACTCGTACTCCCGGTTGAGATCACGGATCGTCACCGTGCCGTCGACCAGGTAGGACCCGTCGCCCTGCGGCTCGACCCCGGCGACGCTCAGGTCGTGCTCGTCGTCGATCTCGCCGACGATTTCCTCGATGATGTCTTCAAGGGTCACGATGCCCTGCAGGCTGCCGTATTCATCGACGACCAGCGCGAAATGCTCGCGCCGTTCACGGAACGCTTCCATCTGGTCCAGCAGCATCGTCGTTTCCGGAATGAACCAGGGTTCGGCGGCGATGGCCTTGATGTCCAGGTCCGCGGGGGCTTCTCCGGAGGCATTGACGGCGCGGAACAGGGCCTTGGCATGCAGGACGCCGACGATGTTGTCGGGTTCGTCCCGCCACAGGGGGACGCGGGTATAGGGGTTTTCCAGAACGCCGGCGATCAACTCCGCCAAGGGAAGGTCGGCGTTCAGGGTGTGGACGCTGGACCGGTGGATCATGATCTCGCCGACCTCGACGTCGGCCAGGTCGAGGACGCTGCGCAGCATCACGCGCTCCAGGCCGGTTTCCTCGTCGCCCGTATGCAGTTCGATGGCGCCGCGCAGTTCTTGCTCGGGCTCGTGTTCGGCGTCGTCGGACGCGCGAATGTCGATACCGCACATATGGAACAGGCCGCGCACAATCAATTCGACCGTGCGCGTCACCGGCGACAGAAAGGCGACCAGAATCCTGACCGGCGTGCTGACCGCGAGGGCCACCGTGTTGGCGTTCTTGATGGCGTAGGTCTTGGGCATGACCTCGGCGAAGATCAGGACCAGAAGGGTCATGACCAGGGTCGCATAGGCGACGCCGGCCTCGCCGAAATAGGTGATCAGCAGGCTGGTCGCCAGGGACGAGGCAAGGATGTTGACCAGGTTGTTGCCGAGCAGGATCGCCCCGATCAGGCGTTCTTTCTGGTCGTACAGCCGATTGACCACGGCCGCCCGCTTGTCACCGCCCTGCTCCAGGCGGTGCATCAGCGGCTGCGAACTGGCGGTCAACGCCGTTTCCGAGCCGGAAAAGAACGCCGACATCAGGAGCAGAAAAAAGATCGTGATCAGGCTTGTTTCGTCATCCATGACTTCCGCTCGTTCAATGTGCCGGGCGCAGTCTCGGCGCGCCGGCGGTCAGGCCCGGATCAGCCCCGGGCGCTCAGGAATTCGTCGAGAACATCGCTGACCGGCCCGGTCGGCACGTCGCGTTCGATGAACGCCTCGCCGATGGCCCGGGCCAGAATGAAGGTCAGCTTGCCGCCTTCAGTCTTCTTATCCTTCATCATATGCGCCAGAAGGCGGTCCGCCGTCCAGCCGCCGGCGTTCAGCCGCGTCAGGTCGCCCGGCAGGCCCGTGGCATCGAGATGGGCGCGAAGCCGCGCCGCGTCGTTGCCCTTGCAATGGCCCAGGCGGGTCGACAGGGTCAGCGCCATGACCATGCCGATGGCCACGGCCTCGCCATGCAGCAAGCCGCCGCCATAGCCGGTCTCGGCCTCCAGCGCGTGGCCGAAGGTATGGCCCAGGTTCAACAGCGCGCGCTGGCCCTGTTCCGTCTCGTCGGCGCTGACGATGCGTGCCTTGGCGTCGCAGCAGGTCAGGATGGCGTGGCGGCGGGCGGCGGCGTCTCCGGCCAGCAGGGCCGGGCCGTTGCCTTCCAGCCAATCGAAGAAACCGGGCATGTCGATCACGCCGTATTTCACGACCTCGGCATAGCCGGCCTGCAGTTCGCGGGGCGGCAGGGTGTCGAGCACGCCCGTATCGGCAAGCACCAGGCGCGGCTGGTAGAAGGCGCCCACCAGATTCTTGCCCTGGGCCGTGTTGATGGCGGTCTTGCCGCCGACGGATGAATCGACCTGGGCCAGCAGGGTTGTCGGCACCTGCACGAAATCGATGCCGCGCAGCGTCAACGCCGCGCACACGCCGGTCAGGTCGCCGATGACCCCGCCGCCGAGGGCGATCAACGTCGTCTTACGGTCAATCCCGCCCGCCAGCAGGTCCCCGATGACCCGCTCCAGATGGGCGAAATCCTTGGTCTGCTCACCGGGTTCCAGGATGATCGTGCGGCTGGTGATGCCGGCAGCGGCCAGCGCCGTTTCCAGGGTCGCCAGATGGCCCGCCTCGGCGACGTTACGGTCGGTGATCACGGCGACCTGGCGGGAGCGCAGCACGGGCGCGATCAGCCGCCCGGCGCCGGCCAGCAGGCCTTCGCCGATCAGGATGTCGTAGCTGCGTTCACCCAGATCGACGCCCAGGCGTTCGATGCCCGGATGTTCAATGGTCGTGCCGTCAGTGGTCATGCCGTGCCGTCCGTCAGGTTCTCGATGATCTTGTCGGCGGTCTTTTCCGGGGTTTCATCGACGCTTTCAATGATGATATCCGCCTGTTCGTACACGGGATAACGCTCTTTTATCAATTGCTTCAGTTTCTCCGACGGATCCGTGCCCTTGAGCAGCGGCCGTCCGGCCGCACGCCGTTTGGTGCGGCGCTCCAGGATCGCCAGATCGGCGCGCAGCCAGACGCTGGTCGCCGCTTTGGCGATCCGGGCGCGGGTGCGCGGGTTCATGAAGGCCCCGCCGCCCGAGGACAGAATCGCGGGCGGCCCCTTCAGGAGGCGCTCGATAACCCGTTCCTCGACGTCACGGAACGCGGGCTCGCCGTAGATTTCGAAGATATCCTCGATGCTGCAGCCGGCGGCCGTTTCCACCTCGTCGTCGGAATCGATGAACGGCAGGTCCAGTTTCGCGGCCAGAATCCGGCCGACGGAACTTTTCCCGGCACCCATCAGGCCGACCAGGACGATGGTTTTCTTTTGTTTTTTAATGGGTTGGGAAGACATGGACCTGTAACTTGCGGACTACGGAAGGCGCCGGGCGGGCGGCGTTGAAAGCGGGGGGGCGAGCCGATAAACTCCGGCCTGCCCGCCGCCGCCGGAAAAATGCCATAGTCACAGTCTAGCAGAAAGCCTGAAGACTGTGACAAACACCGATCCGCTGGCTACTGAGACCATCCGCGAACACGAATAGGCCCGCCTTCCCGATGAAAAGCATTTCCAAGATCATCTTCATCCTCGCCCTGGCTTTGGTGCTGGGCGGCGGGACGTTCCTGGTTACCTGGGATTTCCCCGCGCCGTCCAAGGACGTGACGAAAGTTCTGCCCGATGACCGGTTCCCGCGCTAAGCGCCCGGTTTCGGCATCGCGGCTGGCGGCCCTTGCGGTGGCGCCGCTGCTGCTGACCGCGCCGCTGAGCGGCCTCCAGGCCCAGACACCTTCGACCGATGCGCCGGCTGCCCTGTTGCCGGCCGCGCCGTCGCCCGCCCAGCCCGTGGCCCTGCAGCCGCCGGCCGCGTTGGCGCCGCCACGGGCCCTGAAACCTCATGCTCCGGCGGCCCCCGCCCAGCCCCAGGCGGGTCAGGATCCGGCCCGACCCGCGTCGGGGGCGGCTTCGGGCAGCGAACCGGGGGTTCAGGTCGATACCCTGGAAAAGGTCAATCCGGAAACGGCGGGCGTCATCGGCCCCGACGAGGGCGGCTTGGGCTTCAACCTTTGGCAGGGGGCGGACCGGGCCTACGTCGCGGCCCTGATGGCGGAACTGCCCGTGCGGGCTCCGTCGCCGGTGATGCGCGCCCTGATGCGCCGGTTGCTGCTGACCGCGGCCCAACCTCCTGTGTCGGCCAAACCGGCCGACCCCGGCGATGCGGATGCGGCCAAGACGAAACCGGTCAGCCTGATCACCCTGCGCGTGCAGCAGCTTGCGGCCATGGGCGATGTCGGCGGCGTGGGTGACCTTCTGGCGGCGATTCCTGGCAGCATCACCGATCCGGCACTGCTGCAGGTCGAAGCCAATGCCCGGTTCCTCGCCAACGACAATGCCCGCGCCTGCGGCATCACGGCCCATCAAATTCAGGCCGGCGGCGGGGCCTATTGGCAGAAGGCCATGATTTTCTGCCAGATCTTGGCCGGCGAGCCGGGAAAGGCGGAAATCGGCATTTCCATGCTGAACGAACTGGGGGCCAAGGACCCGGCGTTCTATGCCCTGAGCGACCGCCTGCTGGGGGGCACGACCGGGGCGCTGACCACGGTGACCGAGGCCGATGGTCTGCTGTTGGCCATGGCGCGGGCGGCCAAGACGCCGTTGCCCGCCGATGCCACCCGCTCTGACCGCCCGGGCGTGCTGCGCGCCATCGCCGTCAATCCCAACGTCGGGCCGGATATCCGCCTGGAAGCGGCCGAGCGCGCCGAGGCCGCCGGTGCCCTGGATACGGAAGCCCTGCGCCAGCTGTATTCCAGCGTCAGCTTCGAGCCGGGCGACCTGAAGCGATCCTTGTCCCGGGCCGACGAAATCGGCGGTCCCGTGGCCCGCGCGCTGCTCTATCATTCGGCCCTGTCGCAGACGGTGCCGACGGCCCAGGCGGAAATCATCGACAAGGCCCTGAAAATCGCCGTTGGTGAAGGCCGTTATGGCGCCGCTGCGCGGGTGTTTCAGCCGCTGGTGTCCAAGATACCGCCGTCGGCGGACCTGTTGTGGTTCGCCCCCGACGCGGTGCGTCTGATGCTGTCGACGGACGATCCCATCGGCGCCGAAGCCTGGTTCAAGCTGTTGCAGGCAAGCGCTCTGTTTCAGGACGGCAGCCGCGACCTTTTGATCCGCATGACGCCGCTGGTCCGTCTGGTCGGCACCATGGGGCTGGAGAACGAACCCCGTGACCTGAGCGTCTGGTGGCGTTCGATGGCGGGCGAGAAAGACGCGGCCCGCCGGGCGGCGCTGCTCTATGCGCTGCTGGACGGTCTGGGCGAGGACGTGCCGCTCGACGCCTGGCGGGCGATGGGGCCGGTGACCGGCCGCAGTACGACGGATACGGTCCATCCGGCGCTTTGGTTCCGCCTGCTATCGGTGACCGACAAGGTGGCTGCATGGACGGCGGCGCGCGAAGCCCGTGAAACGGCGGCCGCACCCCAGGCATTGCTTGACGCGCCGCGGGCCGCACCGGTGGGCGAACCTCAGCGCGAAGCCCAACTGGGCGCCTCCGACGCCCTGCCCACCATGGCCGTGTCCGAAGAAACGGTCCTGCCGCCTCATCGCGGCGAGGTCATCCTGATGGTGCTGGCGGCCCTCGGCGACGGCGGCACGGCGCGGGCCGAGGCCCCTGTCCTGCGTCAGGCGGTGATCAGCCTGCGCGCCATCGGCCTTGACCAGGAAGCCCACGATCTGGCGCTGGAGGCGGCGCTCGCGGCGGGCCTGTAACCCCCGGAACTCGCGAAGGGGAGGCGACTCCTGTCCCGTTACGTCAGCCTATTCCTCGACATGCTGGCCGCCGAAAGAGGGGCGGCCCGCAATACGATCGAATCCTACGGTCGGGACCTGGACGACTTCGCGTCGTTCTGTGCCCGGCGCAAGGCACCGGCCGATGCGGCGGGCCCGGACGACATCACGGCTTATATGAAGCGCCTGTCGGGTGCGGGTATGGCGGCCAGCACCCAGGCCCGGCGGCTGTCGGCGCTGCGTCAGTTCTTTCGTTTTCTGCAGGCTGAACGCATCCGCGACGACGATCCGACCCAGGCCGTCGATGCGCCGCGTCAGGCGCGCGCCCTGCCGAAATATCTAAGCGAGGAAGAGGTAGAACGCCTGCTGGCCGCGGCCCGCGCGCGGCCGGGCGTGGACGGCCTTCGCACGGCGGCCTTGCTGGAGGTGCTGTACGCCACGGGGCTCCGCGTGTCGGAACTGGTCGGCCTGCCGATGGCGGCGGTCGCCCGTGACGGGCGGGTGTTGATCGTGCGCGGCAAGGGCGGCAAGGAGCGCATGGTACCCATCGGCGGGCCGGCGCGCGACGCGCTCGGCGATTATCTGGCCGTGCGCGACGGGTTCCTGGGCAAGGACAGGGACGCACGGGCGGCTTTTCTGTTTCCGTCCCGCGCGCAGCAGGGCCATCTGACCCGCGCCCGCTTCGGGCAGATTCTCAAGGAACTGGCAACCGTCGCCGGCATTCCGCCGAAACGGGTGTCGCCGCATGTCCTTCGCCATTCCTTCGCCAGTCATCTGTTGGCCCATGGCGCGGATTTGCGGTCTTTGCAGCAGATGCTGGGGCATGCCGACATTTCGACGACGCAGATCTATACCCATGTCTTGGAAGAGCGCCTGAAGGCGCTGGTCGATCAGGCTCATCCGCTGGCCAAGGCCCCCCTGGACTGAGTCTGCTTGAAATAGAGACCTATGGCGTCGGTCGAAGCAGCGCCGAAACCGCCTGATCGTAAGGGGGCACCGCCGCTTGTTCGGCGCTGTCGACGAACGCCCGCTGCAGGAGGTAGCTGACGATGAAGGCACGCAGAAACGAGGTCCGTCCCCGATTGCGGCGATAGGGTTCAAGCTGCGTGCAGATCGTGTCGACGTCCGTGCCTTCTGCACGGGCGATTTTCTCCAGGGCCGACCACAGGGCGGCTTCCAGCCGGACGCTCGTGCGACGGTCGCCGATCCGGATATTGCG
>Ga0207899_1000869_pt1 | contig 10304 bp, 10 predicted proteins | sample MalvirmetaMSP134_FD_184235 | JGI IMG/M metagenome (GOLD analysis project Ga0207899, IMG submission 184235) | Marine viral communities from the Deep Pacific Ocean - MSP-134 (SPAdes) | ecosystem: Environmental > Aquatic > Marine > Oceanic | place: Pacific Ocean | collected 2011-06-28
GATAGATCTCGTCAACGCCGGCGATCGCCGCCGCCGCCAGAACCAGGGGGTTGAGCACCCCGTCCGGCGTCGGCACCACCATGACCAGGCGGTCCACGCCCGCAACCTTGGCCGGGATCGCGTTCATCAGCACGGACGACGGATAGGCCGCCGTGCCGCCGGGCACATAAAGGCCCGCCGCCTCGACCGCCTGCCAGCGATAGCCCAGGCGCAGGCCCGCCGCGTCGGTGAAATCCAGGTCTTCCGGCAATTGCTTTTCATGGAACGCGCGGATGCGCCCGGCCGCCGTGGCCAGGGCCGACAGCGTTTCCGGGGTGCACTGGCCGCGCGCGGCGTCCACTTCGGCCGGCGTGATCGCCATGGTTTCGGCGGTCAGATCAAACCGGTCGAACCGCTTGGTATAGTCCAGAACCGCCGCGTCACCACGCGCCCGCACATCGGCCAGAATCGCCGTGACGACGTCGTTCACGTCGGCTTCGGTCTCCCGCTTGGCGCCTAGAAGATCCTTGAACGCCGCCTCGAACCCGGGATCGCGGGCATCAAGCCGCAAGGGCATCGACGGCCTCCTTGAACTTAGTGACCCAGCCGCCGATTTCCCAGGGGCGGGTCTTCCAGGCGGCCCGGTTGACGGCCAGACGCGAGGTGATCTCGGCGATGGTTTCGACCTCGACCAGGCCGTTGGCCTTCAACGTCGCCCCCGTCGACACCAGATCGACGATGCGCCGGCACAGGCCCAGGGTCGGGGCCAGTTCCATGGCGCCGTTCAGCTTGATGCATTCAGCGTGGACGCCGCGCCGAGCGAAATGGCGGCGCGTCAGGCCGGGATACTTGGTGGCGACGCGGATCGACGACCACTGCCGGGGATCGTCGCTTTTGACCATTTCCGCCGGCTCCGCCACGGCCAGGCGGCAATGTCCGATGCCCAGGTCGACGGGCGCATAGATTTCCGAATAATCGAATTCCATCAACACGTCGTTGCCGGCGACACCCAGATGGGCCGCACCGAAGGCGACGAAGGTCGCGACGTCGAACGAGCGCACCCGGATGATGTCCAGGTTCGGTACGTTGGTAGTGAAGCGAAGCTGGCGGCTTTTGCTGTCGTCAAAGGCGGCCTCCGGCTCGATCCCCGCATGACGGACCAGCGGCATCACTTCTTCGAGGATGCGCCCCTTGGGCAACGCCAGGACCAGTTTCTCGTTCACGTTCATCGCCATGCTCATCTGCGGCACTCCTTAGGGCCGGTTTCCCGGGGGTTGGGCCGCATACATAGAAGGTTTCGGGCCATCTTACCAGGGAACAGGGGCGGAAAATCCACCTTCTAAGCCCCCCTGTTTCAGGTTTCCCAAAGGGACCTTATAGGGCCAATCCGGCGATGAAATCGTTAAGGACGGGAAACAGGGCGTCCGGCGCTTCCAGGTGGGGGCCGTGGCCGCAATCGGCAAGGATCAATTCCCGCGCCGGGCCGGCAACCCCGGCTGCAATAGCCCGGACCTGGGCGGCCGTGCCGTATTGATCGTCCGCCCCCTGTACCACCAGGACCGGGCAGGTCACGTCGGCAAGGCAGGCCTCGACGTTCCAGGTACGGAATTCCTCGGTCAGCCAGGTGTCGTTCCAGCCGAAAAAGGCCGCATCGACGTTGTCGCCGTGATACCGCCGCAGGCGGTCGCGCAGGGCTGTTTCCTGCCAGGCTTTCCGCGCCTCTCGGATGCCCCGGACGGTCACGGCCTCGTTGAACACATGGGCCGCCATGGTCACCACGCCGCGGATGCGCGGATCGCGGCCCGCCGCCATGAGCGCGATGGTGCCGCCGTCGGAATGGCCGATCAGCACCGCCTTCCCAATGCCGGCGGCATCCAGCACGGCGGGCAGAACCTCATAGGCTTCCGGCGCGTGGTAATCCGCCTTGCGCGGCAGGGAGATGCCCTGGGACCGCCCATAGCCCGCCCGTGAATAGGCGAAGGCGGGCAATCCGGTCATATCGGCAAGGATTTCCGGCACGCCGCGCCACATGTCGACGCAGCCGAGGCCTTCGTGCAGGAACACCAGCGCCGTGCCGCCGGATGCCGGCGGCCCGCCCCACCAGGCATATTCCAGACGCCGGCCGGCGGCATGGAGGGATTGGGTCGCGTCGTTCAACGGCACCTGATCCGCACCGGCATCTTCCCTACAGCTTGCCCGTCATCTGGCCGGCGCCGTGGTACAGCACCTGGCGCACGGCTTCGGCCGCGCGGGCGTGGTAGGCGACGGTTTCCGGGGCCATGTCCGCCTTGACCCGGGGGGTGTGCTCGAAGTGATTGAAGCGGTCCCGGCCGCGCACCAGGGCGGCGGAATCCCACTGTCCGACGCTCTGCATGGCCTTGGCCGGCATGTAATGGAACGAAATGCCGATCCGCCGGTCCCCGGACAGGTTCGGGCCGGAGGCATGGGCCAGGCGGATATTGTGCAGGGACATCTGTCCGGGCCTGAGCGGCATGGCCACCGCCTTGCTTTCGTCGATCCCCTGGGTGATTTCCTGGCCGCGGGTCAGCATGTTGGATTGATTATAAAGGTCTTCATGCTTGAGCGGCGGCCCCAGATGGGTGCCCGGCATGACCCGCATGCAGCCGGCCTGCTCGCTGGCTTCCGACAGCGCCAGCCAGGCCGTCACCACCTCGCCTCCGGCCAGACCCCAATAGTTGGAATCCTGATGCCAGGACACGTACTGGCCCGATCCCGGTTCCTTGGTCCAGAACAGGGTGTTCCAGCACAGGATGTCGGGACCCAGAATGTCCTCCATCATGTCGACGATTCGGTCGTCGCGGATCAGGTCATCCAGCCATTTGAACAGAAGGTGCGATTTGTTGCGCTGCTGGCCGCTAACGGGCTGCCCCTGGGCCGCCTCGAAGGCCTCGATTCTGGCGCGCAGATCGCGCGCCTCCGACGCTGACAGCACGTCGACGGGCGTGTAATAGCCGTCTTCCTTGAATTGCCTCAGGGCTTCTGGGTTGAGAACCTTCACCATGGCGTATCCTCCCGGTTTTCCGGGAAGAATACTAAAAGCCTTAGACCCCCGCCACCCGGGCGATGTCCGCGCCGCAGGCAGCCAGCTTTTCCTCCAGCCGCTCGTAGCCGCGGTCCAGGTGATAGACCCGGTTGACCTGGGTTTCGCCCTCCGCCGCCAATCCCGCCAGGACCAGCGACACCGACGCCCGCAGGTCCGTCGCCATGACCGGTGCTCCCGACAATTTCTTGACGCCGCGCACGATGGCCGACGCCCCGTGCACGTTGATGTCGGCGCCCATGCGGCACAGTTCGGGGACATGCATGAAACGGTTTTCGAAAATGGTTTCCGTGATCATGGCGGCCCCTGTGGCCACGGTCATCATGGCCATGATCTGGGCCTGCATGTCGGTCGGAAACCCGGGAAAGGGTTCGGTCATGCTGTCGACGCCGCGCAGTTCGCAATTGGCGCGGTTGACCTTGAGCCCGTCCGTGGTTTCCGTCACCTCGACCCCGGCGCGTTCCAGCAGGTCGATGACGCTTTCGATCAGATCGGCGCGGGTGTTGGTCAGGGTCAGCTCACCCCCCGTGATCGCGGCGGCGGCGGCATAGGTGCCGGTTTCGATGCGGTCGGGCAGAACCCGGTGGCGGGTGCCGGACAACTGATCCACGCCGGTGATCCGCAGGGTGTCCGTGCCGATGCCGGTGATCTTAGCGCCCATTTCGGTCAGGCAGTTGGCCAGATCCGTGATTTCGGGCTCGCGCGCCGCGTTGGCGATGACCGTGTCGCCCTTCGCCAGGGTCGCCGCCATCAGGGCGTTTTCCGTGGCCCCGACGGAAACCTTGGGGAACAAGATATGCCCGCCCGTAAGGCCGCCCGGCGCCGTCGCCTGGATATAGCCTTCCTTCAGTTCGATCTCGGCCCCCAGTTCCTCCAACGCCTTCAGGTGCAGGTCGACCGGCCGGGTGCCGATGGCGCAGCCGCCCGGCATGGACACGCGGGCCTTGCCGGCGCGGGCCAAAAGCGGGCCCATGACGACAACCGACGCCCGCATCTTGCGCACCAGGTCGTAGGGGGCTTCCGTCGCGGTGATCTTGCGCGCCTGCAGGCGCACCACGGGCTCATTGCTGTTGTCGTCGACCGTGCGCGTCAACTCCACGCCCAATTCGCCCAACAGGTTGCCCATTGTCGTCAGATCGGCAAGGACCGGCATGTTGGTGAATTCGAGGGGATCCTCGGTCAAAAGAGAGACGGCCATCAAGGGCAGGGCCGCGTTCTTCGCCCCCCCGATGGCGATGGTGCCGTTCAAGGGGCGGCCACCCCGGATTCGAATACTGTCCATGACCGTTGATTAACAGAAGGAATGGGGCCGTGTCATGGCGGGATTGGGATTATTTCGCGGCCCCGGCACGAGCCGGCGGACAAGCCGCCTCACGCCCCCTCGCCGCCGGCCGGCTCCGCATCCCGTTTGCGTTGCTGCGCCTTGCGTTTGGCCAGGTTAGCCCGCAGCTGCTCGGCCTGGCGCGCCTTGCGCGCCGCTTCCGCCGCAGCCCCGGCGCCGCTTTGGCCCGGGCGCCTTTTGGCATCATCAGACGTGGTCATGAAGTCTCCGATTCGGCCCTGAAACGGGTCTTTGCCGCCCCTGAAATAAAGGGCTCAGGAGCACTTGTCATTGGGGAAACCCTATACTATTGTCCGCCCCTCTTCACCTCCCGGATGCCGCCGTAGCTCAGGGGTAGAGCACTCCCTTGGTAAGGGAGAGGTCCACAGTTCAATTCTGTGCGGCGGCACCATCCGCTTTCACCGTTGCGACAGCAGGATGGGCGGGCACTCCAAATATATACCGCAGGCCCCCCGACGCGCCGAATACCCGGCCCCCCCGACGCGCCGAATACCCGGCCGCCGTGACTTTGCCGTTGTGCAATATATTCGACTAAATTAAATTGTCCCCATCTGGTGTAGTTTAACCCCTATCTCCACTTTATTGCCGTAGGTCACCCTTCAGTGGCCGACGGGCCGGAATCCGGCAGGGTTGTTGAGAATCGTTGTCAATTGACGTAAGCTCAGCCAAGCGCCGGTGGGGAGGTCGGCATCGTTTTGGAATTTAAGGCCCGGCCGGGCGGCCGAGGCGAGAAAAGGTCCAGGGGAGGAATGGCCGCATAGCGCGGCGGAAAACCTGGAGACATTGGATTCACATGAACGAAGAAGACGTACTTGAAGGCGCCCGGGAAGCCGCACAGTTTCTGAAGGCGCTCGCCAACGAAAACCGCCTGCTCATCCTCTGCATGCTGGGCGACGGCGAAAAATCGGTCACCGAACTGGAACAGGCCCTCGACCTGCGCCAGCCGACCTTGTCGCAGCAGTTGGCGCGGCTACGCGCCGACGGCCTTGTGTCGACCCGGCGTGACGGCAAGACGATCTATTACAGCCTGGCCAGCAACGAAGCGGGCAAGACGCTGGAACTCATGCACGGCCTGTTCTGTTCGGAAGACGCCATCGAACGCCGCCGCCTGATCAAGGCCGCATCCCGCTCCGCCGCCTGACGGCGACGCCACCCCACACATTCCGATTGAATTCCCCCCCGGACGGCCCGCCGCCCGGGGGTTTTGTATGCGGATTATTCGCCGCCGGCCGCCTTCATGAAGGCCAGCAGGTCTTCGACGTCCTGTTCCTTGCGCAGGCCCGGGAAGGCCATGCGGGTGCGGCCCTTGTCGGCGCCGATCTTGTCCTTCACGAAATCCCTGGGATCGGCGACGAAGGCCTTGAGCGCGTCGTCGGTCCATTTCAGGCCCTTGTCGTTGGCAGCCTGAAACGCCTTGGAATATTTGAAGCCGTCGACGGAACCCGCCGTGCGGCCCAGAATGCCCTTCAACGACGGGCCCAGCTTGTTGGCCGCGCTGTCGATGACGTGGCAGGACGCACATTTGCGGAACACCTTCTTGCCGGCCTCGGGATCACCCGCCGGCACGGTCGACGCCGCGACCTGCGCCGATTCCGCCTTCGCCCCTGGCTCAGCCGCGGCAGCAGCCTGAGCCGCCACCCCGCCCTTGTCCGGCGTCACGTCGATGGCCTTGGCCCGACCCAGAACCTTCACTTCCGTCTTGCAGTCCTTCATGCACAGGTCCGCGATCTTCACCGTCTGCCCATCGGGGCGCGGATCGTCGAAGAAGTTCTTGGCGTTGGGCATCTCGATCTTGCCGATGTTGGAGGCGTCGAGCACGAACGTATTGTCGACCACGTCGTTCATGGCCAGCAGGAACGCGGTCAGGGAATAGACCTCGTCGTCGGTCAGGGTCTGCGCCTCGCCGAAGGGCATGGCGCGCTTGATGTAGTCGAAGATGGTCGAGGCATAGGGCCAATAGCTGCCGACGGTCTTTTCCGGACGGTCTTCCTTGAGCGAACCATGGCCGCCGACCAGCACGGGAAATCGGCCCCGGGCCTCGCCGAAATCGCCGTGACAGGCGGCGCACTTTTGAATGTATATCTTGTCGCCCTTGGCCGCCGTGCCCGATCCCGGCGGCGCACCCAGGCCGTCGGGACGCACGTCGATATCCCAGGCCTGGATTTGGTCCGGTGTCGCCGCCGTTCCCAGTTGGGGAAACTTACGGCCGTCCGCATGGCCAGAGGCCGCCGACAGAACGAGAAGGCCCGCCGCGGCGGCGGTGAGGGTCAGATTACGCCAGGCGGACATTTTCCACCTCCCCGGTCGGGTTGATGCGCCAAGTCTGGATGGCGTTGTTGTGATAGATGGAGTTGACCCCGCGCACGGCCTGAAGCGCCGCCATTTCGGGCTGCACATAGCCGGTGTCGTCGATCACGCGGCTTTGCAGATAAGCCGGATTGCCGTCCCACGACCAACCGTCCAGATAGAAACGGGTCAGGCATTTGGACAGGATCGGTTCTTCCAGGCGGGCCTGATGCCAGTTGCGCCCGCCGTCCACCGTGACATCGACGCGGGCGACCTTGCCGCGCCCGGACCACGCCAGGCCCTTGATGACTTGCGGCCCCTTCTGCTTGCACGGTAGTTCGGGACAGGGGCTGGTGATGACAGACTTGGCGTCCATTTCCCAGGTGAAGCGCCGGGCCCGCCCATCAGGCATCAGGTCCGTGTACTTCGAGGTTTCCTCGCGCGCCATCCAGGCGCCGTCACCGACTTCGATGCGGCGCAGCCATTTGACCCACATGTTGCCTTCGAAGCCGGGCACCACCAGGCGGATGGGATAACCCTGTTCGGCGCGCAGGCGCTCGCCGTTCATGGAATAGACGACCATGCAGTCGTCCAGCGCCTTGTCCAGCGGCAGGGAGCGGTTCATGCCCGCCGAATCGCCGCCTTCGACCAGCAGCCATTTGGCCTTGGGTTTCACGCCCGCTTCTTCCAGCAGGGTGCGCAGCGGGACGCCCGTGTACTGCACGCAATGGACCATGCCGTGGGTGAACTGCACGCCGTTCAGCTGTGCGCCGCGCCATTCCATGCCGCCGTTGGCGGCGCATTCCAGGAAATAGAACCGGCTTTGCGGCGGAAAGCGTTTGAGGTCCTGATAGGTGAACACCAGGGGCCGGTCGACCATGCCGTGGATCATCAGGCGGTAGTCGTCGGGAATGACCTCGGCGACGCCGCCGTGGTGGCGCTCGAAACACAGGCCGTTGGGCGTGACCATGCCGTCGAGGGCATAAAGCGGCGTGAAGTTGACGGAGCTTTCCGGCGTCGCAGTCAGCCAATCGACGTGCCGGCGGATCACCGTCTTCTCGAACTTGGACGGCACGCCGTAGGGCGCCGCATCGACCCCCGGCCCCAGAACCTTCGACCAATCGGCCACGTTGGGCGGCAGGTTGGCCGGATCGGCCAGGGCGCGGGCGGGTGCGATCAGGCCCGCGGCGGCGGCTCCGCCGGCGGCACCCAGCCCGGCCAGCAGCGCCTTGCGGCGGCCGGCGTCGGTCGGGCGGTCAACGGATGGGGGTTGGATGATTCCCGGCTTTGCCGGTGGTTTGGTCTTGTTCATTAATGCGCGCTCCAAGGAATATGGGGCGGCCCCGCCCGGACGGCGGCGTCACCTGCTCAATGATGGAATTCACATTATATATTTTATGAATATGTTGTCCAGGGCAGGACATGGGGAAATTCAAGAAAATCACCAATTCTCAGGCGATTTCCCCGCACTTTTCAGGATGTTGATCTTTTCCCGCACATAGGGCCCGAATTTGCCCTTGAGATAGGCCTGTTCCTGCACGAACTGGTACATGGACATGAAGTGGAACGGCTTCATGTAGCCGGGCATGCGGGCGATCTCGGCCTTCTTGCCTGACACCCCCGCCGGCAATTTGTCGAGCGTGGGAAAAAAGATCGTGGTCGGTGTGAAGCGCACGCCCCATTTTTCCGCCAGTTTCTTTTCCGACATCTCCTCGCCGTCGAAATCGGTGACCATGCGCGCCCCGATGATGTTGATCTGCAGGATGTTGAAGTTGGCGCGCACGAAATCGGAGATATCCTGGCGCGCGAAATTGACCTCGTGCATTTCCCGGCAATAAGGGCAGCCTTCCAGCGAGAAGATGACGGCGAAGCGCTTGCCCGCCTGGGCGGCTTCCTCCAGGTCTTCCTTCAGGATCATGAAGGAATTGAGGAACCAGGGCTCGGTCATCAGGCCGTCGGCGCCGATGGTCGCCGCGGTGGCGGGGCGTGCTCCGCCGAAGGTCAGACAGGTCAGGGCCAGGGCGCCGACAACCCCCATGGCCCATCCGTTGAAACGTCGCCGGGTAGTCACTGATCGGATGTCCTCTTGTCTCGATGCCAAGGCGGCATCTCACATTCGTTTTGTTGAATGCATATTGACCGCATGGGCCGTGGTCTGGCAAGACGCTATAGGAAGGAAACCATAACCGTGATTTCAAGAATACGTTTTATCGCTGCGGCGTTCTGCCTGCTGCTGACCGCGCCCAGCCCGGCCCCGGCGGCGGACGCCGGGAATTTCGATTCCCTGGTCGACGCGGCCCAGGGCGGCTACCGCGCCGCCCTGTTCTATGCCCGCACCGGCAACCCGGCCCTGGCCGGGATCGAATTGCGTCAAGCCCAGGCCGTGTGGGACGAGATCCTCGCCAAATACGGCACCACACCGCCCAAGGCCTACGCCAAGGACAAGCAGTTCGCCGCCGACCTGAAGACCATCATGGGGCGTATCACCCGTGGCGCCGACCTTCTGGACGACGAAAAAAGCAAGGACGCGCGCCTGGAACTGGAACCCGTGCGCGACCTCATCTACGGGCTGCGCGACCGCGCCGGGCGCAAGGGCTATCCCGAATGCGTCACCGACCTGAATCGTCACATGGCGGTTCTGTTCAAATGGCGGCACGCGCGCCCCGACTTCACGATTCCCGGCGTCGCCGACGACGTCATGCAAGCCGCCGTGAAATACCGCGACATCCTGCGCGCCTGCCGCGCCATGGCCCCGGAGGCGAAACAGAAAGCCGCCGATTTCAAGCGCATCTATGACGGCGCCGACGCCTCGATCTCGTCCATGCCGGCGGCGGTCGACCGCAAGGATCCGCTCGGCGTGGTCAACATCCTGCGCGAGTTGATGTCCTTCGACCGCATTCTCTACTTCAAACTCGGATAAACGAGGTCAGCCGACCTTGCCCAGGCTGGGGAAGGTGTCGAGCAGCCAGTTGGCGATTTCCGGCACGCTGCCGGTCAGGAACAGCACACCGGTCACCACCAGGAACAGGCCCATGGCCTTTTCCACCAGGCCCATGTGGCGGCGGAACCGCTTCATGAAGCCCAGGAACGGGCCGACCGCGAAGGCGGCGGCCAGGAACGGCAGGCCGATGCCCGCCGAATAGACGCCCAACAACCCGGCCCCCGACCAGGGCCCGTCGCCCGAAGCCGCCATCATCAGGATGGCCGCCAAAACGGGCCCGACGCAAGGCGTCCAGCCGAAGGCGAAGGCGAGGCCCACTAGATAGGCCCCGGCCACGCCCATGGGTTTCTTCGGCCCGTCGAACCGCGCGTCGCGCTGCAGGAAGCCGATGCGGAACACACCCAGGAACTGCAGCCCCAGAACGATGATGATGGCGCCCGCGATCTTGGCGAAGGTCGCATGGTATTCGGCGATCAACTGGCCGACGGCGGACGCCGTGGCCCCCATGCCGACGAACACCGTGGAGAACCCAAGGACGAAGGCCAGCGCCGTCCAGCGCACACGGATCAAGGCCGCGCGGTCGGCGTCCTCCCCCTGGGCCTCCAACGCCTGGAACGTGGTGCCGGCCAGAAAGCACAGATAGGGCGGCACCAGCGGCAGAACGCAGGGCGACAGGAAGCTCAGCAATCCCGCCA
>Ga0207899_1000870_pt1 | contig 10304 bp, 7 predicted proteins | sample MalvirmetaMSP134_FD_184235 | JGI IMG/M metagenome (GOLD analysis project Ga0207899, IMG submission 184235) | Marine viral communities from the Deep Pacific Ocean - MSP-134 (SPAdes) | ecosystem: Environmental > Aquatic > Marine > Oceanic | place: Pacific Ocean | collected 2011-06-28
CTCGCGCGCGGCGGACGGATCGGGCATCATCAATGTCGCGATCTTCGGCGGCGCGGTCGTCCCGCTGCTGTTCGGCGTCCTCGCCGATACCACCGGCAGTCTCCCCCTTGCCCTCACCCTCCCCGCCATCTGCTATGCCATCATCGCCAGCTTCGGACTCTTCGCGCGAAAACCCGCAACTGCGTGACGGGGACGGGGCGCAACTCTTTGGGGTTCGCAAATCGACGCAGTTCTGCCATGCGTTCCCGACATGCGGTGACGCGGGGGCGTTTACGAAATGACTGACGCAGAATTGGCTGCCCATCTCGCCAAAATCGCGGGCAACATATTGATCGAAGTTCGCGATAGCGGGATGTTTACCGGCAAGGCGCTGGGCAAGGCTGGCGATCAGACCGCAAATCAGTTTCTCGTCAGTGCCCTTCGCGAACAGCGACCTGACGACGGGCTGCTTTCCGAAGAAAGCAGGGACACTGACGAGCGGCTTTCCAAGGACAGGGTCTGGATCGTCGATCCGGTCGACGGCACACGGGAATATGGCGAAGCCCGAACCGATTGGGCGGTCCACGTCGCATTATGCGTAAAGGGCAGGCCGGAGACAGGTGCAGTTGCATTACCGGGCCTAGGCATCGTTTTGCGCAGCGATGCTCCCATTGCACTACCCGCCCTTCCCCAAAGGCCCCGCATGGTGGTCAGCCGCACACGGCCGGCCACCGAAGCGGTTGCGGTATCCGATACAATCGGAGCGGAACTTATCGGCATGGGTAGCGCCGGTGCCAAGTCCATGGCCGTGGTTCGCGGCGAGGCGGAAATCTACCTCCACACAGGCGGCCAGTACGAATGGGACAGCGCGGCCCCCGCTGCTGTTGCACTGGCCCATGGCCTTCATGCGAGCCGCATCGATGGCAGCCCGCTCGTTTACAACAATGCCGATACCTATATGCCGGACCTGCTGATCTGCCGGACTGAGTGGGCCGAACAGGTACTAGCCGAAGTCGCGAAGATTTCGACCTAGTCTTCGACCTGCGCAAGCAGTTGGCGCGCGCGGGACAGATGCGGCCGATCCAGCATCCCGCCTCTCCAGCCGATCGCTCCCGCGCCCGGATTGTCTTCGAAAAGGGCAACGATCTCGCGCGCCTCGGCGACCTCTTCCTCGCTCGGCGTGAAAGCTTCGTTGATGACCGGCACCTGGGCGGGATGAATTGCCAGCATGCCACGATAGCCCTGACGTCGAACCTCGATCGCACGCTTTCGGAGACCCTCGAGATCGCGGAAATTGGTGTCGATCGTCTCGACTGGCACGACTTCAGCAGCCGCTGCCCCGAGCAGGCACAGGCTCCGGGCGAGTTTGTATGTGAACGCGAATTCGCCTTCGAAATCCTTGTTGCTCTGCGCCCCGAGAGAATCGGCAAGGTCCTCCGCACCCCAGGTCATTCCCACCAGGCGCGGTGCCCCGGCATAATCGCCCGTGGTGAACATCGCTGCCGCCGTTTCGGTTACCAATGCGATGACCGGGGTAGAGCCGGGTTCTATTCCGTTTTCCACTTCCAGCGCCGTCATCTGGCGGTCCAGTTCCTCGACATCAGCGCGGCCGCGCGACTTGGGGAGCATGATGCCGCCGGGCCGCGCGGGCATGACGATGGCCAGATCGTCGGCCGTCCACTTGCCGTCGAGCGGGTTGACGCGAACCCACAGGCGAGCGCGTTGCGCCTCATCCTTGCTGCGCAGAAGTTCAGCAATCGCATTGCGGGCGTCGGCCTTGCCGCTTTCAACGACGGCGTCTTCGAGATCCAGGATGACGATGTCGGCCTCGCCGTCGGCGGCCTTGTTCATCTTCTTGTCGCTATCGCCGGGCGCGAAGAGCCAGCTGCGCATGCGGAGGGTGGGTAAGTTGATCATGTACATGCTTGAGGCGAAAGGAGGGGCCCGCGTCAAGGGTGAAGCGCCATGCCGTAACGTCCACATGGTTGCGCTTGCCCGCATTCGATTATGCGGTATGTTATGGCCTCTTTGACTTGCGATTCCGGCTGACAGGATAATCCACGCTCGAATAGACGCGGTGGAAATTTGGATCCATCAGGGAATCTCGACTAGGGTCGAGGAACTTTTTGAATATAGGGTATCCAACCGGCAGCAGCTTTTAGGTTTACCCGCACGACTATGAGTAGAGGCCACAGAGCGTCCAGCAGAATGGATCGTGGCCGCGGGCCGAAGAGCCCGATAGAAGGACAGGAATTAGAGGAGAGGCCTATGGCAACACAGCTTGAACCCGACGCCCGTGCCGATGAGAATGCGTTTCGCACCGAAGTGCAGGAATTCATCGCCGCGAATTTTCCCGAGGAACTGAAGAACAGGGGCAATGCCCTTGCCGGCGTGGAAGGACCCAGCAAGGAGACTCCGGCGCAGAAGGCATGGCGCGAAGCCGTGGGCGAACGCGGCTGGGGCACACCGACCTGGCCCAAGCAATATGGCGGCGGCGGACTGAACAAGGCCGAAGCCCGCATCGTCGAGCAGGAATTTGCCAAAGCCGGCGCCTACAACCCGATCGGGGGCATGGGCGTGATGATGTTTGGCCCGACGCTTCTGGAATATGGCAGCGAAGAGCAGAAGCAGGAGCATATCCCGCCCATCTGCCGCGGCGAAATCCGCTGGTGCCAAGGCTATTCCGAACCCAACGCCGGGTCCGACCTTGCCAATCTGCAGACCTTTGCCGAGGACAAGGGCGACCACTATCTCGTCAATGGCCAGAAGACCTGGACTAGCGGCGGCCAGTGGGCCGACAAGTGCTTCGCTATCGTGCGGACCGACAAGAGCGACAAGCACAAAGGCATCAGCTTCATGCTGATCGACATGGACACGCCGGGCGTGGAAGTGCGCCCGATCACCATGATCAGCGGGATGAGCCCGTTCTGCGAAACCTTCTTTACCGACGTCAAGGTGCCGAAGGAAAACCTGGTGGGCGAAGAAGGCCAGGGCTGGACCATCGGCAAACGCCTGCTCCAGCACGAACGGACCAATCTTTCGGGCGGTGGCAGCATGGCCCGGATGATGGGTGCCAGCCTGTCGAACATCGCCAAGAAATATTGCGAAACCAATGAGGACGGATCGCTGGCCGACCCGATCCTGCGGGACAAGATCGCGAATTTCGAAATCCGCTGGTCGAGCTTCCTGCTGACAGCGCGCCGCGCAGTCGACGAAAGCAAGGCGCAAGGCGGCGTTTCCGAGATCAGTTCCGTCCTAAAGAAGGTCGGCACGACGCTGGGGCAGGAACGCGCGGAACTCCTGATCGAGATCCGCGGCCTTCAGGGCCTGGGCTGGGAAGGCGACGAGTTTTCCGACAGCGAACTGGAATCCGTGCGCGGCTGGCTCTTCGGCAAGGCAACCACGATCTATGGCGGGTCGACCGAGATCCAGAACAACATCATCGCCAAGCGCGTGCTTGGCATGCTCGACCACCAGTAAGAGGGGAGCACACAGACAATGGCAGTTCTCAACGAAGAACAGGAAATGCTGCGCGATATGGCGCGCGACTGGGCAAAGAACGAAAGCCCCGTAGCCGAATTCCGCAAGGTGCGCGCCAGCGGCGAGCCGCAGGCCTATAATGCCGATGCCTATGCGACGATGGCGCAAATGGGTTGGGCCGGGGTCATCATTCCGGAAGAGCATGGCGGGTCCGACTTCGGCTTTATGTCGGCCGGACTGGTTATCGAAGAGCTCGGCAAGACCCTGACCGCTAGCCCCCTGATCGCCACGACTATCGCTGCCAGCGCCATCATACTTGGCGGCAGCGACGAGCAGAAGGCAAAATGGCTGCCGAAGCTGGCCAGCGGCGAAGCCGTTGCAACCCTGGCGGTGGACGAAAGCGCCCGTCACGATCCTTCCGGTATCGAAACCAGCGTGTCCGGCGGAAAGATGACCGGCAAGAAAGCCTTCGTCCATGAAGCACATGGCGCCGACCTGTTCGTGGTCGCAGCCAAGGACGGCCTCTATCTGGTCGAAAATGGTGACGGAGTTTCGCTGACCACTCGCAAGCTGACCGACCAGCGCAATCATGCCGATATCGCATTCGATGGCGCAGCGGCGGAAAAGCTCGAAGGCGGCGGCGACAGCCTGCTGGAGGACGTACTCGATCGTGCGCGCGTGCTGACGGCTGCCGAAATGCTCGGCATGGCGCAGGCCGTGTTCGACACGACGCTCGACTACCTGAAGCAGCGGGTACAGTTCAGCCAGATCCTTGCGACCTTCCAGGCGCTGCAGCATCGCATGGCCGATCTGTTCGCCGACCTTGCGCAGATGCGTTCGGCCGTCGAAGGCGGCCTTCAGGCGATCGACAGCGGGTTCGGTGTGGCGCAGGCCGCGACCGTCGCCAAGGCGGAAGCCAACCGTGTTCTGCATCTCATCAGCAATCAGGGCATCCAGTTGCACGGCGGCATTGGGATGACCGACGAATATGATGTCGGTTTCTACCTGAAGCGTGCCCGAGTGCTTGAATCCTCCTGGGGTTCGTCGAGCTATCTCCGGGATCGCTTTGCCCGGTTGAGCAAGTACTGACGACAAAAAAGGCGCCCGCGATATTGCGCACGCCGCGGGCGCCTCTTCTTTTAATAACGTGCGATATCTTCGTTCGGCGTCGACGGGGGCACGGCGTACCGACCGACCTTCACGCAGACGACGTGATCATCCCCTGCGCCATGACCGACAGATAGGTCTTCACCGCGTCTTCGCTCTTATCGAAACGTGCCGCCCAATGCCGTGCATCATAGGCCGAGTTGACCGTGGACATCAGCACCTGCCCGGCCACGAGCGGATCTATCGCGCGGACCGAGCCATCCGCGACCCCATCGATAAGCATACCCGCGAAGCGCCGTGCCAGCCGATTGGACCGCGTAACGACATCTTCCTTATGTTCGGCATCGAGCGCCTGAAGCGCCGTGGTGCGCAATAGCGGCGTACCATCGAAAAACTGCAGATCGATCAGTTCGGCAAGGACACTCGACAATCGGGTCCAGTAATCAGTCTCGATGTCGCGCCCGGCGATCTGGACGGCCGACAGGCGATCATAGCTCTGCTGGAAGCAGGCGAGTACCAGATCGTCCTTCGCCTCGTGATGGTGATAGAAGCTGCCCTTGGTCACATTGAGGCTTTCGGCAATGCGACTGACCGACGCGCCGCGATAGCCGCGCTCGTTGATCGTCACCGTAGCAGCCCGCAGAAACGCTTCGTTCTGCCCGGCCTGTTCATCATCCGACGTGCGCCAATTGCCGACGAGTTGCTGGGGATCGACCAGTCCGCGCGTCGTGGGCAGACCGTAAGCGAGGATATCGAACAGGCGATCCTCGATCCGTGAAAAGTCGAGAACGGAATAGCGCAGCGACCAGACCGGCCACCACATCATCGCTTCGAGAAGGATATGGGCGCGCGCCGAAAACAACGCCCGTTCTTCCCGGTCAGCCCAATCGCCAAAGAACCGCCGCACAAGGTCCACAACCCGCAGGTAATGAGCCATCAGCGCGTCATAGGCCGCCCTGTCGAGCGTGCGGATTTCGGACAATGCAGTGGTCAGTCCCCGTTCGCCCGCACGGATGCGTTTGCGAAGGGTGACATGGGCGGCGATGAAATGGCGCAGCCGAGCCGCCGGATTGTCCTGTTCCAGCGCCTCTGCCGCCATCCGTTCCATCAGGGTGAGCGTTTCGTCATAGACCGCGACGACGAGCTGTTCCTTGCGGGGAAAATAATAGGTCACGCTGGTCGCATTCAGCCCGATGGCCTGTGCAACATCCGCAAGCGTCGTTGCCTGCACGCCCGCATCATTGATCAGGATCGACGCCGCATTGACGATGGCATCGCGTTTTTCCCCGAACTTGCGGGTGTTGGGTGCGCGGCTCATGAGACGAAGATGCGCATGGCGATGCCGAGCACCCTATTTCCCGGGGACGTCGGGAGGCTGTTGCACCGGTGTTGCTTGCCATCGGAAAGTCGCAATCGGTGAGCGTTGCCGGTCCCTGCCCGCCAGCCAAAAGGCCACACGATCGCCATTGCGCGCGCAAGCTCGCTCATCCCAATCCCCTCTTGCTGTCGCCTCTGTCGGGCGACTCTCTCTCCAATGCACAAGCTACACCCGTCCAACCCCGACACGCAAGCCGTGTTCGAAGTTGAGGTATGAGGGTGGCAAGAACAGATGAATTCGCTATTCGTACAAAACCGAAGCATAGGTATGCGCGGAGAGGAGACAGGAATGTTCGAGCTGGCAGACGCCGGAACACTGGGATTCGATGACGAGCGACTGGCGCGAATCGCACCCTTCCTTGCCAAGACTTATATCGACAGTGGGCGGTTGCCCAATGCCCAGCTGGTCATCGCGCGGGACGGACAGCCCGTACATTACACCAAGCTAGGCTCGATGGGAGACGACAAGCGCGAACTGCGCGATGACGCCCTGTTCCGTATCGCCAGCATGACCAAGCCCGTCACATCGATCGCTTTCATGCAGCTGGTCGAGCAGTGCGAGGTTGCACTGGAAGAACCGGTTGCGCGCATCTTCCCCGAATTTGCCGACCTTAAGGTCTATGCCGGCGGCGGCGGGGCGATCCCGTTTGCGCCCGGAAAGCCCGCAAGCGCGATGCGCTTCGTCGACCTGCTGACGCATATGTCCGGCCTCACATACGGACTGCAGAACCGCAACAATATCGATGCGGCCTATCGCGAGAACAATTTCGATTTCGCCCGGGATCACCTCGATAGCGATGCCTTTATCGAGAAGCTGTCCAAGCTGCCGCTGGAGTTCGCACCGGGGACCGGCTGGAATTATTCGGTTTCCACCGATGTGCTGGGCGTTGCCGTCGAACGGATCAGCGGAATGCGGCTTGGCGATTATTTCGAAAAGCACATCTTCGCACCGCTGGGGATGACAGACACCCATTTCGGCGTGGCCGAGGGACAAAGCGAGCGGCTGGTCGATGCCTATGCCTACCAGCCGGGCCATGCCCCCAAGATGATCAATGCCGGCGCGACCAGCAAACTGAACGAGCCGGGCGCCTTCGACAGCGGCGGTGGCGGGCTGATCGGGACGATTGCCGATTACCACCGGTTTTCGACCATGCTGCTGAATGGCGGAGAACTGGACGGCGCACGCATCGTCAGCCCGAAAACCATACGGTTGATGCGTACCAACCACTTGCCGAACAATGCCGACCTGACCGAAATGTCGAGCAGCCTGTTTTCCGAAGCCAACAATGCCGGAACCGGTTTCGGCCTTGGCTTTGCCATGGTGATCGACCCGTCGAAGACGCTAATGCCGTCGAGCGAAGGCGAATTCTATTGGGGCGGCGCCTATTCGACCGCCTTCTTCGTCGATCCGGTCGAACGGATCACCATGGTGTTCATGACGCAGGTTTACCCTTCGTCGACCTACCCGATCCGCCGTCAATTGAAGACGCTGATCTATTCCGCCCTAACCGACAGCTATGCCGATGGAGACCGTCCATGACTTCCCCTATTCGCACCGAACGCCACGATAACGTCCTTGTCGTCATTTCCGACAATCCCCCGGTCAACGCGCTCGGCCAGGCAGTGCGAGCCGGGCTGAAGGATGCGATCGCAGACGCGCTGGCAGACGACGGTGTCGAGGCCGTCGTGATCCGCTGCGACGGTCAGACCTTCTTTGCCGGCGCCGATATCACCGAGTTCGGCAAGCCGCCGGTCGGCCCCAATCTGCCGGAAACGCTGGATGCGATGGAAGCGAGCGACAAGCCGGTCATCGCGGCCATCCACGGGACGGCGCTGGGCGGCGGCTGCGAGGTTGCGCTGGCCTGCCATTGCCGCGTTGCCGTGCCTTCGGCAAAGCTCGGCCTGCCCGAAGTAAAGCTGGGACTGATTCCGGGCGCCGCTGGCACGCAGCGCCTGCCGCGCCTTGTCGGGGCGGAGGCCGCCCTCCCCCTCGTGGTCGGCGGCAATCCGATCCCTGCGAAGAAGGCCGAAGCAATCGGACTGCTCGACGCGCTGGTGGGCGAAGACAGCCTTGAGGCAGACGCCATCGCCTTTGCCAAATCGAAGATCGGCCAGCCGGTCCCGCGCGCATCGGAAGGCAAGGCCAATGAAGACGGCGTTCGCGATCCGGACCTATTCGACCGTTTCCGCGCCTCGCAAGCACGCAAAATCCGCGGTTTCGATGCGCCCAATGCCGCGATCGAGGCGGTCAAGGCGGCAGGCGAACTGTCCTATGCCGACGGCGTGAAGAAGGAACGCGAACTGTTCGGCAAGCTGATGGGCGGCACGCAGAGCGCGGCCATGCGCCATTATTTCTTCGCCGAACGCGCTGCCAACAAGATCGACGATGTGCCCAAGGACACGCCGCTGATCCCGATCAGGAAGGTCGGCGTCATCGGCGCCGGCACGATGGGCGGCGGCATCACGATGAATTTCCTGTCGGCCGGCATTCCGGTGACGATCCTGGAAATGGCGGAAGATGCGCTCGATCGCGGCACGCGCACCATGCGCAAGAATTACGAGAACACCGCCAAGAAAGGCCGCATGACGATGGAGGCGGTCGATACCGCCATGGGCCTGCTTACTCCGACGCTGTCCTATGACGATCTGGCCGATTGCGATCTCGTGATCGAAGCCGTCTACGAGAATATGGACGTGAAGAAGAAGGTCTTCGCCAAGCTCGACGACGTGGTGAAGGATGGCGCGATCCTTGCCTCCAACACCAGCTATCTCGACATCGACGAAATCGCCACGGCCACCAAGCGGCCCGGCTATGTCGTCGGCCTGCACTTCTTCTCGCCAGCCAATGTCATGAAGCTGCTGGAAGTCGTGCGCGGCAAGGAAACGCGCGACGATGTGCTTGCGACGGTGATGAAGCTGTCCAAGAAGATCGGGAAAGTGGCCGCAGTGTCCGGCGTCTGCCCCGGCTTTATCGGCAATCGCATGCTTTCCAAGCGCCAGGAACAGGCCAATGCGCTGATCATGGAAGGCGCGAATTACTGGGATGTCGACGACGTTCTGCTGGAATTCGGCTTTCCGATGGGGCCGTTCCAGATGGGCGATCTGGCCGGGATCGATATCGGCTGGCACCGCGATCCGAGCAAGGTGACCACCGTGCGCGAAGCCCTGTGTGCGGCGGGCCGCTTCGGGCAGAAGGCAGGCAAGGGCTTCTACGACTATGACGAAGCGCGCAACCGAACGCCGTCGGACGAAGTGAAGCAGATCATTGCCGATTTCGCTGCCAAGGAGGGCAAGGAACAGCGCGAGATTTCAAAGGACGAAATACGCGAGCGGCTGCTCTATCCCATGGTCAACGAAGGCGCGAAGATCCTCGAAGAAGGCATGGCGCAGCGCGCCAGCGACATCGATGTGGTGTGGATCAACGGCTATGGCTGGCCGCTCTATACGGGCGGACCGATGTTCTGGGCGAAGACCATCGGTTTCGATACGGTGGTCGAGGGGCTGGACAGACATGGCCTGCCGGTCAGCGAGCATCTGCGCAAAACGGCCGCGGACGGCGGATCGCTCGATTGAGACTGCTTTAGTGCGGCAATTTCGAAACAGCGGTACGCAATTCGACGAACAATCCGGCACGTTGGACCGTTGCACCTTGACATAAATGAGCATTTTCCCTTGAGATTCGAGGCAAGGGTATGCGCCGGATAAGGCGCGCCCGCACGGAGAGGAGAAACCGATGAAAAGATTCAATCTACGCCACCAATGCGCCCTCGGAGCACTGGCGGGGGCGATGGCCTTTGTGCCATCCGCTGCTTCGGCCCAGGACACGGCGACTACGGAACAGGATACCGATCTTGTCGCCGCGGCGGATGTCGATGACGGCAATGTCATTATCGTTCGCGCGCAGGGACGTGACCAGACCCTGTCGGATGTGCCGGTGGCCGTTTCAGCGGTGACCGCGGAAACGCTACAGAAATCCGGTGTCGCCGATATTCGCGACATGAACCAGGTTGCGCCGTCGCTGCTCATTTCTTCGACCGGTAACGAATCCAACGGTTCTGCCCGTATCCGCGGCATCGGCACGGTTGGCGACAACCCTGGCCTCGAAAGCTCCGTCGCGGTGTTCATCGACGGTGTCTATCGCTCACGCTCGGGTAATGCCCTCTCCGAACTAGGACCACTCGATCGCGTCGAAATCCTGCGCGGCCCTCAGGGCACGCTCGGCGGCCGCAATTCGTCGGCAGGTTTGATCAATATCTATACCGCCCCGCCCGAGATGGACGGTTTTTCGGGTTATGGCGCTTTCACCTACGGCAATTACGATGCCATTCGTGTCGAAGGCGGCATCAACGCGCCCTTGGGCG
>Ga0207899_1000875_pt1 | contig 10258 bp, 11 predicted proteins | sample MalvirmetaMSP134_FD_184235 | JGI IMG/M metagenome (GOLD analysis project Ga0207899, IMG submission 184235) | Marine viral communities from the Deep Pacific Ocean - MSP-134 (SPAdes) | ecosystem: Environmental > Aquatic > Marine > Oceanic | place: Pacific Ocean | collected 2011-06-28
GAACACACGGTCCCAGGCGTCGCGGGTTTCCTCGGTATTGATGCCCGTATCGACGAGGGTCCAGCCGTCGCCGTCCTCGAGCATCCACAAGTTGATGTGGTCAAGCTTGAACGGCAGGGGCATGCGCAGCCAGCGCACCCCGGGCGCCACTTCCCAGGTCTCGCCAAGGGGTGGTTCGCCATCGAAGGCATAGTCGGGTTGAAAGGTCACGGAAGGACAGGCTCCGGATGGTCGTCTGGGCGGGAAAACGACTGCTACCACGCCAAACGACGCCCGGGCAAGCCGGCGACCACACCTTACATCTCGTCTTCCGTTTCCCGCGGGCAGCTCGGATACGGCGCGCCGCGCCAGTCGGTGAGGACAAGCAGGCCGAATTCCCGGCCGACGTCGGTGTCCAACGCCCGCGTGATCCGCGCCCGGGCAAAATCGATCAAGGCCGGCGCCGCCGCGCCCGTGTCGTCAGGCGTTTCGCGCATCTTGTCGCCCAGTTCCTGAACGATCACCGCGCGCAACCGCGGCATCATGCGGCAGATTTCGGCTTCCTGCCGGGGGCCCGGCACTTTCATGGCAACGGTGACCCATACGTATCGATCCCGCTTGCCCGGACTGATGCTGTACCCACCCAGGTCCACGGCGATGGGAGCCGAGACGACGGTGCGCGGCTCGGGTGGGGCGAACCGGCGCAACAGGCCGCCCGGGCCGACCTCCAACGCCATGCCCACGGTCACGAAACTGAACATGAGAATCCCGGCTGCGCCGACGGCAAGCAGACAGCCTTTGAGAAGGCGGGTGTCTGTCGGTGTCTTGCGGCGGGATCGGGGCTGGCGGAGGGTGTTGAGACGCGCCTTAGGCGGCATGACAGAACGGTCCGGATTCATCGATCATCGCAGCATCGACATCCTGGCGGCCGACGCGTTCAAGCACTTCCCGCGCCCGTTCCCGGGGCACCAGGGAAAGCTGGTCGTCGGAAGCGCTCCAATAGAAGTCGACATGGGCCTGATGCGCCAAATGCGTCGGCGTGATGACGAAGCATTCCGGATCGTTGCGTGAGACGTAAACCAGCAATTGCGATCTCATCGGTCTGGTTCTCCTAATCTTCCTTGAGCGGATGTTTTTGAAGGAGGACGTTGTTGTCCGCGTTCTTTGTCGCAGACGGCCCAATCGAACATTATTGACCAGAAGTATGGGATGGCGCGCGAATGCGTATGCCTGCATTCCACGGGCTTTCGCCGGCGGATGCTTGGGAACGCAACAGAATGGTGTCGGAAGGAAACCCGGCGGAAATCAGTGGGCGCGGCTGTATTCGACGCCCTGGGCGACGATCCAGCGCAGTTCTTCCTTCATCAGGTCGACATGGCGCGACGAATCGGCGCGCAGCAGGGCCTGAATGATCGCCGTCTGCACCGGCGCCGGCATCTCATGGAAATTTTCCAGCATCAGGAACTTGACGCTGGGCCGCACGGTTTCCGACATCAACAGGCTGATGACCAGCTTCTTGCGGATGTCGTTGCGCATGTTGCCGGCTTCGGTCAGCTGGAAGAATTCCTGCACGAAGTAACGGGGCGACACGCTGCCGTCCATGAGGTTGTGCAGGTTCTGGCGGAGCGCGGTGGTGTATTCGGCCCGCGTGCGCACGATGAACCGCGAGGTTTCGCGGCGCAGCTTGGCGATGGCATTGGGGTCGAAGGCGCTTTCCGTGATCAGGGAAATCGCGTTCTTGACCGCCTCGTGTTTGGAGATGTCGCCGACGATCTCGAACATGCCGGTGATCAGCGGCGTCTTGCGGCCAAGCGGCGACAGGCGCGCCACGGCAGCCAGGGCCATGGGGGCTTCCGGATCGCGGGCCGACACCAGGGCCAGCGGCAGCGGATCCTCCAGACCACCCAGGTCGATGGTCGAATTGAGAAAATTCTCGGGTGCGAGGAACTTGTCACCGTCGGACGGGACAACCAGCGGTTCCCGCTTTTTATAGCGGGTCTTGATGTCCAGCGCGGTCTTGACGCCTTCTTCCGTCAATCCGAACAGTTTGTCGCTCATACTTCCCTCGTCTACCCCTTGGCACCCTGTGCGGGCCCCCTTCGCCTGCGGCCCCCCGACCGCATCACCGGCGTCAGGTTGCGGCCACGCCCAGATGTCCGATATCCGCGGCCCGGCCGCGTTCCACGCCCACGAACCGTGTATTCGTGAACACCTTACGATTTCGCCAGTTCAGGAACAAGCGCAGGCCCGCTTCCATATGCACGCGGTCGAAACCGCAATTGAAGGCCTGCTGCTGCTGAAGATTGTCACGCGCCCGCACGGTACGGATCTGCCCCGGCGCCGACAGCCCCGGAAACATCGAGGCGGCGACCGAAGCCTCGGCGCCCTTGCGCTCAACCAGGGAGTCGAGGATCAGCGTCAGGAACGCGACCAGATGAGCGGGCATGCGGGTTTCGCCCGTGCGCCAGGCCGACACGGAAGCCAACGAGGTGGCAAGCACCTCGGCCAAGTCGGTGTTGGAAACACTCAATTCCGTCAATCCGCGAAACACCGGGTAAACGTCCCTTTTCTCGGCCGCGCTTTTGGCGATGATGGTCATCTATGGGGTCCTCGTCCCTAAGCAATCATTCCGCCTAGTTCTAAGGACCGAATGGTAAAAAAGTATTAACCTCGTTTCGTTTTGCACATGACGGCGGTCACACCATGAACATTATTTTTCTCCGCTGATGCGCGCCGGGATTGACCTGGGCGGCACCAAAATCGAGGGCCTGGTGCTGGACCGCGCCGGGACCGCCCTGGCGCGCCGCCGCATCGCCGCCCCGCAGGGCGATTACCGGACCACCATCAGGGCGATTGACGGCATGATCCGTGACCTGGAATCGGAGGCCGGCCCGATCAATCATGTCGGCGTCGGCATCCCCGGCACGATTTCGCCGGCCACCGGCCTGGTCAAGAACGCCAATTCGACCTGGTTGATCGGCCACCCTTTCGATCGGGACCTGGAAGCCGCCCTGGGTCGCCCCGTCCGCCTGGCCAATGACGCCAACTGCTTCGCCCTGTCCGAAGCCGCCGACGGCGCCGCCCAAGGCGCCGCCGTAGTGTTCGGGGTGATCCTGGGCACCGGCGTCGGCGGCGGCATCGCCCTGAACGGCCGACCCATTACCGGGCTGAACGCCGTGGCCGGCGAATGGGGCCATAACCCCCTGCCCTGGCCTCTGGACGACGAGCGCCCGGGCCCGCGCTGCTATTGCGGCCGCGCAGGCTGTATCGAGACTTTTCTGTCCGGCCCCGCCCTGGCCCGCGATCATCTGGCCGCCACAGGCGAGGATCTGGCCCCGCCGGCCATCGCCGCCCGCGCCGACGCCGGCGACGCCGGGGCCGCCGCGACCCTGGCGCGGTATGAGAACCGCCTGGCGCGGGCCCTGGCCACCGTCGTCAACATCCTGGACCCGGACGTCATCGTCCTGGGCGGCGGGCTGTCGAACCTGGAACGGCTGTACGCGGCCGTGCCGCGCCTGTGGGAGCAATGGGTGTTTTCCGACGAAGTCGCGACGCGCCTTGTCCCGGCCCGCCACGGCGATTCCTCGGGCGTGCGGGGGGCTGCCTGGCTGTGGCCGGCAGAGGTCAGCAGCCGCCCTTGATCCGCTCCATCTTGATCGGCGTCATGCGGATCGCGAAATCGCCGAAGGACTGGATGATCCGTTCGGCGATACCGTCGGCGCGGTAATCGACCTCAAGCTCGAACACCGGTGTGCTTTCCCCGGATTTCCTGGAAAAGAACGCCGACTGATGACGCCACACGGGCAGTCCCGCGGTGAACCCGGCCTTCTTCAAAAGCGCCAGCGTCTTGTCGTCACGGTCTTTCGGGCGGACGATATAGACGTTGGTGTCGTAAGGATTGTCCAGGCTGCCGCCATCGAACAGAGGGCGGGAAAAGACCTTCTGGCCGGCAACCGCCGCCTTCAGGCTGGCGATCAGATGGGCCGTGGGAAACAGCGTGTCCTTGGGCAGGGGCATCTGCTTGGCGACGTCACCGGTGAAGGCGGCCTCGCCACCCTTGCCGGGGTCGAGCCGCGCCGTCCCCTTCAGATCCTCTTCCAGCCGCTCGTTGCGCTTGTGGGTCATGTTGAAGCCGTAATCGCGGCCGTCCTTCGATTCCCAACTGGTGAAGTTCCAATCCGTGCGCACGGGCGTTTCCTCGCCATAGACCACGTCGAGGACGATGCGGCTTTCGGCGACCCAACGCTCGCAGGCATCGGTGAACTCATAGGCCATGAGGCCGCGCGCCGCCGTCGGCCCGACGCCTTCGCGGCTTTGATACAGGGTGATCTCGTAGGCCGCCCGGTGGCTGGTCAGCTTTGGCTCCGCCGCCCCCGCCGCCTTGGCCCCCGGCAAAGCCCCCGCGCTCAGGCCCGCGACCAGCAGCGCCGCCGCCCCGGCGACAAGCGCCCGGCGGCGGAATGCCGGCAGGCTCCGGCGGCGGGCAATCCGATGGTTCGGCATGACGGTGTTTCTTCCCAAGAGCAATTCCGCAACGGTGAGACTAGGCCCCGCAACACGCCCTGTCCATGGCGGCGGGGGCCGGTTGCCTCGGCAAATTATGCCCGCCAAGGCGGCAGGAATTGCCGGGCCGGACCGGTTTGCGCCCGGTCATCTTCCGTTAAGCATATGAAAAACCACCATCTGCCACCTGGCCCGACTTTTGCGTTGTATTTCAGCGAGTAAATGGATGTGGCGAAGCCCACATGCCGACGATTTGGAGGCACCCATGACGGCGATAGAACAGACCCCGAAGCCCGTGCCAGGATGGAATGCGTTAAGGAGTGCTTCGGCCCGCGGCCGAACCGGCACCTGAACCGCGTTTCCGCTCTGCCCACGGGAGACCAGTGCCTTTGGCATGTCCGGGTCTCGACACCTTCTGTTTCTCGAACGGATCGCGTTCGGACGAAGAAGGAGCCTTGCTCATGGGAGCAGAACATCAGCCAATTTCGTATGTAGACCTGTTTTCGAAATCCCCATCCCCTGCCACGCCCTTTGCGAACTTGGGCAGCCCGTCGCGCGAACTTGTTCCCCTGACCCCGATTTCGCCGCCCGACGCCTGTGAAACCGAAGCCCCGGCCCAGGACGAAGCCCCCGAACCGACCCTGTTCGGGGTGCTGACGAACGGCCTGTCCCTGCGTGACCTCACCCCCCGCCAAATGGCCGAGGTCAGCCTTGACCTCTACGCCGCCGGGGTGCTGGCCTATGAGGACTATGAACTGCTGGCGTTCCAACCCGAACTGCACCCCGACTACAACGACACGGTGGGTGCGCTGACCGGCGAGCCCGCCGGACCCGACCGGGCCCGGGATTACGTGTCTCAATGGGAGGATCGGCTGAATTTCGAGCGCCGCTATAATCCGCAGAACACCCGCCTGGTGCGCAAGACCGAACACATCGTCAGCCTGCTGCTGACCCTGGACGGCCCGCCTGACGGTTCCGGCCGGCCGTTGGCGGCCTGAACAACTCCCGAACCGGCACGGCGACGGAACGCCCCGGACAAGGATGTCCGGCGGCGATCCCTCGGATTCCCGCCGATATTCTTCAGATAACGTGGACGCGGCTTAGCGCTGAACGATGAAGTGCGCCAGCCCCGGCCAATCCCGCGCGCTGAGCGCGGCACCGGCATCCGCCTGCTCGACCGGGCGCATTTTGGCCGCGACCGACCAGTCCTTCGGCGACACACGGATCGCCCAGGTATCGGCAATCCCCGCCCGCTTGATACGGCGGAAGGCAACGGCACGTTCCGCTGCCTCGAACGGCCCGACGACGACACGGTACACGTCGCGTCCTTCGCGGCCGATCTTGCCATGCAGCACCGCCGGCACCAGCGAACGGAAGGTCTGCATGTGGCGCTTGGCCCGCTCACTGCCTCGGAAGCTGCCGATCACGTAATAAAACCCTTCCTGGGGCTTGCCGTCTTCCACGGCAGCCGACGGCAGGGCCGCGGTCTGCACCACATTGGCCGGAGCCAACACCGCACTGGCCGCCGGTTGCGTGAAGTGAACGAACGGACGGTCGGTTTCTTCCGTCACGGGTTGCAGCGCCGCCAGATCAATATTGACGGTCACCGGCTGTTCGTTTCCGGCAGCCGTTTCAAAGACAGCGGGTGACGGCACCGCAGCCTGCCCGGGAACCGGGGCCGTTTCCGCCTTGGCGACCTCTGCCTCGACCGCCTCAAAGCGCGGCGCCGGTAGCGGGGCGTCCGTGTCGGCCAGGGCCGGGGCGTCCTTCCCCGCGTCGGCGGTCATGACGTCCTTGCGGTCGTCGACATCGCGGCAGACGATGTTGTCGTCTTCGGTCACGGCGCGATACAGCGCGCAGTCCTTGCGGGTCAGCGCCGATAGGCCGTGGTCCGTGATGGATTTTTCAGTGGTAACGACGGAGATGATATCGATGGCCCAGGATGCGACCTGGATGGGAACCGGCAGCGCGCATCCGCCCAGCAGCGCGCACGCACCGACGACAAGAACGGACTTCCGCATTTTAAACCCCCAGTAGGGCGCCGGCAGCCGCACCGGCATTTTCACCCCGTAAAATGGTTCACCCTGTCGCCGTTTCGCTCCCCGGCCGTCGCGGCCAACCGAAACGGTTGATATTTATTAAGTCTTCCACCGATTCGGTATAGCCGAAGGCGCGAATCGGGGGCCAGCTTTTTCTAGCCGGCTAACCTCTTTTTATTATTTACAGAATCCCGGGTGGTTGACGGCAGAAGATTTTCTACCCCTGCGATTCACTGCCGGCCTGGGGGCCTGCTTTCTTCGGTAGGGCGAGTTTAAGGTGCAGTTCCTTGAGCCGCTCGTCAGGCACCAGGGACGGTGCCCCCATCAGCAGATCCTGCGCCTGCTGGTTCATGGGGAAGGCGATGACCTCGCGGATGTTGGGCTCGTCGGCCAGCATCATGACGATGCGGTCGATGCCCGGGGCAGAGCCGCCGTGCGGCGGGGCGCCGAACTGGAAGGCCCGATACATGCCGCCGAATTCCTGCTCCACGGTTTCCTTGGAATAGCCCGCGATCTCGAACGCCTTGACCATGATGTCGGGCTTGTGGTTCCGGATCGCGCCCGAGGACAGTTCGACCCCGTTGCACACGATGTCGTACTGAAAGGCCAGGATATCCAGGGGGTCCTGGGTTTCCAGCGCTTCAAGCCCACCTTGGGGCATGGAGAACGGGTTGTGCGAAAAGTCGATGCGCCCCGTGTCTTCGTTCATTTCGTACATCGGATAATCGACGATCCAGCAAAAATCGAAGCGATCCTTGGCGATCAGGTCCAGGTCCTGGCCGACCTTGGTGCGCGCGGCCGAGGCGAAGGACGCGAATTCTCCCGGCACGCCGGCCACGAAGAACACGGCGTCGCCGTCGTTCAAACCGAGCGCCGCCTTGAGCGCCGCGGTACGGTCTTCACCGATATTCTTGGCGACCGGGCCGGCGCCTTCGCCGTCACGGAAGAAGATGTAGCCCAGGCCCGGCTGACCCTGGCTCTGCGCCCAGGAATTCATGCGGTCGCAGAACGCGCGGCTGCCGCCGCCCGGCGCCGGAATGGCATGGACACGGACCTTGTCGTTCTTTTCGATCATGCCGGCGAACACCTTGAAACCGGAACCGGCGAAGGTGTCGGTGACGTTCGACATTTCGATGGGGTTGCGCAGGTCCGGCTTGTCGTTGCCGTATTTCAGCATGGATTCCTTGTAGGGGATGCGCGGGAACGCGCCATCGGTCACCTTGCGGCCGTTGGCGAACTCCTTGAACACGCCGGACAGCACCGGCTCCAGCGCCGCGAACACGTCGTCCTGGGTGACGTAGGCCATTTCCAGGTCAAGCTGATAGAACTCGCCGGGCGAACGGTCGGCCCGCGCGTCCTCGTCGCGGAAACAGGGCGCGATCTGGAAATACTTGTCGAAGCCGGACACCATGAGCAGCTGCTTGAATTGCTGCGGGGCCTGCGGCAGGGCATAAAAATGGCCCGGATGGTTGCGCGCTGGCACCAGATAGTCGCGGGCGCCCTCGGGCGAGCTTGCCGTCAGGATCGGCGTCTGAATTTCCAGGAAGCCCTGTTCCACCATGCGGCGGCGGATCGACGAAATGACGTTGGAGCGCAGGATGATGTTGGCGTGCGGCTGTTCGCGGCGCAGATCCAGGAAGCGGTAGCGCAGGCGCGTTTCCTCTCCCAGATCGGCATCACCGAACACCTGCAGCGGCAGCATCTCGGCGGCGCTTTCGACATGGAATTCATCGATGCGCACTTCGATGGCGCCCGTCGGGATCGACGGGTTGATGGTTTCTTCCGACCGCTTGACCACGGGGCCGGTGATCGTCACCACGCTTTCCGGGCGCACACCCTCGACCGCCGGAAACAGGCTGCCGGACACGTCGATCACGCATTGCGTCAGGCCGTAGTGGTCGCGCAGGTCGACGAACAGCAGGTTGCCGTGGTCGCGCTTGCGGTGGACCCAGCCCGACAGGCGCACGGTGTCGCCGACGTTGTCTTCGCGCAATTGGCCACAGGTATGGGTGCGGTAAGGGTGCATTGGATTACTTCTCGTGGTTCGCGCGCGCGATGGGAATGGCCCGACGGGGCAATCGCGCGCGCCTGAAATTTCGCCTGACGGCACCGCCGACGTCCGGGATCAATGGCCCAAACGTCCCGGGTTTCTAGGCGGTCGAACGGCGAAAATCCAGAGAGAATTTGCCGACCGCCCCCACCTGCGTCCACCACCCTCGATCACGGCGTTCAACAAAGCGTGAGACACGATTTTTCAGGGAGGGTGCTATACTGCACCCGCGAAGACGGCCAGCGACGGCCTGACATGACATGTTAGGAGACCAAACAATGATTTCCACTTGGCGTACCACCCTTCCCGTCCTGGCGCTCGGCGCCCTGATTGCCCTTTCCCCGCTCGTCACCGCCCCGCAGGCCAAAGCCGCGAGCAGCGACAGCGGCCCGACCACAACGACCGACGACAAGGATAAGGACAAGAAGGAAGGCAAGGCCCTCCGCGACATTCAGGAGCTTCTGAACAAAAGCCAGTTCGCACCGGCCCTGACGGCCCTGGTGCCCTATACGGCCCAGCACCCCGACGATGCCGACGGCTGGAACCTGCGGGGCTATGCGTCCCGCAAGCTCGGCCATTACGACGTCGCCTTCGATTATTACGAACGCGCGCTGGCCATCGAGCCCAACCACAAGGGCGCCCTCGAATACATGGGCGAGCTTTACGTGGAAATGGGCCAGAAGGACACGGCCAGGGAACTGCTGGCCAGGCTCGAAAGCCTGTGCCCCCAGGGCTGTGCCGAAGTGGCCATGCTCAAGGGTTTCATCGACGGCATGAATGAGACGGCGGAGCGGCGCTGGTAGGCTTTCCGCCCTTCCCCCAGAATCGGCCCCAGGGGCGCGGTAACACGCGCCCCTGGTCTCTGGGCGGCGCAAAAGGTCACACCAGAATGTCGACGCCGCCGTCCGGGTCCGGCAGATGGGCCGCCCGGCGGACCAGCCAGACCCCCAAATAAACAAAGGGCGTATCGGCCAGGGCGATGACCAGTTTGGCCAGATAACTGGCGACGATGATCTTGATGACCACGTCCCAGGCCAGGCCCAGGCCGAAACCCAGGAAAATCGAATTGACGATGACCGTATCGGCAAGCTGGCTGATCATGGTCGAGGCGTTGTTGCGCAGCCACAGGTGCCTGCCCTGCGTCACCCGCTTCCAGAAATGGAACAGCTTCACATCCAACAACTGGGCCGCCAGATAAGCGGCCATCGACCCCAGGATCAGCATGCCCGGCAGGGTGAACACGCTTTCATAAGCCTGCTGCATCTGGGCCACGGTGTCGTAGTTGGCGTTACCGGCGGGCCATACGGGCGATCCCGGCACGATCAGGGCGATCTGGATCACGCCCAGGATCAGCACGCTCATGGCGAAGCCCGTATAGACTATCAGGTTGGCGCGGCGCTGGCCATAAACCTCGCAGACCACGTCGGTGATCAGAAACGTCAGGGGATAGGTGATCAACCCCGCGGTCAGGGTGACCGCTTCGCCGAACAGGCCGTTGGGAAAGGTTTCGGGAAAAGCCAGGAACAGCTTTCCGGCGATCATGTTGGTCATCACCAGGACGACCACGAAGGCCGCCATCAGGATGCTGAATACGACTTCCGACCGCTCGCCCATCGTCCTTCCCCCAAAGGTGTTTCCGCAGTCTAGCCCTTCGCCTTGCGCGCCAGGAAGCCCCCGAGCATGGCCT
>Ga0207899_1000876_pt1 | contig 10242 bp, 7 predicted proteins | sample MalvirmetaMSP134_FD_184235 | JGI IMG/M metagenome (GOLD analysis project Ga0207899, IMG submission 184235) | Marine viral communities from the Deep Pacific Ocean - MSP-134 (SPAdes) | ecosystem: Environmental > Aquatic > Marine > Oceanic | place: Pacific Ocean | collected 2011-06-28
AGGCCTTGGAAACGGCTCAACAGGCGGGCGTTGAGACTGCCGAAGTGTTGGCCGCGCGCGGCGAGGACGAAGTCGTTGCGATGATCGAGGCGGAGCAGGCGCGCTACAAGGATCAGCTTGCCGACGTTATTCGACGCATCAGCGGCGATAAGGAAGGAAGCGACGTCATTCTGCTGGCCGCGGAAAAGCTGCCGGCGTCCACGACTCAACTGGTCGCATGGTTGGGCCGGTTCGCCGATGAACGCGCCCCCGCCCTAGCCAAGGCGGTAGATGACGGCGCGCAGCAAGCCTTGAAGGCGAGCCTGGACCTGGCGGTTTCCCGCGATCTGTCGAGGGGACAGACGGCCGCGGACGCTGTGTCGAAGCTCGACAATACGGTTGCCGCCGTGCGCGCGATGATGAAGGAAGCCGGCGTCCCGCGCCGCGATCAACGGCTGGCCAAATTCGTCGGCCGCGATGTCGACACCCTGCGTCAGGGCGTCGCGGCATTCACGGGAGCCATCCAGGGAACGGCGGATTCCTGGAATCTGTTCCGGACCACGATGGACATCCTGCAGGCCAGAATCGAAAACCTGCGTGGCGAAGCGATCGCCCGTCAGTCCGTGGACATGGTCAGCCTGTCGGGTGATTCCCGCTTGGCCGTGCAGCAAGGCATTCTGTTCGGCGCGGCGGGGGTTTTTCTGGCGGCTGTCCTTGCATGGTTGCTGGGGCGCAGCATCGTCCGCCCGCTCAACCGCCTCAAGGACGACGTGTCGGCCATGATTTCCGATGCCGAAACAGAACAGTCCGCGCCGATGCGCGACGAGGTCGCGCAACTGGCCCAGGCGTTCCAGGTGTTCCGGCGCGAACACGAAGAGGCCGAGCGCCTGCGCCAGGAGCGGGACACGGAACAGCAGCGCCAGTCGCGGCGCGCGTCCGTCATCGCCGGCATGACGTCGGAATTCGACAATCAGGTCAAACAGGTGTTTGACGCCTTCGGCATCTGCATCCAGCGCATGGGCAATACGGCCAACAGCATGAACGAAAACGCCGAACGTACGACGGAACAGGCGGTCACCGTATCGTCGGCGACGGAACAGGCGGCGACCAATTTCCAGTCCGTCGCGGCGGCGGCGGAACAGATGTCCATGTCCTTTTCCGAAATTGATCAGCAGATCCGCCTGTCGTCGGAAAAGGTCAGCGCGGCGGTCGCCGACAGCCGCGAAGCCGGGACGCGCATATCCGAACTGGCGCGTTCGGCCGACCGCATCGGCGATGTTGTCCGTCTGATCACCGACATCGCCGAGCAGACCAATTTGCTGGCGTTGAATGCCACCATCGAGGCCGCACGGGCCGGCGACGCGGGCAAGGGCTTCGCGGTGGTGGCCGGCGAGGTGAAATCCCTGGCCCAGCAGACGGCCAGGGCGATCAGCGAGATCGAACTTCAGGTCGGCGGGGTGCAGTCGGCAACCCGCGACACCATCCGCGTGATCGAGACGGTGACGGCGAAGGTCGGCGAGATCGCCGAGGTCGCGGACACGATTTCGGCCGTCATCGAGGAGCAGGTCCGTGTTACCGCGGATATCGCGCGCAGCGTCGAGGACGCGACGGTGGGTGCCTCGTCGGCGGCGGAAAATATCGCCACCGTGTCCGAGGCGGCCAAGGCATCGGGCGCCGTCGCCAACGACGTCCTCGATACGTCACGGGAACTGGAACAGATGTCGGGCCGTCTGCGCACGGTCATCCAGGGCTTCCTGACGGACGTGCGCGCGGCCTGACGTTGACGGCGGTCGGCGGCGTGGTGCAGGCTTCCGCCAACAGTCAACAACCGACCGGAAAACACCCCATGTTCTGGAACATCGACGAGACCGCGGACCACGGTCTGCCCCGCAACCCCTGGAAAGCCTGCGTCGTGCCGCGCCCCATCGGCTGGATCACCACGATCTCGGACGACGGCGAGGTCAATCTGGCGCCCTACAGCTATTTCAACGCCTGTGGCGAAAACCCGCCCATGGTCATGTTTTCCGGCGGCCCTCGGCCCGAGGGTCCAAAGAAAGACACGGTGGCCAATTGCGAGGCCCAGGGTGAATTCGTGTGCAACATGTCGACCTGGACGCTGCGCGACGCCATGAACCAGTCGAGCGCCGCGCTGCCGGCAGGTGCGGACGAAACCCGGTTCGCCGGGCTGGAGACGGAACCGTCGACCCTGGTCAAGCCGCCTCGCATCAAGGCGGCGCCCATCCATATCGAATGCGTCTATCACCAGACTGTGGTCATGCCCCACAACGTCCGCGAGGAGGGCAACCGCGTGGTGTTCGGCCGCGTCGTCGGCCTCCACATCAAGGACGAGGTGCTGACCGACGGCTTCGTCGACATGGCCAAGGTGCAGCCTATCGCGCGCCTGGGCTACATGGACTACGCCCGCGTCGACACGGTGTTCAGCATGGACCGGCCGGTCGTGAAGGCCGCCGAATAGCCGGGAAATTTATCTGGTAAGGGCGCTGCTCAGCCGGTGCGCTTCAGGCGCATCAGTTCATGCACGGACACTTGCGGGAAAATCCCCGGCGTGCCTTCGCGATACAGCATCATCACGCCGTTGCGGATGTCGGGGAAGCCGTCGCGGGTATCGTCGAAATGGCGAATTTCCAGGGACACGGTCTTCTGCGTCACCTTGTCGACAGCGCGCCAGATCATGGTCGGGTTGTCGCGCCGCGCCTGTCCGAAGGGGGCGACCGAGCGGGTCACGGTCGCGGTCGGCGGCCCGAAGCGGCGGACCAGCCAGTCGGCGACTTCGTCGAAGCCTTCGGCACTGAATACGGTGTGGATACGGGTCGGCGCGCCGTCGTCGAAGCGCACGACCGATCCCGTGCCCGTGTACAGGATCGTCGAGACCAGGAACTTGGGTTCCAGGAAGGCGGGCCATTGCAGTTCTTTGATGCAGAACTGGGTGCGCCCGCCGGTTTTTTCGATGCATTCCGGGGCGCGGCCTTCGCCGCCGCGGGCGTTTTCCGGAACGAAGGTGTTGTACAGGCTGGTCCCGGCGCCGACCGACAGGGTAACCCCGTCGAGCGCCCGGCCCTGGTTGGCGAGAGCCGCATGCGAGGGGGCACCTTCGGCCAGGGCGGCGTTGGCGGGCGGGGCGATGACGGCGCCGTCGGCCATCTGCACCTTGGTCACCGGCCAGGCGCTGGCGGCGTTGGCGCCCGCGGGCAGGGGGCCCAATTGGGCGGCGGCCTGTGCACCCTTGTCGAACCCGGCGCGGAAGTTGGCGGGCGTCACATAGGCGCTGGCCAGGTCCTGCACGGGCGGGGCCTGACCGGGCAGCACCACGGGCAGGGTCCAGGCGGCGGGCAGAACGGGGCGGCCTTCGACGTCCAGACGGACCTCGGACCCCGGCGGCAGGGCGGCCAGGATTTCCTGGGGCGTCGCCACCGGGGGCTCCGCGTCGAGGGGGCTGGCGCCGGACGGCTTGTCGCTGTCGAGCAGGCTGGACAGATCGCCCAGGGCCTGGGACAGGGGATCGCCGCCTTCGGCCGTTTTCTGATCTCCGTCCGACAGGGCGCTGGCGCCCAGTTCGGCAGCCAGGGGATCGCCCGTGGGCGGGCTGCCTGCGCCGCCCAGGCCCAACTCGGCGGCCAGGGGATCGGCGGCGGGTTTTTTGGTGTCGGGCGTGTCGATGCCCAGTTCGGCGGCCAAGGGGTCGGCGGCAGGGGCCGGCCCGGCGGGGCTGTCGAGGCCCAGTTCGGCGGCCAGGGGGTCGTTCTTGGGCGCGGGGCTGCCGAATTCCTTTTCCAGGGCGTCCAGGGAGGCACTGGGTTTCGCGGCGGGCGTGGCCGAACGAGGGGTTTCGCGGATCGGCGGCGCGTCGGGCAGGTTGGCGGCAAGCTTCTGATCCGGGGTCATGGCCTTGCCGTCCGGCAGGTTGGTCAGTTGCGGCACCTTGGGTGTCGGTTCCGGCGGCGTGCCGCGTTCCGGCGGCGATGCCCTTAAGGAGCGATGGGCGGCGCGCACGTCCGGTTCGTCCGGCGACACGTCGCGGAACCAGGGATCGCGGGCGAAATTTTTGCGGCCCTTGGGGTCGGGCGGCGGCAGGGGGATTTTCAGGCGCCGGGACATGTCGGTGCCCGGCGGCGGTCCCTCGACGGCGGAGGTATCGGTCTTGAGGGTCTTTTTCTCGGCCTCGCTCAACGCAGCCTCGGCTGCCTCTGCTTCGGCGGCCTTCATCTTGGCGCGTTCCCGCAGATGGCTGAGCGCTTCGTCCTTGCTGTCGGCAAGGGAGTTCTCGGCGTCGCGGGCGACCGGCTTGGCAAGCAGGGAATCGAGCCAGGCCAGCCGGTCCTTGGGCGCCATGGCCATGAGATCGACCTTGGCGGGGCCTTTCGTCGGAGCGGGCCTGGGGGAGGGTTTGTTGTTTGCGGGCCCGTCGAGCAAGGACAGCAGCGGGTCAAGGCCACCCGAAGGCAAAGGTTCCGTGCCGCCGTCGGGCTGGGCCAGGGCCTTGCCCAAGGGATCGCCAGGGGCGGGGCTGTCGGCAAGGGCGCGCGGCAGGTCCGCTTCCGGCAGGTCGCGGTTCAACGCCTCCATGGCCGGGTTGTTCTGCGCCGCCAGTTTGTCCAAATCGGGGAGGATGTCGGTCGGGTCTTCCGGCGCGGCGGCAGGGCCGGTTTCAGCGGTTTCGCTTGGGACGCCCGTTTCCGCCGGAGGAGGTGTCAGGGCGGTGGGGGCGGTCGGGGTCCCGCGCGCCGGCACCGTGGTTTCGGCCGTCGCCGCATCGTCGGTGCCAAACCCCATCACCTCGCGGGCCCAATTGCCGAGCCGCGTGATGAACGTCGGGGACCACGGGCGCGCCGTTTCGCTACTGGGAAGGGGTTTTTCCGGTTGGCCGGCCGAGGTGGCTGGGGGGTCGGTCTGCGCGGATTGCGGGCGGGCGTGATCGGGGGCATCCGCGCTACCGAGAATGGGAGCCAGGACCTTGGTGTCCTTGTCGTGGGGCGGCACCGGGGGGGCGTCGCGCCGGTCGGCGATGTCGACGGCGGCGGGGGCCGGTTCGGGCAAGGTCACGGGGGCGTTGGCGGCCTCCGCTTGCGGTGGGGCGGTTTCGGGGATCGGGCCGACCGTCTTTTCCGTTTCGGCGACGGCGCGGTCGAGGGCCTGGTCGATGGCCTGGTCCGTGGGCATATCGGATTTAGGCCGGCGGTAGGCCAGCAGGTAATGGGCGATGACGTGATGACCCAGGCGCACGGCGGCCTGGGGGGCGGACAGGCCGCCGGCGTCCCGCGCGCGGGGGTCGGCGCCCGAGGCGACGATCTGTTTCACGGCGTCCAGGTCGTTGGCGCGGATGGCGGCGAACAGGGCGCCGGATCCGCTGTCCTGGGCATGGGCAGGGGCGCAGATCAGCAGGACAGCGCCCAGGCACAAGGCCAGGGCCGCCGCACGGACTGCGGTATGATTGTTAACAGGTTGATTTAAATGGCGTTTCGCCATCATCCCTTGCCCAGTTTTCCGGCCGCGGCGGAATCCCATCCGCGCGTGCCAGCCCCGATATCCTACCATGGACCGGACCCCCGGCGGGAGCCCGCAGCCATTGCCCCGAATCCACCACGGAACTATGGCGATTTAGGGTAAAAAACCCGTTAAGCGGTTGATTGGGCTGGGAATGCGGACCTATGCGGCGGCCCGGGCCTTGGCGTCGGCCAGGATCATGTCCGAGGCCTTTTCCGCGATCATGATGGCCGGCGCGTTGGTGTTGCCCGAAGTGATCGTCGGCATGACCGAGGCGTCGACCACGCGCAGTCCGGTCATGCCATGCACGCGCAGCCGGTCGTTAACCACCGCGTCCGGGTCCGACCCCATCTTGCAGGTGCCGACGGGGTGGAAGATGGTTGTGCCGATCTGCCCCGCCGCGTCGGCCAGTTCGTCGTCCGTGGTCAGGTGGGCGCCGGGCTTGTACTCCTGGGGCTTGAAGCGGGCGAGCGCCGGATGGGACACGATGTGACGGGTCAGGCGCAGCGCGTCGGCGGCGACCTTGCGGTCGCCGGGGGTCGACAGATAATTGGGCTGAATCGCCGGCGGGGTGAACGGGTCCGGCGAGGTTATATGCACGGTGCCCCGGCTTTCCGGGCGCACGTTGCACACGCTGGCCGTGAAGGCCGGGAAGGGGTGCAGGGGCTTGTCCCAGGAATCCAGGCTGAGGGCCTGGATGTGGTACTGCAGATTGGGCGTTTCCCGCGACGGGTCCGACTTGGCGAAGGCGCCCAGGGTCGATGGCGCCATGGACATGGGGCCGGAGCGGAACAGCGCGTATTCCAGGGCGATGCCCATCTTGCCGATCAGCGATCCCGCCCGTTGGTTCAAGGTCCGGGTGCCCTCGACCCGGTAGACCGGCCTGATCTGCAGGTGGTCCTGCAGGTTGCCGCCGACGCCCTTCAATTCATGACGGACCTCGATGTCCAGGCTCTGCAGCAAGGCCCCCGGGCCGATGCCCGAGACCTGCAATATTTGTGGCGAGCCGATGGACCCGGCCGACAGGATCACCTCGCCCCGGCAGGCGACGCCCGCGTCCTCGCCGGCGACCCGAAGGTCCAGGCCCGTCACGGTCTTGCCCGACAGGCGCAGGGCCTTCACATGAGCGTGGGTGACGATGTCCAGGTTGGGGCGGTCCTTGGCCGGTCCCAGGAACGCCTTCGACGTGTTCCAGCGCACGCCGGACCGTTGATTGACATGGAAGTATCCGCAGCCTTCGTTGTTGCCCTTGTTGAAATCGTCGACCTTGGGGATGCCGGCCTCGGCCGCCGCATCGCGGAAGGCGTCCATGATTTCCCAGGTCGTGCGCACGTTCTCGACCCGCCATTCGCCGCCCGATTGGTGGAAGTCGTCGAGCGGGATGGCGGCCTGGTCTTCCGATTTCTTGAAATAGGGCAGCACGTCGTCCCAGGACCAGCCGCGGTTGCCCATCTGCGCCCATTGGTCGTAGTCGCGGGCCTGGCCGCGCATGTAGATCATGCCGTTGATGGACGAACAGCCGCCCAGCACCTTGCCGCGCGGATAGTTCAGCGCCCGCCCGCCGAGCCCGGCCACGGCCTCGGTCTTGAAGCACCAGTCGGTGCGCGGGTTGCCCATGCAGAACAGATAGCCGACGGGAATGTGGATCCAGTGGTAGTTGTCCTTGCCGCCGGCTTCCAGCAGCAGCACCCGGTTGGCCGGGTCGCCGGACAGCCGGTTGGCCAGGACGCAGCCGGCGGTTCCAGCACCGACGATGACGTAATCGTATTCCCCCAGATCGCGCATGGGCTGTTCAGTCCCTTTCTTGGATTGTGTCCTCGGGTCGGTTTTCCACCGCGTCGTTCATGGCACGGCGTTTGTCGGGATCATCCGCCGAACAGGCCGAAGAAGCCCTTGCGCTTGGCGGTGGTGCTCAGGGTACTCAACGGCCGGCGCATGGCAATAGCCTCGATGATCCGGAACTGTCCGCCGGTCAGTTTGCTGAACCGGCAGCCCAGGCTGGTTTCCGCGTAATCGATGCGCATGACCTCGCCGGGCGCGCCCAGGGGCACGCGGCCGTCGTCTTCGGTGACCACGTGGGTGACGGTAAAGCTTTGCCCCGGCCGCATCTTGCCGATCGCGTTTTTCAGCCGGAATCCACCGACGCTCATGTCGCCGACGGGGAATTCCTGCCCGTTGATGACGAATTTCACGCCTTTAACGTCCAGGCGGACGTCCCGTCGCCTGTTGTCATCCTTGTACCCGATGAATTTTCGACTGCTCATCCACTGAAGCCTGCTGACTGATCCTTACAATGATACTCTTGAATGCGGGTTGCCGAGAACATGGCTTTTGATCTTTTTCAAAGGCCGGAAATGCACAGCGCGGTGTGCGCGCCGCCGAAACTATGGCCGCTGGGCGGCCAAGATTGTTAGAGTGGCGCCCCACGACCCTGGGAGACTTCCAATCATGGCCAAAACCTTGATCCTGACGTTCATCGCCGACGACCGGCCGGGCCTTGTCGAACGCATTGCCCAAACCGTCGCCGACGCCGGCGGCAACTGGCTGGACAGCCGCATGGCGCATCTCGCGGCCAAGTTTGCCGGCATCGCCGAGATCGAAATCGCCGAATCCGGGATCACCGCCCTGGAGGAGAGATTACGCGCCCTCGACGCCGAAGGCTTTCATCTGGTCGTCGAGGAAGCGGCCGACGGCGGCGCGCCTGCGGGTTCCGTGTTCGAAATAGAACTTGTGGGCCCGGATCACCCCGGCATCGTGCGCGACATTTCCCACTGTCTGGCGGAACGCGGCGTCAGCGTCGAGGACATGGAAACGGACATCCGCGAAGCGCCCCACTCCGGCGGCACGCTGTTTCACGCCCATGCCCGCGTGCGCGCCCCTCAGGGCCTGAGCGACGACGATCTGCGGGACAGCTTGGAAGTCTTGGCCGGCACGCTGATGGTTGATATTACGGTCGGCAAAATTCTCTGACACCAACACCCCTCGGGAGGACATCCATGGAAATGAAAATGACAGGCCGCAAGGCTCTGGTTACCGGCGGCAGTCTGGGCATCGGCCGGGCCATCGCCCAGGCTTTCTGCAGCGCCGGGGCGGAGGTCGCCATCGTCGCCCGCCGCGCCGACGTGCTGAACGACGCCAAGGCCGCGATCGAGGCCGCCACGGGCGGGCGCGTGGTCGCCGTCGTCGGCGATGTGTCGAGCGCCGAAGGCTGTCAGGCTGCCTGGGACGCCGCCATCGCCGGTCTGGGCCAGATCGACGTGCTGGTCAACAACGCGGGATCGTCCCACCGCGCCCCCTTCGTTTCCGTGACCGACGCGGAATGGCAGGCGGACCTGGACCTCAAGCTGTTCGGCGCCATCCGCCTGTGCCGTCTGGCCTTTCCCGGCATGACCGAGCGCAAATGGGGCCGTATCATCAACGTGCTGAATTCGGGCGCCAAGGCACCGCCGCCGTCGGGTGCGCCGACCGCCGTGACCCGCGCCGCCGGCATGGCCCTGACCAAGGTCTTGGCCGGCGAAGGCGCACCCCACAACGTGCTGGTCAATTCCCTGCACGTCGGCAAGATCGAAAGCGACCAGTGGGTGCGTCGCGCCGCCAAGGACGGCAAGGATCTGGAGCAATTGTACGACGAGATGGGCAAGGAACTGCCCATGGGCCGCATGGGCAAGGCCGAGGAATTCGCCGCCGCCGCCTGTTTCCTGGCGTCCGATGCCGGATCCTATATCTGCGGCGCGGCGATCAACGTCGACGGGGGCCTGTCGCCGGTCGTCTAGAGAGGGCCGTGACCGCCCGGGGATCATCCATGGCGGGACATGCTGCTTTCAGACTCAACGGTCTGTAGGCAGCGTGCCCGCAATGCCCTAAACTGCTCGTAGGTGCAGAAATATACGGGAGGCAGCGGGAAATGTCCGCAGATGCCAATAGCATGCTCGTCCGCTACATCATCGACAGCGAGGATGGTTCGCGCGAGGAGTTCAACCTGGACATTTCGTTGCCCACGGTGACGCTCAATCAGCCCGATCCCGCGACCCTGCCCGAGTGGACCCACCTGGAGTATCGTCAGTGCCAGCACTGCCCGCTGACCAAGGAAGCTCACCCCCATTGCCCGGTCGCGGCGCTTTTGGTCGATTACAGCCAGCGGGTCGGGCGCATGGTGTCATACGCCCAGGTTGACCTGACCGTCGAACAGGGCGCCACGACGACCACGGCCAAGGTTCCGGCGCAGGAGGCCCTGCGTTCCGTCCTGGGTCTGGTGATGGCGACCAGCGGCTGTCCGCACATGTCGTTCTTTCGGCCGCTCGCGCGCTATCATGTGCCGTTGGCGGACATGGAGCTGACGATTTTGCGCGCCATGTCGTTCTACCTTGTCGGCCAGTACTTCGGCGGCAAGGAAAAGCCTGATTGGGATACCAGTTTCGACGGCCTGCTCGAAATCTACAAGAACGCGCAGGAGGTCAACAAAGGCATGGCGGACCGCCTGCGCAGTGCCCAGGTATTCTCGGAACTCAATTGGCTGGCGGCGCTGGATACCTTCGCCGGGATGATGCCGTTGACCATCGAGCGCTCGCTTTTGAAGGCTAAGGCCTACTTTCTGAACTAGCCCCCACTGACGTAAAGCAGACGAGACCACCATGAGCCCAGACAGTACCCATACCGAACAAACCCTGCCCGCTGGCGCCCAATCGGACGGCCGTGTCGCCGCCGAAGATCTGCCCGCTCCCTATGACGGTCCCCGGCCGCAGGACGCCTTGCCCGAACTGT
>Ga0207899_1000879_pt1 | contig 10207 bp, 12 predicted proteins | sample MalvirmetaMSP134_FD_184235 | JGI IMG/M metagenome (GOLD analysis project Ga0207899, IMG submission 184235) | Marine viral communities from the Deep Pacific Ocean - MSP-134 (SPAdes) | ecosystem: Environmental > Aquatic > Marine > Oceanic | place: Pacific Ocean | collected 2011-06-28
TGGGTCAGGCCTATATGACCCAGCTGGCCGAGCCCAAACCCACCGATGTCACGCTGGAAATCGGCACCGGCTCGGGCTTTCAGTCGTCCCTGCTGTCGCGGATCGTGCGCGACTCCTACACCATCGAGATCATCGAGCCTGTGGGCCGCGCGGTCAGCAAGATCTTCAGGCCGCTGGGCTATGACAACGTCCATGCCCGTGTCGGCGACGGCTATTTCGGCTGGCCCGAGGTCGAGGGCGGGTTCGACACCATCATGCTGACCTGCGTCGCCCAGTACGCTCCGCCCGAACTGTTCCGGCAACTCAAGCCCGGCGGCAAGCTGATCATCCCGATCGGCCAGCCCTTCCGCCGGGGCCAAGTCCTGTACGTCTACACCAAGGATGCGGACGGCCGGGTGCGGTCGCGCCGCGACGTGGGCGTCTTCTTCATCCCCATGACCGGCGCCATGCAGAACCGCCCGCGACCTCAAGGCAGCTGACCCCCTCTGGCCACGGCGCCGCGTTCAGGCCAAACAGGCGGGCATGAACCGTCGCAGCCTCCTGATCCGGACTGGCGTGATCGCCGGCGCCCTCGGGGGCGGCTGGTGGCTGAAGGAAAATGTCCTGTGGAGCGCGCCGGACCTGTCCTTTGCTGAGGGCACGACCACGCCGTGGATCGACTTTGCCGCGCGGGTGCTCAGCCCGACCATCCCGGTCCGTATCGCCGGCCGGACGGTCAATGCCCTGATCGACAGTGGCGCCCAGTATTCGGTGATCGACCGCGACTTCCACACGGCCATCGAGGCCGAGCTGGGCCCGCGGCCGCTGTTCGACATTCCGCTGGTGGCCTATGGCGTCGGCGGGCAGCCCCAGATGGGCAAGGGCGTGCGGCTGGACATGGCCATGGACGGCCTGTCGCTCAGCGGTCTGCGCTGCGCCATCCTCGATCTGGGTCCGCTGGCTGATGAGGCGGGCCTGTCCGCCCCGCTGATCCTGGGGCAGGATCTGCTGAAACTGCTGGCGCTCGAAGTCGATCTGGTCGAGCGCCGCATGCGGCTGATGGAGCGACAGGCCGTGATCCATGACGCCCGCTGGAGACGGGTGGCCGTGCGCCGGCGGGGCACTGCCCTGGTCACCCCGGTCGAGGTCGAGGGCCATACTCTGGACGCTGTGGTCGACACCGGCGCCTCCTCCATCCTCAGCCTCAGCCAGCCCGCCGCCCAGGCCGCGGGCATCCTCGACGGCCGCCCGGCCGGCACCGGCGAAAGTCTGGTGCTGGGCGGACAAATCACCGCCGACATCCTGACGGTCGAGCGCCTGCGCGCCGTGGGACGCACCTTCCGCGAGGTCGATGTGCCCGTCTATGGCGCGGTCGGCATGCCCGGCATCCCCGAGGCCCTGCTTGGCATGGCCGCCTTCCGCGACCAGGGACTGCTGCTCGATATCGGCGGCGGCGCCCTTTACCGCACCGCCCAGCTGGACCTGACGGTGGTTCAGTAGCCCCGGAAGGTGTCACACGCTGCCGGGTCGCCGGTCTCATAGCCGCGCGTCAGCCACTCGACCCGCTGCTCCGACGATCCATGGGTAAAGCTGTCGGGCGAGACCCGGCCGCCGCCGCGTTGCTGCAGGGCATCGTCGCCGATGGCCGCGGCCGTCTTAAGGCCTTCCTCAAGATCGCCAGGCCGCAGCGCCACCTCGCCGCCCGACAGGCGCGCGGCATTGGCCGCCCAGACCCCGGCATAGCAGTCGGCCTGCAGTTCCAGCGCCACGGAAAAGCGGTTGGCCTCGGCCTGGCTGGTGGCCTGCGCCTGCGCCCGCCGCACATCGTCGGAGGCCCCCGTCAGGGTCTGCACATGGTGGCCGAACTCATGGGCGATCACATAGGCCTTGGCGAAGTCTGCGCCCGACGCGCCCAGCTGGGTCTGCATCTGCTGCCAGAAGCCCAGGTCCAGATAGACGGTCTGATCCGCCGGGCAGTAGAACGGCCCCATGGCCGCCTGACCAAATCCACAGCCGGTGCCGGTCCCGACCTCGTACAGCACCACCGTCGGCGCCCGGTAGCCCATCAGCAGGTCCGACCAGACCGCATTCACATTGCCGCCGATCACATCAACGAACAGGCCCGCATCGTCCTCGGGCGTGCCGCGCTCGCCCTCGGCCTGACTGCCCGCCGCACCCAACTGGGTCGCGACCTGGGTCGTGGTCTCGGGGGAGATGCCAAAGATGAAATAGCCCAGCAGCGCCAGCACGGTCACGCCCAGGCCACCCCCGGCGATTCCGCCCACGCCCATACCGCGCCGGTCCTCGATACCGCCGCCGCCGCGTTGTCCGCCTCTCCAGCGCATGATGCCCTCCCTTGATCCCTGCCTCAGCTTAACGGCGAACGCCGGTCGAGCGAAAGGGATGCGTGGATCAGGCGATCAGTCCCCTCCGTCCAGCCAGCGGTCGATCTGGCCGACGCCGGCCTCGACCTCCTCGCGCCGGGCGCGGGCCTGCGCGGGCGTGCCGGGCGGCACGGCCACAGGTGGTGTCAGGACCGGCGTCTGCCGCTGGCGTTCCAGATCGGCAACCGCGCGCGCGGCTTCCGCCCGGCCCCGCTCGGCCTCGGCCTGACGCAGGTCGGCCCCGGTGCGCAGCCGGTCGATCTCATAGCGATGCTGCTCGACCGCATAGCCCCCGGGCGGCGGCAGGACCCCCGCACGCGGCGGCGGCGCGATATAAGGCGGCGGCAGGCTCTGCGCCTCAGCCGCCGTGGCGCTGACCAAAGCCAGACCGACAGCGATACCGGACAGGATCAGGGTGCGGGTCATGGGGGAAATATAGGGCGGCGGGCGAAGCGAGCCAAGCGGGGCTTTGTTCAGAACCGGCCCGACCGCCCGGCCTGAAAATCGGAACGAACGCCCTGGCATCCCGTTTTCAGAAGTAACCGTGTTCGCACGGGCCATGCTGTCTGCTCACGCGCCGTCCGATGACTGTCGGTGGGTGACGGCGATCCTGAAGATCACGGGGCAAGAACCAACCGCAATCAGGAGGCAATCAGGAGACGGATGATATGTTGATCAAGACCATGACAGGCAGAGCCATTGCGGCGGTCGTACTGGCTGGCGCGGCCTCGGTGGGAAGCGCCCACGCCCAGTCCCAGTCGCAGCCCCAGGACCCGGATTACCGGGCCGAAAGCCCCGAGGTCGTCAAGCGCGGCCCGGACGGACAGGCGACCGAGGTGCGCGTTGACGGGGTCGTCTACCCCGTGTGCACCCGCGACCGTCAGGACAACTGCATCCAGCCGCGCGCCGCCCGGCTGGGCTGGGGCAATCGTCCGCTTGAGACCTGGCCCGGCGAACCCGCCAGCCGGATGCAGGGCACTGCCCATCGGTCCGAGCCCTGATCCGGCATTTGCAGCGGGGATTGCACTCGCTCTGACGCCCGCGCCTGACCCCGGGCGCGGGCGTTGCGACTCCGCTCTTCAGCCTCGGGTCATCGCCATGAGGTCAGCATCACGCCGTGGTGCGACCGCCCGCTCCAACACCTCGGCATAGCCCCCCGCCACCTCCATCCGCTCGCCCTCGGGGCGGGTGTGGACGGCGCGGTGCAGGGCGGGCAGCTTCCAGCAGGGCACGTGCATGAACAGGTGGTGTTCGGCGTGGAAATTGACCCAGTAGGGGGCGATGAAGGCGCGCTCCAGCCAGTTCGCGCGGGTCGTGCGCGCGGCGCGAAACGCATCCTCGGCCGAGCCCTCGACACAGGCGTGTTCGGCGATGTTGCGGATGCGGGTGACCATCGGAAACCACGTCGCCATCGGCAGCAGCCACAGCACGAAAAAGGCCCACCAGACCCCCGCCACCGCAGAGCCGGCCAGCATCGCGAGGTTGAACAGCAGGAACGGCAGCACCGACCGGCCCGTGACGATCGCTTCGTACGCATGATGGTCGGTGGCGCGGGCCGCCTGTCGTCCCCGCAGCGCCGCCAGCGGCAGCAGCACCCTCTGCTTGAAGAAGGTCTGGCCGGTCAGGTCGCGGATCAGCTTCCTCCGCAGCGAGGCCGGGCTGACGGGGAAGGGGGCCGACAGCATCAGGTCCGGGTCCTCGGCCTGCTGGGCAAAGCGGTGGTGGGCCAGGTGATAGGGGCGATAGCTGTCCAGCGACGCGCCCACCGGCACGGCGCACAGCCAGTGCCCGAGAAAATCATTGAGCTTCAGATTGCGCGACAGCCCGCCATGGGCCGCCTCATGCATCAATATGGCCAGCCCCAGCTGCCGCGTGCCGATGATCATGACGCTGAGCGGCATCAGCCAGGGGATCCACACCCCCAGCGCCACCGCCAGCGCAATCACGCCCCAGCAGTGCACCACCAGCAACGGCCCGGCCACGGCACTGCGCGACTGGAACGGCGCCCAGTCCTCGGGCTGAAACAGCTGTTGCGGAGCAATGCGCGGAGCGGCAGGCATGGCCTAGCCTACCGTCCTTTTGGGCTACGAACAAAAGGCACGTGCTAGTCAGGGCGGTGTTGGGCCTAAGCGCTCTTCAGGGTCTGGAGAGTGCTCCTGACTTTTTCGAGCAGTGTGTGCAGGGTCGGCACAATCGGCTCCCCTTCGTAAGGCTGTCCCCGTCCAAAGCATATCTTGAAGATGACGTTATTCTCGCGGGCGTCTTCAGGTCTGTAGTCGCCTTCAATGGCGATGGCGCTAACACCAGGCGGCCCGACGAGTGTGATGCCGGATATGCGACTTCCACCGGGTAAATCCAGCCGGGTGACCTCTGTATGCTGTTCCGACGGAAGCAGGACCATGTGTTTGTCAGCTACGTCTAGGACGTGAAGTTTCACTAGGTCAGCCCCATTCCCTCCGGGGTAAGGCTGTATCACGTCGAAAATCGAAGCAATGACCCTATCGCTAGGGGCGTGCCCAAGCTTCTTATGCCCATCAAGGGATCCCCTTTGAGACTGCAAATGGGCGACGTCACGAATGATGGGGAAGAACGAGCGGTCATGGATCGTGCTGCCGTTGGCCTCGATCAGGATGCAGTAAGCGTGATCGAGAGCGGCTCTGAGATTGTGCAGCGCATCTCCGAGGATGGTTGGTGTGTGCCGGGGCAGATCACTTCCGATGACTGTCAGCTTCGGCCTACTGGCACTGCCCCTCGCTTTGACGGAGTCGTGGTTGGCCGCCAGATGTCGGTCGAACACGGCTTCAAGCTCGGTGATGTGCTGTTTGGCCCGTTCGATCTTCAGGTCGGGTCCCGAAAAATCTATCGCCTGCGTCATTACTTGATTCATCCTGAAGCCAGCCGACATGGGTCGTCGATGCTGGCGACAAGCGGCAGCCTAACGTGAGTCCCGCAGAGTCGAAGTCGGTGTACAGCGAGCCTGCGATGTCGACTGGAAGAGGCTCATATCGCACCAACCGAGTCTGTTTAGTCAGGCACTCCTGACGAAAAGTCAGGTTGACATGACACGACGACGGTGTAAGGTCATCCTTACATTCAGTCAGGAGGACGTGACATGACATCTGCCGCCAAGGCCTACACCTTTCGAACCGTATTCTTCATGCTGGGCTATGTCGTCGCCTTGGTGCTGGCCGTCGGGGGCGCGCTGGACACCATCGGCGGCGTCAGCGGCTGGGTTCTCGCGGCGGCCGTCGCGGCACCGGTGGCCGGCCAGATCTGGGCGACCCTGGTCTTCATCCGCGACAGTGATGAGTTCGTCGCCGGTGTCACGGCCAAGCGGTTCATCCTCGCCGCCGGCATGACCTTCGCCCTGAGCGTCTTCTGGGGGTTTGCCGAGAAGTTCGCCGCAGCTCCGCACGTCGAGGGCTGGTGGGTCTATGTCGTCTTCTGGGGGCTGATGGGCTTCATGCCGGTGTTCATCCGGAGCAGCCGCTGATGAAGAACCGCCTGAAACTGCTGCGCGTCGAGCGCGGCTGGACCCAGGAACAGCTGGGCCAGGAACTGGGGGTCTCGCGTCAGGCGGTCAATGCGCTCGAGACCGAAAAGCACGACCCCTCGCTCGACCTCGCCTATCGCATCGCCGTGGTGTTTGATCGCCCGGTGGAAGACATCTTCGAAAACCCGCACGCCTGAGCCTTCAGGCACACCTCAAGGACATCTCCCATGCTGCATCTCCGTCCCTTCGTGGGGCGCCCGGTTCTGCGCGCCCTGTTCCTCGCCTCGGCCCTGCTGCTGGCCGGCGGCATCCTCAGCCTCGTCGCGCCGCGCATGGCCTTTGCCCAGAGCACCCCGGCCTTCACCTCCGACCGGCTGTCGGTCGAGGTGCTGGGCGCCGGGCCCGACGTCATCTTCATTCCCGGCTATGCCTCCTCGCGGGAGGTCTGGCGGGCCGAGGCCGAGCGCCTGTCTGCCACCCACCGCGTCCACATGGTCCAGCTGGCCGGCTTCGCCGGTGAGCCCTGGGTCCACGGCGACGGCCCCTTCGTCCAGCCGGTCATCGACGAGCTGGCCCGCTACATCGATGCGGCGGGCCTGCAATCGCCCGCCGTCATCGGCCACTCCATGGGCGGGATGAGCGCCCTGATGCTGGCCCAGCAATACCCGGCCCTCGTCGACAAGGTGATGAGTGTCGACAGCCTGCCGTTCTTCTCGGCCCTGTTCGGCCCGCAGGTGACGGTCGACACCGCCCGTCCGTTCGCGGAACAGGCCGCTGCTGGAACCCTCGCCGCCGATGATGCCAGCTTCCGCGCAGGGCAGGTCCAGGGCGCGGCCGGCTATGCCAACGATCCCGCGACCCGCGCGGCCATGGTCGAATGGGGCATGGCCTCGGACCGTCAGGCTCTGGCCACGGCCATCAAGGAAGTCATGCTGACCGACCTCCGCCCCGCACTGCCCGCCATGACCACTCCCGTCTGGGCCGTCTATGCGGCGGATGCCAACGGCGGCGCCCCGCCCGCCATGGCCGATGCCCTGTGGCAGCGTGAATATGCCAGCCTGCCGGGCGTGACGCTGATCCGTGTGGACGACAGCCGACACTTCATCATGGCCGACCAGCCGGAACGGTTCAGCCAGATCGTCGACCGCTTCCTCGCCGAGTGAGGACCAGAGTCAGCGCGGCGTGACGTCCCCCGTCCGCCGCGGCTGGCCCGCAAACTCTCCGGCATAGGCCGTGGCGATCATGCTTTTGAAGGCGGTCTGCGGGATGGCAATCTCATAGCCGCCCTCGGCACCCGGCCCGACCTGATACGGCCCGATCAGGAAGATCAGCCCCCCGGCCTTGCCCGCCTGATCCCCCGGCGCCAGCACAAAGGGCGTCTCGGCCGCGCGGGGACAGGCCCAGCCGTCGCGCCCGGCCAGAGTAATCGTCCGGGCATCCGGCACCCGCGCGCGGCGGGCGGCATTGACCGCCGTGCACAGGGCCTGATCCAGCGCCGTCAGATCCGCCCCCTTCCGGAACAGCTCCGGCGCTCCGATCACCCGCTTCAGCGACCGGTCCCAGACAATGCCCGTGGTCAGGGTGTTGGGATGGGCCCCGCCCGAATAGTCAAAGGCCTCGCGGCGCAGGCTGAACAGCCGGTCGGTCTGGCCGGCGACCGTGACGGTGACCGTCTTCTCGAACGGCGGCATGCCCTCATCGCCCTCGGCCTCGGTGCGGGCGGCCAGCGCCCCCTCCTCGAACTGGCGAAGGCCGCGGACCTCTTCGGCATAGGTTCGGGCGTGCAGGTCGGGCTCGGCCTTGATGCCCTCGGGCAGGGTCAGGGCGACGGTGGCGTGCTCGGTCTTGTCGGCGAAGGTCAGGTTTGACGGCGAGGCGGCCGGGGTCTCCAGCGCGGGCGTGCCGGTCTCGGCCGCGACCTCGGCCGGGGCGGGCTCATCGCCGTCGCGATTACAGGCCGCGAGCGCCAGCGGCAGGGCCAGCAGGATCAAGGACAGGCGGAGAGGACGGGTCGGGGAGGGACGCATGCAGTACTCCTTGGCTGACGCCACTCTAGCCCCCGATCGGGACCGCCCCAAGGCCCAGCGCGATCAACAACAGCACACCGGCCTCGCGGTTGGACTTGAACAGGGTCAGCGCGCCCTCGGGATCGTCGGCCCGGACATTGCGCACCTGCCAGGCCAGATGCGCCGCAAAGGCAAGCCAGCCGACCCAGAACAGCGGCGAAAGCCCGCCCACCGCCGCCGCCCCGGCCGCAAGGATCGCCGCGATCAGATAGAAGAACGCCACGCCACCGCGGACCTTGCCGCCCAGCCGCCGGGCCGAGGACTTCACCCCCACCAGCGCATCGTCCTCGATGTCCTGCAGGGCGTAGATGGTGTCATAGCCCAGCGTCCAGAACACCCCACCGAAGTAGAGGAGCAGGGCGGCTGAGGTGAGCGTGCCGTGAGCCAGTATCCAGTCGCTGTGCGCGTTATAGATTGAGAGCAGAGTCATGTCGGACTGGTGCTCGAACCACCACAGTCCAAGGCCATAGCCCCCCGTCGCCGCCGCAAATCCCATCAGCGCGCCCCAGTTGAAGGTCAGGCCCAGCCAGGCCTGCGGCCACCAGGTGATGCGCTTCATGAAGGGATAGGCGGCGACCAGCGCCAGCGACGCCACGCCCAGCATCACCGCGAGCACGTTCAGCGTTAGCAGGATCAGCAGGCTGATCAGGCAGCAGCCGATGACAAAGGCCCACGCCCCTTTGACCGATATATGGCCCGAGGCCACCGGCCGGGCCGCCGTGCGGGCGACCTTGGCGTCGATGTCCCGGTCGACGATGTCGTTGAAGGCACAACCCGCTGCCCGCATCAGGCACGCCCCCACCGCAAACGCCACGACCAGCCACGCGAGCACCAGCGGCGGGGCATCCGTCTCCAGCGACGCGACCGCCAGCATGATCCCCTGCCAGCCGGGTAGCAGCAGCAGCCAGATGCCGATCGGCCGGTCGAACCGCCCCAGCTTCAGCCACGGCTTCAGCCCCTCGGGCGCGTGGCGGTCGACCCAGTTCTGGCCGGCGTCGGGAAGCGGAGCGGTCATCCCTCCTGATAGCGCCTTCCCGGCCCCGATGAGAAGGGATAGAGGGCGCCATGATCCGCACCCCGGCCTCTGTCGTCGCCCTGACTCGCCACGCCGCCTTTCCGCTGGCGGTGCTGGTGCTGGCCGCCATGGTGCTGGGCCTCGCCCCCATCCTCGTGCGGCTGACCGAGACGGGCCCGGCGGCGGCGGGCTTCTGGCGGTTCCTGTTCGCCCTGCCGTTGCTGACCCTGCTGACCGCCACGCAGGGGAGCGGGGCCGGGCGGGGGCTTGGCACCCCCTCGCGCTGGATGCTGCTGGCCGGGCTGTTCTTCGTCCTGGATCTGGCCTTCTGGCACTACGGCATCGTCATGACCTCGGTCGCCAATGCCACGGTGCTCTGCAACCTCACCCCCGTGGTCGTGACCCTGTTCGCCTGGGTCGTCTGGAAACAGCGCCCGGGCCGCAGCTTTGCCCTGGCGCTGGGGCTGGCCGTCGCCGGGGCCTTTGCCATGGCGGCGGGGGCCGACGGGGGGCAGGGCACCAACCCCCTGCTGGGCGACCTGTTCTCCCTGTCGGTGGCGGTCTGGTACGCGGCCTATTTCCTCGCGGTAAAGGCCGCGCGGCGGACGGCGGGCGCGCTCAGGGTGACCTTCTGGGCGACGCTCGTCGGCACGCCCCTGTTGCTGCTGATCGCCACGGCGCTGGGGGAGGACATCCTGCCGGCCGGCCCGGGCGGCTGGCTGGCCTGCGCGGGTCTCGGCCTGATGCATGTGGTCGGGCAGGGCGGCGTCGCCTGGGCGCTGGGGCGGCTGCCCGCCTCGGTGACCGCCGTCACCATCCTGATCCAGCCGGTGGTCGCGGCCCTGCTGGGCTGGTGGATCTTCGCGGAGGCCCTGACGCCCGTTCAGGCCATCGGTGGCGTTCTGGTGCTGATCGGTGTGGTCCTGGCCCAGCGCGCCAGCCGTCTGACCCCTCCCGCGGGGCCCGTCATGGTGCCGGTCGAAGCTGCGGACGGCCCCCGGAATTGAAACGGGCGCGAACCCCGAGGAGTCCGCGCCCGCAAAGGTCTGTAACCCTTGCCCTCGATCAGAGGAGCTTGAGGTTCACCGCCGAGGTCTTGCCGCGCTGGGATTCCAGCTCGTATTCGACCTTGGCATTGTCATCCAGGCCCGCCAAGCCGGCCTGCTGAACCGCGGTGACGTGAACGAACACGTCGCTGCCGCCGCCATCAGGCTGGATGAAACCGTACCCCTTGGTGGGGTTGAACCATTTGACCGTACCGGTCGCCATA
>Ga0207899_1000883_pt1 | contig 10191 bp, 7 predicted proteins | sample MalvirmetaMSP134_FD_184235 | JGI IMG/M metagenome (GOLD analysis project Ga0207899, IMG submission 184235) | Marine viral communities from the Deep Pacific Ocean - MSP-134 (SPAdes) | ecosystem: Environmental > Aquatic > Marine > Oceanic | place: Pacific Ocean | collected 2011-06-28
TGGTGCTCCAGACGGCGGCGCACGACCTCTTCTGTCGCCCCCAGGCCCGATAGAACGCGCCCGGCCAGTTGCAGACTCCCTTCGATGGTTTCCGGCACCGCCTGGGTCGCGCCCGCGGCGACCATGCGCGCGGCATGGGCCTTGTCCCGGGCCCGTGCATAGACGGCGACCAGCGGCCAAGCGCGGCGGATTTCGCCGACGATACGTTCCGCCGCGGCGGGGTTGTCCATGGTGACGACGACGGCGGCGCAGGTGCCGATATGGGCGCGTTGCAGCATGTCGAGGCGCGAGGCGTCCCCGTAAAACACGGGCAGCTTGTCGGCCCGTCCCTGGGCGACGTGGCCCGGGTCCGTGTCGAGGGCGATGAAGGCGATGGATTCCGCCTGCAGGGTATTGGCCAAGGTGCGCCCGAAGCGTCCGAACCCGGCCAGGATGACGTGGCCTTCCAGGTCCCCGATGGCGGTCAGGCTGCCGTGATGGGCGCGGGTCGTCTCAGCGCGCTCCATGCGCCCGGCGATGGTCCGGGCCATCGCCGCGACCAGGGGCGTCACCAGCATGGTCAGGCCCGCGACGATCAGCATGAATTGCCCGACCTCGGTCGGCAGCAGGGCGAGGCTCATGGCCAGGCCGACGACGATGAAGGCGAATTCGCCGCCCTGACCCAGCAGCAGGCTGGCCTCGAGCGCGGTATGACGGGGCAGGCCGAATGCCAGGGCCAGTCCTCCGGTGACCAGCCCCTTGACCAGGAACAGGCCGACCACCGAGGCCGGAATCCAGAACGGTTCGACCCCGACCACGCGCCAGTCGATGCCCATGCCGACGGACATGAAGAACAGGCCCAGCATCAGCCCCTTGAAGGGCTCAAGGTCGACCTCGATCTCGTGGCTGTATTCCGTTTCGGCCAGCAGCAGGCCGGCGAGAAAGGCGCCGAGCGCCATGGACAGGCCGGCGTAGCCTGTGATCGCGGCGATGCCGATGACGGTCAGCAACACCGCCGCCATGAACATTTCCGGGCTGCGGGTCTGTGCCACCAGACGCAGGGCCGGGCGCAGGATCAGCCGCCCGATCGTATAGATCGCGACGATGGTCAGCGCCGCCTTGCCGAGTGCGAGGGCCAGGTCCGCGCCGAACCCGTTGTTTACCTTGGTGCCGAGCACCCCGACCACGAACAGGATCGGCACCACGGCCAGGTCCTGCATCAACAGGATCGCGAAGCTGGCGCGGCCGAGCGGCGTGCCGATCCGGCGGCCCTCTAACAGAAGCTGCATGACGATGGCCGTCGACGACAGGGCGAGACAGGTGCCGAGTACGATCGATGCGGGCACCGAGTTGCCGAATTCGAAGGCGATCAGGCCGATGATCGCGCTGGTCACCAGGACCTGCAGGCTGCCCAGGCCAAACACCAGCCGGCGCATGGCCCACAGCCTGGCCAGCGACAATTCCAGGCCGATGGTGAACAGAAGAAACACGATGCCCAATTCGGCCAGCGCCTGAACGCCCGCGATGTCCGAGATCACGACATGGGACAGAATCGGGAAATCGCCGGCCAGCAGGCCCAGCCCAAAGGGGCCGATGATCCCGCCGACGACCAGATAGCCGAGCACGGGGCTGACCCGGAAGCGGTGGAACAGGGGGACCATGACGCCGGCGGCGATCAGGAAGATGATCGTTTCCCGCAGATAGGGCAGGGTCGCGTGCGATCCCATGGGCGGTCCTTCGGTGTTCGGTTCCGGAGAGGCCCCGCCGGCCGGGCGTTGACCGGCGTGCCTGAAGTGAGGTTAGAGGGTTTTTTCCCCGGATTGAACCGTTGTCGCGCCGATTTTCCTCAGCGCCGGCCGAGGCGGCTTTCCAGCCAGACCTTCGTGAGATCGAACAGGCGCCGCCAGCGGCCCGACACGGGGTCAAGCTCGATGCCGACGGTGATGATCCGGCCGTTCTCCGCGCGCCGGACGATCAGTTCAACCGAAACCAAGTGCAGGCGACGCCCGGTGATGGGCATCCGCAAAAGGTTGCGGCGCAGGAAATCGCCGACCGGTGTCTCGCGTCGGTTGCCGGGGACCCAGAAGTCATACGCGTCGGCGATGGCACCGAGAGGGGCTTGGGCATCGAACGAGAACTCGCCGACCGTGTCGGGATCGTTCTGACCGGGCTGCCGCGCGCCGAACAAGCGGTCGAGCGCCGCCGTTTGGTCGGGAGGCGCGAGCAGGATCACGTCGTCCCCCGGGGCCAGGCGTTCGAGGTCGGCGGGGGTTCGGAGGATGCCGTCACGGATGATGGAGACGACGTCGATGTTTTCCGGCAGAGGGAGGCGGGCCAAGTCGCGCCGCAGCGCCAGGCTGCGCGCCTGAACGGTATAGGCGGTCATGTCCTTGCCGAGGTCCGAGGGCAGGTCGATTTCGACCCGCGGCGGCTGTGCCGGGCGGGGGGCGAGCAGCACGCCCAGGCGCCGTCCGACGGCACCGACGCTCCACCCCTGCACGATCAGGGAGGCCATGACGACGACATAGACCACGCCGAAATAGGTTTCCGCGTTGTCGACCCCGGCGATCACCGGAATGGTGCCGAGGAAGATGGGCACGGCGCCGCGCAGGCCGACCCAGGACACGAAGGCGATTTCCCGGGGCGGATAGCGGAACGCCGCCAGGGACAGCCCCACGGCGACGGGCCGGGCGATGAACATCAGGGCGGCGGCGATGGCGACGGCGGGCAGGATGACCGGGATAAGGGAACTGGGCGTGATCAGCAGACCCAGGATCAGGAACATGATGATCTGGCACAGCCAAGCCAGCCCGTCGTGGAAGCGGTTGATCAGAAGCGTCGCCTTGTGCCGCCGGTTGCCGACAACGAGACCCGCGATATAGACCGCGAGGAAGCCGCTGGCGCCGACTTCCTGGGCGCCGGCGAACAGCAGCAGCGCACCCGACGCGGCCAGCACGGGATAAAGGCCGGATGCGATGGTCAGGCCGTTGAGCGCCGTCAAGAGAGCATAGCCCCCGATCAGCCCGGCAAGCAACCCGCCGACGATCTGCAGGGCGAACCGCCCGGCGACGATGGTTGCCGTATCGACGTTCAGGGACGGGTCCGTCGACAGGATCAGGCCGACGCAGGTGACGGTCAGCAGCACGGCCATGGGATCGTTCAGCCCGGCCTCGGCCTCCAGGATCACGCCCAGCCGTTCACGCAGGCGCATGGCCCGCGCCGACAGCAAAAGGAACACCGCCGCCGCATCCGTCGAGGCGACGATCGATCCGATCAGCAGACCTTCCAGCCAGTCGACGCCGAGCAGGAACCGCGCCGCGACGCCGGTCAGGGTGGCGGTGATCAGCACCCCGGCTGTCGCCAGAACGGCGGCCGGCGCGCCGACGCCGCGGAAATCCTTCCACCGCGTGCGCAGACCGCCGTCGAACAGGATGACGGCCAGGGCGATGCTGCCGACCAGATATGTTGCTTCGTAGTCGTTGAACTTGAGCCCGCCGGGACCGTCCTCGCCGGCCAGCATGCCGAGCACCAGGAACACCAGCAGCAAGGGGGCGCCGAACCGCGACGACAGGGTGCCGGCGACGATGCTGACCAGGATCAGCGCCGATCCGATCAAAATAAGGTGGTTGGCGAGGTCCATGCCGTCCGCTGCCCGGGAAAAAAGATGCCGCAAGGGTGTAATCCATCATATTGGAATTACAGGCGGTTTTCTGCAACCGGCGAGATGGGGCAGGGGCCATAAATGCGGTCACGCTCTTGCGTCTTTCCCGCCGGCCCGGCAATCTGCGCCCAGCAATGACGAATGCGTCCCGGGGCCGCCGGCATATGGCCGCGCCGCACGAACCGGGACGCCTTACGGGAGGATCACCAATGGAATACAGAACACTGGGCCGCACGGGCGTGCGGGTGTCGCAACTGTGCTTCGGCACCATGTCCTTCGGGGCCGAGGCCGACAAGGCCGCGTCCAAGGCCATGTACAAGAAGGTGCGCGACATCGGCGTCAACTTCTTCGACTGCGCCGACGCCTACACCAAGGGCAAGGCGGAAACCATCCTGGGCGAATTGATGAAGGGCGAGCGGGACAATCTGGTCATCACCTCGAAATGCTTCAACAATATCCGGGGCGACATCAACTCTACGGGCGGCAACCGCCGCCACGTCGTGATGGCGGTCGAGGACTCCCTTAAACGGCTCAAGACCGACCGCCTGGACGTGCTGTTCATGCACCGTTTCGAGAAACTGGCGCCGCTGGAGGAAGTCCTGCGCGGGCTGGAGGATCTGGTGCGGTCGGGCAAGGTGCTCTACATCGGGGCGTCCAACTACGCCGCCTGGCAGGTCGCCAAGGCCTTGGGCATTTCGGAAAAGAATGGTTGGACCAAGTTCGACGTGATCCAGCCCATGTACAACCTGGTCAAGCGCGCGGCCGAGGCGGAAATCTTCCCCCAGGCCCAGGCCGAAGGCATGGGCGTCATCACCTACAGCCCCGTCGGCGGCGGCATGCTGTCGGGCAAGTACCGCCCGGGCGTGCAGCCCAAGGTCGGGCGGGTCAAGGACAAGCAGGAATACGCCGTGCGCTATTCCGATCAATGGATGCTGGAAACCGCCGGCCGGTTCACGGAATTCGCGGAAAAGCAGGGCATCCATCCGGTGACCCTGGCTGTCGCCTGGGTCGCGGCCCATCCGGCGATCACGGCGCCCATCGTGGGTGCGCGGAACGTCAAGCAGCTTGAACCTTCGCTGAAGTCCCTGGACGTGAAGATGACCCAGGACCTGTGGGACGCCGTCGCCGCCCTGTCGCGCACGCCGGCCCCGGCCACGGACCGGCTGGAGGAATACCAGCCCGTGCAGGTACGCTGACCTGCCCGCCATTCAGCCAAGAAAATTGGGGGCCTGCCGGTAAACCGACAGAGCCCCCAAGGTTGGCGCGTAAAACCGGTTGAACGCCGGTCTTCCGATTGATCGTGATGTGTCCGAAGACAGGGCAGGGCGGGACCGTGCGGTCCCGCCCGCCGTCTGTCTTAGGAGGAGTAATACATCATGAATTCAACCGGATGCGGCGTGTGTTCGAAGTTGTAGATCTCTTCCCACTTGAGATCCATGTAGCCGTCGATGGCGTCGTCGGTGAAGACGTCACCCTTCTTGAGGAAGTCGCGGTCGGCGTCCAGCGACTGCATGGCTTCGCGGAGCGAGCCGCAGACGGTGGGCACGCCCGCCAGTTCTTCGGCCGGCAGGTCATACAGATCCTTGTCCATCGGGTCGCCCGGATGGATCTTGTTCTGGATGCCGTCAAGGCCGGCCATCATCATGGCCGTGAACGCCAGGTACGGGTTGGCCGTGGCGTCCGGGAAGCGGATTTCGCAACGCTTGCCCTTGGGGCTGCCCGAGTACGGAATGCGGCAGGAGGCCGAGCGGTTGCGGGCCGAATAGGCCAGCAGCACCGGGGCTTCGAAGCCGGGGATCAGGCGCTTGTAGGAGTTGGTCGACGGGTTGGTGAAGGCGTTGAGGGCCTTCGCATGCTTGATGATGCCGCCGATGTAGTACAGGCAGGTTTCCGACAGGTCGGCATAACCCGAGCCCGCGAAGGTCGGCTTGCCGTCCTTCCAGATGGACTGGTGGGTGTGCATGCCGGTGCCGTTGTCGCCGGCCACGGGCTTCGGCATGAAGGTCGCCGATTTGCCGTAGGTATGGGCCACCATCTGGGTGCAGTACTTGTAGATCTGCACGTTGTCGGCGGCACGGACCAGGGTCGAGAAGGCCATGCCCAGTTCGTGCTGGGACGCGGCGACCTCGTGGTGATGCTTGTCCATGGTCAGGCCCATTTCCTGCATCACGCTGACCATTTCGCCGCGCAGGTCGTGGCATGAGTCAACCGGCGGGACGGGGAAGTAGCCGCCCTTGACGCCCGGGCGGTGGCCCAGGTTGCCTTCGTCGAACAGGGTGCCCGACACGTAGGGACCTTCTTCGGAGGTGAACTCGTAGAAGCACTTGTTCATTTCGACGGAATAGCGCACGTCGTCGAACACGAAGAATTCCGGCTCGGCGCCGAAATAGGCCGTGTCGCCGATGCCCGTGGTGCCCAGATAGGCCTCGCCGCGCTTGGCGATGGAGCGCGGGTCGCGCTCGTAGCCCATGCCGGTGACCGGATCGAGAACGTCGCAGTACAGGATCACGCAGGGCTGGGCCGAGAACGGGTCCATGACCGCCGTGGAGGCGTCGGGGATCAGCGCCATGTCGGACTCGTTGATCGCCTTCCAGCCGGCGATGGAGGAGCCGTCGAACATGATGCCGTCTTCGAATTCGGCCTCGGTAACGAAGGAAGACACCATGGTGAGGTGCTGCCATTTGCCGCGGGAGTCCGTGAAGCGAAGGTCAACGAAGGGAATTTCGTTGTCCGTCACGTATTTAACGAATTCCGCCGGTGTTTTCAGATCCAAGCTCATACTTGCTTCCTTTTCTTGACTAGGTGTCGAGACGATATTTTGAACGCGCTTTGGTATATGCCTCCCTGGCGCGCCGGCGGGACCGCCGGCGGGGTCCGGACGGCTAGATCGCTTCCGACCCGCGTTCGCCTGTGCGCACGCGGATCGCTTCTTCCACGGGAATGATGAAAATCTTGCCGTCGCCGATGCGGCCGGTCTGCGCCGTCTGCTGGATGGCTTCGACGGCCTTGGCGACCATGTCGTCGTTGACGACCAGCTCGATCTTCACCTTGGGCAGGAAATCGACCACGTATTCAGCACCGCGGTAGAGTTCCGTATGCCCTTTCTGGCGCCCAAAGCCCTTGGCCTCGACCACCGTGATTCCTTGCAGGCCCACCTCGTGGAGGGCCTCCTTCACCTCATCCAGCTTGAACGGCTTGATGATGGCTTCGATTTTTTTCATCAGTTTGGTTCCCTTGGGGTTGTCCCCCCCATCAGAAGAGACGGATTTCTCGGGGCGGAAGCCGTTCTTGGCGCGGCGTCCACCCTTCCTCGTCCGCCCCTTATTAGCAGGAGGCGTGCCAGTTTCGGGCGCATCAGAAAAGTGGCCCAATTCAAGCGGTTATGGTGCCATTCTGCGGTTCTGAGTCAATCGTTTGCACCCTCATAATGCCGAAAAAAAGGGCATGTGCGACTATTTTCGGCACATGCCCTTGAATCCGTTGGTGACCGGGGCCGTGCTAGTCGGACAGACAATCGCGGATGCGGGCCACGGCCTTCAGGATGTTCTCCTTGGAATTGGCGTAGGAAAAGCGGATGTAGCCTTCGCCCTGGGCGCCGAAGCTGGTGCCGGAAATGATCGCCACGCCGGCCTCGTTCAACAGCTTGTTCTGCAACTCCATGGATGACAATCCCGTGCCCTCGATATTGGGGAAGGCATAGAACGCACCCCCCGGTTCGGCGCAGCGGAAGCCCGGAATCTGGTTCAGTTCGCGCAGGATGACCTTGCGGCGTTCGTCAAATGCCTTGACCATATCGTCGACCGCGTCCTGGGGCCCGTCCAGGGCCGCGATGCCGGCGAACTGGCTGGCTGCGTTGACGCAGGAATTGCAGTTGATGGCGAGGCGGGTGACCGGTTCGACCATGGATTTCGGCCACACGCCATAGCCCATGCGCCAGCCGGTCATGGCATAGGTCTTGGACCAGCCGTCGAGCAGGATCACCCGGTCGCGCAGATGCTCGTACTCCAGCAGGCTGACATGCTCGCGCCCGTCGTAGAGCATGCGGCAATAGATCTCGTCGGACATGATGGTGACATGCGGGTGTTCGGCCAGACCCGCCGCCAGCTTGTCCATTTCCGCGCGCGGCACCGCACCCCCCGTGGGGTTGGCCGGCGAATTGAGGATGATCAGCCGGGTGCGGGGCGTGATCAGGGCCAACACTTCCTCGGCCGAGAAGGCGAAGCCCTTGTCTTCGTGCAGGGCCATGGGCACGGGCGTGGCGCCCGTGAACTTGATGACGCTTTCGTAGATCGGGAAACCCGGGTTGGGATAGATGATCTCGGCCCCCGGCTCGCCCAGGGCCAGCACGGCAAAGAACATGGTGACCTTGCCGCCCGGCACGATGATGACGTCGGCGGGATCGACCGTGACCTTGCGATGGCGGGCGATGTCGCGAGCCACGGCCTCGCGCAGTTCGGGAATGCCGTTGGCGGGGGTATAGCCGTGATGGCCGTCCTTCAGCGCCTTGATGGCGGCCTCGACGATATGCGGCGGGGTCTTGAAGTCGGGCTGGCCGATGCCGAGGTTGATGATGTCCTTGCCCTGGGCGGCCAGCGCATTGGCGCGGGCCAGGACCTCGAAGGCGCTTTCGGTGCCAAGCCGCGACATCGCGGCGGCCATCTGTACCATGGATGCATTCTCCGTCTGGTGGTCTTTGTATCGGGGCCTTGGCGGCCCGTTTCCGGTGGGCGGCACTCTATGTTAGACGATCAGGCGGAGGCAACGGTCATGAGCGAATTCAACCCGGGCGCAATCGCCAACCTTTTCGCGGACCTGCCGGACGGTGCGGGGGCGGAGGTGTTTACCCGCCTGGCCGAAGGCGGCGCCTTCCGGCTGGAGCGCATCGTCTCCACCGGCCAAGCGACGCCCGAGGACGCGTGGTACGATCAGGCCGAGGATGAATGGGTGATCCTGCTCGCCGGCGAAGCCGGGCTGTTGATCGAGGGCGAGGTCGCCCCCCATACCCTCAGACCCGGCAATTTCCTGCTGCTGCCGGCGCACAAGCGCCACCGCGTCGAATGGACGGCGGCGGATGGGGAAACGGTCTGGCTGGCGCTGCATTTTACTGCGCTTGACGGATAAGGAGCGGAAGATTACTAAAGGCGCTCTCCAAGACCGCGAACCGGTAAACGGGCGGTCCGGTGTCCCCGAAAGGGGGCCCAATGGTGGCTGTAGCTCAGTTGGTTAGAGCATCGGCTTGTGGTGCCGAGGGTCGTGGGTTCAAATCCCATCAGCCACCCCATTTCCTCAAATTACCATGGTCTTGGCTCTGGTCCTGCGTCTAAGCTGCTGCAAATCTTGCGGCCGTTCGGCAGCACTCATCACAGTAAGACCATCCAGAGGACCCATTCCCATGTCATCCGATCCCACGGCCGCGCAGGCGGCCGCTACGCTGTCTCCCGCCCTTCAAGACCTCGCCCAGCATCTATGGGCCGCCCGCCGCGACGGCGGGACGGTCGATCTCGGCGCCGTGACCCTGCCGCTGATCCTGGACGAGGGCTATGGCGTGCAGGCGGCGGTAGATGGAGCCTGCGGCGCCCCCATCGCCGCGTTCAAGATCGGGTCGTCCAGCAAGGCGTCCCAGGAAAAGCTGGGCACGGACGAGCCCTGGTTCGGCGCGGTCGCGCAGACCTTCATGGCGCAAAGCGGGGCGACCGTGCCGTCCGTCGCCCACACGCTCGCCGTGGAGGGCGAATTCGCCTTTCGCCTGAGCGCCGATCTGCCGGCGCGGGACAGCGCCTATACGGAAGCGGAGGTCCGCGCCGCCGTCGACCGGGTGGCGGGCGCCATCGAGGTCGTCGGCCGGCGGTTCGAAGGCGGGCCCGAGGGTGGGGCCATGCTGCCGCTGCTGGTCGCCGACGGCGGCGTCAATGTCGCCCTGGTTCTGGGCACGGCGAAACCCTTCACTCCGGATATGGATTTCCGCGACCACGGCGTGGTCATGCGGATCAACGGGGCGGAGCGGGGCAGGGGCGTCGGTTCCATGGCGCTCGGCGATCCGCTGAACTCGTTGCTGTGGCTGGTCAACGGCCTGTCCCGGCGCGGACGTGGCCTCACGGCCGGGCAGTGGGTGTCGACCGGCACCTGCACGGGCATCGAGCCCGCCGCCCCCGGTGACCGCGCCCAGGCCGATTTCGGCGACCTGGGCGTTGTCGAGGTCACCCTGGATCGCTGATAAACAATAATAAACACGGAACTTTCTGCTCAAAGAACAAACGCAAAGAGGATATCTCCATGACACTCCCCTCCGTCGGTTTCATCGGCCTCGGCACCATGGGCCGGGGCATGGCGCTCAACCTGGTGAAGGCGGCCGAGACGGTGTTCGTCTACGATCCCGTGCTCGAGGCGTTGAAGCTGTTGACCGATGCGGGCGCCGTCGCCTGCGCTAGCCCGGCCGAGGTCGCGGAGAAGGCCGGCACGGTCATCATCTGCGTGCCCGACGCGCCGCAGGTGCGGGAGGTCATGTTCGGCCCCGGCGGCAATGGTCCCGGCGGCATCGCCGACGCGGAGAG
>Ga0207899_1000888_pt1 | contig 10136 bp, 6 predicted proteins | sample MalvirmetaMSP134_FD_184235 | JGI IMG/M metagenome (GOLD analysis project Ga0207899, IMG submission 184235) | Marine viral communities from the Deep Pacific Ocean - MSP-134 (SPAdes) | ecosystem: Environmental > Aquatic > Marine > Oceanic | place: Pacific Ocean | collected 2011-06-28
TGATGATGGCGGCGCTTCTGATGGGCGGTGGCGGTTCTGCTCAGGCGCTGGATGTCGATCTGGAACTGGTGCTTGCGGTTGATGTCTCCGGCAGTATCGAAAAGGACGAGGCCGAACTGCAGCGCGAGGGGTTCGCCCAGGCCTTTCGCAACGAGGCGGTGAGCAGCGCCGTCACCAGCGGCGAGCACAAACGCATCGCCGTGACCTACATCGAATGGGCGGGGACGGGCCATCAGCGCCTGGGCATCGATTGGCGGATCATCGACAGCGTCAAGGCGGCCCATGACTTTGCCGGTGAATTGTCCGGTCTGCCCTTTGCTTCGGCGTTGTGGACCTCGATCTCCGGGGCCATCGATTTCGGCATGGAGCGCCTCAACGCCAGCCCCCACCGCTCCAAGCGCCGGGTCATTGACATTTCCGGCGACGGCGCCAACAACAACGGCGAAGGGGTCGTCGCGGCGCGGGACCGGGCCGTGCGCCAGGGCGTGACCATTAACGGCCTGCCCATCGTCAACGGCCGGCCCAGCCCCTACGGCACACCGCAGCTGCCCAATCTGGACTGGTATTTCGAGGATTGCGTGATCGGCGGCCCCGGGGCCTTCATCGTCGTCGCCGACGGCTTCGCCGATTTCAGCCGCGCCATCAAGCGCAAGCTGATCCGTGAAATCGCGAACCTGGGCGGGCCGCGCACCACAGGCGGTCTGTACCGCCCGGCGCGCATGGAGCGCCGCCCGCCCTGCGACGCGGGCGAGCAGATGCTGCGCGACATGGACGATACTTAAACCGCGATCTCGCCCTGCATGACCGGCGCGCAGGCGCCGCCGACGCGGATCGCCCGGACGGTGCCGCCCGCGACGTCGGCCGCCGTCTCGATTTGCGACGGGCGGCCCATCTCGACCCCCTGGACGATGCGGTATTGGTGCGTGCCGTCGCCTGCCGCCAGCGTGCCCAGCAGGCCCGTCAACGCCGCCGCCGCGCCGCCCGTGGCCGGGTCCTCGGCGATCCCCAGCCCCGGCGCGAACATGCGGGCCCGGAAGGTTCCGGGGGCTGCCGGATCAGGGGCGTAAATGAAGACATGGCCGCCCATGGCGGGATGGTGCGCCATGGCGTCGGCGCTGCCGCGGGCGCGGCCCAGGGCCTCGATCCCGGTCAGCCGGGCAATGGGAAACACCATGCCGGCGGATCCCAGCAGCGGCGGATGGGCGGATACGTCGATGTCCTCGGGCGTCAGCCCGACACAGGGCGCGAAATCCTCTGGAGCGATATCCCCGCCGCGCGTGAACCCCTGGGGGGCGGTCAGGCGTGCCCCCGCCGGGCCGTCTGGGCCGGACAGGATATCCACCGCGACCAGACCCGCCGCTTCCTCGAACCGCAGGGGCGATCCCAGGGTCCTGCCGAACAGGCGGCCCTCGCGGGCCAGGACGTAGGCCGTGCCGACGTTGGGATGCCCGGCGAACGGCAGTTCGCGGCCCGGTGTGAAGATGCGCACGCGGGCCGTGTTTGCCGGATCGGCGGGCGGCAGGACGAAGGTCGTTTCCGACAGGTTGAATTCCCGGGCGACGGCCTGCATGGCGGCGTCGGACAGGCCGTCCGCATCCAATACCACGGCCAGCGGATTACCGCCGAAGGCGCAGTCGGTGAACACATCGACGGTGACGAAGCGGCGGTTCATGTCGGCCTCCTACAATCTAGATCAGACAGGATCATCCGGCCCGCCCCGGGGCGGGTCAACGGCCGTATTGTCTGGGGACAAGTTGCCGTTGGGTCAGTCGGCGGCGTCCTCGTAGGCTTCCAGCGGAGGGCAGGTGCAGACCACGTGGCGGTCGCCGTAGACGTTGTCGACGCGGCCCACGGGCGACCAGTACTTGCCGTGATACAGCCCCGGCACGGGGAACGCCGCCTGCTCGCGGCCATAGGCGTGGTTCCAGGTGTCGGACGTCACCGTGTCCACCGTATGAGGCGCGTTGACCAGCGGATTGTCGTCGGCGGGCCAGTCGCCGGCACCGACCTTTTTCGCTTCCTCGGCGATGGCGATCATGGCCTCGACGAAACGGTCCAATTCCTCTTTGGGTTCCGACTCGGTCGGCTCCACCATCAGGGTTCCGGCCACGGGCCAGGACATGGTGGGCGCGTGGAAGCCGTAATCGATCAGCCGCTTGGCAATGTCGTCCACGGTGATGCCGTGCTCGTCCTTGAGCGGCCGGGTGTCGATGATGCATTCATGGGCGACCAGCCCGTGCTTGCCGGTGTAGAGGCAGTCGTAATACCCGGCCAGACGCTTGGCGACATAATTGGCGTTGAGGATCGCGACCTGGGTCGCCCGCATCAGGCCTTCGCCGCCCATCATGGCGATATAGGCCCAGGAAATCGGCAGGATCGAGGCCGATCCCCAGGGAGCGGCCGAGACGGCGCCGACGGAGTCCGCACCGCCTGCGCCCGGCACCACGGGGCTTCCCGGCAGGTACGGGGCCAGGTGCTTCTTGATACCGATCGGGCCGACGCCGGGGCCGCCGCCGCCGTGGGGAATGCAGAAGGTCTTGTGCAGGTTCATATGCGCCACGTCGGGCCCGAAGGTGCCCGGCCGGCACAGGCCGACCATGGCCTGCAGGTTGGCGCCGTCCATGTAGACCTGGCCGCCGGCGGCATGGATGACGTCGCAGATTTCCTCGATCGCTTCCTCGAACACGCCGTGGGTCGAGGGATAGGTGACCATCAGGGCCGCCAGGGCGTCCTTGTGCGCCTCGGCCTTGGCCTTCAGGTCGGCGACATCGACGTTGCCGTCATCATCGCAGGCGACGACCACCACCTTCATCCCGGCCATGACGGCGGAGGCCGGGTTGGTGCCGTGGGCGCTTGAGGGGATCAGGCAAACGTCGCGCCCCGTGTCGCCGCGGGCCAGATGATAAGCCCGGATGACCAGCAAGCCCGCGTATTCCCCCTGGCTGCCCGCGTTGGGCTGCAGGGACACGGCGTCGAAACCCGTGATCTCGCACAGCATGCGTTCCAGGTCGTCGATCATTTCCTTGTAGCCCTGAACCTGATCGGCGGGGGCGAAGGGATGGATCTGGCCGAACTCGGGCCAGGTAATGGGAATCATCTCGGCGGCGGCATTGAGTTTCATGGTGCAGGAACCGAGCGGGATCATGGCCCGGTTCAGCGCCAGGTCCTTGCTTTCCAGCTTGCGCAGATAACGCATCATGGCGGTTTCCGAGCGGTGGCCGTGGAACACGGGATGGGCGAGGAAACCCGTGGTGCGGGCGAGGTCCTTGGGAATGCCAGCGGGGGCGTCCAGGTCGAGCTTGGCGTCCGTGACGCCGAAGGCGGCGAGCACGGCCTGAACGTCGGCTTCGTCCGTCGTCTCGTCCAACGCCATGCCGACCCGACCATCGCCGAAGTCCCGCAGGTTGATGGCCTTGGCCCGGGCCGCCGCGATCACCATGTCGGCCTTGCCCTTGTCGCCTAGATCGGCGGTCAAGGTGTCGAAGAAGGTGTCGTTGGCGAGCGTCACGCCCGCAGATTTCAGGCCCGCAGCCAGGGCCGCCGTCAGGCGCTGCACGTTTGATGCGATGCGCTTGAGCCCCTCGGGTCCGTGATAGACCGCGTACATGCCGGCGATATTGGCGAGCAGAACCTGCGCCGTGCAGATGTTGGATGTCGCCTTCTCGCGGCGGATGTGCTGTTCGCGGGTCTGCAACGCCATGCGGTAGGCGGGCTTGCCGCGCGAATCGATGGACACGCCGATCAGGCGCCCGGGCAGGGTGCGCTTGAAGGCGTCCTTGGCCGCCATGAAGGCCGCGTGCGGGCCGCCGAAGCCCATGGGCACGCCGAATCTTTGGGCCGAGCCGACGACGATGTCGGCCCCCCATTCCCCCGGCGGGGTCAACAGCACCAGCGACAGCAGGTCCGCCGCCACGGTGACCAGGGCTCCCACGTCATGGGCCTTTTCCGTCACGGCGCGGAAATCGCGGATCGCCCCGTCCGTCGCTGGGTATTGCAGAACCAAGCCGTAGATGTCGTCGCCCAGGCCCGTCAGGTCCGTGAACGGATCGCCGACCGTGACGGGAATGCCCAAGGGGGCGGCTCGCGTTTCGATCACCGCGATGGTCTGCGGATGGCAGGCCGCGTCGACGAACAGGGTCTGGCCCTTGGCCTTGCCGACCCGGCGCATCAGGGTCATGGCCTCGGCCGCCGCCGTGCCTTCGTCCAACAGCGAGGCGTTGGCCAGTTCCATCCCCGTCAGGTCGATGATGGTCTGCTGATAGTTCATCAGGGCTTCCATGCGCCCCTGGCTGATTTCCGCCTGATAGGGGGTATAGGCCGTGTACCAGCCCGGATTTTCCAGCACGTTGCGCAGGATCACCGGCGGCGTGATGCAGCCGGAATACCCCATGCCGATCATCGACCTGGCGATCACGTTGCGGTCGGCCATGGCGCGTAGGCGGGCCAGGGCTTGGGCCTCGGACAAGGGAGCCGCCGCATAGCCGCCGGGTTTCAGGATCGACGGCGGCACCGTTTTCGTGACGAGATCGTCCAGGCTGGCGAGCCCCAGGGTCTTCAGCATGTCGGCGACTTCGTCCGGTCGGGGTCCGATGTGACGTCCGGCGAAGCTGTCGCCCGAATTCGATGCGGCCATGAGTGCGGTTCCTTAACGGCGGTTCGGAGGGGTCAGTCCAGGTCGGCCAGCAGGGCGCGGTAGGCCGCGTCGTCCAGCATCTCGTCCAACTGCGACAGGTCGTCGGGCTTCATCTTGAAGAACCAGCCAGCACCCTCGGGGTCGGAATTGACCAGGGACGGGTCGTCGGCCAGGGCCTGGTTGCCCTCGACGATCTCGCCGGTGAGGGGGGCGTAGACCTCGCTCGCCGCCTTGACGGATTCGACCACGGCGGCCTCGGCCCCGGCGTCGAAACGGGCACCCGCTTCGGGCACTTCGACGAATACGACATCGCCCAACTGTTCCTGGGCGTAATTGGTGATGCCGATGGTGGCGACGTCGCCGTCCAGGCGGATCCACTCGTGGTCCTTGGTGTACTTCACGGTCATGCCGGTCTCCCTGCGTTGGCTGTCGAGGTTTTGGTTGCTTAAACTTTGACGTAGTTCTGTTTGACGAAGGGCGGTTTCACGACCTCCGCCGGCTGTGCCTTGCCGCGCACCATCAGGTTGACCCGGGTGCCCGGGACCGCCAGGTCGGTGCGCAGGTAGCCCATGGCGATGGGGCCGTCGATGGTGGGGCCGAACCCGCCCGAGGTCACGGTCCCGGCGACGGCGCCGTTCAGGTCCTGGATTTCCGTGCCGGCGCGGGCCGGGGCCCGGCCCTCGGGCACCAGTCCGACGCGCTTGCGCGCCGTGCCGTCCTTGATCTCGCCCAGGATCACGTCGGCGCCGGGGAACCCGCCCTCGGCCCGACGGCGCTTGCCGATGGTCCAGTTGAGGGCCGCCTCGATGGGCGTCGTGGTTTCGTCGATGTCGTTGCCGTACAGGCACAGCCCCGCTTCGAGGCGCAGCGAATCCCGCGCCCCCAGGCCGATCAGCATGACCTCGTCTTCCGACAGCAGCAATCGGGCGAAGGCGTCCGCGTCCTTGGCGGGGATCGAAATTTCATACCCGTCCTCGCCGGTGTAGCCGGACCGGGTGATGAAGCAGGGCATGTCGTTGATGCGGATGGTCTGCCCCGTCAGGAACACCATGTGGCGCACGGCCGGTGCGTAACGGGCCAGAACCTCCGCCGCCTTCGGCCCCTGCAGGGCGAGCAGGGCGTGGTCCTCGATAATCTCCAGCTTGGCCTCGGTCAGTTTGGCCCGCATATGGGCGAAATCGGCGTCCTTGCAGGCGGCGTTGACCACGATGTAGAGCGAATCGCCGCAGTGGGTGACCATCAGATCGTCCAGGATGCCGCCCGCATCGTTGGTGAACAGGGTGTAGCGCATGTTGCCCGAACCCAGCCCGGCGATATCGCCCGGAACCAGGGTTTCCATGGCTTCTGCCGCCTTGGCGCCCAGCAGGCGCGCCTGGCCCATGTGGGACACGTCGAACAGGCCCGCCTGGGCGCGGGTGTGCAGATGTTCCTGCAGCACGCCGGCCTTGTACTGCACGGGCATGGAATAGCCCGCGAAGGGCACCATCTTGGCGCCGTGCTCGCGGTGCAGGGCATCCAGCGGCGTGGTCTTCAGGTCTTTGTGATCGTCGGCCAATGGGGCCTCCCCGGGCTTGGTCCTAAGGCGCCGCCCGAAAAGACGAGACGGCAGGGTTCAACGGCGTCCCAACGGCAAAACCACCGCTTGAACGCCCCCTCTGTCTCGGAACCTGAAAGATTGACCGGTGCGATCCGTGGCGCCGGCTTTCATCTTCGGTGGGGCACGGCCATATCATCGGCCAGCCTGCCCACTTTCCAGAGCCTCATCCTGCTGCGGTCCGGGTGCCTGAGAGTTTCCGGGGCGGTTGCTCCTTCGGCGCCGGCCATATCCAGGCCGGACTCTCCCACAGCGATCAACTGAGGTTGTGGCTTCATTGTATCGACGGATCGGCCAAGGTCAACCGCCACCGCGCGGGCGGCGAAGGGGACAGGGAAAAGGGTGAAGGCTGGCCTGTGCCTAAAGGCGGGGGCGGCGGTCCCGGCGGTTCATTTCCAACTGCTCGCGGTTGATCACAAGGCCGACCAGAACCCGGTAGTTCTTGCCTGTCTGACCCGCCTGGATCGGCAGAACCAGGGGCACGGGGGCGCTCACGACCTCGCGCCGGCTTTCGTTCTCGCCGAAGGTCAGGCTTATGGTGAAGGCCTCGCGGTACAGCACCTTGTTGGCGCGGTCGGTGACGGAAACGAAGAATTCGATGGCGGTCTTGCGGTCCTGGTTGGCGGGGCCGCGCACCGCGTCCATGTGGGTGGTGACGGATACCTTCATGGTGCCGGCGTGGGTGCGGCGGTCGACGTTCGAATCGCAGGTCAGGCTGACCCTGTTGATGATGATCTCGTTGTCGATGTCGATCAGATCGCGGCCCGGGCCCGGCCGGTAGGTCAGGCGGCGGGATGCATCGGCCAGGATGTTCTGGGGCGGGCAGGAAAGCTGGACCTTGCCGGCAACCGTGTCCATCAGGGAATCGCCCAGGCTGCTGCAGCCGCTTAAGGAAAGGGCGGCCAGCATTCCGGCGGCAATGCCGATGGGGAAGCGGGGAAAAGCCACGGGCTAGGGTCTGTCGCAAACGCCGCGGGCGGCGCGGGATCGGGAGGGGGCGTTGGCAAACTCGGGCATCGGGGGCTCCGTACTGTTCACGTGGGCGGGTGCCCGGTAGGCGGTCGAGACGCGGGGGAATCTAATCGACCGGGGTCCGGGCGGCAAGCCCGCCCGCCTGGGCCATGCGGGTTGCCGGGATTAAGGGGTGTCCTTGGACATTTCATCGGCCGTGGCGGCGGTTTTCGGCGTCACCAGATCGATCAGCGTTTGCGCCAATTTGGCCATGGCCCGGGCGCGGGCCCAGGAATTGTCGATCTTTTGGGCTTCGGCCATGGCGCGGTGGAACGCGGTCCAGGCCTGATCGCTCTCGCCGGACCGTGCATGCAGGGTCGCGACGTCGCCGTGGATCCAGACGCGGCTGATGACGCTGGGAATGCTCTCGGCGGCGGCGATGGCACGGGCTTCGCTGGCCTGGGCGTCCTCGGGCGCCATGCCGGCGCGCCGCTGTTGGGCGGATATCTCGAACAGAACCTGGCCGCGCAGACGCGGATCGTTGATGCCTTCGGCGGCGTCGCGGGCGCGGACGAAGCGTTTGGCCAGCACGTCCGACGGCTGGTCCTGAATCCGCGCCATGTCGCTGAGGGCCAGGACCAGGCGGCTCACCGCATAGGACCGGGCGAACGGCAGGCCGATCGCCTCGGCGTCGGCGAAGGCTTCGTCGATGACGGCATTGGCGCCGGGCCGGTCGCCCGCCCGCGCCATGGCCACCGCGATTTCGCCCAGGACCAACACCCGATAGCGCTCCGCGTCGATGCCGTGGGCCAGGTCCATGGCTTTGTCGAGCCGCGCGGCGCGAATCGCCGACTGTGCCGCGGCGATCATCACCGTTGCCTTATCGGAACGCTGATCGACGGCATCGACCAGCACGAGGGCGTCGTCCAGGCGGTCCAGATCGGCGAGCGCACCCGCGATCTGGCGCCAGGCGGCGACCTTCTGGGGCGGAGGCACCTTGTCGGTGACGGTGGCGCGGGCCAGATGGAGGGCCGCGTTCGCGGCATCCCGGTCGCCGGCCCGGTAGAGCGTCACCGCCGCACGGGTGGCGAAGGTCACCTGATCGCCCGGCGCCTTGATGTGCCGCGCCATGCTGTAGAGCAGCGCCGCCGTGTCCTGGGCGGCCTGGAAGTAGCCGTGCCGCGCCTGGGTATCGGCGATCACGGCCAGGGCCTCGATCTGGGTCCGCGATTCGGGAATGATCTCGGCGGCGGCCAGGGCCTCTTCCTCGCGGCCGGCGCGGGCCTGGGCCTGGGCGATATCGCGCAGGGCAACCATGATCAGGCGCGGATCCTGAATGCGCCGCGTGGTTTCCATGGCCTGCGTCATCAGCCCGGCGCGGGCCTGGGCGGCGAGAATTTCGCCGAGCGCCCAGTCGCGCAGATCGCGCTTGGTCACCGCCTTCGCACTTTCGAAGGCTTCGACCAGCAGGCAACGCACCGTCGGTTTGTCGAAACAGGGGGCGGCGTCGCGGGCAGCGTCGGCGGGCGGGACCGCGCCGTCGTCGATCAGGTCTCGGGTCGCCGGATGGGCCAACAGCGCCTTGCGCGCCTCATCCATGGCCTTGCGGCGGGTATCGTCCAAATTGCGCAGCAGGCGGCTGACCCGCAGGCTGCGGTCGAGATGGTCGCGCAGGGCATCGGTGATGCGGCCGGTGACCTTAAGGCCCGCCTGCTGCTGGTACAGACGGATCGCCGATATCAGGTTCTGGTTCAGTTTGCCGTCGATGAATCCGGCGTACAGGCCCAGAGTGGCCAATGCCGTCTGCACCTGGCGGACGGCGGCAATGTCGGGGGTTTCGAATTCGCCGCCCAGGCCGGGGCGGTCGGGGGCCTCGCGGGCGGCCTGCGCGGGCAAAGAGGTGGCCGCCAGGGCCAAGCCCGTCAGAATCGCCGCTGCAAAGATGGGCCGTGTTCGATACATGCCGGTCCGTTTAGCCGTTGCGGTTGGCGCGATGCCAGCGGGTTGCTGGCGCCCCTTCGGGAATTACTGTTTTATGGGTCCGCACCCAACAGATCGGACGCGTCAGCGTTCGCCGCCCGAAGCCCTAAGATAGTACCGCCATGGCCGTCTACACGGAAGTCTCTGACGAGGAACTGGTTGAATTTATGGCCGCCTATGACCTGGGCGAGGTGATTGCCTTCAAGGGCATCGCCGAGGGCATCGAGAATTCCAACTACCTTCTGACCATGTCGTCGGGTGCCTACATCCTGACGCTCTATGAAAAGCGGGTCGATCCCCGCGATCTGCCGTTCTTCGTCGGCCTGCTCGACCATCTGGCGGCCGGCGGCGTGGCCTGCCCGCTGCCGGTGCGGGGGCGGGACGGCGAGGCGCTGCGGGCGCTGTGCGGCCGGCCGGCGGCGGTCGTCACCTTCCTGCCCGGCCTGTGGCCCCGGCGGGTGACGCCAGATCATTGCGCCGGTGTCGGCCGGGCGTTGGCGCAGATGCATCTGGCGGGCGCGGACTTCCAGGGCGAGCGGGAAAACGCGCTTAGCGTCGATGCCTGGCGGCCGCTGCTGAAAAGTGCCGGGGGCGGGATCGACAGCGTGCAACTGGGCCTGTCGGTCAAGCTCGACCACAGCCTGGGCGCCATTGAGGCGGCCTGGCCCACGGACCTGCCCAAGGGCATCATCCATGCCGACCTGTTCCCCGACAACGTGTTCTTTCGCGGCCCCGATCTGACCGGGCTGATCGATTTCTATTTCGCCTGCCGGGATTTCCTGGTCTACGACTTGGCGATCTGTCTCAACGCCTGGTGTTTCGAGGCCGATTTCAGCTTCAACGTGACCAAGGCGCGGCGCCTGGTCATGGAATATGCCCGTACCCGGCCGCTGGGCGCGGCCGAGATCGCGGCCCTGCCGCTGTTGGCCCGGGGGGCGGCCATGCGGTTTCTCGTGACCCGGCTGTACGACTGGCTGA
>Ga0207899_1000891_pt1 | contig 10122 bp, 6 predicted proteins | sample MalvirmetaMSP134_FD_184235 | JGI IMG/M metagenome (GOLD analysis project Ga0207899, IMG submission 184235) | Marine viral communities from the Deep Pacific Ocean - MSP-134 (SPAdes) | ecosystem: Environmental > Aquatic > Marine > Oceanic | place: Pacific Ocean | collected 2011-06-28
AACACCTGTCACAGGCGACAGAGGTTCTGCAGCGCGTGGTCGACCGCGCGCCGAACGACCTTGAGGCGCGCGTTCTCCTGGCCCGGACCCATTACCGCGGCAAGCGATACACGCAAGCCCGCAAGGCTCTTGAAGGCATCCTGCCGCTGGCCCAGGACGACCCTGAAGTGCTGAGCTTCTATGCCGAGGTCACGGCGCTGATGGGCGATTTCCAGACGGCGGTTGAGCACTATGACCTGCTGTTGATGAAACAGCCCGGCGATTCCATCGTGCTGCGCGCCAAGGCGGCGATACTGCACGCCATGGGCGATGCCGACGGGGCCCTGGATCATTACCGCAAGGCCGTCGAAGCCGATCCGGACTCCCCGGCCGGCCGGGCCGACCTGGGCCGCCTGCTGGAACATCTGAACCGGCCTGACGACGCCTGGGCCCAAATCACCCCGGCGCTGGACCGGCATCCCGGCGATCCGGCACTCAATCTGGTCGCGGCGCGCCTGGAACGGCGGACGGGTGGTTTTGACACGGCCCTGGCCCGCCTGAAGGCGCTTGCCCCGGCAGCACGGGATGCATCGTCCGTCCTTGGCGACATCCACTTCGAAATGGGCATGCTTTACGAACGTTTGAACCGCCCCGGCGACGCGGTCGAGAACTTCGAAAAGGGCAATGCCTTTCTGGCCCGCGACGCGCAGGCTGCGGCCGTGTTCCGCGCCCGCTCGGAAGAGTATCTGAACCGGCTGAAGCGGGCCTATGACAGCCCGGCGGCCCGGCCCTCCGCGCCTCCTGCCCCGGGGGACGGCGGATCACCCGCGTTCCTGATCGGATTTCCACAATCGGGCGAGACGCTGCTGAACCGGATATTCAACGCCCATCCAAGCATCCGGATGCTGACGGAACAGGCCCCCCTGTCCGTGGTCCGCGACCATCTTCTGGCACGGGGAGACGATTTTCCGGCCAACCTGTTCGACCTCCCGGAAACCGACATCGCGGCGCTGCGCGCCCTCTATTTCCAGACCGTCGACCGCACCGTTACGCGCCCCCCGGGGACGCTGCTGATCGATACCCTGCCGCTCAACATTCTGGACGCGGGCCTGATCCACCGCCTGTTTCCGGACGCCAGGTTCATTCTGGCGCAGCGCCACCCCTGTGATGTCTGCCTGGACTGCTTCACACATCCTTTCGCAATGAACGACGGGACGGTCCATTTCACGCACCTGGACAATACCGTCGGGTTCTACGAACAAGTCATGGCCCTGTGGCAGATCCAGCGCGACACCCTGGCCCTGAACGTTCACGAAGTCCGCCATGAAGACCTTGTCGGCGGGGAGGCCGAGATCACGCGGAAATTGTTAGAATTTCTGGATATTTCCCGGGACGGCCCGGTTCCGGCGGCGCCTGCCGACGCGGACGGGGTTACCGGGACCGCCGGCCGCTGGCGCACGTTTGAAATCCATATGGCGCCTTATCTGCAGCGCCTCCGCCCGTTTATCAAGGCGTTCGGCTATGCCGACGGTGGCGCCTGAGCCGCGGAACCGCGAAATCCTGGTATTTTCCCGGCCGGCCCCCCATTTTAAGATAAACTCACCGCTCCATCGGCCCTTCACCCATCGGCACCGGCGCCGGCATCGGAGGGGCGGGCCGAAGACCAAACCATGACTTGGGGATCAGACGAACCATGCGAAAGTACCTGACCATCGACCTTGCCACCCGCGACATCAAAAGCGAGGCGCTTTCCGGCGAAGCCCTGGCCCGTGCCGGGCGCTATCTGATCGCCAAGACCCTGGTCGACCGCAATCTGGCCGAGATCGACCCCCTGGGCCCGGAAAACCCCCTGATCTTTTCCGCCGGCCCCTTCGCCGGCTCCAACTTCTCAAACGGCAACCGCATCAGCGTCGGCTGCAAAAGCCCACTGACCGGCGGGATCAAGGAATCCAACGGCGGCGGCACCATGGCCTTCGCCATGGGCCAGATCGGCATCGCCGGGATCACCCTGGAAAACCAATCCGATGACTGGGTCGTGATCCGCATCCCCCTGGAAGGCGACATCACCTTCGAGGACGCCAGCCCCTACCTGGGCAAGGGCGTGTTCGAAACCGCCGACATGCTGTTCGAAAAATACGGCGACAAGGTCTCGCTCGGCATCTGCAGCCCGGTCGGCGAGTACGGCGGTCTGATTTCCGGCATCGTGTTCACGGACCCCGAAGGCCGCCCGACGCGCATTTCCGCGCGCGGCGGCGTGGGGGCTGTCATGGGCTCGAAAAAGGTCAAGGCCATCGTCTGCGACAAGCACAAGATGCCGGAATTCCACGAGCGCAAGAAGTTCATGCAGTCCCTGAAAACCTATGGTGGGATGATCAAGGAAGACCCGGCGACGCAGAACCTGGGTGCGCGCGGCACGGCCTTGGTCGCCGACGTGATCAACCATCTGGGCGGCCTGCCGGTCCAGAACTTCCGTTCGGGCCAACTGGTCGATACCTCCAAGGAACGTCTTTACATGGGGGGGGATTATATCCGCGAACAGAACCTGGAACGCGGCGGCGAGACCACCCATGCCTGCATGCCCGGCTGTCTGATCAAATGCTCCAACGTCTACGCCGACGAGAACGGCAACGAACTGGTCGCCCCCCTGGAGTACGAGACCATCGGCCTGCTCGGCACCAACTGCGGCCTGACCCATCCGGACCAGGTGGCCCGCGTCAACGCAGTGGCCAACGACCTGGCCATCGACACCATCGAAACGGGGGCCCTGCTGGGCGCCCTGATGGATGCGGGGCACGGCGAATACGGCGATGAAAACTTCATGCTGGAAGCCCTGGCCGACATCCGTGAAGGCAATGAACGCGGCAAGATTTTGGCCCAGGGCACCGCGCGGGTCGGCGCGCATTACGGCATCAAGCGCCTGCCGGTCGTCAAGAAACAGGCGCTCAGCGCCTATGATCCCCGGGTGATCGAGGTCACGGGCATTTCCATGATGCTGACGGCCCAGGGCGCCGACCACACCACCGGCAACCTGCCGACTTTCGAATGCGCCGGCAAGTCGACCGAAGAACTGGCCCTGGAAAGCCTGAAGATCCAGGCCAAATGCGCCGCCGTGGATTCCCTCGGCATCTGCGTGTTCGGCCGGTCCGTGACCAACGTCAATCCGGACCTGATCGTCACCGCCATCAACGACGCCGTGGGCACGGAACTGGAGACCGAATTCTTCGACCGCCTGGGCAAGGAAACCCTGGTCCTGGAAGAAACCTTCAACAAGGCCGCCGGCTTCGGCACGGACGATGATGAATTGCCTGACTTCTTCTATCAGGAGCCCCTGGCCCCGACCATGAAGATGGCCCGTCATCACGCCGCCGCCGTGAACGAAGTGCGCAACCGCTGGTTTTCGGAATAAGGGCCGGGGCCGCGACATGAGCTGGCAGCCCGCCGACGATCCGGAATGCAAGAATGCCCGGGACGACGGCGCGGTCATCCTCGTCATCACGCCCAAGGAACATGACATTGGCGGCCTGGTCGTGCGCCGCGCGCTGCCATCGTCCCAACGCCGCAGCGTCGGCCCCTTCGTGTTCCTGGACCAGATGGGCCCGGCCGTGTTCAAGCCGGGACAAGGCATCGACGTGCGCCCACACCCGCACATCGGGCTGGCCACCATCACCTATCTGTACGACGGCGTGATCGGCCACAAGGACAGCCTGGGGTTCGATCAGGACATCCGGCCCGGCGAGATCAACTGGATGACCGCCGGCCGCGGGATCGTCCATTCGGAACGCACCCCGGGCGATGTCCGCGCCGCGGGCGGCCCGCTGTTCGGCCTGCAGGCCTGGGTGGCCCTGCCCATCGCCGATGAAGAAACCGCCCCGTCCTTCGTTCATTACCCGGCGGAAGACCTGCCCCGCTGGCGGGACGGCGGGGCGGAGGTCGCGCTGATCGCCGGCACCATGGCCGGACGGACCTCGCCCGTGGACTTCTTCTCACCCATCTTCTATGCCGATCTGCGCCTTGCGGCGGGGGCCGCCTTCACCCTGCCATCCGACCATGCGGAGCGCGCGGCCCATGTCGCCGAGGGCCGGGTGACGATCGACGGCCAGACCTTCCAGGCCGGGCAGACGGTGATCTTCCGCGAAGGACCGGATGTGACCCTCACCGCCGAGACGGCAGCCAAGGTCATGGTCCTGGGGGGCGCCCCCCTGGATACCGTGCCCGGCGCGCGGCCGAACCAGCCGCGCTACATGTTCTGGAATTTCGTGTCCCATTCGGCGGACCGCATCGAGCAGGCCAAGGACGACTGGAAGAACGGCCGATTCGACATGGTGCCCGGCGACGACGAATTCATCCCCTTGCCCGAATAGTGCCGCCACGGGCCGAAAGGCCGCGTCCTAAACTAAAGTTCGACGACCATCCCATCGAATGCGCATTCCTCGGGCACGCTATCCTTGTACCCCATCATTTCCCGCGAGAAATGGGTGAGGATCATGCGCTTCGCCGTCAATTCGTCCCGGTGTTCCTGGATATCCGGGTAATTGGTGTGAAAGCGCACCGACTTGCCGTGGAAATAGCATTCGCAGACGAACAGATCCGCATCGGCGGCCAGGGCCGGGAAGTGCTTGGTCCAGGCGCTGTCGCCCGTATAGGCGACGGTCTTGCCGGCGACCTCGACCCGTACCGAGGTCGGATTGGTCTCTCCGGTATGATTGGCGGGAAAGCTGGTGACGGTCAGTTCACCGATCCGGGTCGGCCGCATCACATCGATCTCCTTGTATTCCAGGGGAAACCGCGGCTCCATCACATGCATGCCGGGCATCAGGGCGTCATTGACGGCGGCAATCCGCTCCCGCGTCTGGCGGGGTCCCGCGATGATCAGCGGGCGGTCGCGCCGGGCCCCCAGCATGGCGTCCGCCAGAAAGAAGGGAATCCCCCCGCAATGATCGCCGTGCAGATGGGTCAGCACGACCGCGTCGATGGTGTTGTGGTCGATGCCCAGTTTGTTCAGGGCAATCAGGCTTGAGGCGCCGAAATCGATGACGAAGCGCGTGTCCGGGGCGTCGACCAGAATGCAGGTCTGAAAGCGGCCGCCGGCACCGAACGCATCGCCCGACCCGACAAAGGTGACGGTAACAGACAAGGCGGTCTCCTTAATGATCCGGCAGGAAGGTCGCCTTTGCCCGCGCGCCTGTCAACCGGAAGACGGAACCGCCGCGGTGGCGCGTGCCATCGAATCGGTCACGCGGTCGAGGGCTTCATCCAGGGAATTCAGGTTGCCTTGAAGCTTTTGCATCTGCACTTTCTGCTCCGTGATGGCCTCAGCCAACTCACGGCTGGCGTTCTTAAGCCTTTGACGCGCCTTGATGTCTTCGGGAGATTGCGGGCCGCGCACAACAATACGGGTATTCATCATATAACCTTCGCTCTATTGCCTGCCCCCAAGCGCAGCCGTATACACGGCATAGGTCAGTGACACTTCCCTATAGTGGACGGAGGCGGCGCGCCGGGCTGTGACTTCTGTTACTAGAATAATAATAATGTGCAAAATTAGCCGAATGACCGACACCGCAGGCACCGTGCCGCGCAACGTCCCTAAACGCGGTTGCGTTCGGCCAGGATGTTGAGGAAATTTCCCGCGAAGATCACCGCGGCACCGCCCAGGACCCAAGGGTCCAGGGGCTCTCCGTAGAACAGGAGCCCGGCCAGGGCGATCAGCGGCAGACGCAGGAATTCCATCGGCACGACGACAATCGCGTCGGCCTCTGCGAAGGCCCGGGCCAGGCAGTAATGGGCGCTCAGTCCCGTGACGCTGACCGCGACAATCCAGGGCCACATGGCTGCCGAGGGATTGACCCAATCGAACAGCGACGGGACCAGGCCGAGCGGCAATTGCACCAGGCACATGTAGAACACGATGGCGAGCGCCGTGTCCGTGCGCGTCAGCTTCTTGGTCAGGGTATAGGCGAAGGCGTACCCCACCGCCGCCATCAGGACCGCCAGGGCGGCCGGGCTGATCGTCACCAGCCCCGGGCGCACGACGATCAGAATGCCGATGAAGCCGACGGCGACGACCAGGGCCCGCATGGGTGTGATCTTTTCCTTCAGCAGCAGCGGAGCCAGCAGCGTGGCCCAGACCGGCATGGTGAATTCCAGCGCAAAGACCTGGGCCAGCGGCAACAGGGAAATGCCGTAGAACCAGCCGAACTGGCCGATGTAATGGGCGACGTTGCGCAGAACCTGCAGGCCCGGCTGGCGGGTTGTCAGATGATGCCGGCCCACCCGCCAGATCACGGCCAGGATGATCAGCAGGCCGATGGCGCTGCGGAAGAACAGGATCTGCAGGGTCGACAGTTCCGCCGACAGTTCACGCCCGGCAATGGCCATGAGAGCCAGGGACATGAGCGTCCCCAGCATCCAAAGTGCTGCCCTCAGGACCGGTGGCATGGTGGGCTGCCTCCGGTCAGGTCTAGAAGTGCAACGTCAGGTCGCGCGGATTGGCCATGCAGGATGCAACGTCGAGGGCCTGTTCCTTGGACAGCTTCGGCTGCAGTCGCAGACCGATGTTCATGCGGATCGCCTGTTCGTATTCGGCGAGCCCCACGCTGAGTTCCGCCGCCGCTTTCTTGCGCCAGGCGACTTCCTTGTCGAACGCCGCCTGAGCATCGGCCAGCGCCTTCAGCGATTTTTCCACATCGGGCTTGTCGCCGCGCATGGCGCGACGCGCATCGGCCAGCGGTTTCTGGATATCGCGGGTGCCGGGCACCTCGCGCATGACCTTCTCGACCGCATTGACGGCATCCATGGCCTTCTCGGCATCGGCCGCGCCGCTGACGGCGGCGGGCAGGCCCGCCATGTCCTTGCCGAGGTTCTCCAGGGCAGAGGTCGAGGCAATGACCTTGGTGACCTCCTGCAGCGGCTCATAAGCGCTATCCACGTTCCGTTCATAGAGCCGCGTGGCGATCGTTTCCGCCTTCTGCAGCTTGGCGAAGGCGTTGTGATCGGCCCGCCAGTTTTCCGGAACCTTGGCGTCGTAGACCTTGATCTCGGCCTTAAGCTCCTCGATATGGGCTTCCAGCTTCTTCTTCCGCGCCTCCCCCTTTTCGTTGCGGGGCAACTGGCGGATGCTCGTCTGTATGTACTTGATCTCTTCCTTCAGACGGCGGGCCTGACGTTGGGTTTCGCGGACCTGCACATGCAACGGCAGATAACCCGGCGTGGCCTCGTCGACGACCTTTTCCGCCGCGCGGATCTTGGCAACCAGCTCGAACGTCTTTTCCGCCTTGTCGAAGCTGCCTTTCAGATCGCCGCGCAATTCGCCCGGCAGCATTGAAATATCCAGCGTCTTGGCCTTGGTGATGGCCGCGCGAAGAACGTCGCCCTTGGCGTCATAGACCTTGAACAGATGGTCCTGCACACAGGATGACAGCGCCGGATTGCGCGGCGGGGGGGCTGTCTCCGACGTCAGGCTGACGCGTTGCGGCAGATAGTTCACCAACTGCGGCGTGAGGCCGACGATAACGAGCGCGAACAGTTGCAGGCAGATGAACGGCACCACGCCCTTGTACATCTGCACCGTAGACACGCTGGGCGGGGCCACGCCGCGCAGATAGAACAGGGCGAAGCCGAAGGGCGGCGTCAGGAACGACGTCTGGATGTTCAGGCCGATCATCACGCCCAGCCACACCGCGGTGATGTTCGCCGACGGATCCATCAGCAGGATGGGCGCCACGATGGGAACCACCACGACGGCGATTTCGATGAAGTCGAGGAAGAACCCCATGATGAAGATGACCAGCATGACGATGGTGAACTGAGCCCAGAAACCGCCGGGCAGGCCGGTCAGGAATTCGCGCACCAGTTCCTCGCCGCCGAACGCGCGGAACGCCGCCGTCAGCATGGCCGCGCCAAGCAGGATGATGAACACCAGGGCCGTGGTCTTGGCGGTTTCCACCATCACGCCGTGCAGGGTGTTTTCGATCTTCAGGGCGCGCCAGCCGCTCCAGCCGATGGCGAAGATCAGGGTGGACGTAAAGATAAGTCCGAGCACCAATCCCAGGACGTCGGCATCGGTGTCGATGGCTTTGACGTTGATCTGGAAGATCGTCGAGATGAAGGCCAGGGCGATCACCGACACCAAGGCGATGATGGCCGGATAATAGGCGTTCTTGTGCCCGTCGCGCAGCCGGTAGCCCCCCATGATCAGGGCCCCCGCGGCGCCGATGGCGCCCGCCTGGTTGACCGTCGCGACGCCGGTGATGATCGATCCCAGGACCAGAAAAATCAGGGTCAGGGGCGGCACCAGGGTGATGAACACCTTGACCATGAACGCGCGGTCAAGCGCGCCCTCGCGGTGCACGGCGGGCGCCATCTTCGGCTTGAACAGGGCCAAGGCCAAAACGTAAGTCATGTACAGGCCGACCAGAACGAGACCGGGCACGAAGGCGCCCAGGAACATTTCGCCGGCGCTGGTCGATGTCACGTCGAAGCTCGACGGCATCAGCAGGTCGCCCGTCGATTCTTTGAACAGTTCCTTGCGTGCGGTCGACGCCTGATCGACGGCGCTGGCCAATTGGTCGGCCAGGATGATCAGCACGATGGATGGGGGGATGATCTGACCCAGGGTGCCCGACGCGGCGATGGTGCCGGTCGACAGCGAATTGGCGTATTTGTTGCGCATCATCGCCGGCAGCGAAATCAGGCCCATGGCGACGACGGTGGCGCCGACGATGCCCGTCGTCGCGGCCAGAAGGGCGCCGACGAAGATCACCGAAATGCCCAGGCCGCCCGGCACCGGACCGAACAGCTGCGCCATGGTGACCAGCAGGTCTTCGGCCAGTTTGGAGCGCTGCAGCATGATGCCCATGAAGATGAACAGAGGGATGGCGATCAGGGTGTCGCGCTCGGCCTCCCAATAGACGCCACGGAAATTGGTCACCCCGGCGCTGAGCCATTGCCAGGCGCCGCCCTGGGCGAAATAGGCGTCCACGTTGCCCGCGAACAGCCACCCGCAAAGCGCCGCCAGCGTAATGGTGATGATGGCCGAACCGGGCAGCGCGAAGGCGACCGGGAAACCGACCCCCAAGGCGTAAGCCATGGTGAGCATGAGAATGACGAGGAAGACGAGTTCCATTGAGTAGCGGCCCCTGTCGCTTACTGGATCGTGTGGCTGGTGTGGTCGCGGCCGCCGGGTTCATCCCGAACATCGGCGACGGCGTCCATCATGTAGCTGACGAACTGAATCATCATGGAGATGGCGAACACCGCAAGGAATCCGGCCATCATGTATTTGACGTACATGGAAAAGCCGGTCTGGGTCGTTTCCCAGGTCAGAACCGGTGAATTGATCACCGCGTTCTTCCCGCCCATGCCGACGATCAGGATCACCCAGCAGAGCGTGATCCCGAGAAACACGGAACCGAAGGCGTTGACCAATCCCTTGCGGCGGGCGTCGAACGCCGCATAGAACACGTCGACCCGCACGTGGCCTTCCTCAATCAGCGTATAGGCGCTGGCGAACAGGAACAGGGCCGCGTACCAGAAGCGCACCAGATCCCCCATGAACACCTGTTCGTAGGAGAAGATGAACCGCGTGATGACGATCAGCAGTTCGGCGATGACGATCAGCAGCGCCAGCCAGGTAAAGCCCAGCGTGCGCGAGAAAAACGCCGTGATCATTGCCGCCGCGGTCAGCGGCAGGTGGACATAAGGTCCGCGGAACTGCGACTTGCCCAGTTCCAGCGCCAGCGCGTCGCCGAACACGGCGGGCAGCAAACCTTCGACCCGCATGAACGACAGAATCGCATCGACCACGCCGATGTACAGCACGGCGAAAAAAGCCATGCGGATCAACAGTGCGTTGAATTCGGAAATCCGCTGGCTGTCCTGGCGCAACGTGCGCGAGCAGCTTTTCACCGTATAGATCGCCGCCGCCGCAATGCCGACGACATAGGCCAGCAACTGCACCCAGGCAAGCGGCGACGACTCCGTCGCGGCGCCGTGCAGGCCGATCTGCAGCGCGGCCCCCTCGCCCGGCCAACCTTGCCAGAAGGTGAGATAGTTATTGATCAAGTAAACAAGCAGTGCCGACAGCATCCCCCAGCCGAAAAACCGGATGGCGATGGTCGTGCGTAGCGACACCCCGGGCGAAAC
>Ga0207899_1000895_pt1 | contig 10108 bp, 3 predicted proteins | sample MalvirmetaMSP134_FD_184235 | JGI IMG/M metagenome (GOLD analysis project Ga0207899, IMG submission 184235) | Marine viral communities from the Deep Pacific Ocean - MSP-134 (SPAdes) | ecosystem: Environmental > Aquatic > Marine > Oceanic | place: Pacific Ocean | collected 2011-06-28
GGAATGAAACTTCCGTTAATGGTAGGTGTTCCAGCAGCACACTCATCTTCTACTGGAGTGGCAGCTTCATCGTCAAGAGTCGCTACAATATTATCACCAGCACATCCATCTGGTGGAGCGGTAATATCACCTGGTCTATCTATAATCGTTACGGTAGTTCCCGAAGGAGACTCTAGCGTTACAATAACATCACCCACCCAAGTGTGAGATATGTTTACATCTACATTTAAATCGGTAATGATAAAGTCATCGGTCACATCTATCGTACTAGTTACCACCGTTGGAGCAGCTCCAAAGGGTAATCCTGGACTCGCACTGGCGGTGTCGGTTACAGCTGCAGGTTCCCCAATACAAGAAATGACAGGGGCAATAGTATCTTCAACGGTTACTTCTGCCTCACAAGTAGACGTATTCCCATGGATATCGGTCACCACTACCGTAAAGGTGTTAGGACCTACATTAGCACAAGTTAAATCGATGCTTGGTACTGTTGGCGGTGCCAACGAAGCAAACGTAATACAGTAGTTATTTAAAATACCACTATCTCCACCAAAAAGATCCTGAATGTTTAAAGTCCAGTTTCCGTTAACAGGTTCTCCTGCAAAGAACGTATTCATGGGGCCACCTTCTGGCTGGAAGGTTCCTGTAAATGGTGCAGCTCCCGTAGTAATACTTGGGAAACCATCCATAAACACCGTATTGGTATAGTTATCTCCACTACCACCATTTCCACTCGATAAGTCTAAGATAAGACCGTTGGGAGAGGTTAAAGATATATTTAAGTCACCATCAAAGGTGTGGTTTAAATCTAAATCCACGCTGGCAATTTCATAGTCAACACCTACAGTTCCTACGGTAGTTACTACGGCTGGCGAAGGATCCATAGGTCCTGAAGTTCCAGTAGCTGGAATTGGAAGTCCATTAGGTCCACATTCAGTAATATCACCAGCATTTGGATCTTCAAATGCTATCGATGCTATACCACAGTTATCAGTTGCACTTGCAACTACTTCTCCTGGAGTTAGATTGTAATCTCCGTTAGCATCCAACGCTACAGTAATGTCCTGACATGCAATAACTGGAGCTTCATTGTCAGTAACAATAATATCAAAATCGCAAGTGGCGGTGTTTCCATCACTATCGGTAACCGATAAAGTAACCGTAGTGGTTCCAACGTTAAAGAAACTTCCACTAGGGGGTGTAGCAATAATATCTCCAGAGATGTTACCATCTTCAGGGTCTATTGCCAAACCAGCAAAATTCACAACGGCTCCACACGCTCCTAATTCATTATTTGCCATGATGGTTCCAGGACAAACAATCATAGGTGGGTTGCCTACTACTAAAATAGGGTCGAATGTAATACAGAAACTATTTAACGTTCCAGAATCCCCACCTAAATCATCATTTATTTCCAACCTCCAGTTTCCAGTCATACTTTGACCAGCAAACACAGTATTTAAATCTGCACCAGGACCGGCACCCGCTGCCACAGGGAAGGTATTTCCACCACCTTCGGCACGGTAATTTGCCAATGGAGCACCCGTTGTCCAAGTGGTAATGTTGTTGGAAGAGGCATCTGTAAACACCAAACTAGCAGCAGTATCAAGACCCGTAGACCCACCGTTGTCTGTACATAGGGCCAAACGAGTTCCCGCAGGCGATACAAGTACTATTTCTAAATCGGCAGCAAACGAATGAACACTGTTAATGGTTACATTGTTAATAGTAAAATCGGTTCCTATTATCCCTACATCGGCTACAGGAGCTAAAGAAGGATTCATAAGTCCAGAAGTACCAGCCGCAGGAATGGCTAACGGTGCGTTACCACAAACGGTAGAAGGACCGGTAGCACGAATAGTCATCGCAAAGTTATTAGGGATGGCAAAGTTTCGAGTACAACCGTTATTAGCAGTAGCACTTCCGCAACGAGTTGCAAATCCATTTCCAACTTCCCCCACGGGCATACCTCCTACAACAGGAGTTTCACCTAGTCTCCAAAACACATCGGTACGGCTCGCTGTAAGCATAACAGTAACCGTGTTGTCTGCCTCGGTAGTAAGGTCTACCGGAACAGGATAGGTTAAGGTACGTTGGTAAATAGTCCCTAAAGTTCCAGGAGTAGTAATGTTTTGCGTATAGGTAGAACCAGGTACCAATACCCCTACACCAGAACCACATGCACCGGTTGCTCCACTGGTAGGACAACCTGTATAAATACGAACGGTTAAATCGTAGCTTGCAGTAGAAGTTAAGTTAAATAAGTCTACTGTTATACTATTAATAAGTCGTTCGGTTCCTGCTAACAAAATGGCATCCCCCATAGAATGGTTAGGCCCCCCTGCAACAGAGGTAATTTCAGCCCCAGAGTTAGAGGCATGAGTAGTGTTATAAATAACAGCATTCAAGGCCCTGTTTTGTCCAGGATCTTGAAAGGAAGATGCATCTACACCACGTGCCGTGGCATAACCATCTTTTTGTGCATTAACTTGCCAAAAGAAGCTTGTAACAAGAAACACAAAAAACAAAAAAGTAGTTTTTTTCATAGAGTTAATTAGGTTAAAAATTGCACTCAAATGTAGCTGAAAAAACAATCCGTAGATAAAAAGCAAATAACTATTTTTAGTACGATTAAAAGACTTGTAAATACTGCTATTTCAGTAGTTTAGAGGGGTTAAAATTGGCTTTTGCTCCCCTTCCATTTCCCTCTTTTTTTGAAAAAATAATCTAGCAATGGGGTGCTTTTATCTTTTGCTATAAAACTTCCTATATACAAACCGTAAAAGACCTATTACCTACGCCTTCCCGTCCTCTGTCTTAAGTCTTACAATCCTACCATCCCACATCTCACAATCCTACCGTCCTACGTCCTACCATCTTGACTCTTGGCTCCTGATTCTAGCCCCCCTTCACCCTTCACCCTTCACCCTTAACCCATCACCCATCACCCTTCACCCCAAAAAAACATCCCCCTCCAATACCTCGACAATATCAAAGGGGGAATCAAATTGAGCAGCAATTAACATGAGTAACGTAAACTGAAAACCGCTCAATGTATAACAGAGATAGTCTCTAGTAGTTTCCAAGATAAGTCCTAAGTCATACAGTCCTACGTCTTACGTCCTACCGTCTTGACTCTAGACTCTTGAATCTTGACTCCCAAAAACTACCCTACCATAATCACCTGCATACCATTGCCACTAGCAAGTTCATACAAGTCACCATTAATCTCCTGGTAGAAAATAATACCCAAAGCAATCACATTCGAAACACTTGGGGTAATCCCACCACTACCAAGAGGGATATCCACGGTAAGTATGGTATCACTACCTACAAGACCCGTAAGCAATATAGGGTCACTATAATCCGTACCACCCTTTCCATTTTCCTCCTCATTATCGGGTTCGTACGTATTAAGCGCAGCCTCATACTCAAAGTTACTCACCAGTCCACTGGCAAGCACAATCTTACAATGCGTAGCACCCTCTGGCGGATTAATAAACGAACCCGCATCAAAGTCAGGAATCGTAACAGTAACATCATTCCTATTAACACCCAATACAGGTGCATCATAAGGAGCATAAAACTTACTAGAAAATGGATCCTTCGGATTAAACTCAAAACCTACCAACTGCTCCTTATTCGTCGCAATATCAATGGTACGCTCTCCGCGCAATCCAGTTCCATTCTTGTTAATCTTCTTCATAACACCAGTAAGACGCGCGGCAATATAAGTATCACCCATAAGCTTCACCACACTGGCAAAAGCCTCACGCACAGCCTTACTAGCTTTAGCACAACCACTAAACTCTTGGTTGTTCTCACGAGTCCGCACAAAAGCAGGATCGTTATAAATACGATTTTTACTAATCGCACTCTTGGTCTTGACGAAGTTCTCCCCGTCTTTCTCATAAAAGGTCAACCCATCCAGGGTTCCCTCTAGTTTAATGAAACTATTGTTTTTAGCCATAATAATACAATTTGGGGCAGGCGCACTATGGCAAGTACACCAAACCTAGTTAAACATAAATTAATATATCAACATAAGATGTGCGCATCATCCTAAGGAAGATATCCTAACTAGCGTACTGATGTCTCAGCAATTTCAATAAATCTGTGGGGAGTTAATAACTGCCTAATCAAGGCATTAGAAAACCAAAATAAAAACAAGAATTTTAATTATGCAAATTTTTCCTACAAATTTTTCATTCCACACCCTCCTCATAATCACCCTATTACGTAGTAATAGAATTTCTAAATTTTAACATTTCAAAGCCATAATGATGCTATCCTAATCCTACAATCCTACTATCCAACAGTCCTACGTCTTACAGTCTTGATTCTTGGCTCCTGATTCTAGACCCCCTTCACCCATCACCCATCACCTATTCATAAGAAATCAAAATTCTAACATTTTCCAAGAAGAAAAGTACGTCTTTTCCATTCCTTTTTTTACCTTTAGACCACATAATCCCCACATGCTTTTACCCCATAAGGGGTTGGTTGCTGTGGGGTTTATTTTGAACATAAAACCGATCTAACCATACATGAAACTATACGAAACATTAGAAAAACAGCTCAAAAACGAACCCAACTTTGTGAGCGACAATGGAGAATTGAAAAAGTGGGTAGTAATTAACAAAGCTCAAAACTTTGATGGAGAACTTATAGCGCTGTTATTGGACAGCCAAGAGATGAAAGCGAAATTCTTTTTGGATGTAAAAGGGACGTTGGTTTTTAACCAGAACCTTTTTATACAATTTCTGGAACAGAAAAACTACCTAAACGACAGCTACACCCAATACAAAAACAAGGTAGGACTGACCATTGGTGGCAAATACCTAAAACAACGCAATGATGTAGCATTGGTATGGCCATTTAAAGACTGCATTCTGGAAGGCGGGCAAAGCCGAGAAGAACAAAAGCGAGAAGAAATTTTCTTTAACGAAATACTGGCACAGGACGAAATTACCCAACTCTTAGAGCCTAAAGTACTGACCAACGCCAAAACTTTTGACAAAGATGGCGAACACAATTTTAAAGGATTTACCCGTGAAGCGGAACTCAACAAAAAAAGAGGACTACCCGAAAACACCATTACCGATAACCTCATTATTAAAGGTAACAACCTGTTGGCTTTGCACTCCCTCAAGAAAGAATTTGCAGGAAAAGTGAAGCTGATTTATATAGACCCACCATATAATACAGGAGGTGATGCAAATACCTTCAAGTATAATAACACTTTTAACCACTCATCGTGGCTTACTTTTATGAAAAACAGACTTGAAATTTCAAAGTCTCTTTTACAAGAGAACGGAGCAATCTGCATAGCTATTGATGATGAAGAATATGCACATCTTAAAGTTACTTGTGATGAAATACTTGGAAGAGAAAACTATATAGGTACTATAATCGTCCAAAGTAATCCACGGGGCAGAACTATCAATTCGCATTTTGCCACCTGCCATGAATATGCTCTATTCTATGCAAAAAATCCGATTGAAATTGTTGTAAACAACCAACCTCTCACAGAAGACCAAGAAGCAGGTTTTGACAAAGAAGATGGTGAGGGTAAATATAGACTACTCCCATTTAGAAGAAGTGGAGGTACATCAACACCAGAAGAAAGACCAAATTCTGAATTCACAATTCTATATGACAGAAAAAGTAACAAAATAATTGCAGTTGGAGGTGAAAGAACAGAAGACTATACTTCCGAGTATAAGCCTAAAGAAATTCTGCAAATAGATGAAAATGAAAAGCTTATTTCAATTGAACCTGATAACTTCATGAAGTTGCATCCTGAAATAATTTCAATTTTACCAATTGATGTCTTAGGTAAAAGGAGGGTTTGGAGATGGTCTGATAGAAAGGCAATACTAAAAGCGGCTGTGAATGAGGATTTCAATGTAGTTGAATCCAAAGGAAAGTTTACGATTCAATTAAAGGACAGGATAAAGAGTGGACGAAAACCCAAAACAATTTGGTCTGACTCTAAATATGATGCCTCAGCCAATGGCACTATGTTATTGAAAGGAATATTTGAAGGGGAAAAGGTTTTTAGTTATCCAAAATCACTTTATACAGTTAAGGATACTATTCAAATAATGACCAGCCCCGAAGAAGGCGATATTGTCTTAGATTTTTTTGGTGGAAGCGCGACAACGGCACATGCTGTGCTTGAATTGAATAAGGAGGATAATGGCAATAGACAATTTATTATTGCAGAACAATTAGACTATGCTGAAACTGTTACTTGTGAAAGGGTTCAAAAAATTCTTGATAAACAAGAATTGCCCCATTCATTCACCTATCTCGAACTCAAAAAATACAATCAAATTTTTATTGAACAAATTGAGGAAGCAAAGGACACCAAAGCACTTTTGGCAATTTGGGAACAAATGAAAGCCAAAAGCTTTTTGAACTTTAATGTGGACATCAAAAAACAGGAAGCACACATTGAGGACTTCAAAGCACTTAGCTTAAAGGAACAGAAACAACACCTTTGGGAATTACTAGACAAAAACCAGTTGTACGTAAACCTTTCCTCACTCAACGATAAAGACTTTAAATGCACGGATGAAGAAAAGCAAGTAACTCAGGACTTTTACCAAATAAAAACCAAGTAGCAATATGGCTTATTTATACGATACCATCGTGCAGGAATTTGGCAAAAGAGAACTTGCACGAACCGAAGTACCCAACATAATTTTAGACAACCTGCGACCAGGTTATGGTCAGCGACCTTATCAGATTGAGGCATTTCAGCGTTTCATCCTTTGCTACAACGAAGATTTTGAGGGCAAGCCTCACAAACCATTTCATCTGCTTTACAATATGGCAACAGGAAGTGGTAAGACCTTGATAATGGCAGGCTTGATGCTTTACCTCTATGAAAAGGGGTATCATAATTTTCTGTTTTTTGTGAACAGCAACAACATTATCAAAAAGACTAAAGACAATTTCCTGAATCCACAAGCCAGTAAATATCTGTTCAATAATAAACTGGTGGTTGATGGCAGAGAGGTACTTATCAAAGAAGTTGAAAACTTTGAAGAAGCTGACACGGAAAACATCAACATCAAGTTTACAACCATTCAGCAACTGCACATTGACCTGAACAACACAAAAGAGAATAGTGTTACTTATGAAGATTTCGAAAACCGTAAACTTGTATTAATAGCAGATGAAGCACACCATTTAAGTTCCGGTACAAAAAGAGGAAAATTATTTGGCAGTTGGGAGAGTACGGTTGAGAAAATACACAAATCGAATTTTGATAATATTTTACTGGAGTTTACAGCCACCTTGGATTATGAAAGTCAAGAAATTGCAGAGAAATACAAAAGCAAGGTAATTTACAAATACGACTTGGCTCAATTCCGTTTGGACAAGTATTCCAAAGAAATCAATCTAGTTCGTTCGCTCTATGAAGAACAGGAACGGGTTATTCAGGCTTTGATTCTCAATTTGTATCGTCAGGAACTGGCAACATCCAACAACATCAATCTAAAGCCTGTAATTCTGTTCAAAGCCAAACGAACTATTGCAGAATCTGAGCAGAACAAAACTAACTTTCACCAACTCATTGAAGAATTTTCGGCAGAAATGGTGGAGAACATACAGCAAACTTCTACTGTACCAATCGTTCAAAAGGCATTTCAATTTTTTGAAGGCAAAGGCATTTCAAGTAACGAGATAGCTAAACGTATTAAAGCCAATTTCAAAGAAGAAAACTGCATCAGTGCCAACAATGACGCAGAAGCAGAAACCAATCAAATTTTGCTCAACACATTGGAAGATGAGAACAATCCAATCCGTGCTGTTTTTGCCGTTCAGAAATTGAATGAAGGTTGGGACGTTTTAAACTTATTTGACATTGTACGTTTATACGAAGGACAAAATACAGGAGGTAAAAACAAGGGAATTGGTAAAACGACTATTTCAGAGGCTCAATTAGTTGGTAGAGGAGCAAGATATTTCCCTTTCAAATTGGAAGAAGGTCAAGACCCTTTTACCCGAAAGTTTGATGATGACGTTTCCAACGACTTAAAAATCCTTGAAGAACTGTATTACCACACCAAAGAAGACAGCCGATACATTTCCGAATTGAAACAGGCATTGATTGATACAGGAATTTATGAAGATGACGAAAATTCTATCCAGCTTTCCTTGTTCCTAAAACCTGAATTTAAGGAAACAGACTTTTACAAAACTGGACAGGTGGTATTCAACAAAAAGGTTGAAAAGAGTTATGACAATGTGAAGTCATTCGCAGACTTGGGCGTAAAGAAAAAGAACTTCAGCTATACCCTTTCATCTGGAGTAGGACGTATGACAAGCGTATTCACCAAGGAAGAAGAAAACGGTGATACAGGCAAGCTTGAGCAAAAAGACATTTCGGTAAAGGACATTCCAAAACACATTATCCGATTTGCCTTATCGCAGAATCCTTTTTACTACTTCGACAGTTTGGAGAGATATTTCCCGAATGTTGAATCCTTATCCAATTTCGTAGAAAGTGAAGATTATCTAAGTGGTTTGGAAATATCTTTTAACGGAACGAAAAGCCATTTGGAAAACATCAATCATCAAGATTATTTATTCGCTATCAATGGTCTTCTTGACACCATAGAAATGGAGATAAAGTCGAACCTGACCGATTACGAAGGCTCGAACTACGTTAAAGATTACGTCCACAAAGTTTTCAAAGACAAAGAGATTAAGGTGTACAAAGACAGCGAGCGAGCAGACGGACAATTAGATGTGGTGAGTGAACCCGAATGGTACGTTTACAACGCTAATTATGGAACAAGTGAAGAGAAGGAATTTGTAAAAATGTTCGCCAGACGTTTTGAGCATTTAGAGAAAAAGTACACCAATATCTATCTGATACGAAATGAAAGAGAACTGAAAATATTTGACAAATTGGGTCGTGCTTTTGAGCCTGACTTCATTCTCTTCTGCAAACAAAAAGACGGAGAAGAACTAACCTATCAGGTGTTTATTGAACCTAAAGGTGCTCATCTTGTTGCAAACGACAAATGGAAAGAAGATTTCTTGAAAGAGATTAGAGAAGATAAAAAGACTATCGAAATTGCCTCTGATAAGTACCTGATAACTGGAGTTCCTTTCTATAACAATGAAGATGAAAACGAGTTTAAGGAGATATTAGAAAATACGTTGAAATTATAGTTTTTTGGTTTTAACAAGTTTTGTTATTAATTAAAAATGAGAACAGAAATTACCAAAACAGAATATTGTATCTTTTTTAGATAAATAAACCATTAATAGTTAACCTTAATGAGTAGCATAAAATACATTCGTAAAATTATAGAAGTAGAATCTAGATTAGGTTTTATGTTCGTTCCTGCAAAAGGACAAAACCTTTTACCCAACCAAAATTCTAAAGTTAAAGTACATTGTATTGGTAAAAAAGAAACAACATTTTCCCTAACGTATAACGCAGAATACAACCGTATTTTTGGATTAACCAAATGGTATCGTGATAATAACATACAGGAAGGTACTTTTATAGACGTAGCTATTAAAAATGGAGAAGTCATTTTAAAAACTCAAACAAGTAAAAAATCAGAAACCAAAACAACCTCCCTACAAAAGCCAACAATAAACACCTCAAATATTCCATCTGGGGCAAAAGGAAATATTGTAGAAGACCGTATTAAAGAACTTATTTTGTTATTAGGAGAAGGGGTGCTTAATGTATACAAACCTGTAATTGACAATGAAGGAATCGATTTAGTAGCATTAAAAAATGGTCAATTTCATCCAATATTTTTACAAATCAAATCAAGATATACAGCATATAAAGAACAAAAGTTAATCCTTACTTTATCGAAAAACTTCAAAGCACATCATAGTTATTATTTAGTTGGTGTTTCCTTTAACCCTATAACCATGGAAGTGGAGGAACCTATCCTAATGGTACCTTCAAAAGAATTATTAGACAAAGCAATTCAAATGAGTGATGGTAAATATAGGGTTACTGCATCTTTAAAACCTAGTAGCAATGACCAATGGCAACCGTATATGGTTTCTAAAGAAAAGTTTATTGCCATCCTTTTTGAAAAGTTCACAAATTTAGAGA
>Ga0207899_1000898_pt1 | contig 10089 bp, 10 predicted proteins | sample MalvirmetaMSP134_FD_184235 | JGI IMG/M metagenome (GOLD analysis project Ga0207899, IMG submission 184235) | Marine viral communities from the Deep Pacific Ocean - MSP-134 (SPAdes) | ecosystem: Environmental > Aquatic > Marine > Oceanic | place: Pacific Ocean | collected 2011-06-28
TGGTCGGTCAGGCCGCGGGCGCTGGCGATCAGGCCGTCGAGGGCGTCACGCATTTCCTGAACGTCGGCGGGGGAATAGATGTCCTCGACGACGATGTAGCCTTTGGTTTGATAGGCCGCGACCTGGGGGGCGGTGGTCATGGGCTGTTTCCTTGTCTGCGTGGTGTTTGTTTTCCGGATATTGGCCTATCCGAAATATTCCGGGAAGACGGCGCGCATTTCCTCGGTTGCGGACACCGTGTCCTTCAAATGGGCGCGTACGGCGGCTTCGGCCCCGTTGGGGGTACGCGCGGCGATGGCGTCCAGAATCGCTTCGTGGTCGCGGATGATCTTGGCGGCCTTGCCTTCGGTCGGCAGGTGCAGGCGGCGCAGGCGGTCCAGGTGCGCCCGCCGCGCGTGGATGATGTCCCACAAGCCGCCGACGCCGGCCATTTCGTACATCATTTCATGGAACCGGTTGTCGGCGGGCAGGAAAGCCGACAGGTCACTGGCGGCAAGGGCGGTCTTCTGGCGGCCGATGGCGGTACGTAGGGCATCGACGTCATCGTCGCTGATCTCGACGGCCAGGGTGCGGGCGATTTCGACCTCGACGCTGCGGCGCAGGAAATGGGCTTCGCGCGCACTCTGTATGTCGATGAGGGAGACGCAGGTGCGCGACTGGGGAAACACATCGACCAGGCTTTCTTCCTCAAGCAGGATCAGGGCCTCGCGCACGGGTGTCGGGCTGACGCCGAAATTCTCCGCGATCTGGCGCGTTTGCAGCACCGTGCCGGGTGGTAGGTCGAGGGACACGATCTGGTCACGCAGGCTTTGATAAATCTGCTGAACGGCGGTCAGACGGCCGCCTTTGGGATGGGCGGGGCGTTCTTTGAACAGGCCGGTCGCATCAGGAGTCACGTGCTCGGAATCCCCGAAAAACGGCGCAAATGCAAGGTTTTTGCTGCACCTGCGAGCCAGCTTTGCGCTTGACTCTATAACTAATATATTAGTATTTTAGTAAGGGTGAAGTCAATATCACCGTCATAAGAACCAAGTTTAGGGAGATCCAAGGATTATGTTTAAGAAGACTCTGATGGCGCTTGCCGTCGGCGGTTTGGTTGTTGCCGGAACGACCGGCGGTGCCGCTGCAAAAACGCTCAAAGTTCAGGCCAGCTCGAAGGCCGGTGACTGGGCCCACCGCTTCATGACGGACACCTGGGCGCCGAAACTCGATGCCATGACCGCCGGTGCGGTCAAGATCGAAGTTCTGCCGACCAAGGCCGTCGTCCCGCACCGGGAAACCATCGACGCCGTGGCCAACGGCATTCTTGATGGTGATCTGAACGCGGTTTCCTATTTCTCGGGTCGTGATCCCGCGTTTGCCGTGATCGGCGATCTGATCGCCGGCTACGACACGGTCGATCAGGTCCGCACCTTCTGCCAGTACGGCGGCGGCAAGGAAATCCTGCAGAAGATGTATGACAAGTACACCAAGGGTCAGGTGCACGTCGTCGGCTGCGGCCCCTATGCCAAGGAAGCCTTCGTGTCGACCATTCCGATCAAGTCGGTCGCCGACTTTAAGGGCGTGAAGGTGCGTTCGCCGGAAGGCCTGGCCGCCGAAGTCTTCAAGCGCGCCGGTGCGGCTCCCGTGTCGCTGCCGTTCTCCGAGGTCTATACGGCTCTTGAGAAAAAGGTCATCGACGCCGCCGATGCCTCGGCCCACGTGAACAACAATGCCCAGGGCCTTTACAAGGTCGCGAAATTCCCGATCTACCCGGGCATCCATTCAATGGCCGTTCTGCAGTTCATCGTGAACAAGAAGGTCTGGGACAAGCTGGGCCCGCAGGGTCAGACCGCGCTGGAGGTCTGGTATCAGGCCGCCTACGACGCCATGCGCCGCGAAGCCGATCTTGAAGACCAGAAGATCGCCGACGAGCAGCGCAAGGGAAGCGAAGTCACCGTCATCGATTGGACGACGGAAGAGCGCGCCAAGTTCCGCAAGATCGCGGTTGGCGCCTGGGAAGATTTCGCCGGGAAATCCCCCCTCGCCAAGGAAGCCCTGGACGCGCATCTGAAGTACATGCGTTCCGTCGGTCTTCTGGACTAATCGGTATCGATTTGCCGCCGCGCCCTTATGGGGGCGCGGCGGTTCTTTCATTCATTTTCTGATACACTTTGCCGATCCAGGAGGGGGCCATGTCTGGATTCACGGAAACCTTGGTGGGCGCGCCCGCGGGTACGACCTTTAACCGAGCCGTCGACCATTTCAGCCGATTTCTCGGCCTGGCCGTCGGAAACCTCTACCTGATCGCGGCGTTCTGCACGATGTGGGAGGTCGTGGCCCGCTACGTCTTCCATTCCCCCACCCAATGGGTGTTCGAAGTGGTGATGGTTCTGTGCGCCAGCGCCTGGATGCTGTCCGCCGGTTTCGTCACCCTGCAGAAACGCCATATCGGCATCACCGTATTCTACCTGATGGCGTCGGAACGGGTCCGCTGGTGGCTCGACCTGTTCGCCATGGTGGTCGGCATCATCGCCCTCTACATGCTGGTGTCCGATACCTTGATCCGGGCGCTGGAAAGCATCGATCTGGTGGAGCGCGGCGGATCGGCCTGGAATTCGCCGCTGCCCATGATGCTCAAGACCATCCTGTTCGCGGGCCTGTTTCTTTATCTCGTGCAGTTGCTGGTCAACCTGGGCCGCCATTTCCGCACCCACGCGCTGCAGATCACGGTCTACGCCGTTCTGGCGCTGGTCTGCCTGCGCCTGCTGGTACAGATCTTCGCCCATTACGGCGAAGGCGGCGGCATGTGGATCAACCTGGAAGAACACCTGCACGCGGCGTCGGGCAGCGTCATCGACCAGTTCCGCGTCGACCGCGACTCCGTCGGCATCGCCACCATTTCGCTGTTGATCGTCGCGGCCCTTCTGGTGCTGATGATGACCGGCATGCCGCTCGGTATTGTTACGCTGATCATCTCCGTGGTCTGCGCGCTGGCGTTCTACGGCCTGCAGGGCATGTACCTGGTGTCGACCAACGCCATGGACCTGCTGGAAAAATACCCCCTGATCGCGGTGCCGTTCTTCGTGTTGATGGCATCCATTCTGGAACGTGCCGGGATCGCCCAGGACCTGTTCGACGCCATGTCGATTTTCGCCGGCGGTCTGCGCGGCGGCGTGGCGGTGCAGACCACCGTCGTCGCCGTGATCCTGGCCGCCATGTCGGGCGTTATGGGCGGCGAGATCGTCATGCTGGGCCTAGTCGCCCTGCCGCAGATGCTGCGCCTGGGCTATGACCGCAAGCTGACCATCGGCCTGATCTGCGCCGCCGGCGCCCTGGCGACGCTTATTCCGCCGTCGATCGTCATGATCGTTTATGGGCTGAGCGCCAACGTCGGCATCGGCGACCTGTTCAGTGCGGGATTCGTTCCTGGCCTGATGCTGGCGTTGTTTTATGTGACGTTCGTTCTCGTGCGCTGCAACCTGAACCACAGCCTTGCCCCGACGGCGGCGGAAATCGCCCTGAAGACCGGGGAGGAAACCAAGCTGGGCCGCCATCAGATCATGGCGGTCGTCATGTGCGTCGCCCTGATCTTCTGCGTCATGGGATCGATCTACGGCGGTATCACCAGCGTCACCGAAGCGGCCGCCGTGGGCGTGTTCGGCGCCATCGCCGTCGCCGCCGTGCGCTTCAAGTTCAATTACGCCCTGCTGCGCGACTGCCTGGCCAATACCATGGCGGTGGTCGGCACCATCATCTGGCTGATCCTGGGCGCGGTGGCCTTCGTTGGGCTGTACAACCTGATCGGCGGCGCCGACTTCATGCGCCAGTTGATCAAGGGGGCGGGCCTGGGGCCCCTGGGCACGGTGTTCGTGATGATGGCGATCCTGGTCGTTCTCGGCACCTTCATGGAATGGATCGCGATCATCTTCATCACCGTGCCGGTGTTCGCCCCGGTGGTGCGCGATCTGGGGCCGGCACTGGGCATGACTCCGGATTGGGCGGCGGTCTGGTTCGGCATTCTGTTCGTCATGAACATCCAGATCTACTTCCTCAGTCCCCCCTTCGGCCCGGCCTGTTTCTGGCTGAAGTCCGTGGCGCCCAAGGACGTGACCCTGCAGGAAATCTTCATCAGCGTGCTGCCGTTCATCTGCCTGCAGATCATCGGTATGCTGCTGGTCATGTTCTTCCCGCAGATCGCCCTGTGGATGCCCCAGGCGTTAAACTAGGTTTTGTGGAGGTCATATGAGCAATCCCCTCACCACGCCCGAAGAACTGCACGACGACCTTGAGGAAGAAGGTGTGCACGGGAGCGAGCGCTACGGCATCGCGCCCGGCATCGCCGGCGCCCTTATCGGGCTGGCGTTGATCGTGTTCATGTTTGCTTTGGCGGACGGTTTTTCCTGATCAGGACCTGCGACGACAATGACGACCAAGAAGACCTATAAAGACCTGCGGTCCGCCCGCTGGTACGCGCCCGACGACCTGCGCTCCTTCGGGCACCGTTCGCGCACCATGCAGATGGGCTACGACCGGGCCGATTGGGAAGGCCGGCCGATCATCGCCATCATCAACACCTGGTCCGACATCAACCCGTGCCATGCCCACTTCAAGCACCGCGTCGAGGACGTGAAGCGCGGGGTGCAGCAGGCGGGCGGTTTTCCCATCGAACTGCCGGCCATCAGCCTGTCGGAAAATTTCGTCAAGCCGACGACCATGCTCTACCGCAACATGCTGGCCATGGAGACGGAGGAACTGATCCGCTCCCACCCCGTGGACGGCGCGGTGCTCATGGGTGGCTGCGACAAGACCACGCCGGGCCTGGTCATGGGCGCGATCTCGGCCGGGGTGCCGATGATCTACGTGCCCGCCGGGCCGATGTTGCGCGGCAACTACAAGGGCCAGGCGCTGGGCAGTGGCTCCGACGGCTGGAAGTACTGGGATGAACGCCGCGCCGGGAACCTGACGGCCGAGGAATGGACCGAGGTCGAAGCCGGAATCGCCCGGTCCTACGGCACCTGCATGACCATGGGCACGGCCTCGACCATGACGGCGATGGCCGAAACCCTGGGCCTGACCGTGCCGGGCGCGTCGTCGATCCCGGCCGCCGACGCGGGCCATATCCGCATGGCGGCGCAGACCGGCCGGCGCATCGTCGACATGGTGTGGGAAGACCTGACGCCGGAAAAAATCCTCGACCGCCGCGCCTTCGACAACGCGGCCATCGTCGCCATGTCCATGGGCTGTTCGACCAACGCGGTAATCCACCTGATCGCCATGGCGCGCCGCGCCGGCGTGATGATGACCCTGGAAGACCTCGACGCCTTCTCGCGCCTGGTGCCGGTGATCGCCAACGTGCGGCCGTCCGGCGACACCTACCTGATGGAGGACTTCTATTACGCGGGCGGCCTGCGCGGCCTGATGTCGCGGCTGACCGGGCATTTGAAACTGGATGCCGTGACCGTCACCGGCCAGACCCTGGGCGAAACCCTGGACGGCGCCGAGGTCTACAACGACGACGTCATCCGCCCGCTCGACAATCCGCTTTATGACGAAGGTTCGCTGGCGCTGCTGCGCGGCAATTTGGCGCCGAAGGGCTGCGTCATCAAGCCGTCGGCCTGCGACCCCCGGTTCTACAACCACGAAGGCCCGGCCCTGGTGTTCGACAGCTATCCGGAAATGAAAAAGGCCGTGGATGACGAGAACCTGGACGTCACCGCCGATCATGTTCTGGTGCTGCGCGGCGCCGGGCCGCAAGGCGGGCCGGGCATGCCCGAATGGGGCATGCTGCCGTTGCCCAAGAAACTGTTGAAGCAGGGCATCCGCGATATGCTGCGCATGTCCGACGCCCGCATGTCGGGGACCAGCTACGGCGCCTGCATCCTGCATGTCTCGCCGGAAAGCCATGTCGGCGGGCCGCTAGCCCTGCTGAAGACCGGGGACATCGTCAAAATCGACATCCCGAATCGCACCATCGACATGCTGGTGGACGAGGACGAGTTGGAACGCCGCCGCGCCGCCTGGACCCCGCCGGCCCCGAAGTTTGCACGCGGTTATGGCTGGATGTTCGCCCAGCATATCCGTCAGGCCGACGAAGGCTGCGATTTCGATTATCTGGAAACCCAGTTCGGCGCGCCGACCGGCGAACCGGACATCTTCTGACCGGAGCACCCCATGGCCAAGAAGCTGACCAAGAAGACCCGCGACCTGCTGATGAACGTGTCCACGGCGACGCTGTGCACGGCGCTGTTCAAGGTCGGTCTGAAGAACCAGTTCATCCAGGACGTCCATCCGGTCTCGCCCAAGGGCCGCAACATGGTCGGGCAGGCTTACACGATGCGCTACATCCCGGCGCGCGAAGACCTGAACGCCATTTCCGTGTTCCAGGACCCCAAGCATCCGCAGCGCGTCGGCGTCGAGGAATGCCCCAAGGGCCACGTCATGGTGATCGACAGCCGCAAGGACCCGCGCGCGGCCTCCGCCGGCTCGATCCTGGTCACCCGCCTGATGATGCGCGGCTGCGCCGGTGTGGTCAGTGACGGCGGCTTCCGCGATGCGCCGGAAATCGGCAACCTGGATATCCCGGCCTATCACAACCGGCCCTCGGCCCCGACCAACCTGACCCGCCATCAGGCGATCGAGCTGAACGGCCCCATCGGCTGCGGCGACGTCGCCGTGTTTCCCGGTGACGTGATCGTCGGCGACGACGAAGGGGTCTGCGTCATTCCGATCCATCTGGCCGACGCCATCGCCAAGGAAGCAACCGAAATGACCGCCTTCGAGGACTTCGTCACCGAGGAGGTGAAGAAGGGCAGGGCGGTGATCGGCCTCTACCCCGCGACGACCGCGAAAGCAAAGGCCGATTACGCGGCGTGGCGGAAAGCGAACGGGCGGTAAATCGCCCGCCCGCGCGGCGGCCTTAATCCTGCCCGAAAATATGCTAGTCTTGCCGCCTGCCATCGCGCCGGAACGGGAGAGGACCATGCGCAAGACCATCGCCATCGCCATGCTTGCCCTGCTTGGCGCCTGCACGGTCGTCGAGAAGACCGGCGAGGAAATCACCATCGAGCATGCGGCGAACCAGTTCCTGGTCGCCGAGGTGAAGGCCGACGATTACTGCCAGACTCTGGGCCGCAAGGCCCAGCACGTGATGACCGGCCCGCGCCAGTCGTCCATGCTGTTCGTGCAATCCAGCGTCAGCGTGTTCCGCTGCGTCCTGCCGGCGCCCGCAAAGAAGTGACGGCGGGACAGCCTGCTGCCGCGCCATGAGACGTTCCGTCATCCTGATGGTCCTGATCGGTCTGGCCCTGGGCGGGCTGGTCCTGTTCCTGGCCCTGCAATTTCCCGAAGCCCTGACGACGCGGGGCGAGCAGATTCAGCTGACCCATGCCCTGTTGCTGGTCGCCGTGATCGGCGGGGCGGCCATCGCCCATGGCCGCTTCCAGGCGCGCCAGGCGCTGCGCCACGCCGCCATCTGGGTCGGGCTCGGCGCTTTGCTGCTGCTGGTCTATTCCTTCCGTGCCGAGTTTCAGGCCCTGGGCGGCCGCCTGACCGGCGAACTGCTGCCCCACCGGGCCCAGGAAACGCCGGGCGGCGGTGTTGCCATTCGTGCGGGCGCGGGCGGCCATTTCGTCGCCGAGGCCGTGGTCAACGGCGTGGCCGTCCGCTTCCTGGTCGATACGGGGGCGAGCGAGGTGGTGCTGAGCCCCCGCGATGCCGAACGCCTGGGCTTCGACCTCACGTCGCTTAACTTCAACCGCCGCTATCAGACCGCTAACGGCACGGTCATGGGGGCCCCCGTGCGGCTTGAAGAAATCCGCATCGGCTCCATCGCCATCCGGGACGTGCGGGCGTCCGTCAACGGGGCCCAGATGAAACGCTCGCTCCTGGGCATGAGTTTCCTTGGCCGCCTGGGCGGCTACCGGGTCGACGGCGGCGTGCTGACGCTTACTCCGTAGCGGCGGCGCGGGGCGCCAAGGCGGCCTGTTCGACGCGGATACGCCAGGCGAGGACCAGGGCGTTGAGGACGGAAAACGAGAGCGCGATTTGCCACGCCCCGAAGGCCAGGGGCAGCACCGCGATCTCGGCCGCGACCACCAGATAATTGGGATGACGCAGGAAGCGGTAGGGGCCGCGCCGCACCAGGGGGGCGTCGGGCAGAGTGATGACGCGCGTCGTCCAATAGGGCCCCAGGGATGCGATGACCCAGACCCGGGCGGCCTGAAGCGCGCCGAACAGGGCCAGCCAAGGCCAGTGCACGGGCGTGTACGCCGGCACCAGGATAGCGAGGGCAAGCAGCCAGCCCGCGTGGAGGGCGACGATGACGGGGTAATGGCTGCGCCCGTGCTCAACCCCGCCCCGGGCCAGCAGGCGGGCGGTATTGCGCCGTGCATGCACCAGTTCCGCCAAGCGCAAAAGCGCGACCAGGGCGATGACGACCCAGAGAATGGGCACGGCGGGGCTCCTAGGCCGTTTCCAGGGTCAGGAAGCCGGCCGTGAAGCCGGGGCCGAGGGCCGACATCAGGGCCCGCCTGCCGGGCTTGTTGGCGAACCCGGCGTCCAGGGTGCGGCGCAGGACGAACAGCACCGTCGCCGCCGACATGTTGCCGTAATCGCGCAGCACCGCGCGGCAATGCTCCAGCCCGCCGAGTTTCCGGCCGAAGACCGTTTCCAGGGCGGTGACGACCTTTTCCCCGCCGGGATGGGCGACGAAGGCGTCGATATGACCGAGGCCGAGGTTATCCTGGGCCAGATAGCGTTGCAGCACGGGCGGCAGTTCCGTTTCCACCAGATGGGGAATGTCGCGGGAAAACACCACGCCCAGGCCGTCCTCCTCGACCGTCCAGCCCATGACGTCGAGGGACTTCGGCCAGGTATGCTCGCCCGAACGGGTGATGCGGGGGCCGGGGCCGTCGGTGCTGATCAGCGCCGCCGCCGCCCCGTCGCCGAACAGGGCGGTGGCGATGACGTTGCTTTTCGACAGGTCTGCGCCACGAAAGGTCAGGCCGCACAGTTCCACCACCAGGAACAGGACCTTGGACCCGGGGCGCGCCTGGGCGATCTCGGCGGCGCGGGCCAGGCCGTTGACCCCGCCGGCACAACCCAAACCGAAGATGGGCAGACGCGTGGTTTCGGCGCGGAACGGCAGGCGTTCGAACAGGCGGGCGTCGAGCGACGGCGTGGCGATCCCCGTGGTCGATACGGTGACCAGGGCGTCCACGTCCCGGGCCGTCATGCCCGCCGCCGCAAGGCAGTTCTCGGTCGCTTCGGTCAACAGGTCCAAGGCATGGTCGAGATAGCGCGCGTTCTTGTCCGCCCAGCCGCGCGGCTCCGAAAACCAGTCCAGCGGCATGCAGGAATAACGGGTGTCGATGCCCGCGTTGTCGAAAGCCGGCAGCATGCGGTCGATGTCGCGGACCCGGCCCTTGAACTGGCTGCGGGCCCAGGCGCGGATATCGGCCTGGGCCAGCCTGTACGGCGGCACCGCGGTGCTGAGCGCGGCCAGCCGGGGCAGAAAGGGTGCGGTCGCCTGGGTCATCATGTCGGGCCTCAGTCTGGTCCGGTTCGGTGCCGGGCGCCATTAACGTTGGCGTGAGCGGGGCGTTGGGCGGTCTACTTTACCCGCGCCGCGACCTCGGGCGGTAGGCCGTCCTTGACGGCGTCCAGATCGGTTGGGAAGTAAGCGCGGCCGTTGCACTCCCCGTTGAACCGCCCGGACATTTCCGAATAGAGCCGGACCTGGCGGTTATGGGCCTCGACCGCGGTGCTGCGCTTCTCGACCCAGGCGTTGTAGCCGGCGACCTCCGCCTCGTAGGTTTTCCGCCGCTCCGGATCCGTCAAGGCCGCCATGGCCTGGTTTTGCAGACGCGGCCCGGCTTCTTGTATCCGGCCGTCCAGATCGCGGATCGATGATTTGGCCGTTTCGATTTCGGCGGCGACGGCGTCGATGCGGTGGGCCAGGATCAGGCAGGCGGTCAGCACTTCGGGCGTCATCACCCCGGCGCGGTAGGTCTTGGCCTTGCCCTCGTAAAGCTTCACCGGCGCGTTCCTGGCGGATTGCAACATGGTGTCGAGCAGGCCGCCGTCGGCCCGCGCAGGGGCCGCCGCCAG
>Ga0207899_1000906_pt1 | contig 10026 bp, 7 predicted proteins | sample MalvirmetaMSP134_FD_184235 | JGI IMG/M metagenome (GOLD analysis project Ga0207899, IMG submission 184235) | Marine viral communities from the Deep Pacific Ocean - MSP-134 (SPAdes) | ecosystem: Environmental > Aquatic > Marine > Oceanic | place: Pacific Ocean | collected 2011-06-28
TCGGCCTCGTCCCCCGCACCTGCCAGAAGCACGGGAATCCGCCGTTCCGTGGCGTCCTGGGACGGAAACGCCGCAGTCCGGTCCTTGAGGATGCGGTGGACGAAGCGAGGACCGCCCAGCATGCCGATCAGCAAAATCCACTGAATGGCGAATACCGAGCGGGGAAAATCTTCCAGTCGGACCCAGATGAACATGGCCAGCAGGAAAACCAGGACCGCGAGGCTGACCGCCTTGGTGATCGTCAGCAGGTCGTTGATGGAGGCATAGCGCCAGACCCCGCGGTAGAGGCCCGCGACATAGAAAACAACAGCCGCCGCAAGGGTGAAAAAACCACCGGCAATCAGCATCACGTCGGCCGGCTGTGCCCAGATGGCATCGCCCAGGCGCAGGTAAAGCGCCAGCGGAAAGGACAGTCCGGCCATGATGATGTCATGGCCGTAGACGATCCATCCTCTCGGCGGAATGCGGCGATTGGGCAATTTGAACAAGGCTAAATCCATTGCCTGTGGTGATGCCGGTGCTCGGCGCAGCCCAGCATGACGTCTTTCGCCCCTGCTTTTACCACCCCTATCCGGAACCTCAAGGGTTCGTAGCATCACCCGGGTGTCGGAACAGGGTCAACAGACTGCCCGTCGCCCCCGCGGCGAAAGCCAGGGCGGGCCATGGGCCGATCCAGGGGACGAGTGTCGCCACCGTGATCAGCACGGAATTGAGCACCAGAATATGGCACGATACTCGGGCATGGCTACGCCCGGCCTTGGTGGCCTGCTGGTAGAAATGGTCACGATGGGCCTGCCAGGGCGTGTCCCCCCGCAGCAACCGACGCAGTAGTGTAATCGTCGCGTCGGCCAGATAATAGGCCGGCAAGATGACGGCCGGCGCCCAGGCGCCGGCGGCCGCCATTTCCAACAGCAGCCAGCCGATGAGAAAGCCGAGCGGCACACTGCCGACATCGCCCATGAAGATCTTGGCAGGTTGCCAATTCCAGATCAGGAAACCGGCGGCGGCGGCAGCCAGGCAAATGCCCAGACCGCCATGGCCCGACGGCGCCCCGCCCAGGGCCGCGACCACGGCGACGCCCAGCCCGATGCCCAGGCATTCAACGCCGGTGATGCCGTCGATGCCGTCCATGAAATTGAACAGGTTGATGAACCAAACCCAGCCCAGCCCGACGCCGATCAGCGCCACGGGAACCGGAATGGAGGCCGGCAGCCAGCCGGCAAGCGCCGGGTTCAGATACAAGATCCAGGCAACCGCAACGATGTGGCTGACGAATCGCACCCCCGTCGGCACCCGGCGAAAATCGTCGATCAGGGATAGCCCCGCTAAACCCAGAGCGACCAGGGCGAGGGGCCAGAGCACTCCGCCGCCCAGCCACAACCAGGCCGGGATCAGGGCGGCCACAATCAAGACACCGCCGCCCACGGGGGTCGGCCGCTGGTGACTGCTGCGTTCGTTGGGGTGGTCGAGCAGCTGGAGCCGCCGGAGCAGGGAAATCAACGGCCCCGTTCCCAGGGCGACGCCGCCGAATACCAGGGCGGGGGCCAGCACCGTATCAATGGTCAAGGTCATGGCGGACTTTAGCTTCGGTCAGGCGCGGACGAAAGGATGGGGTTATCCAGCACTTGCCCGTAGAGAGCCTGCACGGCGGCACTGATTTTCGCCTGCGACAGCCGGGCCTCGACATCGGCCCGTGCCGCGGCCCCGTAGGCGCGGCGCAAATCGCCATCGGCGGCCAAGCGGTCGATGGCATCGGCGAGCGCCACTGCGTTCTGGGCCGGAACCAACAGGCCATTCTCGCCGTTTCGGACCAGGGCGCGGCAGCCCGGCACATCTGTCGCGACCAGGGGGCGGGCCGACGCGGCAGCCTCCAGCAGGCTTTTCGGCAGGCCTTCGCGGTAGGACGGCAGCACGGCGATATGGGCCCCTGCCCAGACGGCGGCGATGTCATCGCGCGCACCCGCCCAGTCGACCAGGCCCTCCGCCACCCAGGCGTCGATCTGATCCTGGGTCACGGTTGTCGGGTTGCCGGGATCGGGGGCGCCGACCAGGATCATGCGGATGTCGCGCCCGCGATCTTTCAGCAGCTGCGCCGCTTGCGCAAATTCGGCGACCCCCTTGGTTTTCAACAGACGCCCGACCAGAACGGCGCGCACGGGCGGTGCAGGGGGCTCGGGCGTGGCCGGAAACTGCGCCAGATCGACCCCAGATCCGGGAATAAGGTGGGTGCGTTCGGCCCGGCCGATGCGCTGCTGGGCCAGGAAGGCGCGATCGTCGTCGTTCTGCACCAGCATGTGGACCCGTCTGTGCCCGCACAAGCCGCGCAAGGCGGTCATCAGCAGCCCGCCCAGGGAGCGGCTTTTTACGGACCGCTGCCTGCCGGCGTCCTCGGTGAACAGAATGCCGAGCCCGGTGAAGGCGTTGATGACCGCCGCCCCGCGCGCGGCCAAGCGTGCGGCCAGAGTGCCGTATAGGACCGGCTTGGCGGCGACGTTGTGGATCAGGTTGGGGCGAAAGCGGCGCAGGGTGCAAATCAGCGCGGCGAGGTAGCGCAGATCGCCGATGGGTGACAGGCCGGCGCGCTCGACCGGCGTATGAAACACCGTGAAACCGAGAGCGCGGATGGCTTCGGCATGTTCCGACACGCGTGTCGCCACGGCGACCTCGAACCCCATGTCCAAGGCGGCCCGCGCCATGGGCAAACGGTGGCGCAGAAACGCCCAGTCCTCGGTCACGATGAACAGCAGCCGCGGGCGCTGGGGCCGCATATCCGGCATGGCGATCAGCCGGCTCCACCCACCGTCACAGCCGCCACAGCTCGACCGTGGACGGTCGGCCGTTACGCGCTAGCCGTGCGCGGACGTCGACGACCAGACCGTCGTCGGCGGCGAGAAGCCCGGCGATCCAATCCCAGCCCCGTGCCAGGTAGGCCTCATGCGGGACGGCCAGAATCACCGCATCCGCTTGACCAAGGGTGTCATCTTCCGCCAATTCCACGCCGAACTCGTGTTTGACTTCCGCCCGGTCGGCCATCGGATCGTGCAGCATCACGTCGGCTCCGAAGCGTTCCAGCTCGTGCGCGATGTCGATCACCTTGGTGTTGCGCACGTCGGGCACATTCTCTTTGAACGTCAGACCCAGGATGGTCACACGAAACGATTTGATGCCCCCCCTCTTGGACAGTCGGCGCATAGTTTCGCGGGCGATGAAGTGGCCCATCTCGTCATTGATGCGGCGTCCGGCCAGGATGACCTCGGGTCGGTAGCCGGCCATTTCGGCGCGATGGGTCAGGTAGTAGGGATCAACCCCGATGCAGTGCCCGCCGACCAGACCCGGTGTGAACGGCAGGAAATTCCACTTCGTGCCGGCGGCGGCAAGAACATCGGAGGTGTCGATGTCCAGGCGGTCGAAGATCAGGGCCAGCTCGTTCATCAGCGCGATGTTCAGGTCGCGTTGGGTATTCTCGATTACCTTGGCGGCCTCGGCGGTCTTGATGGTCGGCGCCATATGAACGCCCGCGGTGACGACGGCGCCGTAGGTGTCGGCGACGATGCGCGCGGTTTCCGCATCGCAGCCCGACACGACCTTCTTGATGGTCTCGAACCGATGTTCCCGGTCGCCCGGGTTGATGCGTTCCGGCGAATAGCCCACGAAGAAATCGCGGCCGTAGGTCAGCCCCGAGCGTTCCGCCAGGATCGGCACACATTCTTCTTCCGTCGCCCCGGGATAGACGGTCGATTCATAAACGACGATGTCGCCCTTCTTGAGGATGGCGCCGAGTGTTTCCGTTGCGGCCGTCAGTGGCCCCAGGTCCGGCCGCCGCAGGCCGTCAATCGGCGTCGGCACGGTGACGATATGGAAGTCGGCCTTGGCCAGGTCCGCCGGATTATCGGTAAACGTCAGGCTGGCGGCGGCCAGGTCGGCGGCCTCGACCTCATGGGTGCGGTCGTGACCGGCGCGGAGTTCCTTCAGGCGGTTGCCCGAGATGTCGAAGGCGACGACGGAAAACCCGGCGCGCCCGAAGGCGACGGCGACGGGAAGCCCAACGTATCCCAGGCCGACCACGGAAATTTTGCGTTTCTCGTTCATGTTCAAGCTCTTAGTTTATTTTACGGGGACGTGCCAACAGCCAGTGGTCAGACATCCGGGGTCACGCCGTCCCCCGGCTTCCCGCAAGGCTTCGCACCGCGTCGTAGGTCAGCCGCGACGACAGCGCCCCGCCAACCACCGTGACCATGTCGAACACCCGGTCCTGCACGCCGTCGCCGGCCAAGTGCACGATGCCGAGCGGCCGATGCGGCACATGCGGCTCTACCAGCTTGGCCGCGCCAGCATCCCATATGGGCACGGCCTTGCCGCAGAACCAGTTGCAATAGGCAGGCAGGAAGGTGGCGGGCGCCTTGTCGTGAAACACCACGTAATTCAGCGCGGTCTGTTCCGAGACATGGGCCCAAAGCCCTGAGCGGGAGCCCAGCACCCGGCGGCGGCAAAGCGCCGTCAAAAGCGCCTTGTGCCATAATTCCCAATGAGGGGCGTCGGCCTTGAGCGCGAAAACCCCGGAATTGAGGATCGGGTTGCGCGCCAGCCGGTCGGCGATGCGGAACCCGTAGCTCCAGTTGAAGGCTCGGAAATTCTGGGTCCGCCAATATGGCCGGGGCCGCTTGTAGAAGCTTGAATAGGACCGATCCAGTTCCGGCACCACGGCCAATTGGCCCTTCCTTGCCGCCTCGACGAAGATGTCCAGGACGACCGGGTCCTGGACCCAGGCGTCGGCGTCAAGCCAGATGTAGACCGCGTGCCCGGGGAAATACTTCGGTAGATGCGGGCGCGCGGTCATCGCCTTGAAGTAGGACGGGAAATGGTCGCGCCCGGGAAAATCCATGTCCCAACGGGCCTCGGCGCGGACGTCGATCAGCGGCGCCAGCTCGTCCCGCTGATCGTCCGTCAGGCCCAGATCGAGCACGGCCAGGGCGAAGCGGTCCCGCAACCCCGCGTCGTTTACGGACTGCACGGCCTGACGCAGCAACGAGAAATACCGGGCGTTGGCGGCGGTGACGATGACGGTGTTTGCACTCACGCGGCGAGCTCCTTGTGTTTCGACCACCTTACCGCGGCCAGGACGAACAACGTGGCCGTAATCAGGCCGAAGCCGACCTGTGCCGATACATAGGGGTCGGCATAGAATAGCCGGAACGGCAGATAAAACAGCCAAGCCGCCCGAAAACTCTGGCCAAGCCATCCCCGCCCATGGGTCAGCCAGGAATCAAACAGGGCGAGGATCACCCCGAACCCGGCGAAGGTGACCACCACGCCGAGGGTGCCCAGACTGTAATATCCGAAAGAGACCAAATCGACGGGAATCCACGGCAGAATCTGCACATGCAGTGACAGGATCATGGGCGGCCAGGTGTCGACCCCGGACAGGCTCGGCAACATGTGAAGAAAGCCGAGTGGGATATCGATGAAGTAGCGGAAGTTGATGGGATCGGGCACCGCCGTCAGGGTATGCGCGGCGACAAGATGCGGATAGGCATATTCGCCGAGCACGAAGATAACGGCCTTGATCAGATCCGTGCCTAGGCTTTCGACCATTGATGACAGGACGGAAAAGGTATAGCCGAGCCGGAAAAGGTTGTGGGGGGCGATGGCCACGAACAGGATGGCGACCGCGAGTGCCGCGATGGCGGGGATCACGACCTTTTTCGAGCGCAGCATGAAGACCCATGCGAGCAGGGGGATTACTACGAAGCTGCCCGTCTCAAAGCGGCCTGCTGTATGGAATGTCCGTGCTGCCGCGACGGCCCAAAGGGCGGCAGCGACGGCAATCAACACCATCCGCGCCCGACCACGCAGCGCAAGCGCCGCGGCGACCGCCATCAGAAACGTGGGGAATGCCAGTTGCGCCAGCACCTGGAGATAGCCCCATCTGACCTGAATACGCCCGCCGCGAATGTCCATGCCCGAGGAAAAGAAATAATGGGCATCCTTGAATTGGGTCGCATAAATCGTCAATGCCGCGCTCGCAACAGCGCCCATGACAATCACTCCGGTAATCAGAATGCGAGATGAAACCGGATGGGTGCCGAGAGGCGTGACCGGAACACGAAGGCCCAGGCCGTATCCGGTCACCAGGGCCGCATAGCCGCCGAACAGCAGCAGCCAGGCCGTTACGAACGCGCTTTCGGGTAGGGCTTGGCGTTCGGCCAAATCCAGAATGTACAGCCGGTAACCCCATAGCCCGCTTTCAAACGGTGTTCCCGGCAGAACGTGCAGCATGAAGGGCGGCAGACAGTAGCCGACGACGATCAGTCCATGGGCGACCGATAGAAAGGTGAACTGGCCCTGGCGACGGAAGTTCGCGTATTCGACGGCGGCCATAAGGATCATCAATACGGCACTGAGAACCAAGGTCATGTAACTTCCTCCGATCGCCCGAACCTGATGGGAAGCACGCCCGTCCGTCGAAAGACGACCAACGCGGACAGCACCGCTCGGAGAATCATGGCACACACCGTCGCCCAGGCGGCGCCCAGGCTTCCCATATACGGGATTAGAAATGCATTGAGGAGAAGATTGACGGCCAGCGTTGCGAACAATACGACGGCGTTGATCCGTTCAAAGGGTCCCATCAGCAGGAACGTCTCGACACTGGTGCCGAGGGTATAGACACAATAGGCAGTGGCGAGAATGATCAGGATCTCATCACTTGCGCGAAAGGCATCCCCGAATAGGCCAAGAATGAAATCGCGGGCGGTGATGATGATGATGACGCCGACCAGGCAGGTGCCGAGTGATGCAAGCGTCGCCACGGTAATCCGGTTCTGGACAGCTTCTTTATCATTATCGGCGCATAGTCGCGCAACCATGGGTGCGATGCGGGCCCGCACCGCCATGGCGGGAAAGATGACCAGCATCGCGACCTTGGCCGCGGGCGCGTAAAGTCCGGCCTGTTCCGGGCCAAGGAGGCTTCCGATCATCAGGACATCGGTCTGCGTCAGGCCGATCGCGATGATCGTTATGACAAGATAGGGCAGGCCGATGGCAAGCCATCGTTGAGTGTCCTCCACCACGGTGGCTGGCATTCCGTCTAGTCTGCGCACCAGAAATTTTCGAGAATAACGGACAAGGACCACAAGTACGAGCGCCGTCACCGCCAAGTTAAGGCCCATTACCGTCGATGCGTTGAAGCCGTCCCAGCGGCTCGCGGCGACGGCGGCGAGGATCAGCAGGGCCGGCCGCGCCAGTTCGTGGAAGGCCTGGGCCTCGAACACCCGCTCGAACCCCTGCAGCACGACCATGCGTTGCTGGAACAATCCTAAGACGATCGTCAGGCCGACCATCAGATAAAGGGTCGCGCGCAATTCCTGGGCGCCCTCTGCCGTGAACTGCGAAATCAGCACGGCGCCGATGACGGCGACGGCGATGCCTGCGGTTAATACGACGCGGTTGGAAAATCCGATGAGGTGGTGGATAGAGGCAATGCTGTCAGCGGCGCGGTATTCGGCGATCAGCCGGACCACCGCGATGTTAAGGCCGAACTGAACCACCACGGCCAGGACGTTCAACCAAGACAATGCATAAACGTAATTTCCATAGGCTGCGACGCCGAGCCATCGGGCGAACAGGATATGGGAAAGAAAGGCCAGTCCCGCCCCAGCTACGTTGACCGCGAGAATGCGCGCACCGTCGACGATGATGACATTACCGAGGAGGCGTCGGAAAGCGGCGGCCATGGTCTAGGAATATTCGATGGCGTTGATGTCGGACCAGCGCGCAAGGTTCACCCAGCGCCACAGGTAGAGATCGATTTGATCTGGATCGGACGACATGTCCTGCCAGGCACGGGCGACCTGTTTATGTTCGAACGCGGGAATCGCGCGGAACGCATCACTTTTCAGAACGGTGCCCCAGATGCCCATGTTCGTCGCCATCCATTGCCGCTGCGGCGTGTCGAAGCCGATCTTGTCGCGGCGGTCGAGAATTTCCGCGGGCACAATGCCGCGCAAGGCCTGTCGTAGCAGGGATTTGGTTCGCCCCGAGTCGTCGATCAGGTAGTCGTCTGGCAGCGCATAGGCGAATTCAACCAACTCCGTCGTCAGGAAGGGTACCCGGCACTCGATCGAGTGAGCCATCGAGGTGCGGTCCGTATGACGCAAGATCGCCGGTATGGTGTAGTCAAAAAGCGTGTTCGCAAGGTGACTTTTCAGCGGCGCGTCGCGCCGGTTACGCGCTACGCCCCTGGGCCTGACCCCGTGCTGGTCGAACCATTTCTTGTTCAGCCAAGCCGGCGTCACGGGCTCGCCCGCAACCTGCCGCAGAACCCGTTCGAACGAGCCCGTCGCGACCTGGCCGAGCAGGCGGGTGATGATAAAGGCGGGCGAAGCCTGGTTCTCGCGGCTGGCGGCGCGGATGAACCGGGCCGCGCGTGCCAGTTGCCCCTTGCTGAGCAGGCTGCGCAGGCGCGAGCTCAGGTAAGGCAGATAGCCGGCAAAGGTTTCGTCGGCACCCTGGCCGCTCAAGATCACCTTGAAGCCCGCAGTGCGGACGGCATCGAATACCTTCGTCTGGGCGAATATGCTGGTAGTGCTGAACGGTTCGTCGGCGGCGCGGACCAGACTGTCCAGTTCTTGGGGGAGCGACCGCGGATCAATCCGAACCTTGTGGCCATCGACGCCGGACCGCTCGATAAGAAGATCGATCCACGCCTCTTCGTTGATTTCCGGATTGTCGGCGATGAAGGAAAAGGTGCAGGTTTCCTTCTGCCGCTGCAGGTCCTTTTCCAACATGATGATCGTGGCGGAATCCAGCCCGCCCGACAGCGCGACGGCGACTGGCACGTCGCTGCGCAGGTGCAGTTCGACACTGCGCCGAAGTATGGCCTGCAGTTCAGCTGCCGCGTCTTGCCGCGAAATGCGCATGGGCGCGGCACCTGGATCGATCTGCCAATAGCGTTCGGGCCGCACCCGCTGAGGCGCGTCCGCCGCGATCCGGACGAAATGTGCCGGAGCCAGGGCGGAGATTCCGTCGATCATGGTTTCCCCACCGCGGTCGGTGAAGCCGAACCGCAGGTAGTCGTGCACGGCCGCCGGCGAAACCGTGCGGGGCGCGCCCGGATATGTCAGGAGCGCCTTGACCTCGGAGGCGAACACGAAGGCGCCGCCGACGGTCATGTAGTACAGCGGCTTGATGCCGAAGGGGTCGCGGGCCAGGAACAGATCGCCGGATGCGTTGTCGAACATCGCGACCGCCCACATGCCCACCAGCCGCGCTAGGCAGTCGGCGCCCCAATGGGCAAAGGCCTGTAGCAGCACTTCCGTGTCCGAGGATGTCCGGAAACGGCGGCCCAGGCCTTCCAACTCTTTGCGGATTTCCAGGTAGTTGTAAATCTCGCCGTTGAAGGTAATGGTGAAGCGGCCGTCCACGGTGGACATGGGTTGGCGGGCGTCCTCGCTCAGGTCGATGATGGAAAGCCGACGGTGTGAGAGGCCCAGCTGTTGGCCACCGCAAATCTCGGACGAGCTCCCGAAGGCTCCAGCCTCGCCGGGTGTCCAGGCAAAATACCCGTGGCCGTCGGGACCGCGATGACGAATGGCTTCGGACAGATTCTGAATCGCCTGCGGCGTGACCGCATTGCCGCGCCCCGCGAAAATTCCTGTAATGCCGCACATCAGTTGCGAACACCCGTCATCGCCTGGATAGACTCCGCCGTGTCCTTGGCGCGGATGTCCCAGGAATGGGCGGCAATGATCGCGTCACGGCCTCGGGCCCCCATGGTCTTGACGCGCGACGGATCGGCCGCCAGATCGGCGACGGCGCGGGCCAGGGCGTCCGGGTCTTCAGCCGGCACGGCCAGACCGCAATCGTTGTCGCGCACCAGGTCGGCCTGACCCGGAAAGTCAGAGACCACGGCCGGCACACCGCAGGACAGGGTTTCGAACACCTTGAGCGGATAAAGCCCCGTGCCCGTGCGGTCGCCCAGATTGTTCTTCGGCACCAGGCCGCAGATGCTTCTGGCGACGATGCCCG
>Ga0207899_1000907_pt1 | contig 10026 bp, 10 predicted proteins | sample MalvirmetaMSP134_FD_184235 | JGI IMG/M metagenome (GOLD analysis project Ga0207899, IMG submission 184235) | Marine viral communities from the Deep Pacific Ocean - MSP-134 (SPAdes) | ecosystem: Environmental > Aquatic > Marine > Oceanic | place: Pacific Ocean | collected 2011-06-28
CGTCATACGTATCGGATCATTGCGCGCAAGCATAAGCGAACGCCGGTCGCGGACAAGGCTTTGCTTGCGGCGGCGGAAACGTCAATTGGGGGATGGCGGCATGACGCCGCTGTTATCCTCGGCCACCGGGGACCATTCATCGACAAAGGCCTCGATCGCCGCAATCGCCGGCTTGGCCGGGTCGCCGATCTTGCCCGCGCGCATGTAGATGATGGCCAGGGTCAAGGACGTCAGCGCGCACTGGTCCCGGCGTTTGCGGGCTTCGTTGTGCATGCGGCTCAGGTTGTCGAGCCCCCGTTTGAAGCCATAGGTCTCATCCTTACGGATGAAGGTCTCGATCGTGTAGTCGATGTCCTTGCGCAGGTCCGTGGCGACATCCTTGGCGATGGGGCCGTAATGCTCCTCGGTGAGGGCGTGCACGATATAGACCACGTCGCGGTTGAGGCGCCGGGCCTCGGCTTCGGGGCCGTAGAACATATTCCAGAGTCGCTTGATCACGGACGGGCGTTCACTTTTCAATATTTAAAGGGTTTGCGGTGATAGACGCCGGGACAATACCCCCGTCCGGCCCTGCAAAACAACCGGCAGCCATATTCCCGGCCCACGAAATCACGGTGGGACGCTTCGGCGCCCGCCGAAACGTTTCCAACCGGACGCCGCGGGATATTATGCTATCAGTGCCGTCCCGCGGCACACCCCGCCATTGGCTTCCCCCAGGATCACGACCACCGCCATGCCAGAACCTCAAATTCTCGCCCTCGTCGGTGTCATTTTCCTGATTGCGGGCGGGGTGAAGGGCATTGTCGGCGTCGGCCTGCCGACCGTCGCCATGGGATTGATGACCGCCGTCATCGGCCTGCACGAGGCCGTGCAGCTGGTTGTCGTTCCGGCCCTGGTGACCAACATCTGGCAAGGGGCCGTGGGCGGCAATTTCACCGTCCTGATCCGCCGATTGTGGCCGCTGCTGGCGGCGGCCTGCGTCGGCACATGGTTCGGCGCATCCCTGCTGGTGATCGTCGACGCCCATATGCTGTCGGGCTCTTTGGGAATCCTGCTGGCGGCCTATTCGCTGTATTCCCTGATGACGCCGCAGATCCCGCCGCCCGGACGGTGGGAAAAACCGCTGGCTCCGATCATCGGCTTTCTGGCCGGCGTGGCGACGGGCAGCGTGGCTTCGTTCACCATGCCGGGCGCGCTCTATCTGCAAGCACTCGGCCTGACCCGCGATGAGCTGGTCCAGGCCATGGGCATCGCCTTCACCATCGCAACGGCGGCCCAGGCCGTCAGCCTGACCGGCCACGGCATCATGACCACCGAATTGGGCCTGACTTCGGCCGCCGCCCTGATCCCGGCGGCCGTGGGAATGGCCGGCGGACAGATGATCCGCCGGCGCATCCCCGCGGAAACCTTCCGCCGGGTGTTCTTTTTCGGACTATTGCTGCTGGGGGCCTATCTGGCCCTGCGGGCTTTCGCCTGAAGGTGCCGGCACCTAACGGCGCCCGATCACAGTTCCATTTCCGCCGCCATCTTTTCCAAAGCCTTGGGGTCGGCCAGCCCGGCGGCATGCATGTCCACAGCGACGGAATCGGGGAAGACGTCTTCCTCGCCCGCTTCGACCGCCGCAAGGACGGCCTTCGCGACCTCGCGGGGTGAAATCTTTTCCATACTGATGCCCGCCGCCATGTCCGTATCCACCGGGCCCGGATAGACGCCGGTGACCTGCGTGCCCTGGCCGGCCAGTTCGGCACGGATGCCCTGGGTCAACGAATGGACCGCCGCCTTGGACGCGCTGTAGGAGCCCAGGGGCGGGAAATTCACGAGCGAGGCGATGGAGGCGATGTTGACGATCGCCCCGCCGCCGTTTTTCGCCAGCACCGGCGCGAAGGCGCGAACCATGTTGAGGACGCCGAAATAGTTGGTTTCCATCTCCTTGCGGGCGATGTCCGTACTGTCGGCCGAAACCAGCCCGGAAATATGGGCGACCCCGGCGTTGTTGATGAGCAGCGTGACGTCGGCGTTCTTGGCGGCGGCGGCCACCTGGTCCGGTTTGGTGACGTCCAAGGCGACGGCGACAACCCGCCCGCCGGACGTCTTGACCAGTTCGCCCAGACCGTCCGGGTTGCGCGCAGCGGCATAGACCCTGGCCACGCCGGCGGCCAGCAGTTCATCGACAAAGGCGCGACCGATACCTCGGTTGGCGCCCGTTACAAAGGCGGCGGTGTTGGTGAGTTTCATCGTGATCTCCGTGAATCATTGATTTGAACGTTCGTTCAAAAAACATGGGCGCTGTATATTGAATGATTATTCAAAACTCAACAGAAAACTCATGAGCCGTCTTCATCGGCATCGGCGCGACGTCAGGTCAGCAGACGGGCTGCCTGGGCCTTGGATTCCGAAACAAAGGGATGGTCGGGCCATGTCCGGGCGAGAACCCGAACCCCCAGGATCAACGCCAAAATCAGCCGCGCGGTTTCCCCCGCGTTCCGATCCGGCGCAATGTCACCGGCGGCCTGCCCCGCGATGATGCGGTCCTGAATAAAGACCTCGGTCGCCGTCACCGCGCGTTTGACGACGGCGGCCACGTCCGGGTCTTGTCCGGCTTCAAGCGCCGAATTGACAAGCAGACAGCCTTGTTGGTCATCGTCGGCATGTATCTGCTCCGACATCAGATCGAACAGCCCCAGAATGGCCTCACGCGGGGGGCGGGTCGCCGCTAAATCGGCGCGCGCGGCTTCTCCCGCCGCCTCGAACCGGTCCAGGCAACGCCCGAACAGGGATCGTTTGTCATCGAAGGCGGCATAAATGCTGCCCGGATTGAGACCGGTTTCCTGAACCAGGCACTTCATGGACGTGCCCTTGTAGCCATGACGCCAGAAGGCATGCATGGCCTTGTCCAGAACCTTGTTCTCGTCGAATTGCTTTTCCCACGGCATCGTGGTGGCATATCAGGTCTTGAATGATCGATCAACGAATTCACCGGACCGCGCCGAACCGTGATTGACCATTTTCTAACATTTAACTTTCCGGATCACGAAGGACTGTGGCACTCTTGTGCCCTAGGGGACCCGGGGACTTGGACGCTGGCGCGCGGGGGCGCGCCGATTGGAGATCTGACATGATCAAAATCCGCTTTTCTGACAGTTTCACCCGCCTTCCTGCGGCCGCGACAGTGGCGCTGATGGTCGGCATGAGCGCTGCCCATGCCGCAGAGCCCGCCAAGGAACAGGCCAACACCCCGCCCGCGGAAATCAAAATGCAGTTCCACGCGCCTGAGGCGGCCGCCAAGGACGACGACCCGCTGGAGCCCATCAACCGCGTGACCTCGGAATTCAACAGCCTGTTTCGCGGCCTGATCCTCGACCCCCTGATTTCCGGCTACAGGGCCGTGACGCCCGACGGCATGCAGGAAGCCATTGCCAACGCCGCCAACAATCTGGCGGAACCGATCACCGCCGTATCCTCGTTCCTGCAGGGCGACACGGACAACGCCGGCAACGCGACCAAACGCTTCCTGGTCAATTCGACCGTGGGCGTCGGCGGCCTGGGCGACCCGGCCACGGACATGGGCCTGCAGTCGCGGCCCGAAGATTTGGGACAGGCCTTCGGCGCGGGCGGCATGGCGCCGGGCCCGCATATCGTTCTGCCGATCCTGGGCCCCAGCAACCTGCGCGACGCCACGGGAGACCTGCTGACCGCGATCGCCAATCCGTTGCCGCTCGCCGGCAAGGCCGCCCAAGGCACGGTGACCTATTCGGAAAACCAGGATGCGATCAAAGCCGCGACCAGTAATTCGGTCGACCCCTATACGACGGAAAAGGCGCTGTACGAACAGCACCGTCAGTGGGAGGTCAGCAACGGCGCGGTCAGCGCCCCGGCCGACGGCCCGACCCTGGCCGACGAAAGCCCGTCACTCGCCACCAAACCCGCGCAGTAACACCGAAGCCGCGATCCCCGATCACTAAACCGGGACGTGGCCGATGCTGCCGCCACCGCAGACGTATAGCGTCTGCCCGGTGATGTAGGACGCCGCCGGCGACAGCAGGAACGCGATCGGCCCTGCGATCTCTTCCGGCGCGCCGACCCGGTTGAGCGGTATGGACGCGAGAACATCCGCGAGTTCCTTCGATCCATCGGGATGGTTTCCCTTGAACAGCTTGGTCGCGACGGGACCGGGGGCGATGCAGTTGACGGTGATGCCGTCCGGCGCAAGGTCCAGGGCCCAGCTTCGCGTCAGGCCGACCAGGGCCGCCTTGGTCGCCACATAGGGCGTGCGCACGGCACGGCCGACGACGACGCGGCTGGCGATGTTGACGATCCGCCCTCCGCCTTCGGCCGCCTTGAGGCGCGGCAGCATGATCTGCGTGACCTGCACCAGGGCCCGCAGGTTGACCCGGTAGTGGGCGTCCATGTCTTCCATGGTCACCGTCTCGACGGACCGCGCCTGGGACAGGCCCGCATTATTGACCAGGCCGGTAACGGCGTGCCGGTCGGCGATTTCCGCCCCGACGGCCGCCAGATTGGCGGAATCTGCGAAATCCACTTCGTAGAAGGTGCCGGGGAAGGCCTCCGGCGCAGTCCTGCCCGTACCCACGACCTCATGCCCTTGATCGGCCAGCAACTGTGCGGTGGCCAGGCCGATGCCCCGGTTCGCCCCGGTGACGACTGTCGTCGCGTTCATTGATGTTCTCCCATTATCGTACCGCATAGCAGTACTACGCACCGCATATTGACACTGCAATTTGATATGAAGTTTAATCCCGGAATGCAAACAAGAGTTCGATAAACGGACTCGCACTTCGGGATTGGAAACTTCTGTGAGCGACGACTCGACCCCGGGCGGCGGCAAGGACCGCGCCTTCGTGAACGGACTGGCGCGGGGCCTCAAGGTCCTGGCGTCGTTCTCGCCGGACCGCATCCGGATGAGCCTGGGCGACCTGGCCAAGGCCACGGGTCTGCCGAAATCGACGATCGCCCGCCTGGTCCATACCCTGGTCGAAACCGGCTACATCTACGTCTGCCCCGATTCCGGCCGCTACAGCTTGCACCCCAAGGTGTTGACGCTGGGCTATCCGGTCATGGCGTCCATGGACAAGCGCCTGGTCGCGCTGCCCATGATGCAGGAACTGGCCGACTATTCGCGCGGCACGGTGTCACTCGGCATCCGCGACGGGCTGTCCATGATCCTGATCGAACGCTCGCGCGACCGCACGGTGCGCGCCCTGCCCCTCGACATCGGCTCGCGCATTCCCATGGAGACCACATCCATGGGCCAAGCCTATTTCGCGGCGGCGGGCATGGCGGAACAGGCCGCCATCCTGGAACAGTTCAAGACCCACGATCCGTCCCGGTTCAAGGATGTGGAACGGACCTTGCGCGCCGCCGAAAAGGAGTACGCCGAGAAAGGCTACTGCACGGCCATCGGCATTTGGGAAGACGACGTGAACGCCGTCGGCGTCGCCGTCACCCTTTCAAACGACGTGCTTGCCGCCTTCAACTGCGGCGGCCCGTCGTCGCGCATCACCGAGGATTCCCTGCCGGACCTGGGGGTCCGGCTGACCGACCTGGCGCGGCATTTCCAAACCGCCGACTGGGTCGGGCAATTGCCGCCCCGGCCCTACCGCGGCGTGCAAACTCCATAACCCCACCCCAACCAACAAAACCACCACCAAGAGGAAACGACACATGCAAGACTATGGACGACGCGATTTCATCAAAATGGGCACCGGCCTGGCACTAAGTTCAGCCCTGGTCCTGCCTGCGGCGCTGGCCCGTAAGGCCCATGCGGCGGCCGCCGCGCCTAAATACCTGACCATGGTCGGCGGCGGTCAGGGCGGCGCCTGGTATCTGGGTGCTGCCGCCATCGCGGAGCTGAGCAAGAAGGTTTGGCCCGGCGTCGCCACCACCGTCACCCCGGGCGGCGGCATTTCCAACCTGAAGGGCGTCGGCGCCAAGAAGATCGAAGTCGGCTTCGCCTTCGCCATGGACGTCACCGCCGCCTACAAGGGCATGCTCAAGTTCGAAGGCAAGCCGGTTCAGAACCTGCGCGCCCTGATGTCGACCAACGGCGCCTACCTGTCGACGGTCGCCAAGCCGGACATCAAAAGCTATGCCGACCTGGCCGGTAAAAGTTCCGCCCCCGGCCGCGCCGGCATGACGGGCTTGGCCAGTTTCGAACGCATCGTCGCCCAGATGAGCGTCGCCAAGGACGTGAAGATCGTCAACACCGGTTACGGCGAAATGTCCGCCCTGTTCCAGGACAACGTGGTGCAATCCGCCACCGTCATCGGCTCCATCCCCCATCCGGTGGTCGATGAAATCCTGTCCGTGACCGAAGGCCACCTGCTGCCCGTCGACGACGCCGTCGCCGACGCCCTGGGCAAGGCCTTCAACTATGAAAAGGTCACCATCCCGGCCGGCACCTTCAAGGGCCAGGACAAGGACGTTCCGACCATCGGTTCCGTCACCCAGGTCACGACCTACGCCGAAATGCCCGACGAATGGGCCTACAACATCGTCAAGACGACCTGGGAAAACCGCAAGCGGATGGTCCAGGCGCACAAGGCCTATGGCGAATTCGGCGAAGAGATCGCCGTCAAGGGCGTGCGCATCCCGTTCCATCCGGGTGCTGCCCAGTATTGGAAGGAAATCGGCCTGCTGAAGTAAGCAGCCGCCCGCTCCTTTCCCGTCAACCTGATCCCGCCTCCGCCTCCTCCCGTCATGACGGGCGGAGGCGGGCGTTAGGAAAATGCGAAAACCGATGCAAGATCAAACAACCCAGCCCAATTCTCCGGTCACCGAATTCGCCGCCGCGCGCCAATTCCTGGCCGGCGCCGGCCGCAAATGGTGGCAAATTCCCGCGGTCCTGACCGTGGCGATCGGCACCTTCGCCAGCCTGTATCACCTGTATGTTCCCATCGTCGGGGCCTATGACACCTTCGTCCTGCGCCCGTTGCACCTGTTGCTGATCAGCCTTGTCGGCTTGCTCTCCTTCCACATCCGGGGCGGCAAGCGGGACTTTTCCAAACCCGACTGGACCTGGGTGATTGATCTGGTCTTGGGTGTCGCCCTGGTGCTGTCCCTGATCCATATCCTTTTTGACCCGACGGGCCTGGAAGAACGCTTCGCCTATTCTGAAGCGACCCTGCCGGACACGGTCGCTGCCGTCGCCCTTGTCGCCCTGGTGGTCGAATTGGCGCGGCGTTGCATCGGCCTGCCCATCGCGATTTTGATTCTCGTCATCCTGGCCTACGGCATCTGGGGCGGAGACAGCTTTTCCATCTTCCGCCACCGGCCGATCCCCACGCCCGAGGTGTTCCAGGGCCTGTACATGACCACCTTCGGCATCTTCGGCAGCCCCGTGGCGGCCATGGCGACCTATGTGTTCCTGTTCATCATCTTCGGCGCCTATATCGAGAAATGTAAGACCGGCCTGCTGATCCAGCGTGTCGGCCTGAAGATGACCGGAAAATCCCCGGGCGGCCCGGCCAAGGTCGCCGTGGTCACCAGCGCGTCGTTCGGCACCATTTCGGGCAGCGCCCTCGCCAACGTGATGGCAACGGGGGCCGTGACCATTCCGCTGATGAAGCGCATCGGCTTTCGCAAGGAAGACGCCGGCGGCATCGAGGCCGCCGCGTCATCGGGCGGCCAGCTGACCCCGCCGATCATGGGCGCCGTCGCCTTCGTGATGTCGGACATCACCGGCATTCCCTATGCCGACATCATCGTCGCCGCCGCCGTGCCCGCCTTGCTGTTCTATGTATCCTTGTTCGTCGCCATCGACCTGACGGCGCGGCGCGACAACATGCAGGGCGTGCCCGACGAAATGATGCCGAAGCGAGGTGAGATTCTGCAGCTTGTCCACATGGCGTTGCCCATCGTCACCCTGGTCGGCGCCCTGGTCGCCGGATACTCGCCCATGATGTCCGCCCTGGTCGGCATCGCCACGGCCATCGTGGTGTCCAGCCTGCGGGCGGAAACGCGCCTGTCTCTTCCGGAAATCTTCGGCTGCCTGCACACGGCGGCCAAGACCACCGTGGTCGCGACGATCGCCTGCGCCGCCGCCGGCATCGTCGTCGGCGTCCTCAACATGACCGGGTTCGGGTTGCGCCTGTCGAGCGAGCTGATCAACATCACCAACGGCCAAATCCTTCTGGCCCTGATTTTCGTGATGCTGACCTGCGTCGTGCTCGGCATGGGCATGCCGACGGTCGCCGCCTATATCATCACGATTGCGATCGGCGGACCGGTGCTGATCGAACTGGGCGTGCCCGTGCTGGCCGCCCATATGTTCATCCTGTACTTCGCGGTGCTGTCACTGATCACGCCACCGGTGATGGTCGCCAGTTTCGGGGCGGCGGCCCTGGCCGAGGGATCGGTCACCGGAACGGGCCTGGCGGCCATCCGTTACGCCGCCCTGGCCTTCGTGATTCCCTTCGTGTTCGTGTTCAACCCGGACCTGCTGATCATCAGCAGCGATTTCGCCTGGTATGCGATCCTCCTGTCGATCCTGACCGCCACAGTCGGCGCGATCCTGTTCGGCGTCGCGATCAGCGGTTACCCGGCCCGCACCATGGTGGAAAGAGCCCTCTACCTGTTCGCCGCCTATTGCCTGGTCGTTCCCGATCACGGGTTGGACCTGATCGGCATCGCCATCGTCATTTGCCACTTGGGAACCCGTTGGATCATGTCCAGGCGGACGCAACCGGAATAACTCTAGGAGACCTAAAATGCTGAACCCCGTGCCCACGCTGTCGAAAGTCCCCGAAGGATATCGACACATCGGCGTCACGCCCATTTGCGGCGCATTGGGCGCCGAGATTGACGGCGTCGACCTGTCGACGGACGTTTCGGACGACGTCCTGGCGGAAATCCGCAAGGCGTTGAACGAATACCTCGTCATCTTCTTCCGCGATCAGGACCTGACCCCGGACCAGCAGAAGGCTTTCGGCCTACGCTTCGGCACCCTGAACATCCACCCGGTGTACGAGCCCCTGCCCGGCCATCCGGAAATCCTGCAGGTGGTCAAGGAAGCCGATGCCCTGAACAACATCGGCGACACCTGGCATTCGGACGCAACCTTCCTGCCCGAGCCGCCCATGGGATCAATCCTCTACGCCCGGGAAGTCCCGCCGTTCGGCGGCGACACCCTGTTCGCCAACCTGTCCCTGGCCTATGAAATGCTGACCGACGGCATGCGCCGCATGCTGTCCTCCCTGAACGCCGTGCACAGCGACGCCTTCCTGACCCAGGTCAATTCGGAACGCAACGCGACGCGCTCGACCAAGCTGCGCGGCGGACAGATGGAGGCCAAGGAAACGATCCATCCCGTGGTCCGCACCCATCCGGAAACCGGCCGCAAGTGCCTGTACGTGAACGAGCCCTTCACGGTCCGCTTCGACGGCATGAGTGCCCAGGAAAGCCGCCCGATCCTCGATTACCTGCTGGCTCATATCAAGCGCCCGGAATTCACCTGCCGGTTCCGCTGGCAGGTCGGCTCCATGGCGTTCTGGGACAACCGTTGCACCCATCACTACGCGCTCAACGATTACCACGGCTATCGCCGGGAAATGCACCGCGTGACGGTGAACGGCGACCGTCCCTACTGACCTGACTTACTGACCGGCCTGGCCGGTCAACGCGACGATCTTGTCGTACAGCGTCCCCGGGATAGCCACGCCGTCCCGGGGCGTTTTTTCGCGGTTGGCATAGCGCCGGTCGCCCGGCAGGCGCACGGCGCCGGGCGCCGCCCCCGTTTCCAGCATCTGCCGAAACAACGCCTCGCCCTGGCCCAGCCAATCGGCCCCGCCCGACGTGCGCGCCGGATCAACGGCCAGGATGAATTCCCCGCCCCGGGTCGGCCCGCCATCGCGGTTGTCGACCGCACCTGCCTGAAACGAAAACACTTCGCCGATCAGCGCCCCCGCCAGCAGTTCCACCATCATGGAAATGGCCGATCCCTTGTAGCCGCCGAAGGGCAGCATCACGCCGCCGTCCAGGATCGCCTTGGGGTCGCGGGTCGGCTGGCCC
>Ga0207899_1000908_pt1 | contig 10019 bp, 12 predicted proteins | sample MalvirmetaMSP134_FD_184235 | JGI IMG/M metagenome (GOLD analysis project Ga0207899, IMG submission 184235) | Marine viral communities from the Deep Pacific Ocean - MSP-134 (SPAdes) | ecosystem: Environmental > Aquatic > Marine > Oceanic | place: Pacific Ocean | collected 2011-06-28
CCGCCTCTCCCTTCAGATTGAGATCACGCAGATGGCGGATATAGCCACGTACCGAACCAATAAGCTCGTACCGACCCCTTGCCGCCTTCGGGATGACACCGGCTTTCGATAACTGCTGGACCCGCCGCTCGGAGATATCGAGCAGGCTCGATATCACAGAAATGGGCTGAGTATTATCCGACATGACCGCCAAAAAGTGATTAATTACAGTCTATTAGACTTGATGACCTTTCGATTAAGAGCGTTACTGAATTCAGCCAAACGCTTGAAACGAAAGGAAAATCCATGACCAGCATTGCCATCATGATGAACGACGGCAGCACCGAATTGCCCCGCCCTTGGAACCGCGCCTCAAGTCAGGACGAACTCATTGAAATGGTCACCCACTTTATCGGCTACCACACAGGCAAAACCGAAAGCCAAGCGATCAACATGGTCGACACCAGCCGAATTGACCTCGACGCGCCGATCGCCCGGGTCAACATGCCGGGCGGCAAGACCGTCCGCTTTTTCGCCTTCAAAGAAAACTACTGAGCGGAGCTAAGCCCCATGGAAATCAAGAAACTCAAAGTCAGCCAATTGGCCCGTGCGATCGAAACCATTACTGGGACGCCAACCACAGCCAAATCGTTCAATTACAAATCCAAAGCCGTCGACCGGGTTATGGAATTGATGAAAGAACACAAACTAACCCGCGAACAAATCCTTCAGGCCGCTGGTTTGACCAGGATCGAAACGCCAAAGACCACCGTTCCCCAAAAGGTTAAAGAAGCTAAGCCTAAGCGGATCACCAAGCAGTCCATTCTGATTGATATGCTTCAAACCGGGGCAGGCGCTTCCATCGAAGAATTGACGAAAGCCACCGGCTGGCAACCCCACACCGTGCGAGGAGCGATCAGCAATGTGCTCCGGAAAAAACTCGGCTTCAATGTGGTCAACGAGCAGTCTTACAGCGGCAAGCAGGTCTATCGAATTCACGATGAAGCATAATTCAGCCCCAGACCTTCCGAACCCGAATTTCTTCAAATATCCGGCGCAGGGTATAGCTGCGCAAAATCGAGATACCTGTAAAGATCGCGCCGATCACCAGATTGTCCGAGAGGGAGACTTCCAGACCGAACAGAGGGAACACTGCAATTTGCGCTGTGACAGCCACGCCGTAACCCACAGCGACATTGGTCAGTGATTCCAAAAAGGACATACGTCTGGACTGTCTCACGTTTCCGACCTCTCGTTAATAATCTCTTCAAACGAACGACCATCGCCGTCCAATATGGCTTTCAGACCGGTGATGTTCTGCCAGCGTGTAATAGCGACATCCACATAAGCCGGGTTCAATTCCAAACCATAACAGACCCGTCCCGTGCTTTCCGCCGCGATCAAGGTCGTTCCCGATCCCATGAAAGGCTCATAAACAGCCTGACCCGGGCTAGAGTTATTTAAAATCGGACGACGCATACATTCGACTGGCTTCTGAGTGCCATGAACGGTTTCAGCATCCTGATCCCGGCTGGAAATCTGCCATAGCGTCGTTTGCTTGCGATCCCCTGCCCAGTGACCCTTGCCATTCTTTTTGACCGCATACCAACAAGGCTCGTGCTGCCAGTGATAATCACCCCGGCTCAGAACCAAGCGTTCCTTGGCCCAGATGATCTGGGAGCGAACATTGAAGTGGGCACGTTCCAAACTGTCAGCGACCGTCGTTGCATGCAAAGCGCCATGCCAGACATAGGCGACATCACCGGGAAACAAGACCCAGGCATCGTACCAGTCAGCACGATCATCATTGAGCACCTTGCCTGTGCGTTTAGTCGCAGCGGCTCCTGCCTTGTTCCGCCAGTTCGGGTCATACTCGACCCCATAGGGCGGATCGGTCACCATGAGCAACGGCTTGACCGGCCCCAGCAATCTCTCCACGTCGGTGGCAACGGTTGCATCACCACAGATCAAACGATGGTTCCCAAGCACCCAAAGATCTCCTGGCTGGGCGACCGGTTGTTCCGGGGTATCTGGAATATTATCTTCACCCTCGAGCTCGGCCCCCATGTCACCGGCGGCTTGCGCCAGCATCTGGGCGAGGTCGTCATCAGAATAGCCCGTGCCCGTCAGACCAACATCGCGCGATTGGATTGCCTGAAGCAGAGCAGCCAGAAGCTCCGGATCGTTTTCCGCCAGATCGGATAGGCGATTGTCGCCAACCAGAATGGCTTTTGCATCCTCATCATCGGCATCCACATAGATCACCGGAACCCGGTCCAGTCCCTCGGCCTCCGCAGCCATGAAGCGGTGATTACCCGCAAGAATGTGACCGGTGGAACGTTGGACGACCAACGCACCATAAAATCCGTTTGCACGGATGCTGGAGCGGATCTCATCAAGGTTCCCCCGACGTGGGTTTTCCGGGTGACAAGCCAGATCGCTAACAGCGACCATCTCGACCTTGTCACCAACATTGATGATCTGTGCGCTCAAAATGACCTCGTTAAATGGATGGCAAAGACAGGCGGCATTTCGCTTTGAAACGAAATGACCTCGGACACGGTTTCGTTTTGTCGATCATGTGAGCGATAGCCACATCGCCAACGGTTCTGCCGAACAGACCTCGATGGGAGATCTGCTCCAAGCGAAACGAAATGGCTTTTTTCAGGGCGTCACTAGGAAAATCCCGCGCTGAGCCCGCCCGCATAGGATATCGGCCAGGAAGGACCCGTGACTTCGCTCGAATTCGATGGAATCTCTTTGCTTTGAGGGCATCCCGTCCCGGGCGCGCCTCTCGCAAGCTTGGCAAAAAATGTAGCCTAAACCGCCGATTTTGTCCGCGCGAAAAGTGTTCGCCGAACACCTTTCTACCCCCTACTCACGCCTTCGCCGATTGGACCATCTCAATCACTTTGCGGCGCGAACAATTACGCGGCAGCCGACGACCATTAAGCTTCCAGGCGATCACACAATGACCAAAAAGGTAGCGTTGATGGACTGCTGTGCGCTGCAATCCGACCCGTGTGCAGATGATTTTCCAGCGCTCGCCCGCTGCGCGAAACCAGCAGATCCTGGCAACGTCAGGCTCGAGCCATTGCAGCCATTGCATCGTCTCATCCATCCTGTCGATAGATCCGGGCGACGGCCAGGGCCTTCGCAACACCGGATCATGCCAGCCAAAGGATTCATGGATGTTGTGAACCACATCCGGCCAGGCCGAGAAATAGCCCTGCACCTTCTCTTCAGGCAGGCGCTTTAACACACCTGCGGCTTCAGCCAAACGTTCCTCCACCAGCGGAGCTGTCCATCGATCATTGCTCATGCATATCCTCCTTTCGTTTGCCATAGAGCCGTTCGCCCAACTGACGGACGAGTTCCTTCTCGGGCCAGGTCAGGCGATCATCTTCAATAGAGACCGCCAACATGCCCTGTTCTTGCCAACCGTCCTGTTTGACCTGATCGGCATTGCGACGGCTTCCGCCGTATCCGGGGGGATGCCACCTCATTGTTTTCCACCCCAATCACGGTGGTTCATTGCCCAATCGAGAATGGCCAAAGCATCGGCTTCGTTATCATCGGCTGGATTGAACCCGCGTTTCCGGGCAGCCAGGATCATGGCTTCCTTGTTGGCATTCCCTTTCCCCGTCGCATGACGTTTAATGGTGCCGACCGGCACGGCCTCATAGGGGATGGCGTGATGTTCACTCCAGGCGGTCACATGGGCCAGAAACCCACCATAGGCATGAGCGGCATCGACACCGGCGTGACGACGGACTTCCTCAATGAAGACCGCATCCAGGCCATCGGCCATCTGCTTGATCTCGGTGAGCCATTGCTTGAACCGCAGGAAACGCATCCCGCCGCCTTGCCAACGATCATTTTTAAACTCGGCTGTTCCGCTGGTGATGGTCCGATCTGGCAGACAAACGGCCCAACCGGTTTTAGTGCCAAGATCAAGGGCCAAAATTTTGAGTGAACCCGCACAAGGATCGGTTTGAGTTTTGGTCGATGAAAGTTCAGGCATAATGGCCTCCGTGTTAAATGAACAAAGCTGATGGGTGATTTGGCCGGACGGTGTCGACAGGCATGGCAAAGAGGGTTCGCCAAGCGTCAGCGCTGGCGTAGCCCTCTCCCCCTTTAGGGGGAGGTATTCACTTGGATTCTGGAGTTGGCTCTGAGAGTCGCAGAAAACCTCATGTTTTTTCCAGAATCCAGAATCCAAATCCAGAATCCGGCTGGGTTCTGAAATCAGCCTCAAACCCGTGGTTTTGTGCGGTTTGACGATCCAGCCAGAATCCAGAATTTTTGGATTCTGGATTCTGAAATCACGAATTCGGGGGCTACTCATGGTCCACCTCGTCATCGTGATAAACCCAGATGTGAGGGCTCTCGACTTCCAGAACGGCCCCCGATTGACGGCACTTGTAATGGGTCGGGAGAAGCGGATGGATGGTCTGAGTGACCTCCCCGGTGTCCTCGTCCACCACGTCTTCGGCTTCGCCCAGCTGCATGCCTTCGACACAAAGATATCCATAACGAGTGCGCGACAGAGGCGGCAGGTCGTGCTCGTCAGGATTTCGGAAATACTTGATGTAGCCCTTTGTGGTCAGAACACTGATGCGCTCGGCGATGGTGCTGCGACCACCCAGCCCTGCGCTATTTTCAAAACGCTCGGCAAACTGGGTTGAGGTATAAACCCGGCCTGCCAAAGCTTCTTCAAACAAGACCTGCAGAATGACGTCGCGTTTACGCAAGCGCTCGGCATCAAGTTTGTCGCCATACTCCTGGCGCACCAGACGCTCCGACGATGGGTCGATCTCAATCCATCGCCCAGATTCTTTATCGACAATCTTTGCCGCCAATGCGGGGCCGTTGCGCAGTTCCGTAATCAGTCGCCGTTCCGACTGAGCCTCGTCGGGGCGAAACAGGATCATGCCTGAGCTGTAATAGCCCCTAAGAGACCCTGCGCCGGAAAGCGCCTGAAACGGGTCTTCATCAACCTGTTTCTTGGAGAGCTTTCGGGTGTGGTGAACGAGAATGATGCCAGCGTCAGGATCCACGCTATCGCGCAGTTTCTCCACGCGATCACGTAGGAAAAACAGCATGGCGTTGTTGTCGTTTTCGCTGGGACCGGCCTCGCCGCCGTCAAACACGTTGCGGATGGGGTCGATGACGATGATGTCGAGACCGTCCGGAAAGTGCTTGCGGATCAAAGCACCAACGGTTTCCAGCCCCGCTTCATTCAAAATGAGTTTGAGTTGGGGCGTGACGACCAGGTTTTCATGGGCCTGTTTGATCACCTCAGGGGGCAGCGAAATTTGCTGAATCCGTTCCCGAAGATAGTGGTACTGGATCTCGGCTTGTAGATAGAACACCCGCAACGGGCGCGGCGGCGTAAACGACAGGAACGAAATACCTGCCGCCATGTGAACCAACCAACAAAGCAGGAAATCGCTTTTACCGACCTTGGGCGCACCGCCAAAAACCAGCAGGCCAGACGGGGTCAGGACGCGGGGAGCTATAATATCGTCGGGCATGGGAGATTGATCTCCCAGCAGCTGTTTCAGGCTGAAGGCTTGGGCATTGGCATGCGGGCTTGCGATAGATTGGCGGGGCGCATTGGCGATGAAGGCCTCAACGTCCATGCCCTCGTCGACAGCATCCGCCGCGTCCCACTTTTCCGGTTTGTCCATTGGCGGCATGAGAATGGCGACCGAAAGCGCACCAGCACCGAGAGCCGTCTCGGCAGCAGCCTCGGCGTATTGCCAACCTGCCGCATCCTTGTCCGGCCAGACCAGGCAACGTTTGCCCCGAAGCGGCGACCAATCGGTTTTCTCAACCGGAGCCTTGGCCCCATTCATGGCCGTCGTGGCGCAAATCCCCTGAGCAATTAAAGCGTCGGCGGACTTCTCACCTTCGACCAAAACCACATTGGTAGCCGTTTTCATGGCGGGCTGGTTGTAAAGTGGGCGGGGATCTGGAGCCTTCATCTTCCGGCAAGTGACATCCCAGGGCCGAAACTGTTTTCCGCCGGGCGGGTCATAGCGATAAACACAGGCCAACAGCCCGCCTTCACTGTCGAGATAGTCCCACTTGGCCGTGACCGGACCCAGCTCATCCAAGGGCACGGTGCGCTCTGGTTCAATGGTCACACTTTCCATGCCCGGTTCACCCAGCCACTGATGCACGTCATCCAGAAGCGATGGAAAATCCGACTGGGTGTTGCGACCGGTCGCTGCGGCCCAGAGGGCAAGAACATCTCCGCCTTCACCCGTGGCAAAGTCATGCCACATCCCGGCCTTGGACCCGGTGATTTCAACAGTCAGGCTTTCACCTTTGCTGCCTCGGACATCACCAACTAAGAATTTGCCATGGCGGAAAACACCGGCGGGATACAGGTAGGAGAGAAGGCCACGCAGATTGCCGAGCAATCGCGCCTTGATCTCATCGACGGTTAGCCCGGCATGTCTACCATCGTCCTGTCTTTGCGGAGCAGCGGAATTGAAGTCCCGCCAATCATTGATGTTTACAACCTCATTGCTCATCCATCGGTTCTCCAGCACCGATCGGACCAATCGCAGAATTTGCACTCGAAGAAATCAGCCGATTGCGCGATGCGCGGCAACAACTCCCCTGCTTCCGTCGTCTGGATGACGCGCACAGCTTTATCGCTCATGCGTTGGGCGAGCCCGCCATCGAAAGGGACCAGCTCATGGTGCAGCTCAGCCGTATCCTTGTTGATCGCGGTGAACAGCGCCGGGTTTTGCGATATGCCCGGGACCGAGGCTTCCATATATGCCTGGTAGGTGGCGATCTGCGCGGCATAGACCGGCTTGGAAACTGTGACGCCGCGTTTGACGGTGTCATTCCAGGATTTGTTGTTGAGCGATTTGCATTCCCAAAGTGCAGGGAAGCCATCCATCATCGGAGCCGCATTGATAATGCCGTCCACATGGCCACGGATACGGCCACCGGCGACACTGAACCCGAATTGTTCTCCATCAGGTTTGTTGCCTTTGGTCGTGTAGAGCTCGAACCCGGCTTTGCGCAGCCAGTCGATAGCCAGATCCTCGAACACATGACCAGCGCCAAAAATGCGCAAGGTCTGGCCATTAAAATCCCGCCCATCGTCCTTCGGGGCTTGGGCATATTCGAATTGCAACGCACGTTCGCAGGCAACACCGAGACGGGAGCCGCCAAGATATTGGCGGGGTGTTTGACTTTGGTTCTCAGCAACCAACGCCTCATCAATGTAGGCGTTCACCTGATCGGCGAAGGTTTGGGTAGAATTGTAGTCCAGCATCAAAAAGGGACCTCCGTATCGTCGCCCTTGGCCGTGGCCAGCATGGCGTCCTGAAACCCGCCAACGCAGACTTCAGCGAGGGTGAGAACCTGGGTTTCTGTGAGGTCGATCAGGCGGGTTTCCCAGCCGATCTCTTCCATAACCTCCGCCAACATCTTGACGGCATGACGCAGGGCGGCTTTTTCCTGTTCGGTCAGATCAACCATGCCCAAGCCCTCCTTCGCCAAGCGCGACCAGAAACCCTGGCAGTCCATGGAGCAGAACCACCGCTGAATACGCGGACGCTTCGATGATTGCCGGTCGAACCAGCCAAAACCACGGGTCGGTCGCCGACAAACGGCACAGAGTTCCCCGCGCGGATGCCAAAGCCGCAATCGGGTGGCAGCATCGGATGAAGTCACCATGGGTCATGCCGCCCTCCGGCCATCTTCGGGAGCGTTCAACACCAGATTGGTGATCGCCGCCTTGTTGAACTGGAAGGTCAGCAGGGCTGATGCGTGATACCGGGTGAGGCCAAAATCCTGATGGTACTCGGGCGGCAAGAATTGAAGCTGACGGGTGGTGACTGATTGATTGAGCCAGGAGCGAGATTTATGGGCGCTCTCGTCGGTTTCGTTTTCATTCAGCCAATCATCGGCTGCGGCCAGACAAATGGTCCGCTCACCCATGGCCAACAAATGTGATTTGAGGCCCTTGCCACCGCCGACGGCATGCCAGCGGCCTTGATGAAAGAAAATCCCGCTCCAGGCGTTAAAGCCATTTGCGACCAGCGCGGCATCATCGCCAAAAAGGTCGCACCATTGGAAACTGGAACGCTTTAGAAGATCCACTTCCGACATGACAAAGTCAGAGATCGGCTGCTGGCTTTCCTTGCCCTCCGATTGGAAGTGGTAGCCGCACAGAGGACATTCCATAACAGCCAGCGGCACATTGGCAGCACATTCCGGGCATTCTTTGGTCAGTGCGGGGCCGGAGCCCACCTTGCCATCAAGATTCACATCCTGCTCAAGGCTGCCGTGCAAAAGACTCGAAGTACCAAAATCCAGAACGATGCAATCGCTTTTGACGACGCCTGGATGCTCGCTTGGATCAATGGTGCGCAAGCCCCGCCCGACCATCTGGATCATGGTTGATTTGTAAGAAGATGGCCTCAGCAGCACGACGCAGCTGGTCGGCGGATGATCCCAGCCTTCCGTCAGCACCGCCACATTGACCAGAACCTGGACCTCGCCCCGCTCATAGGCCTGAAGCACGTCACGCCGATCTGCAGTGCCCATGTCGCCATAGACCATGGCGACTTGAATCCCTTGATCACGAAAGGCATCGCGCACGTTGCGGGCATGATCGACCGTCGAACAGAAGACGACGGTTTGGCGATCTCCGGATTTTTCACGCCAGTGTTTAATGACCGCATCCGTGATCGGCGCTTTGTTCATGATGGCGTCAACAGCCATCATGTCGAAATCATCAACGGTCTTGCGAACCGACCTGAGCGCTTCCTGGGCCCCCACATCAATCACGAAGGTGCGCGGCGGCACCAAATGGCCCGAGGCAACCAATTCGCCAATGAACACCTGATCGGCGACATTGGAAAAGATCGGTCGCAGGCCTTTCTTGTCTCCCCGGCTGGGGGTGGCCGTTACACCGAAGATTTTGACGTCCGGGTTTTTGTCCTTTGCCTGATCGATAATCCGGCGGTAGCTGTCGGCTGCTGCGTGATGGGCTTCGTCAATCACCAAAAGCTCAAGCGCGGGCATGGCAGCCAAGTTGGACTTGCGTGCCAGGGTCGGAACCATGGCGAAGGTGGTCCGCCCCTGCCAGGATTTGGTTTTTGCATCGACGACCGAGGTGCTAATACCCGGATTAACCCGGTTGAACTTCACCTCGTTCTGGCTTGTCAGCTCATCACGATGGGCAAGGACACAGGCCTTGGCATCATTGCCTTTCAGCAACTGACCGGTGACACCGGCCAGCGCTATGGTTTTGCCAAATCCGGTAGAGGCAACAGCCAGTGTGTTGCCGTGTTCGCCGAGCGCTTGAACACTGCGCTCGACGAAGGTTTTCTGGCGGGGACGGAGCAACATGACCAGCCTCCCCTATTGAGCCCAGGACGGGCGATTGGGGTTTGCGGCAGGTTGCGTCTCCGTGCTGGCGTTGGCCGTCGGCTGTGCGGTTGCTGTGGGGGCAGTAGCCGATTGGCTCGGCGTCCAGAGACCACCGCCAGCCTTAAACGTTTCCCAATCCTTATTGTTGGGAGCCACCGCAAACCGGATGTCATTTTTTGGATCGCCATTGGCGTCCTTGCCAACATTGATCTTGGCCAGGAATTCAATGCCATCCAGATCCGCAAAACCGTTGATACGGCGGGCAGCCTGCGCTTGCGGGGAATTGTCTTTGTCCGAAAGGCCCCGCGACGAATTCAGAATGCCGCGCACAAAAGACCGGCCCATGTTGCCCCATTCCGGACCCTTGAGGCTGCGAAGCCCAATCAGGCTCCAGACCTTGCGCTTGGCAAACGGGCCTTCGAGGATGACAAACTCGGCGTTGAGATAAACCGAGCCCGTCGTATCGTTGTGGGTTGCGTATCCACCCGTCCAACCCTGAGCCGGATCGTCATAACCACCCGGTTTGATGGTCATCCTTACCGGCACAATGGTGCCCTTCGGGATCAGGTCGTAGGATGTTTGGGATTCCGCGTCGTTATAGTCGTTCCATGCACCAGTCATAATTACTGTGC
>Ga0207899_1000909_pt1 | contig 9965 bp, 10 predicted proteins | sample MalvirmetaMSP134_FD_184235 | JGI IMG/M metagenome (GOLD analysis project Ga0207899, IMG submission 184235) | Marine viral communities from the Deep Pacific Ocean - MSP-134 (SPAdes) | ecosystem: Environmental > Aquatic > Marine > Oceanic | place: Pacific Ocean | collected 2011-06-28
CCTTGAGTTTTTCTTGGTCCACTTGTGTACCCACGATGGTATCCTTTTGAAAAGATTACTCAGTCGTGGGCAGTTACACAATTTGGTTTACAGGCTCTTTTACCCAATCGATACTGTTTATTATGTGGAGTCTGATCTTAGCGATCACTTCCTATATTACCTCCTGCATTCCGTTAACTTCATTAATAACGATGCAGCCGTACCGGGTTTGAATCGAAAACAAGCCTATTCAAACGAAGTGTTGGTTTCGAAGAGCGGATTGATCGAGCAATTCGAAGAGCTGGTGAAGCCTCTTTACGATCAGAAAAAATCGTTGATCAAAATGAACGACAACCTAGAGAAAACGAAGAACCAACTCCTCCCCCGCCTGATCTCCGGCAAACTCTCCGTGGAAAACCTGGATATTCAGTTGCCACCCTCCATGCAGAGTGATCAGCCGGATAGAGCCGACGAAGCCGCCGCTTGAACCTTATACGCTAATCAGACAAACTGTCACCAGATATCAATAAGTGGTGACGGTTTGTCTGACTCCGGCTCTGCCCGATCATCCCGGGCACAACTCCAAACCCTGTTTCGCCAGCACGGCGGACAGCTTCGCCTGAGTGAAGCGCTGGCCCGGGGTTTTAGTCGGTATCAGTTCTATGAGCTCCGGGACGAGGGGCTGATTGAGCCGGTCAGCCGTGGTCTGTACCGGCTGGCAGACCTGCCTCCGATAGAAAACCCGGACCTGGTGGCTGCCGCTACTCGGTTCCCGAATGCGGTGCTTTGCCTGACTTCCGCGCTGGACTGGCACGGCATCACCACGCAGATTCCCCACCAGGTGCATCTGGCTGTCGAGCGGGATGCCCGCCTCCCGGTTTTGGATTACCCGCCGGTGGCCGGGTACCGGTTCTCCGGGCGGGCTTTTAGCGCAGGCATTGAACAGGTGGATGTGGATGGCATTACCCTGAACGTCTACAGCCCGGAAAAAACCCTGGCGGACTGTTTCAAGTTCCGGAACCGCATCGGTATGGATGTGGTGCTGGAGGCTCTGGAGCTTTACCGAACCCGCAAAACTTTCCTTCCGGGTAAGCTGATGGAATACGCCAGAATTTGCCGGGTCGCCAATGTGATGGCCCCCTATGTCGAAGCCAGGCTTTGAATGGAATCAGTCCATCAACGGAATAACCAAAGTGAAAGGAGATCACGATGGCCAAAAACACCGGCGCGTCCGTTCGTCAGAAACTGTTGAATAAAGCCCGGGAAGAAAAGCGCCCCTTTCAGGAGTTGCTGCAGTATTACGCCATGGAGCGGTTTCTGTATCGGCTCAGCCAGTCCCACCACAGCGGCTGCTTTACCCTGAAGGGTGCGCTGATGCTATGGGCAATGCAGGGGCCGACCAGCCGACCGACCCGGGATATCGATATGCTGGGCCAGACCAGCAATGAACCAGAGGCTATTCTGGCTCAGGTGCGAGAAATCATTGCGGCTGAGGTGGTCGATGACGGCCTGCGTTTTGATCCGGATACCCTGAAGGCAGAGGCCATTACCGAAGATGCGGACTACCAGGGGCTGAGAGTGACCTTCACTGGTTTTCTCGACAGTGCGAGGGTTCCGATGCAACTGGATGTCGGTTTCGGCGACCCTATATTTCCGTTTCCCTCCTGGCTGGAGTTTCCAACCTTACTGGATTTTCCCGCTGCACGGATCAAGTGTTACACGCCGGAGTCGTCCATTGCCGAGAAGTTCCAGGCGATGGTCAATCTTGGCGAGCTGAACAGTCGCATGAAGGACTTTTACGACATCTGGTTGCTCTCGCGTCAGCACGCGTTCCGGTTGGAAAATCTCAAGGGGGCGGTTGAGCGCACCTTTCGAAAGCGGGGGACGGAAATTCCTGAAACCACTCCCTTTTCTGCCGCTTTTATAGACACCAAGCAGCCACAGTGGCAGGCTTTCCGTAAACGCCTTGGCCAGGATCATGTGCCAGAGGCATTTTCGGAGGTTGTAGAGGCGGTGGTTGAATTCCTCAGTCCTGTGATGGCGAGCAGAGCCGCGGACGCCCCCAGGGAAATCTGGCACCCACCCGGTCCATGGAGTCGGCAGGCCGATGGCTAGTTTTATTTCGGAAGACAACATTGAGCAGGCGCTGTTGCAGCGCCTCCAGCACATTCACGGTTTTAATGTGCTGGACTGCTATACCGCAAAGCCGGAAGATCTGAATGATGGCTCTCACCGTGCCGACAAACGGGATGTGATTTTTCCGGCTGAGTTGAAAACTGCCTGTCTTGAACTGAATCCCGCCATTCCCGAAAGCAAGATTGATGAAGCCGTTGAGCATGTGATGGAACGACGGGCAGCTATGTCCCCGATTGCCGCCAACCGGGAGCTCTACGACCTGATCCGGGACGGTGTGTCGGTGCAGTTTGATGATGACCGAGGCATTAAACAGCATGAAAAAATACGGCTGGTCCATTTTGACGACCCGAAACAAAACCGCTGGCTGGCGGTCTCCCAGCTATGGATCAAGTCAGTGGCTCAGGCCCCGAAGGCTGCCTACCGTCGCCCGGATGTAATCCTGTATGTCAACGGGCTGCCTCTGGTGTTTATCGAGCTGAAAAACTCCAATGTGCGGCTGCGAAATGCCTTCGAGGATAACCTGCGCAGTTACCGGCATGACATCCCCCAACTATTCCACTGCAACGCATTCTGTGTCCTGTCCAACGCCCTGGAAACCCGAGTGGGCAGCTTCACTGCTGGCTGGGAGCATTTCTTCAACTGGTTCCGGGTGGAGAGCGAGAAGGAGGCGATAAACCGCAAGGAAATTACGGAACAGGCTGCCAGCCTTGAGCATGCTGCCGATGGCCTTTGCGAAAAGGCTCGCCTGCTGGATTACGTCGAGAACTTCATCCTGTTCCATAAGGGCGAAACCAAGATCATTGCTCAGAACCACCAGTTTTTGGGTGTGAACAATGCCTATGAGCGTTTCCTGAACCGCCGGGAACACGAAGGCAAGCTGGGGGTGTTCTGGCACACCCAGGGCTCGGGCAAAAGTTTTTCAATGATTTTCTACGCCCGTAAGATTTTTCGAAAAGCCACGGGTAATTTCAGCTTTGTGGTGGTGACTGATCGCCAGGATCTGGACGGACAGATCTACCGGAACTTTCTCAATACGGAGACGGTTCGCAAAGAAGATGCTGCGCAACCGGCCAACGCTGAGGAAATGCGGAAGTTTCTGGGGCAGAACAAGAAAGTGGTGTTCACCCTGATTCAGAAATTCCGGTACGACAAAGGGCGCAAGTACCCCCGACTATTTGACCCGGACAAGGAAAACCGGGAAATCATCGTGATGGTGGATGAGGCCCATCGCACCCAGTACAAGAATCTTGCAGAGAACATGCGGGCAGGCCTGAAGGGTGCCCACTTCCTTGCCTTCACTGGCACGCCATTGCTGGGGCGCGACCGCAAGACCAACAGTTGGTTCGGCGATTATGTGTCCGAGTATAACTTCCAGCAGGCCATGGAGGACAATGCGACGGTGCCGCTGTTCTACGAGAAGCGTGTGCCGAAGGTGCTGATTCAGAACGATGATCTGGGAGACGAGTTCTACGAGTTACTGGAAGACGAAAACCTGGACGAGGCCCAGCAGGAAAAGCTGGAGAAAAAGTACGCCCGAGAACTGGAAGTGATCAAACGGGACGACCGGCTGGATACCATTGCCCGGGACATTGTGTACCACTTCCCACGCCGCGGTTATCTAGGCAAAGGGATGGTCATCACTCTGGATAAATTTACGGCCGTGCGCATGTACGACAAGGTACAGCAGCATTGGAAAGCTGAGCAGAAGCGCTTGCTGAAGCTAACCAAAGAGTCTGGCAACGAGGTGGAGAAAGCCCGCTTCAAGAAGATCCGGGATTATATGAAAACAGTCGAGATGGCCGTAGTCATCAGTGACCCGAAATCCGATGAGGAAAAGTTCGAGAAACAGGGGCTGGACATCAAGCCCCACATCAAGCGGCTGGATCAACTTGATGAACAGATGCACGACGTTGAGTATAACTTCAAAGACCCGGAGAACCCCCTGCAACTGGTGTTTGTGTGTGCCATGTGGCTGACGGGGTTTGATGCACCCACTGTGTCCACGCTTTACCTCGACAAGCCCATGAAGGGCCATAGCCTTATGCAAACCATCGCCCGGGCCAACCGGGTGGCGTCTTATCGGGTCAAGGGCCACAGCGGTGATCTGGTCGAGAAGAAAAACGGTGAAATCGTCGATTACTACAACGTGTTCCGCAACATGCGCAAGGCTCTGAAAGACTATGCGCAGGGTGCGGATGACGAGGAACAGCCGGTTCAGGAAAAGTCAGAGCTGTTTGAATTGCTGGATGATGCCGTTGCCCAAACGCTGGAATTCTGCCGAGAGCGGGATATTGAGTTGAATTCGGTGTTTGAGAAACAGGACACCTTCAAGAACATCGGTTTCTTCAACAAGGCGGCGGATACGTTACTAAGCAACGAAGACTGGCGGAAGCAGTTCAATGTCTATGAGAACACAGTGACCGCGCTTTACGAGGCGTGCAAACCAGAGATTTTCCAACAGCACGACAATCAGCGCATTGCGGCTATCCAGTACCTTCGCGGTGTGGTGGACGCGCTTGTGGAGCAGGCGGACATCGATGAAGTCAGCCAGAAGATCTCCGAGCTACTGGATGAAAGCGTGGTGGTGGATAACGCCGAGTCATTTAACATCAAGGAGCACCGCGCGGAATATGAGATAGTCCAAAAAGGACAGGGTTGGGATCTGAGCAAGATTAACTACGACAAGCTTCGGGAAGATTTCAAAAGGGCGGAGTATAAACACATTGAAATTGCAGAGCTTCGGGCATTTATTGAGGATAAGCTTCGTCAGCTTTTGGAGCAGAATCATACTCGCACTGATTTTGCCCAGCGGCTTCAGGAAATCATCGACAAGTACAACTCCGGCAGCTCATCCGCCGATGCTTACTATGAGGACCTTGTCCAGTACGTTGGCAATCTTCGAGAGGAGTCCGAGCGGCATATCCGAGAGGGGCTGAACGAAGATGAGCTGGAAATCTACGACCTGTTGAAGAAAGACAAGCTCACGAAGGTAGAAGAACAGAAGGTCAAATTAGCTGCAAAGGATTTGATTATCCGTTTGCTGGAAGGTCATCCCAAAGTGTTGGTGCAGGATTGGTGGAAGGACGGACAGACTCAGCGGGCGGTCAAGGCTGCCATTGAAGAAGTCTTGGATAAGGATTTGCCGGAAAGTTATGACCGGGTGGCGTTCAAGGAGAAGTGCGATAACGTTTTTGAGCTGGTGGTGGAGTTCGCTGCCAATGGCCGGAAATGGGTTGCATAAGTCTGATGCCTCGGAAACGTCTCAGATGCCAGACGAGATTGTCTTTGCCACGTCTTCAAACGTGTCCTCTGGAAAGCTGAATATAAGAACGGAACTTGGGTTTTCTGCATTTATGAGGTAGCCCGTCTTATAGTTACGAACCTCTGCTGAAAACCCTGTAAAACCGGGATATATCCCAAGCGTTTGAGTTTCGACGGATTCAGACTCTGAGGCCGATTTTAGGATGTTAATGAACTCAGATGTCGACGGGGCATCCGACGGAATGGGCTCCACGCGAATGAACCCGAGCGCCTTTCCATCATTGAATAGCGTTATGTCATTGTTGTCGATGCGGACGGCATCGAATAAGTTTGAGCTGACCGATACAGCGTAATCCTGGCTAGGTGAGAACGATATCGACTGAGTTGATGCACAACCGGTGAGAAAAAGGGCTACGATGAGGGAACCGGGGAGTTTCATTATACTCATGCTTCCTTGGTTATCTCAGAGAGGCTTCCAGCAAACCCCTGAATTGTAACCCGCGAGTTAATTTGCAGGTAAAACTGATTTCGACTGCCCCCTGCTGAAAGGCTTGCCCGCTGCTCGAATTGCCGACTTCCGGATGTCATCTTATAGCGATTGATGATAAGACCTCATCAAAAAGATCCTCTTTGACACTAATGGTGATCCAGGATTCGTTATTGTTAGCTACTGCGATAAACGCGGTGGTATAACCGCGGAAAGTGGATGCAAAACCATAGGCGCCATCAGGCAATTGCAGCTCGGTTGGCGCTCCAGGGCCCTTTTGTGCCTCTACAAATCCTTGTTTCACCTCGCCGATAGCCGTTTTGGACTGTGGGTTGGTCTCTACGGTCATTATTGTGCCGACTAGATCGGAGCCCTCCCATAACTGCATTTCGGAAGGTTGAACTTCTATTGCGTCGAACCTGTCACTGTTAAGCGTAAAGCTGGTGTTGGGAGCGGCACGGAACTCAACGGGGTGACTGCTGAACGAAGCGCAGCCGGAAATAAAAACCACTATCAGGATAAGGCTAACTACAAGCCGTGCCATTTCGGAGATCCTCTATCGGTCTAAGGAGTCAAGAATAACAGGTTTGAACTGCGCAGCACGGAAACGCGCGCACATCATGTTGACTCGCACGTTTTCCAATAAAAAGGGTTCGCCCGATTTTCTAATAACTCTCAAAGCCCACTTTCTGAGTTTGCTCGCTGGCATCAACACGTCTTGTGGGGAGGGTACGGCGTCTACCCAGGTACTGCAGTCAGCTGTTTCTGACAGTAGTTCCACAATTGTGGTGAGGGTTTCATCCGTGATTGAGGAGTTCGTGAACTTCCGGGCATAGATCCGCCCAAAGAATGTGGTGATTATCGCCTGGATAATGTCCACGTCGTTCTGAGTGAGAGATTCGCTCAATTTTCTTCATCCTTGAAGCCAGAAAGCGAAACGCCAGACAGCTTGGGCTGTCCGGCGCTACGTTCTTTACGATTACGAGGGGCTTAGCCTTCGATCGGCGAACGCCAGTCGTCCGCACCGGAAGTACCGGCAACAGCGTGTTCCCAGGTCACTTTACGGTAGGACAGGGACGCCGTTACCAACTGGGTGAAGTCAGCGCTGGCGGCATCCTGGCAGTGCGGCATGTTGCACTGGATGTCGATGATGGTGGCATCTTCCAGGATGGTGGAGAAGAAGTGCTCCTGCTTGCCTTCAACAGAGGTGCGGTACCACTTCAGCTCAACCTTCGGCAGCATTTCGCCAGAAGCCAGGGCGTTGTACATAAGCGGGGTTGCTTTGTTCAGCGCGGAGGTGAACTTGAACGGCTTGTGAACGCGCTGACCGGAAGGCTGACCGGACTGGGGGTCAGTCGGAACGGTGACAACGTGGCTGAATTCCTGAACCAGCACTTCGTCTTCGTGACCTTCAACGTAGATGTTGCCTACGGAGTCGGAGGTGAATGCGCCGGCGGTGATGTTGCCCTGAGTTTGGCCTTCGATGCTGATATAACAAGGAGTTGGCATAGTCTGCTCCATGACGTGTGAATGAGTAAGTGTCCTCGGGATCTCCCTGGACACTTAACACATAACAAAGGCCGTGCCAGAAACATAAATGTCTTTAATAACAGCAAGTAACGGTTTCCAGGTTGATAGTCTACGGCTGGGCCAGGCAATCAGTTGCTGGCTTTGGGGCGAGATCTTGCTGATCGAGCAAAAAATTGCTCAACATTACTCAGCGTAGGTTGAAATTAATCGGCAGGGTATAGGTGAAGGTCTGGCCTTTCATGGAGTCGGGTACTTCCGGCAGTGGTTCGGCGTCCTTGAGCATGTCCAGCGCAGCATCATCGAGCAACGCATGGCTTGAGGAGGCGTGCAAAGAGTGGTCTACCAGAGTGCCATCACGGCTGAACTCGAAAACCACCACCGGAGCTCCTTCCTGGCCAAGACGACGGGCACGACGTGGGTATTCGTAGTAGCGCCCCAGATGCCGGCTCAGTTCCGTGAGGTAGCGGTCCACATCGGAGGACTGTCCGGCAGTGAGTTCAACCTGCTGGCTGAGGCTTTCTTCTTCAGCAGTTTCAGCAGTGTTTTCGGACACTTGCTCCGTGCTCGTGTCGCTTTCAGTCGCATCAACCTGGGGCTCAGGCTCTGTTACTTCGGGTTGCGGTGTCGGCTCAGGTTCGGGTTGTGGCTCGGGTTCCGGTTCCGGCACAATTTCTGGCTCTGGCTCTGGCTCTGGCTCTGGCTCTGGCTCTGGCTCTGGCTCTGGCTCTGGCTCTGGCTCTGGTTTCGGAGTTGGCTCGGGGGGCGTTTCCTGTTCAACGGGGGGCTGGGGTTCGGGCGTTTCGGGCGCCGGTTTTCCGGCCAGGGAAATCTTGATAGCAGGCGCGGAATTAACGGCGGCGTTTCCGAGCGGTTTCAGTTCAGGAATTCGCTCGGGCGTGGCGATTACCACCACAATTGCAGTGATAACAACGGAAACGAGCAGAAGAAGGCAACGGACGGTCTTGCTGGCACCCATCAACTGGCGGGCTCCGTCAGCAGGATGACTTCCTGATAGCCGTTGTCCTCCAGCACACGAAGCAGCGACTCCAGATCAGACATGGCAATCTCGCGTTCAGCGGCGATTTTCAACGGGGATTCTTCATCCGGCGCTGGCAATGCCTTGGACAGGCCTTCCGTCGTTACGGTGCGGCCGTCGACTTGCCACTCGCCTTTTGCAGTGACGGTCAGATCGGCATAGGGCTGCTCATTACCGGCTTGTTGCCCGGTACCCGGTAGCTCTGGCAACGGGGTGTCTGACAGTTGGCCTGCCACGATAAAGAACATCAGCAGCAGGAATACCAGGTTGATGAGCGGCAGAAGGGCGTCCTCGAGACGCTCCATCAATGATTTGCCCGAGGTAACGGGCGGCGGTACCAGATCCGTCATGGCTGCTCCGCAGCGTCAGGGGTGCGCTTCCAGTGCGTGGTAACGCCACTGTCAGTGAGCTGGCTGTAGGCCTGGGTGAAATGGGTCAGTTGGGTGGCAGACTCTGTGGCGAGGTTGATTTCGCTGACGCCACCGGCCCGGAGCTGCTGGACCAGACCGTCCACTCCATAGGTTTCTCCCTGCCAGCGAGCTTGGCCATCACGCTGGATGACCACTTCGGGGATCGGCTCTCCGGTGACGGAACTGGTGTCGCCCGTGCTGTTGCTAAGCTCCATGAAACTGACCGGCAGCAAACGGCTGGTGAGCATGAAGAACACCAGCAGAATGAAGACCACATCGATCAGTGGGGTGATGCGGATCGGGATCGGGCGTGCCGGGCGTGGTTCAACCAGTTGCATTGGTCAGGCGACCCTGATGCTCGTCCCCGGAATACTCCACAACGCGCCCGGTCCTGGTGCCGGTGGCCGGTGCCGACTCATCGTGGGTCTCCAACGCCGATTCGCTTTCCATTGTGGCGACGGGGACCGAGAGAATGGTAACCAGTGCGCTATTGATGGTTTTCTGGATACGCCGCAGGCGGAATTCAATCCAGGCGGCCAGTGCGGCAAACGGAATGGCGATAACCAGGCCGGCCGCAGTTGTGGTGAGTGCTTCGTAGATGCCGCCGCTTAGCTGGGAGGCATTGGCGCGCCCTTCGGTGGCGGCCATGGCTCCAAACGCCTCCATCATGCCCAGAACGGTGCCTAAAAGGCCCAGCAACGGTGCCAGCGCGGCAATCACTTCGATGATTTTGAGCGGTGCCTCGAACGGCTCGAGGGCTTCATGGGCGTCCCTGGCGACGGACTCCCGAATCTGCTGGGGATCGGTGCCGGCATTGCGGGCGTTCATGGTGTTGACGATCAAGTGGTGCAGTGGGTTCAGTCGGGCGTACCGGCTTGCGGACCGTTGCAGGTCCTCCGACACGTTGTCGCCAGGCCTTTGTTGCCATTTTGTAATGGCCTTTTTAAGTTTGGCAGTAAACCTGGGGGCAAAAAAAGTGCCGAATAACATGAGGTAAAGAAAGGTGACAACACCTGCCAGGGCAATCGCCAGCAACACAATCATGACGGGGCCGCCCATTTCCAGCAGCTGACTGACCGGGCCGGCGCTGATTCCGGTGGCGTCGGCGAGCAGGGACTCGGACATT
>Ga0207899_1000910_pt1 | contig 9961 bp, 9 predicted proteins | sample MalvirmetaMSP134_FD_184235 | JGI IMG/M metagenome (GOLD analysis project Ga0207899, IMG submission 184235) | Marine viral communities from the Deep Pacific Ocean - MSP-134 (SPAdes) | ecosystem: Environmental > Aquatic > Marine > Oceanic | place: Pacific Ocean | collected 2011-06-28
AGTGCGAGGAAATGCCCCGGACTTTGATGAGAACTCAGGATCTTCCGCAACGTCTCGGGATAAAAGCTGACAAAAAATACCCCATCAAGGCGTGCCCCGGTCCTCCATGGCACCATGATATCGAAATGATAATTATGCGGCTGAGGATGGATGAACGGCTGATAAAGGGCATGATTGGACGATGTGTTCCCGATCGATCCCACGTAATCTTGGATGTTCTGCTGGCACACGCTCCCAACCAAGCCTTCCAGATCATCGACCAGGTCACGCCCGGCAACGTCGGCAATGGTGAAGGTAAAATAATTAGGGAACCAGCGCGACAGACTGTCCGCGATCTCCGATCGCAGAGCGTCATTGTCGATGTTCTTGGCGTATGACGCCAGGAGGGCGTTTTTCTCATGGGTGAATGCGCTCACCAGGCGGCGCCTGGTCACAAGGAAATCTTCAATCGCCAGAGCCGCTTCCTTGACCTGCCCATCCAGGCTTTCGACGTGGCGACTTTCAAAGGCTGAGATTTCACGATCCGTGACAACCGCGATGGCCACGCCGACAAGAAGAAGCGACAACACGACGACAAGGATCGAAACCACGGGCCGACCGGCCGCCGATTTTCCGGCGCGCGCGGTGGCGGCATCATTCTGGTCGAAACCCATGCATACTCCACATTATCCATGTGCAGCGTACTGGGTTCTCAAGCTGCCTGCCAGACTCTCCTCATCACCTGACATACATTCGCATAGGCATCGTCACTCGGCGGCGCATCAATCGCCCCAGACCTGGCGGAACACGCGCAGCCAGTTTTCCCCCATGATTTTCCGCACGTCGGTGTCGCCGTAACCGCGCGCCAACAGGCCAGCAGTCAAATTGGACAGAGTCGCCGGCGTCTCGATCCCTTTGGGGAAATAATGGGGCGGCGGCGGATAGACGGCGGCGTCCCAGCGCCCCGTCTTGATCGCGTCGTCGTAGCGCGCCCGCGCCTTGTCGGCCGGAATGATCGGGTCCATCCCCATGTAATAGTCAATGCCCAGGCCGACATGGTCGATGCCGATGAGATCGACCGCGTAGTCGATGAATTCAATGAAGCGCTCCAGAGAGGGCCTTGGGTCGTCGCCGAGAAAGCTGGGGAACCCGTTGATCCCGACCACCCCGCCGGTCTGGGCGCAGGCTTTCATCTGGCCGTCCGTGATGTTGCGCGGCGAGGGATGCAGCGCCTTGGCATTGGCGTGGGAAAACACGAAGGGCCCGTCACAGACCTCCATGGCGTCCAGGGTGGTTCTTTCACCCGTATGGCTGCCGTCGACGATCAGGCGCAGGTCGTTGCAGCGCCGGACCAGATCCTGGCCGAACAGGCTGAGACCCGCATCCGTGCGTTCCAGCGCCCCGTCGCCGACCCGGCATTTGACGTTGTAGGTCAGCTGCACCATGCCGAGGCCGAGCGCCTTGTAGGCATCCAGCAGATTAAGGTCGTCCTCGACCGCGTCCGTGCCCTGGAAATGGAACACGATGGCCATGTCGCCGGTCTGTTTGGCGGCCTCAATGTCGGATGCCTTGCGGGCCAAGCGCAGGCGGCCGTGGCCGTCGATGAAGCGGTGCCAACGCCCGAAAATGCGCAGCGTCTGTTCCGCCGTTTCGCGGATCGCGATGGTCGGGACGGCGGCGGTCAACCCGCCGTCCATGTAATAGGTGACGTTGGCCGGCTCCATCAACAGCGGGCAGACCCCGTCGATGACGATGGCGTCTCGGTGCAGGTTTTCGGCGTCAGTCGTCATCGCCGGAAGCCGGCTTGTCCGCCGAAACCAGGCCCAGATCGACCCCGGCTTCGTCCAACATGGCCTTGGTGATCTTGTCGTCTTCCGACCAGCGGGACGCGAAATCCGCGTTCTCCAGGCTGCCGGCATCGACCACCACCCGCTTGATGCCGACCTGAACGATCGCCCGCGTACAGTCTGCGCAGGGCAGATGGGTGACGTAGATGGTGCAGCCCTTCAGCGACATGCCGATGCGCGCCGCGTTGTAGATGGCGTTGCGCTCCGCATGCTCGGTCCATTTGTATTTCAGAGGGCGGGTATGGCGGTCCTCGACGGCGTCGTCGATGGTGCGGGGAAAGCCGTTGAAGCCGTAAGGACCCGGCGTCTTGTCATCCCCCACGATCACCGCGCCGACCTGGGTCGAGCGGTCCTTGGACCAGGTCGCGACCTCCTTGGCCAGGCGCAGGAATCGAACATCCCATTTCTCGCTCATCGGCTAATCCCCAATTCATCCCCGTTGCAGATTCCCGTACCGCCGAAAGGTGCCATATCGCGGATCGATGGGCCACGACAAAGGCACGCCAAGGGGATGCGCCTGTCATCGAACCGTCACGCCGCCGTTAACAAAGCTTCTTTTGTCTTGGCCTGAACCGTCTGTCATCAGATGTGAAATTGGCCCTGGGCGATGAATGCGTACCTGACCAACCAAGACCTGCCATATCGGCAATAGGGACCGCGACATCATGAACATGCTTGCTAAGCTGGCCGTTCCCAAAGGGGTACTGCCCAAGTTTGCATACCCCCGAAGAAAGACGCCTACCCCCACCCCGCCACGCCCGGTCGACGTGCGTGCCCGCAACCTGGAAATCCGTTTGGCGGAAACGCCCGAGGAGATCGAGGCCGCGCAGCGCCTGCGCTACAACGTGTTTTACCGGGAAATGGGCGCCATCCCGACCGTGGAGGCCGCCCGCCACGAACGCGATGCCGATCCCTTCGATGACGTCTGCGACCACCTGCTGGTGCTCGACACGGACCGCTCCCAGCCCGGCCGGCCCTTCGTCTGCGGCACCTACCGGCTGATCCGGGGCGCCGTCGCCAAGACGAACGGCGGGTTCTATTCGGCCCAGGAATACGACCTGTCGGCCCTGCTCCGCCACGAGGGCGAACTGGTCGAGCTGGGCCGGTCCTGCGTCCACGAAGACTACCGCACCGGCGCGGTCATGCAGCTTCTGTGGCGCGGCATCGCGGAATATCTCGCCGCCTACGACATCAAGCTGATGTTCGGCTGCGGCTCGCTGCCCGGCACGGATGCGGAAGCGCTCATGCCGGCCCTCAGCTATCTGCATCACTTCCACATGGCGCCCAGCGACATCCGTGCCCGGGCGCTTGATGACCTTTACGTGAAGATCGACCGGGTGCCCCTGACCCGGCTGGATCAGAAGGCGGCCCGCGCCATGCTGCCGCCGCTTATCAAGGGATACATGCGCGTCGGCGGCTTCATCGGCGACGGCGCGGTTATCGACAACCAGTTCAACACGACGGACGTATGCATCATCGTACCTACGGACCACATCACCGAGAAATACCTGCGCCACTACAAGCCCTGTGGGACGCGCTAGGCGACGCCGGTCCCGTCGCCGCCTCGGGCCTTAGGTCCGCCGGCCGTATTTTCGTTTTTCTTGCCCTGACCGGTGCGCTGCTGCCGTTGGCGGTGGCGGCCTATCCGTTGGGCGCCGCCGCCGTCAGGCGCATCGCCCTGATTTGGTTTCGGGGCGTGGCGCGGCTGGCCAGCTTGCGCGTCAAGGTCAACGGTGCGCCGCTGGGCCAGACGGGAACGCTCTATGTCTGCAATCACGTGTCCTATCTGGATATCCCGGTCCTGGCCCTGCTGACCGATGCCGCCTTCGTGGCCAAGGACGACGTAAAGGACTGGCCCCTGTTCGGGCTGTGCGCGAAAATTTACCGCACCCTGTTCATCCGCCGCGACGCGCGCGAAGCGCTCGGCCAGCGCGCCGAGATGGCGGACCGTCTCGCCGCCGGCGACAGTCTGATGCTGTTTCCCGAGGGCACGTCGTCGAACGGCATCCATGTCCTACCGTTCAAGAGTGCGCTGTTCGCCGTCGCCGACGCGGCCCCGGGGGCGGAGCAACCCCGTGTGCAGCCCATGTCCATCGCCTATACCCGCTATGCGGACGGACGGCCGCTCGACCGCGGTCTGCGCGCCCTTTACGCCTGGTACGGCGACATGACCCTGCTGCCGCATTTGATTTCCGTGTTCGGGCTGCGCGGCGCCATGGTCGAGGTTACCTTCCACGCGCCGGTGCAGGCCCGCGATTTTGCCGGGCGCAAGGCATTGGCCGCCCATTGCCACGACAAGGTGAGCATGGGCGTGACCCGCGCCCATTGGCGGCGGGTCTACGACATCCCCATGGAATCCGGAAAGTTAGTGGAGTTCCGCCCGTAACTTCTGGCGGAACAGGTCGATGGGCACCAGTTCGCTGCCCAGTTCCACATGCCAGAACTGCCAGCCGTTGCAGGCCGGGGCCTTCTGCACATGGGCCCCCACCTGATGGATGGAGCCCCGGAAATCGGCGGCGGTCAGCGTGCCGTCGGCGCGCACCCGCGCCGTGTGGCGGCGCTGCTGGTCCATCAGGGTTTGCCCGGCCTTGAGCAATCCCCGTTCGACCACCCAGCCGAAAGGAATGCGCGGCTGTTCGCGCTTGGCCGGGGTGGTCAGCAGCGACGGTTCGGCCAGGGGTTCGATCCCGGCCAGGCGTTCCTTGGCCAGGGCCGCGTATTCCTGATCCCGTTCCAGGCCGACATAGCGCCGGTCGAGCATGCGCGCCACGGCCCCCGTGGTACCCGTGCCGAAGAACGGATCCAGGATCATGTCGCCCACGTCCGTCGAGGACAGGATGGTGCGGTACAGAAGCGCTTCCGGTTTCTGGGTCGGATGGGCCTTCTTGCCCTCGGCGTTCTTCAGGCGCTCCGCCCCCGTGCACAGCGGGATGGTCCAGTCGGAACGCATCTGCAGATCGTCGTTCAGCGTCTTCATGGCTTCGTAGTTAAAGCGGTACTTGGCGTCCTTGTCGCGCGCCGCCCAGATCATGGTTTCATGGGCATTGGTGAAGCGTCGGCCGCGGAAATTGGGCATGGGGTTGGATTTGCGCCACACGATGTCGTTGAGGATCCAGTATCCCAGGTCCTGCAGGATCGCGCCGACGCGAAAGATGTTGTGATAACTGCCGATCACCCAAAGCGTGCCGTTGGGCTTCAGCACCCGGCGCGCGGCGGACAGCCAGGCATGGGTGAATTCGTCATAGCTTTTGAAGCCCGAGAAGCGGTCCCAGTCGGCATCGACGCCGTCGACCCGCGAATTGTCGGGGCGGTGCAGTTCGCCTTCCAATTGCAGGTTGTAAGGCGGGTCGGCGAAGACCATGTCGATGCTGCCTTCCGGCATGGCGTTCATCAATTCGACGCAGTCGCCGACATGGATGGTGTCGGCATAAGCCTCAGCCTGCTCGGCTGCGGACTCACGTTCGGCGGCGGCCGCCTTGCGGCGCGCGGTGGCAGGCTTTTTCGTCATTGTCAGACTTTCCCAGGTCCCCAGTATTCCGGGAGCATGGCCAGGGCCGGAGTCTCGGTCAAGAAGTATTTGGATTCAAATACTTAGGGGAGAGTCTTGATAGCATATATGGGAGTCAGGACTCCACCTTGCCCAAGATGTTGAGGATCGGCTTATAACTTTTCCGATGCTCCGGCGTCACGCCCAGGCGTTCCAGGGCCGCCTTGTGCGCGGCCGTGCCGTATCCCGCGTTGCGCTCCCATCCGTATCCGGGATGCCGTTCCGCAAGGTCGGCCATCAGGCGGTCGCGGGTCACCTTGGCGGCGATGGAGGCGGCGGCGATGGACAGGGAGCGCCCGTCGCCACCGACCAGACATTGAATGACGCAGCCGGGCACGGACGGCAGGGGCGGCGGGCGGTTGCCGTCGACCAGGGCGAAACCGGGAACCTGGCCCAGGGCCTGAACCGCCCGGTCCATGGCCAGGAACGTCGCCTGCAGAATGTTAAGGGCATCGATTTCCACCGCCGAGGCCTGGCCGACGCCGATCACCGCATGGGGGGCGAGTTCGACCAGCAGGCGTTCCCGCGCCGCGGCCTTCAGGCGTTTTGAATCGTCCAGTTCCGCCGCCAGTGACAGGGGCAGCCCCGCCCGGTCGAGGATCGCCGCCGCCGCGACCACCGGCCCGGCCCAGGGGCCGCGTCCGGCCTCGTCGATGCCGCAGACGACGGCGTGTCCGTCGGCCCGCGCCCGGTCTTCATGCACGAAATCAGGCACGTCGACCCATCGTTACTTGGCCTTCGGCTTGGATTTCGGCGTGGACTTGTCCGCATCCGGTGCCGTGTCCTTAGGCGCCGCCGTGGCGGCGGTCTCCGCCTTCTTGCGCCGGGTGCGGCGCAGGCGTTCGCGGCGCAACAACAACGCCCCCTTGCGCAACTGGCGCATGGTGCGCGAGCGCGCCGTGCCCAGGGTTTCCGACAAAATCTCCGTCTCGGGCGCATAGACCAGACGGACCAGTTCGCCGCCCGACGTCACGCCTTCGTGGGCGATGGCCTGGATGCGCCGGGCCGTGACGACCCACAGCGGCGACAGGGCCAGGGACATCACCGTGACCGAGACGACAAGGCGCGAGTCGTCGGCGTTCAGCACCCCGGACGACACCCCGACCACGGACAGCAGGAATGAGAACTCGCCGATCTGCGCCAGCAAGACGCCGGACAGGAACGCCCGGTCCCAGGGCTGTCCCAGGGCGCGCAGGAACCCCACGTTGATGACGGTCTTGAACACGCTGACCAGGAAGAACAGCAACAGCACCCGGCCCAGATTGTCCCAGATATAGCTCATGTCCAGCAGCAGCCCGATGGACAGGAAAAACACCATCATCAAAATGCTCTGGATCGGCACCACCGTGTCGGTGATGGGATGGCGCAGGGTCGAATTGCCGACGATCAGCCCGGCGATGAAGGCGCCGTAGGCCGCCGACAGGCCCATGACCCCGGCAATCGACGCACAGCCGAAACAGAAGGTCAGCGCCGCCAGGGGGCGCAGATCGACATTGGGCAGGATGCGGTCGGTAAACGGCAGGACGACCTTGCGCCCGCGCGACAGATACCAGATCAGCCAGGCCAGGAACCCGATGGACAGCACGATCTTGGGGATCGTGATCCATTCGAATTGCCCGCCCTGCATGGCCCCCACCCATAACAGCATGGGCACCACGGCCAGATCCTGGGCGATCAGGATGCCGACCGTGACCCGCCCCGTGCGGGTGCGCAACTCACCCAGGTCTTCCAGCATCTTGACGACCACCGCCGTCGACGACAGGGCGACCACGAACCCCAGCAGCACGGAAAGCGGCATCGACCAGTCGAAAATCTGTGAACACAGCAAGGTCACGGCGACGGAGGCCGTGATCTGGAACGCCACCGTGAATACGGCAAGCCGCCACATGCGGCGGAACGAGCGCAGGGACAGTTCCAGCCCGACCAGGAACAGCAGCAGCAACACGCCCATTTCCGCGAGCAGTTCGAGGGAACCCTGGTCCTTGACCACGCTAAGCCCCGACGGCCCCAGAATGACACCGGCCAGGATGTAGCCGACGATGGCCGGCTGGCGCAGGCGGGTCATCAACATGCCGCATAACAGCGCCGCCAGAACGACAAGGGCGATGCCGGTCAGGTCATTGCCGTGGGCCGCGTCCGATGCGGTCATGGCCTTTTCCGTGACCTCGGCGACGGCGTCGACGGCGGCCGCGCCGATCTCGGCGATCTTTTCCGGAAGCTCTTTCGGGGGCGCCTGGGGATCCATGGAGACAGGGTAGCATTTCCCCCGCCCCGCGCCAGATGGTGATTGAGAGAAAGCTGTTAAAACAGGGACATCTGAGCCGGGTCCGCTGCCGGCGGACGGAACAAATCCGTGCGCAGCGGGCGGCTGCCGGAGCGCGCCCGGTCCAGGCCCGCACGCTTCAGCGCCGCCTTGAAGCGCGCCGCAAGCAACTCTGCCTCGATTCCCGTTCCGGTATAGCGTGTTCCCCATTCGGCGCGGTAAAGAGCACCGTCGCGGCTTGCCCGCACACGGTTCAGGACCCGCTCCGCCCGGTCGGGGAAATGGGCTTCCAGCCATTCCCGGAACAGGTCCGCGACCTCGCCCGGCAGGCGCAGCAGGGTATAGCCCGCCGCCGTCGCGCCCGCCCGCGCGCCCGCCGCAATGATGGCGTCCAGTTCCATGTCGTTGAGGGCCGGAATCATGGGCGCGGCCAGCACGGTCACCGGCACGCCGGCTCGCGACAGACCTTCGACGGCGCGCAGGCGCTTGGCCGCCGTCGGTGCCCGGGGCTCAAGCCGCCGCGCCAGGGCCCGGTCCAGGGTCGTCACGGAGACCGCAACCGTCGCCAGGCCCTTCGCCGCCATGGGCGCCAGGATATCGAGATCACGCAACACCAGGTCCGATTTGGTGGTGATGGAGACGGGATGGTCGCAGGCGGCCAGGACCTCCAGCACCCCGCGGGTGATGCATAGTCGTCGTTCGATGGGCTGATAGGGGTCCGTGTTGGCGCCCAGTTGCAGGGTCTGGCAGCGGTAGGACCGGGCCGCCAGTTCGCCCCGCAGCAATGCCGCCGCGTCGTGCTTGGCGAACAGCTTGGTTTCGAAATCAAGCCCCGCGGACAACCCCAGATAGGCATGGCTCGGCCGTGCAAAGCAGTACACGCAACCGTGCTCGCACCCTCGGTAAGGATTGAGCGACCGGTCGAAGGGAATGTCGGGCGACGTATTGCGCGCGATCACCTTGCGTGCCGTATCAGTGAGCACCTGGGTGCGCAGCGGCGGCAGGTCGTCGTCCGGCGACCACCCATCGTCCGCCGCTTCCCGGGTCAACCGCTCGAAGCGGCCGTCGTGATTGGAAACGGCCCCCCGCCCCTTGGCGGCATTGCCGGATTTCAGAGATGCGGACATGGGATAAGGATATCCCGGAAAAAGAACATTTCAAGAATATTTAATTCGGCGAGCTCGATGCAATATCACCCCAAGGCCGCCGAGTTCGCTCGCTTGCGCCCGGCAACTCCTATATGCTCCCTACCGGCAGCAAGGAGACCGTATTGCCCAATTTCCATATCTATCCCGTCGCTGACGGAGATTCGTTCTGGGTCAAGGCATCGAGCAGCGAAGAAGCCCGCAAGCTGATCATCCTGAATGTGCCGGACGCGCCCAACGCGGCCGAAGCATCGCAATATCGTTGCGAGGAGGATGACCAGAAATCCCCTCCCCACGGGCTGATTTATCATCAGGCGGGTCGCCCGATCACCATCACCCGGCGCTAACCCGCCGGCCTCCCTCCCCACACGGCAGACCGCCACCCCGCACACCTGGACAAGAGTCCCGGTGACAGCACCGCCACGGTTTGTTAGAGTTTCGTTAAGGTTATGGGCCGGGCGTTGTCCGACCCGCCGCGGAATAACATGGTCTGGGCATGGGTACGTGAGCAAGATCAAGGAAATCATCGACGGCATCCTCGACGGCTTGGCCGAACTGCTGGCCCCGCCGCCGGCCCCTGTGCCGATCCCCGTGCGCAACCGCCCGCAGCAGCGCCCCCGGCGCTGACGCCCGTCCTTCTCGACGCCTGTCATGAGCCCCGCCGATGACGCGCCGCCATCGGAGCCTGACGCCATGAGCGATCTACCGTCTGATAACGGGCCGCCGGAAGGTTCCGGCGAGGAAACGCCGAACACGCCGCCCGTCGCCGCACGGAACGCCGTGCCCCCGACCCTCAGTATCATCATCCCTACCCTGAACGCCGCCACGACCTTGGGCCGCACCCTGGACAGCCTGTCCGGCGGCGGCATCGATTTCGAGGTCGTCGTCGCCGACGGCGGCTCGACCGACGGAACCCAGCGCATCGCCCGCGCCTTCGACGCCAAGGTCGTCGCATCCCCAAAGGGGCGCGGACCGCAACTGGCCGCCGGAGCCGCCGCCGCCGCCGCGCCATGGCTTCTGTTCCTGCATGCGGACAGCGCCCTGCAGCGCGGCTGGCAGGTCATCCTGCGCGGGTTCACCGGCAACCGGGACAACCATTTCCGGGCCGGATATTTCCAGCTGATCCTGGATGACCCGGCGCCGCAGGCCCGGCGGGTTGAAGATCTGGCCAACTGGCGGG
>Ga0207899_1000917_pt1 | contig 9921 bp, 7 predicted proteins | sample MalvirmetaMSP134_FD_184235 | JGI IMG/M metagenome (GOLD analysis project Ga0207899, IMG submission 184235) | Marine viral communities from the Deep Pacific Ocean - MSP-134 (SPAdes) | ecosystem: Environmental > Aquatic > Marine > Oceanic | place: Pacific Ocean | collected 2011-06-28
TGGGGCCAAGACACGGCCGTGCGCGATCCCTTCGGGTTGATGGGGATGGCCAGGCTTTCGAATCCCCCCCAACTGGCGCCGATGCCGAACAGGTCTAGCCCGTCCACCATGGCCGAGACCGCTGCCTTGGGATAATCGCCGAGCATCACGCCGAACAGGCCGGACGCCCCCGTATGGTCGCGCTTCCACAAGGCATGGCCGGGATCGGTGGGCAGGGCGGGGTAGAGCACGCGTTCAACCTCGGGCCGGGCGGCGAGCCATGTCGCGACCTCCATGGCGTTCTTCTGATGCCGTTCCATGCGCACGGACAGGGTGCGGATGCCGCGCAGGGCCAGATAGCACTCGTCAGGGCCGGCCCGCGATCCCAGGGTGTTCTGCATGGCCTTGAGGGCCTGGAACTGTTCCTCGGTCGCGACCGTGACTGTGCCGAGCATGGCGTCGGAATGGCCGCACAGATACTTGGTGCCGGCTTCCAGTACGATGTCGACACCCAGGGCGAACGGGTTGCAGAAGAAGGCCGACGACCAAGTGTTGTCGATCACGGTGATGATGTCCCGTGCCCGCGCGACCTTGGCAATGGCCGGCACGTCCTGCACCTCGAAGGTGTGGGAGCCCGGGGATTCCATGTAGATCATGCGCGTGTTGGGCCGGATCAGATCCTCGATCCCGGCGCCGATCAGGGGATCGTAGAAGGTGATCTCGACGCCCGCGCGTTCCAACAGGTTGGCGCCGACCCGTTTGCGCGTGGGACCGTAGACGGAATCGGAAATCAGCACATGGTCGCCGTGCTTGAGGAAGGTAAGGGTCGCCGCCGCAATGGCGCCCAGGCCCGACGGGAAGGTCACCGTGCGGTGGGCCCCTTCGTATAGGGCGGTCACGGCTTCCTCGACAGCGAATTGGGTCGGCGTACCCGAGCGCCCGTACTGCACGCCCTTGAAGGGGGGGCGGTCGCGAGTTTCGAATTCCTCGACGGTCGGGAACAGCACGGTTGAGGCGTAATACAGGGGCGGGTTGGGAATACCCTGGTTGTCCCAGGGCTTCATCGCCGTATGGGCGATCACCGTGTCCTTGCGCCGGGATTTCTTTGTCATTTTGCGGGGAATCCTTGGATGGTTGGATGTTTCGGCAAGATAGCGGGAAACCATGTTTTCGCAAGGCGTTACGAATCTCCGCCGCGTCAAATCAGGTGCCCGTAATGGAAAAAATGACAATCATTCTCGCTTGAGGAATTTTTGTAGGATATGTTACGCCTGTAAGTGTTCGCGGGTGCGGCATCTCCGAATGCCCGCGGAAAATAAGGCAATAAACCGATTTCAGGTAGCCAGGGAGCAATCTACACATGTTCAAGCGAGCAAGTTTCGCAGCCGCCGCGTTTGCGGCTGCCGGCATCGCGTCGGGGGCCCAGGCGGGCACGCTCGATGATGTTAAGGCGCGGGGTATCCTCCACTGCATCGTGAACACCGGCCTGCCCGGGTTCTCTTACACCGACGCCAACGGTAAATGGGCCGGCTTCGACGCCGACATGTGCCGGTCCGTCGCCGCTGCCGTCCTGGGGGACGCCAACAAGGTGAAGTTCATTCCGGCGACGGGTAAAACCCGGTTCACGCTGCTGAATTCCAAGGAAGGCGACGTCATCTTCCGCAACACCACCTGGACCTTCGTGCGCGACGTGGACGTGAAGCTGACCTTCATTCACCCGACCTATTATGATGGTCAGGGCTTCATCATCCGTAAGTCCAAGGGCGTGAAAAGCGCCAAGGAACTGGACGGCGCCACGGTCTGCATCCAGACCGGCACGACGACCGAATTGAACCTCGCCGATTACTTCCGCGCCAACAAGATCAAGTACACGCCAGTGCCGATCGAAGACAGCTCGGAAGCCCGCAAGAACTACCTTGCCGATCGTTGCGATGCGTACACCACGGATGCTTCCGGTCTGGCTGCGACCCGCGCGACCTTCGAAAAGCCGTCGGATCACGCGATCCTGCCGGAAATCATTTCCAAGGAACCGCTCGGTCCCGTCGTCCGTCATGGCGACGATCAGTGGGCTGATATCGTGCGCTGGTCCGTGTTCTCCCTGATCCAGGCTGAGGAATCCGGCGTCACCGCCGCCAACGCCGACGAGATGGCCAAGTCCCCGCCGAATCCCGACATCGCCCGCCTGCTGGGCGCCGAAGGCGACCTCGGCTCCATGCTGGGTCTTGATAAGGCCTGGGCCGTGCGCGCCATCAAGGCACACGGCAACTACGGTGAAATCTTCGAGAGCAATCTCGGCACGAAAACACCGATCGGCCTGGATCGCGGCTTGAACGCCCTCTACACCAACGGTGGTCTGCAGTACGCGCCGCCGTTCCGGTAAGCCGGGACCTGTTCGTGCAAACGACCTGAACGATACGCGCCGGGTGGGGTCTCCCCCCGGCGCGTCTTCGTTTCGGGGCCGAAAAACAAGAAAAGACCTTTCCATGCTCGGGATAGGACCAAGACGGCGGAACACCGGTAAGGTTTGAAACAAACCGCCCAATAACGACAGGGGGCTGACGTGACCACAACCGTGGATCAAGGAAGCGTGACGGCACAACGCGAACCGAACGTGCTGTTGAAACTCTGGCGGAACAAGGAGACCCGCTCGGTCATCATTCAGATTGTGACGATGGCTCTGCTGTTCGCCTTCTTCGCCTACATCATCAACAACGCGGTATTGAACCTGCAGGCGCTGGGCAAGACCTTCAGTTTCGATTTCCTGAAGGAACCGGCGTCCTACGACATCAACCAGACGCTGATCGAATACACCTCGCGGTCGTCGCATGCGCGGGCCATGCTGGTCGGCATCCTGAACACCGCCCTGGTGGCCGTCTGCGGCGTCATCCTGGCGACGATCCTCGGCTTCGTGCTGGGCGTCATCCGGCTGTCCAACAACTGGCTCGCGTCGCGCATCGTCTATGTGTTCATCGAATTCACGCGCAACGTGCCGGTGCTGCTGCATATCCTGCTGATCCACGGCATCATGGTGCATTTCCTGCCGCTGCCGAAGCAGGCGATCAGCGTGGGCGACGCCCTGTTTCTTTCCAATCGCGGCTTCTATGCGCCGCGCCCCGAATTCCTCGACGGTTTCGGCTTTACCGTGGCGGCCTTCGGGATCGCGGTGATCGCCGCCGTGGTGTTCCGCCGCTGGGCCAAGAAGGTGCAGGAGGATACGGGCAAGATCTATCCCGTGTTCCTGATCTGCACGGGCATCATCATCGGCCTGCCGCTGCTGGTGTTCCTGATTTCCGGCTCGCCCCTGGTTTGGGAACTTCCCAAGATGGGGCGCTTCAACCTGCAGGGCGGCGTCATGATGCTGCCCGAGTTCCTGGCGCTCTGGCTGGCGCTGTCGCTCTATACATCGGCCTTCATCGCTGAGATCGTGCGGTCCGGCATCATGGCGATCAACAAGGGGCAGTGGGAAGCCGCGGGTGCCCTCGGCATTCGCCGCAACCGCGTGCTGCAGCTTGTCATCATTCCCCAGGCGCTACGCGTCATCATTCCGCCCCTGGCCAGCCAGTACCTGAACCTGACCAAGAACTCCTCCCTCGCCATCGCCATCGGCTACATGGATATCGTCGCGACCATCGGCGGCATCACGCTCATGCAGACGGGCAAGGAAATGGAGACGATGATCCTCGTGCTGCTGCTCTATCTCAGCTTCTCGCTGGTCATTTCGGCCTTCATGAACTGGTACAACAAGCGCATCGCGCTGGTTGAAAGGTAAGGGGAGAGGATCATGGCAAGCACAAGCACTTCCGCGGTCCAGACCTATGCGCCCGGCGAGCATCCCGATTGGCCGGCGCCGTCGTCGGTCAAGGGGCCGGTCCATTGGATCAAGACCAACTTGTTCGGCTCGGTCACCAACACATTGCTGACCCTGTTGACGGTCTATCTGCTGTACAAAATCATCCCGGCCATGGTGGACTGGATGTTCATCGACGCGGCCTACACTGGGACCTCTCGCAAGGATTGCGAGGCCCAGGCAAGCGGCGCCTGCTGGGCCTTCATCGGCACACGGTTGCAGCTGTTCATTTACGGCTTCTATCCGGAGGCCGAACGCTGGCGGGTGAACCTGACGGCGGTTCTTCTGGTTTTTGCACTGGCTCCCGTGCTCTATGACAACGTGCCGCATCGCGGCAAGGCGCTGATCTTCACCGTGCTGTACCCGGTGATCGCCGGCGTGCTGCTGGTCGGCGGCATCTTCGGGCTGGAATACGTGGCGACGGACCAGTTCGGCGGCCTGATGCTGAACGTCATCATCGGCGTCACTGGCATTGCGTTCTCCCTGCCCATCGGCATCTGCCTTGCCCTCGGGCGACAATCACATCTGCCGGTGCTACGCGTCGTCTGCGTCGCGTTCATCGAGTTCATCCGCGGCGTGCCGTTGATCACCTTGCTGTTCGTGGCAGCCGTGATGCTCAGCTACTTCGTGCCGCCGGGCACCAACTTCGACCTCTTGGTCCGCATGCTGATCATGGTCACGCTGTTCGCCTCCGGCTACATGGCCGAGGTCATCCGTGGCGGTCTGCAGGCGATTCCCAACGGGCAGTACGAGGCGGCCAATTCCATGGGCCTGAAGTACTGGCAGTCCATGCGCCTGATCATCCTGCCGCAGGCGTTGAAGATCGCCATCCCCGGCATCGTCAACACCTTCATCGCCCTCTACAAGGACACGACCCTGGTCATCGTCATCGGCCGGCTCGACATCCTGGGCATCGGGCGGTCATCGTTGGCCGACAGCAAGTGGCAGGGTCTCTCGACCGAGGTCTATGTCTTCGTCGCCATCTTCTTCTTCATCAGCTGCTTCCTCATGTCGCGGTACTCTCTGTACCTCGAGAAGAAGCTGCACACGGGTCATTAGAGGAGCCAGCAACCATGGCTGAAACGCAAACCGCCGCACAGACCGGCGCGATCGGATCCTCCAAGGGGTCGGACGACATCATCCAGATCAGCGGCATGCATAAGTGGTATGGCGATTTTCATGTTCTCAAGGACATCAACCTGAGCGTGAAGTCCAAGGAACGTATCGTCATCTGCGGGCCGTCCGGATCGGGCAAGTCGACCCTGATCCGCTGCATCAACCGGCTCGAGGAACATCAGAAGGGCGACATCTTGGTCAACGGGATCGAACTGACCAACGACCTCAAGAACATCGACCTGATCCGCCGCGAGGTCGGCATGGTGTTCCAGCACTTCAACCTGTTCCCCCATCTGACGGTGCTGGAGAACTGCACGCTGGGCCCCATATGGGTGCGCCAGACGCCGAAGAAAGAGGCCGAGGAAATCGCCATGAAGTACCTGGAGCGGGTCAAGATCCCCGAACAGGCGCTGAAGTTCCCGGGTCAGCTTTCCGGTGGCCAGCAGCAGCGCGTGGCCATCGCGCGCTCGCTCTGCATGAGCCCCAAGATCATGCTGTTCGATGAGCCGACCTCGGCCCTCGATCCGGAAATGATCAAGGAAGTTCTCGACACCATGATCGAGCTTGCCGACACGGGCATGACCATGCTCTGCGTGACCCACGAAATGGGCTTCGCCAAGACCGTGGCCGACCGGGTGATCTTCATGGACGGTGGCGAGATCATCGAGGAGAACAAGCCCAATGCGTTCTTCGACAATCCGCAACACGAACGCACACAGCTGTTCCTGAGCCAGATCCTGGCGCATTGACCCCAATGCCGTCGTTCCCGCGTAAGCGGGAATTCAAGGCAGACCTCCGCTTTCGCGGGGGTGGCGGGAAAACGGGAACAGACGGATCAAACAAAATTGGAGAAGGCGCCCTTCGGGGCGCTTTTTTCATTTGTGCGGATGTTCGCTGAAGCTAATTGCCGACATTTGGGTTGCGCTGATTATCTTCACGTCTGATTTTAATTTTATGATGCTAAAGCAAAGAGCTGCGGCCGCGTCGAAAGGTGAAAAATGTATCGCTTAGCATCCCTTGTGACTTTTTTGGCCGGAGTCAGTCTGCCCAGCATCAGCCATGCTGAGACATTGAACGTTTGCTACGATCAATGGCCCCCGATGACGATATTTCCATCCGAAGGGGCCCCCGCGCGTGGTGTGATTATCGATATGTTGGACGAGATATACGCATCAAAAGGATATGAGCTGAAATACTTTGAAGTGCCCCTGGCAAGGGGATTGGACATGGTAGCGAATGGCCTGTGCGATATGCTGCCGGAAATCCCAGCTTCAGAGATTTCAGGAAAAGGCTTCGTGTATGCGAACCAAGAAACATTTGCATACACAACAGCTTTCGTCGTCAGGCGAGGGGATCCATGGCGGTATAACGGTATTCAGTCCATGAAAGGCAAGCGCGTCGCAACCGGGCCTGGTTGGGATTACAGTTCGGTAAGCATCGACTATCAAAATTACCTTGATGACCCCAAAAATTCTGACTTCGTAGAAGTGGTTGCGGGGTACGATGATGTGGTTGACCGAGTCTTCAACATGATTAAGGAGAACAGGGTCGATCTATATGCAGATAACGACCTTGTCCTTCAGTTTGTTATCAAGCGGCTCGCCTTGAACGATTCTCTTCAGATCGTGCGCCCTGGCTTAGAGAAAAAAATGATTGAAAAGCCAATCTTTTCAACAAAAATTCCCCCTGCAAAAAGACAGGTATTAATAAAAATTTGGGATGAGGGCCGTGTATCGATGAAGGGTGAAAAAGAGCAAGTTCTTCTTAAAAAATATGGAATTACATTCAATAAATAGGAAAGTTCATTAATATAAAATATTTATAATTGTTTTTATTTATGCGTGTAATTAAATGACATCAAAATTTATCCACCGAAATGGTATATCTACAAAACTTCTGAGGATTGTTTTTTCAATCTATTTGGGGGTGGCCTGTCTTGTCACAGGCGTTCAATTTCTGACTGAGTATTTAAAGACACAGGATTCAATTTTAAGTGAATTGAAACAGCTGGAGCAAACAGTTCACGGTCCAATTTCGACGAGTGTGTGGCAGTTCAATCAGAAACAGTTAGAAGCCCTTACGACGGGGCTTATCGAAATGCCGATCATCGAGGGGGTCGATGTTTTCGATGCCAATGCAAAAAATGTAATTTCCAAAAGATCCTATAGTTTGGAATCGGCGCCATTAGATGTATTTCAAACAAAATCAGATTTATATTGGGTTATAAATGAACAAAAAATCCCACTCGGATTTATAGTATTATATTCTTCATCTGAAGTGGTTTTGGATCGCGTTTTATTCGGTTTTGCCCTGATCGCAATTACGGCAGTCGTCAAGTTATCCATTTTATTTTTCTTATTTGTTTGGGCGTTTGACCGCTATTTAGCCGCCCCTTTGAGAGAATTGATGCTGCAAGTGGATGAGGTTCATCTGGGGCAGAATGTAAGAAAACGGATTAATCTTTCGACCAGTGAGAATAACGAGATCAGCCAACTTCAAGAACATATGAATGTGATGCTCTCTGCGATGGAGAGAGACCGAGAACTGTTATTGGAAGACGAGAAAGCCAAGAGAGCTTGGTTGGAGGACGCCGTCTCAGAGCGTACAGAAGAATTATTGATGCAAACAAGACGGCTCGAATATGAAGTCGATGTCAAAAACAGGTTCTTTTCCATCATCGCCCATGATCTGAAAAGCCCCTTCAATTCTCTTCTGGGAATGACCCATCTGATGTCCGAAAGGGCTGGCAGTCTCAGCAAAGACAAACTTGTTGAATATGCAAAGGCCGTGAACGAAGCCGGCGACCGGGTCTTTGAACTGCTGCAAAACCTTCTCGAGTGGTCTCGCTTGCAGATGGAAGGCGTCAAATTTGATCCGCGGGCAGTGCCGTTCTCGCTGCGTGATTTAGCTCAGGAAAACATCGACATCCTTACCCCGATGGCTATGGGAAAAAACATCACGCTAACGAACAGCATCCAGAACGACATGGCCTTTGCCGATCCGGATATGGCTCAATCGGTAATCCGAAATCTCGTTTCTAACTCCATTAAATTCACGCCGAAGAATGGAAAGATTGAGATTTCGTCTAAACAGATAGACGGAATGCTTCAGGTGACGGTGAGCGACACGGGCGTTGGCCTTTCAAAGGAACAAACGGACAAGGTTTTCGCTCTTGACCAAAAGGCCTCGACCATAGGCACTGCTGGAGAACGGGGAACGGGGCTGGGGCTGCCGCTCTGCAAGGAAATGATCGAGCGGTTTGGAGGGAAAATCTGGATAGAGAGCGTTCCCGGAGAGGGCACGCAATTTCATTTCACTTTGCCCATTGAGCCAGAGACATAAAGCGTCACGTCAATCTGTTGGAATTTTCGGCCCAGATTAAAAGCGGCCATTGCGGCTTCCCGCCCGGCGCTAAGCCATTCCCCGCCAGATCAGCATCAGCCCGAGCAGGATCAGGCCGATCTGCACGAGCCGGCGGAATACGTCCTCCGAAATACGCTTTCTGATCCAGAACCCGGTGGCGATGCCGATGCCGACCGGCACCATGGCGAGGGCCGAGGCCGTGAATTGCGGCCAGGACATATGGCCTTCGGTGATCAGGCGCAGATACAGCGGCACGGAGCCGACTATGGCCGCCAGGGCCATCTGCGCGACGAACAGGTTCTTGGGCAGGCGGAGTGCGGCGAAATAGACGATCACCGGCGTGAAGGCCCCCGTGGCGCCGGAACACAGGCCGATCAGCCCGCCGGCCACGGGATTGGCCACGCGGGCGTGGCGCTGCAGGAAGGTGGCGTTGGGCGTGAAGATCTGCGCCAAGGTCGTGGCGACGACGACACAGCCGAGGGCCAGGGCGATGACCTGCGGGTCCAGGTTGGTCAAGGCGCCTGCGCCGATCCACACGCCGGCCATCAGCAGGATCAGGAACGGCCAGTAGCGCCGGACCGCTTCCCGGCATTCGCCGGATTCGATGATCTGCCAGACATTGGAGATCGCCACGGGCACGATGAACAGGGTTACCGCCTGGGCCGGGTCGATCACCATGACCATGATCGGCAGACCGACGGCCGGAATGCCGGCCCCCAGCACCCCCTTGACCAGGGAGCCGGAAAACAGCCCCAGGATGATGACCAGGAGGGCGATGGGAGTGAAATCCGGCAGGGTCATGGTGGGGATGTCCGCCGGAGGGAACGGGGTCCGGAGTGTGGGAGATAGGCGTGGGGTGGGATCAGGTCACGATGGGCGTGTCCTGCCGAGCGCCCCATTCGGACCAGGATCCGTCATAGACGGCGACGTCTTCCTTGCCGATCAGATAAAAGGCAAGCGCCGCGTAGCAGGCGGTGACGCCGGACCCGCAGCTGGTGACCAGCGGACGCTTCAGGTCGATGCCCGCCTTGTCGGCCAGGGCCTGGATCTCGTCGGCGGAACGCATGGTGAAATTGTTGTCCGGGTCCATCAGGTCGCCGTAGGGCAGGTTCATCGCCCCCGGCATGTGGCCGGCGCGCATGCCCGCGCGGGGTTCCGGCGCGGTGCCGGCAAAGCGCCCGGCGGCGCGTACGTCGACGACGTCCTCGCGCTTGCCGTCGATATTGGCCAGGATCTGATCCACCGTGCGCACCATCAGGTGGTTTTCCCGCGGCGTGAAATGGCGTTCCTGTGGATTGGGTTCGATATCCGTCACCGGGCGGTTCTCCGCCAGCCACTTGGGCAGGCCGCCGTCCATGACGCAGACATCATCATGGCCGAACAGGCGGAACATCCACCACACCCGTGCTGCCGCCGAGCCGCCGCCGTTGTGGTCGTAACAGACGATGCGGTTGCCGTCGCCCAGGCCCAGCTTGCGTACCTTGGCCGAGAAGACATGCGCCGGTGGGATCATGTGCGGCAGGGGATCGTCGGGATCCTTGATGTCGTCGATATCGAAGAATACGGCGCCGTCGATATGCTGTTTTTCGTATTCCCCGCGGCCGGTGCGGCCGTCG
>Ga0207899_1000921_pt1 | contig 9892 bp, 8 predicted proteins | sample MalvirmetaMSP134_FD_184235 | JGI IMG/M metagenome (GOLD analysis project Ga0207899, IMG submission 184235) | Marine viral communities from the Deep Pacific Ocean - MSP-134 (SPAdes) | ecosystem: Environmental > Aquatic > Marine > Oceanic | place: Pacific Ocean | collected 2011-06-28
CGGGTCTCCACCCCTGAACGGCTGTATCAACAGGAGAAGGGAATCATGCGCGTATTCACATCCTTGCTGGCGCTGTGCGCGCTGGCGCTCGGCAACCCGGCCATGGCGGCGGAAAAGCCCGCCTTCGACGCCCGCCTCAGCGACTACGACTACCCCCATCCGGTGCATACCCTGAAGCTGGACAGCCAGCGGCAGACGCTGGAAATGGCCTATATGGACGTGCGCCCGGAGCAGCCCAACGGCGACACCGTGCTGCTGCTGCACGGCAAGAATTTCTCCGGCGCCTATTGGCAAACCACCATCGAGCGGCTGACCGAGGAAGGCTACCGCGTGGTGGTGCCGGACCAGATCGGCTTCGGCAAATCCAGCAAGCCGGAACACTTCCAGTATTCCTTCCAGACCCTGGCCGATCACACCCGCACCTTGCTGGACACACTGGAGGTGGACAGCGCCACCGTGGTGGGCCACTCCATGGGCGGCATGCTCGCCACCCGCTTCACGCTGATGTTCCCCGAGCGCAGCGACGCCCTGGTGCTGGTCAATCCCAACAACCCGGATGGCCGGGCGGTCGATCCGGCGCATCTGGCGGCCTGGGCCCGCGACGCGGCAGAGGCGGACCATTGGCTGATCGTGGACGAGGCCTTCGCGGATGTCCGCCCGGACATCAGCCTTGTCCCCGCCCTGCCGCTGGCGAACGTCATCGTCCTGCGGTCCTTTGGGAAATTTCATGGCCTTGCGGGCCTGCGCCTGGGCTTCGCCCTTGCTGCGCCGCGCATGGTACGCCGCCTGGAGGCCGACCTGGGACCCTGGGCCGTATCGGGTCCGGCCCAGGACATCGGCGCCCGGGCACTGGCCGACCATGCCTGGGCGACGGCCGAGCGGGCCCGTCTGACGGGCCACATGACCTGCCTGCGGGGCCTGTTGACCGGTGCGGGCCTGGATATCGTCGGCGGCACGGATCTGTTCGTGTTGGCGGAGCATGCCGATGCCTTGGCGCTCTACGATCATCTGGCCGGGGCGGGCATCCTGGTTCGGCGTTTCCAGGCCAACCCCCACTGGCTGCGGTTCGGTCTGCCGGGGCCGGAAAGTCATTGGGGCCGCCTGGAAAGTGCGCTTGCGGCCGTTGCCGAGACGCGCCCGGTCTCTCGCCATGGCTGAGGTGGCGGACGCCCTGACGCGGGCGGTCACCCGCCATCAGGCGGGCGATCTGGGGGGCGCCGAAAAGGCCTACCGCGCGATCCTTGCCGATCATCCGGACCATGCGGATGCCCTGCATCTTCTGGGACTGGTGGCCTATCAGAAGGGCGACGCGGCGACGGCCCTGGAGCATATCCGCCGCGCCATCGCCATTGATCCCCGCACGGCCATGTATCATGCCAACCTGGGCCGGGTCCTGATGGCCCAGGGGCGGGCGGCAGACGCGGCCGAGGCTTACCGCGAGGCCGTGGTGCTGACCCCCAACGACGCCGCCGCGCATTCGGACATGGCGGCGGCCCTGGTGACCGTCGGGGACTTTGACGCCGCGCGGTCGCGCGCGCGGCTGGCCCTGGAACTCGATCCCAACCTGGCGCCGGCCCATCTCAACCTGGGCCTGGCCTTGCAGGGCGGCGGGGCGGCGGCGGCGGCTGGTGCCGAAGCCTGCTTCCGGCGTGCGGCGGCGCTTGACCCCAATCTGGCCGACGCCCATCAGGCCCTGGGCCAGCTGCACCAGGCGCGCGATGAGGATGACGCCGCCATGGAATGCTACCGCCAGGCCATCCGCGCCCATCCCGGTATGGCTGAAGCCCATTGCAATCTGGGCAACATCCTGCGCGACCGCCTCGACCTGACCGCCGCCCTGGTGCAGTACGACGCCGGCCTGGCGGCGGCCCCGGACGTCGCCGCCCTACATGCCAACAGGGGCGTGGCGCTTCATGAATTGGGGCGCTTCGACGACGCGCTGGCATCCTACGACCGCGCCCTGACGCTTGATCCGGATGATGCGGAATGCCAGCGCAACCGGGCGATGACCCTGTTGCTGCTGGGCCGGTTCACGGACGGTTGGCCCGCCTACGAGGCGCGTTGGCGCACGGCCCGCTTCAAGGGGCAGGTTCGGGCCGGACAAAAGCCGCGTTGGACCGCCGGGGGCGCCGCCGGGGCGACGGTCCTGGTCAAGGCGGAACAAGGCCTAGGCGACACGATCCAGTTCGCTCGCTACGCCACCCTGCTGGCGGCGGCCGGCCAGCATGTCACCCTGGAATGCCCGGCCGCCCTGGTGCGGCTGATGGCGTCCCTGGACGGGGTTATTCAGGTGGTGACGCAAGGGGACGGCGCGCCGCCGCCCAGCCATGATTTTCAGATTCCCCTGATGTCGCTTCCCGGCGTCTTCGCGACGGACATCATGACGGTCCCCGCCGACGTGCCCTATCTGCGGGCGCCCGAGCAGGATTGCGCCGTCTGGCGCCGCCGCCTGGACAAGGTTCCGGGGCCGCGCATCGGCATTGTCTGGAAGGGCAGTCCGGATCATCCCCGTGACCGGGTGCGCAGCCCCGGTCTGGCGCCGCTGCTGCCTTTGCTGGGTCTTTCGGAGGCGACCTTCGTCTCGCTGCAAAAGGACGGGGGCGCGGATCTGGCCGCCCATGGGGCCGATGGCGTCGTCGACATGACGGCGGATCTGGGCGACTTCGCCGCGACGGCGGGGCTGGTCGAATGCCTTGACCTTGTCGTGACCTGCGATACCGCCGTCGGCCATCTGGCGGGGGCGCTGGGGCGGCCCGTGGCGATGCTGCTTCCCCAGGTGCCGGAATGGCGCTGGCTGCTCGACCGGAACGATACGCCCTGGTATCCGACGATGCATCTGTTCCGCCAATCGGCCGCCGGTGATTGGGCCGGTGCGGTCAACGCCCTGGCAGCCTATATCCGCCGGCACTGGCTGTGAATTCATAACAATGCATCAGTGAAATAAGCTGCCCTTCATGTAAAATTAAAGGCGGGGACTTGGCGCGCGAAGAAGATCGTGGCACCCTTTTTCCCGGTTCTTTGCAGGCCGCCGACAAGAGCGGCTTTTATGCATGGGGAGGTGCACATGTCCGATGTCCAAGGGGGGGGCGGAGGTCGATACCACGCCGTCCGAAGCCCAGCAGATCGACTACAACAATTTCGCCAACGAAATTCTGAAGCGGGTTGAGGATTTAAGTCTGGAACTGGCCGACGTGGCCGGCGACGTGGAATCCATTGCCAGCCATTTCCAACAGCAAACGGATATGGTCGATCAGATGCGGCAAAAGGCGCAGGAACTGATCGATGCCTTCAACCGAATCGACACGGCCGGGGGGGACACTTCGCGGGCGGCCCAGGAAGCCGGGTCGGTGATGAATGATTCCCGGGAACAGGTAACCAGCGCCGTATCGCGCATTGCGGCTCTGGTCTCATCCGTGACCAACATAGAACAGTCCCTGGGGGTGCTGGAAAATTCCCTTACCGGGGTGACCAAGATCACCCAGGACATCGAGGCGGTTTCCAAACAGACCAACCTGCTGGCCCTCAACGCCACGATCGAAGCGGCCCGCGCCGGCGAGGCGGGCAAGGGCTTCGCTGTCGTCGCGGGCGAGGTCAAGGCGCTGGCCAATCAGACCGGTAAGGCGACCGGCGCCATCGACGAGGCGGTCGCCGAACTGACCTCGAACGTATCGGGCCTGATGAACACCAGCCAGAAGACCATCGGCATGGCCGAGGAAGTGAACGCCGGTGTCGGTCAGATCAACAGCGCCGTCGACGGCATCGGCCAATCCATCGGCACCATGGAGAACCAGATCGCGGAAATCGTCGGCGCGTCGTCGTCGTCGCGCGATCAGTGCAACGGCTTCATCAACGAGATGGAACGCCTGGTTTCCAGTTTCAAGGAAACCGGCGAAAAACTGCAGACCGCGGAATGGCGCGTCGGCTCCCTGCTGGAACGCGGCGAAGGCATGATCGGTCAGATCAACCAGGCCGGGCTTGAAACCTCGGACAGCCGGTTCATCCGTGAAATCCAGTCCTGGGCCAACGAAATCGCCCGCCGTTTCGAGGCTGCGCTCGACGCCGGCGAGATTACGGAAGGGGCCCTGTTCTCGGAAGTCTATGATCCGATCCCGGGCAGCAATCCCGAACAATGCATGACGCCCTTCGTCACGCTGACCGACCGTCTTCTCCCTGACCTTCAGGAACCCATGCTGACCTTCGATGACAAGGTCGTGTTCTGCGCCGCCGTCGACCGCAACGGGTTTTTGCCGACCCATAACCTCAAGTTTTCGCAACCTCAGGGCGATGATCCGGTGTGGAACAACGGCAACTGCCGCAACCGGCGCCTGTTCAACGACCGCACGGGCCTGCGTGCGGGCCAGAACACGCGGCCCTTCTTCCTGCAGACCTACCGCCGCGACATGGGCGGGGGGTAATTTCGTCCTGATGAAGGATCCGTCGGCGCCGATCACCGTGCGTGGGCGGCATTGGGGCGGATTGCGCCTGGGCTACAAGATCTGAGACGATCCCGCCTGTTCCATCGCCTTCGCGCATTGCGCCGGGGGCGCATCATCTGTTAAGTCCAGCCCTGGATTTCATCCTTCCGGGCCGTCTGCCGGCGGTCCGGCGGCTTCGCCGATCGGAGAGACGTGAGAATGACAAGGCTTTTGGTGCGTCTGGCGGCGGCCCTGTTGCTGATGATCGCGGTGAGTTGGCCGGCGGCCCCCGCCCAGGCCCAGGCGGCCCAGGATTTCGAAGCCGGCGTCGCCGCCGCCAAGGCCGGCAACCTGCCGCAGGCGGTGGACCTGTTCACCAAGGCGATCGACGCGGGCACCCTGAACGACGGCGATCTTGCACGGGTCCACAACAACCGGGGCGCGACCTATCGGCGCCTGGGCAATATCGACGCCGCGATCCGCGATTTCTCTCGCGCCATCAAGCTGCGCCCCAAGTATTTCCGCGCCCATGTGAACCGGGGGGCGGCTTATGGCGACGCCGGTAAGTTCAAGGACGCGGAAGAAGATTACGCCGAGGCCGCCAAGCTGCGGCCCCAGGACATGACGACGTTCATGGAGAGGGCCAAGACCCGATCCCAGAGCGGGCGTCTGGACACGGCGATCCTGGACCTTAACGAAGTGCTGCGGGTGGAGCCGCGCAATCGCGAGGCGCTGATCCTGCGCGGCAAGTACTACCGGTCTCAGGGGGGCTACAAGCAGGCGCTCGAGGACTTTTCCCAGGCCATCAGCCTGAAGGGGAGCGAAGTGGACTATTTCACCGAACGGGGCCTGACCCAGGCCTATCTCGAGGATTATCCCGCCGCCCTGTCCGACATGAACATGGCGGTCAATCTGGGGGCCGGTGATCCGGAAAACTTCTATTACCGGGGGTTGGTCCATGGTGCCCTCGGCAACCATGTCAGCGCCATCGAGGATTACAGCCGCGCCATCGCGCTCAAGCCGGGATACCTGGCGGCGCTTCATGCCCGGGCACTCGCCGCCCTGGGGGCCGGCGACGCCAAGATGGCACGGGCGGACGCCCTGAAGGTTCTCGAACTGGACCCGGCGCATGCGGGTGCCGCGCGGGTCATCAAGACTCTGGATGAACCGCCGGTCCGCTGAGGCCCGCGCTCAGGGCGTCAGCCTGTCCAGTTCCGTCAACAGCCTGCCGATCTGGTTGCGCCAGGACCAATCCTGCATGAAGGCGGTGGCCGCCTGTCCCCGGCGGCGGGCACCGTCGCGGTCCTGATAGATCGCTTCCAGGCTCTCGACGATTTCCTCAACGTCGGATTCGCGCCAATAATCGGCCCCTTGCGGGCCGAAATCGACCGTCGTCTGGCGGGTCAGGGAATAGCAGTGACCGCCCCCGTCCGGGCCGATCAGGTCGAGGTGGCCGCTGTTGGCCGACAGCACGCAGGGCAGACCGGTGGCCAGCGCTTCCATGGCGACCAGGTTGGTGCCGCCTTCGCAGCGGTTGGGAAACACCGCCGCGTCGCATTCACGTAATAACGCAGGCATGTCGGCGTTGAAGGTTGGGCTGAGATCCATATGGGCCCCTTCCGGCACGCCCTGGGCGCGGACCCAGTCGTTGATGCAGTTGGGGAACGGCTGATCCATGGCGGGCGGACCGTCGACATGGGGGCTTGCCGCCATATCAGCCATGATCTCCGGCCAGGGGTTCAGCCAGACCGTGACCAGAAGGGCGTCCGGGTGGCGGGCCTGGAACTTCTTGAATGCGGCGACGACCAGATCCTGGCCCTTGCGCAGTTCCAGTTTACCGCCGGAAAACACCACGAAGCGGTCGCCGAACCGGCCCGTGCGCGGACCGGGGGCGAAGGCGTCGGGGTCGATGCCCTGGAACACGCAGCCGACGCGGGGAAACCCCAGGTCGCGCAGGATGTCCGCGTTCCAGGTCGATCCGGCCATCATGATCTGGAAATGGGCATTGCGGGCGACCACGTCGTCGCCGAACACCATGTTTTCGAAAAAGGTGAATCCCACGTTCGGCTCGCCCCGAAAACGCGCGGCGGCGGGCGGCTCCTCCAGATTGTTGCCGAGCGAATGCAGGACATGGACGCCGCCCAGGGTCACGTTCCCCTGCGCGGCGCCGACCTGTTGTTCGATCTGGCGTTGTTCGGCCATCAGGGGCTGGAAAAGGGGGCGGTCGCCGGCGTCAATCAGTTCCGGCTGCATGGCGAACAGGGTGACCGGCTTGGGCGTCCCCCTGAGCAGAACCTCGCGCAGCAGGTTCGCCCCGAACACGCCCCAGCCGTGAACGGCGGACGGCGGCCAGGTCAGGGCGATGGCGTTGATGGCCATGTCAGGTTCCCGCGGGGGTTTCCTTGGCGGTGACGGTTTCGCCGTGCAGGGTGCAGGCGGGCTCGCACAGGCGCACGAAGTCCTCGGTGATGGCGGCCGGAGCCTTGACCGTTTCCGGGTCCTCCCCGGGGAAGGCGCGGGCCCGCATGTTGGTCCGCGTGGCGCCGGGATTGAGGATGTTGACCTTGACGTTGGTCGTCACCGTTTCCTCGGCGTAGATTTTTGTCGCCATTTCCAGCGCCGCCTTGGATACGGCATAGGCCGACCAATAGGCGCGTGCCTCGTGCCCGACCGTGGACGTGACCATGACCACGCGCCCGGCGTCGGACGTGCGCAGCAGCGGGTCGAACGAACGGATCAGGCGCCAGTTGGCGGTCATGTTGATGGCCATGACCTGATCCCAGACCTTGGGGTCCGTATGGGCGAGGGGGCTCAGATTGCCCAGCATGCCCGCGTTGCCGACCAGGATGTCGAGCCTGCCGTGACGCTCGAAGATGGCGGCGCCCAGGCGGTCGATGGCGTCGAAATCGGTCAGGTCCATGGGCACCAGGGTGGCATTCTTGCCCGAAGCCCTGCGGACCTCGTCGTCCACTTCCTCAAGCGCGCCGGTGGTCCGGCCGACCAGGATCAGGTCGGCCCCCTCGGCGGCAAAGCGTCCGGCCACGGCGCGGCCGATGCCCCGGGTCGCCCCGGTGATCACTGCGATCCGGTTTTCCAGACGGCCGCCCGACAAGGGCCTTAACCCTCTTCCAGAAGGGAAAGCTGGCGCGGTCCCCGGTCCGCTTCGCGGTCGGTCAGGGGGATGGGATATTCGCCGGTAAAGCAGGCGTCGCAATAGCGCGGGATTTCCATGTCGCGGCCGGTTTCGCCGACCGCGCGGTACAGCCCGTCCCAGGAAATGAAGGCCAGACTATCGACGCCGATGATGTCGGCCATGCCCTGGATGTCGTGCTGGGCGGCGAGCAACTGCGAACGTTCCGGCGTGTCGATGCCGTAAAAGCAGGAATGGGTCGTCGGCGGGCTGGAAATCCGCATATGGACCTCGGTGGCACCCGCGTCGCGCACCATCTCGACGATCTTCACGGACGTTGTGCCGCGCACGATGGAATCGTCGACCAGGACGACGCGCTTGCCCTTCAATTCGGCCACGTTTCCGTTGTGCTTCAGGCGCACGCCGAGATGGCGGATGTTGTCCGTCGGTTCAATGAAGGTGCGCCCCACATAGTGATTGCGGATGATCCCTAACTCGAACGGAATCCCCGTCTCGCGCGCGAAGCCGATGGCCGAGGGCACGCCTGAATCCGGCACGGGCACGACGACGTCGGCCTCGACCGGCGATTCATGGGCCAGTTCGGCGCCGATGCGCTTGCGCACTTCGTAGACGTTCTGGCCTTCGATGATGGAATCGGGACGCGCGAAATAGATGTGCTCGAAGATGCAGAACCGCCGCGTGCGGCTTGTCCCGAAGGGGTGGTAGCTGTTCACGCCGTCGGCGTCGATGACGATGATTTCGCCCGGTTCCACATCGCGGATGAAGTCGGCGCCGATGATGTCCAGCGCGCAGGTTTCCGACGCCAGGATATGGGAATCGCCCAGGCGGCCCAGAACCAGCGGCCGCACGCCCATGGGGTCGCGCACGCCGATCAGCTTTTTCTGGGTCATGGCGACCAGGGAATAGGCGCCCTCGATCTGGCGCAGGGCGTCGATCAGCCGGTCGATGACATGGCCGGCGTCGCTCACGGCCATCAGATGAATGATGACCTCGGTGTCGCTGGTCGACTGGAAGATGTTGCCCCGTTCGACGAGGGCCTGGCGCACCTGATAGGCGTTGGTCAGGTTGCCGTTATGGGCAACGGCCAAGCCGCCGAAGATGAATTCGGCGAACAGCGGCTGGATATTGCGGATGAACGTGCCGCCTGAGGTGGAATAACGCACATGGCCCATGGCGACGCTGCCCTTGAGGCGGGCCATGGTGTCCATGTCGTTGAAGTTGTCGCCGACCAGGCCGAGCGCCCGGTGGCTGTGAAACTGTTCGCCGTCATAGGCGACGATACCGGCCGATTCCTGGCCCCGATGCTGCAGCGCGTGCAGGCCCAGCGCCGTATGAGCGGCGGCGTCTTCATGGCCGTAGATGCCGAATACGCCGCATTCTTCGCGCAGTTTGTCATCGTCCCAGGGGGCGGCCTTGCGATGGGCCGACGCCGTGAAGGGGGACACGGGCAGGAGCAGGGGAGACTTCATGTCGGGTATGTACTCCGGATCGGGTTGCTTTTCACCGTTATTTTCTCCGACATTCCCGATTATTTGCTTTGGCCGGCGGCATTTTCGATGGCGCGGTCCATGACAGCCCGCTCTTTCGAGCCGTAGGCATCCTTCGGCGAGGTTTTTCCGCCGTCCGCCGGCGGGGTGAACAGGCGCTTGAGAGCCTCGCCCTCGGTCTTCGGCAAACTGGGCATGCGCCCGGAAAAGCCCGAGGGCGCCGCGTCCTTCAGCTTGCCTTCCAGATTGTCGGGAATGAGGCCGCGCAGGGTATCCGATCCCCGCAGGATCAGGGGCATGGATTTGGCCTCGCGGATCCATTTCGGCTGTTCCTCGGGCGTCATCAGGAATTCGACGCCGAGATAGATCAGGCAGACGATAAACCCACCCCGCACCAGGCCGAACAGAAATCCCAGCGAGCGGTCGAGCACGTTAAGCGAGCTCTGCTGGATGTGTCGGGCGATGGCGCGGATGATGAACGACAGGGAAAACAGGGTGAACACGAAGACCACGACGCCGGCGGCCAGATCCGCCGCAAGTTGGATGGGGATCAGGTCGCGGGCATAGGGCTGGACATAGGGAAAGCCGTAGATGGTCGCGAAGATGGCGCCGATCCAGCCGCCGATCGACAGGATTTCGTGCATGAAACCGCGGGCATAGGCGAATACGGCGGACACCAGCAGCACAGCAAGCACGGCAAGATCGACCACGTTCACCGGCAATTCCTTGAGGGTTTCCATGTTGCGGTTCGCCTCCGGCGCCGGGTCACGAAGCGGACCGGGCGGGCTGCCGGGGCGCAGCACCTGTTTCGAATAGAGTCACAAGGTCGTCCAACCGTT
>Ga0207899_1000923_pt1 | contig 9877 bp, 10 predicted proteins | sample MalvirmetaMSP134_FD_184235 | JGI IMG/M metagenome (GOLD analysis project Ga0207899, IMG submission 184235) | Marine viral communities from the Deep Pacific Ocean - MSP-134 (SPAdes) | ecosystem: Environmental > Aquatic > Marine > Oceanic | place: Pacific Ocean | collected 2011-06-28
CCTCTCGCTTCGTCTGTTCGGCAACATGCTGGGCGGCCACGTCGCCATGAAGGTGTTCGCCGGCTTCATCGTCTCGCTGGGCGCGGTCGCTTCGGCCGGCGGCATCGCCTATCTGGCCTATGTAGCCGCCATCCTGGCTTTCGGCGGTGTTCTGGCCCTGACGGCGCTGGAGTTTCTGGTCGCCTTCCTGCAAGCCTTTGTGTTCGCGGTCCTGACCTGCGTCTATCTCAACGACGCGGTTCACGCCGGGGACCACTGACCCTTCCACCAACCTTCAAACGCTTCATTCAAAGGACAAACATCATGGAAGCTGAAGCCGCAAAATTCATCGGTGCTGGCCTGGCCACCCTCGGCATGATCGGCGCCGGTATCGGCGTGGGTACGATCTTCTCGGGTTTCCTGCAGGGCGCCCTGCGCAATCCTTCGGCCGCCAGCGGCCAGTTCACCAACCTCGTTCTGGGCTTCGCCCTGACCGAGGCGCTGGGCATCCTGGCCTTCGTGCTCGGCCTGCTGATCCTCTTCAGCTAAACCCGACGACCCAATCGGGCGGCGACCGGTCCTTTCGGATCGTCGCCGCCCGTCGCTCTTTCTGAACCGGACTGAACATGGCTGTGCAATCCAGCGACGCCCCCCCGACCCAGGACATCCTGCCGCAGACGGCTGCTGCCGTTCGCGACGGCGAGGTCGCGCCTTCGGAGACCCATACGGCGACCGAGGCCGGCCATGAGGCCAGCGGCGGCCTGCCCCAGTTCGAGTTCCAATGGTGGGCCGGCCAGATCTTCTGGCTGCTGATCATTTTCGCCGTCCTTTACGTTCTGCTCTCCAGAGTCTTCCTGCCGCGCCTGCGTCGCGTGAAGGATGAACGCGCCGGGACGATTGCGACCGCCATCGAAGCTGCCCGCCAGGTGCAGGCTGAAGCCGCGGGCCAGGCCGAGGTCGCCAAGGCCGAGGTCGAGCAGGCCCGCGCTGCCTCCCGCGCGACTGCTGCTGCGGCCAAGGCCCGGGTCACGGAAACCGCCAACGCCCGCGCGGCCGAGGAAGAAGCCGTCGTCAACGCCCGGATCGCAAAGGCCGAAGCCGCCATCGGCAAGACCCGTGATGCGGCCATGTCCAATGTGTCGTCGATTGCCTCGGACACGACCCGTGCCATCGTCGAGAAGCTGACCGGCAAGGCCGCCACCGCCGCCGAGACCGCCGCCGCCGTCAAGGGAGCCGCCTGATGCCTGCCTTTCTCACTGGATATTTCTGGGACCTGGGCAATGCCGAGTTCTGGGTTGGCGTTGGCCTGGTTGCCTTTTTCGGCATCCTCGTGCTGGTCAAGGTGCCGGGCATGATCGCCGCGCAGCTGGACGGAGCTGCCACCAAAATCCAGTCCGAGCTGGACGAGGCGGCACGTCTTCGCGCGGAGGCAGAGGCCCTGCTGGCGCAGATCAAGCTTGAGAAGGCCGAGGCCGAGGCGCAGGCGGCGGACATGCTGAAAGCTGCCGAGGCCGATGCGCGTCGTCTGGAAGAGGACGCCAAGGTCAAGCTGGAGGAGGCTCTTGCCCGTCGCCAGACGCTGGCCGAGCGCCGCATCGCCCAGGCCGAGGCCCAGGCGACTGCCGAGGTCAAGGCTGCGGCCGCCGAACTGGCCATCAAAGCTGCAGAAGACATTCTGGCAGCCCGTCTGGCCTCGCAGACGCGCGATCCGCTGGTCGACGACGCTATCGCTCAGCTGGGTATCCGCCTCAACTAGGCGGCGCACTCAGCAGCTGCCGAACGACATCGGCCCCGGAGTGATCCTCCGGGGCCGTTTCGTATTCCGGCGTCAGTGCGCCAGATGAACGTGGTCGCGGACCCGTTCCTGCCGCCATGCCTTGCCGACCATACGGGCATAGACATTACCCATCACCGCACCGAAGACGACGTGGGTAAGTACCAGCCAGGCGACGGTGAAGAAGCCGGCGCGCATGCCGAACATGCCGATGCCCGTCAGCGGCGCGACCGTCAGGCCCATCACGATGAAGGCACCGACGGCGAAGACCACGCCTTTGGTTTCCGGCATTTCTGTGGGCATTCGCGGACACAGGATGCCGAACAGGGGCCCAAGGATCAGGGTACCAACAAGGAAGTGTCCAGCCCAGCCGACCCATGGAATCGAGTCCGTTCCGAGCATGACGGTAACAAGTCGGGGGAACCCTGCGACCCAAGGGCCAGCCCATAACTGTGCGGCTTCAAGTGCTGCAACAGCAAGTGCCGCCACAAAGCCGGCGATCATACCTTTGTAAACGCGTGACATCATGACCAATGCGCCTCCCAACGCTTGTTTTGGGTTCTGATTACGCAAGGTCATCATACGCGCATCAGGGGAGGTCGTGTTCACAATCCCGTGCGCGGCGTCAGCGGAGGCTCCAGCTCACGCCCGTCATCTGTTCAGATGCTTGCCACAGCTGGGCCGCCGTTTCGGTGTCCAGAGCCTGTTCTGCGGGTATCGCCAGGCCCGGAGGCCCCTTGATCTCGCGCATCTTCGTCGGTCCGAGATAGGTGCCAGGAACAATGTCGGGCGTCGCGGCCGCCATCAGGATCGGCAGGGCGCCAGCGGCCTGGCTGTGGGTGACCAGAGGCTCGATCAGGGGGCGGACCAGCCACCGGTGCAGCGACCGCCCGATGCGCGACCCGACCAGCGGGCCATTGGCGATCAACCCTGTCCGCGCCACGCCGGGGTGGGCGACAACGCTGGTCAGGCCCCAGTCGTTGGCCCGACTGCGGCGATCCAGCTCCAGCCCGAACATCAGCATGGCAAGCTTGGACTGGGCATAGACGGGCCAGGCGTCATAGCCATCCGCGTAGTTGAGGTCGTCGATGCGGATCCGGCCCTGCCGATGGGCAATGCTGGACACCTGAACCACCCGGGCGCCGCCGGCCCGCAGCAGTGGCAACAGTCGCGCGGTCATGGAGAAATGGCCGAGGTAGTTGGTGGCCATTTGCATCTCGAAACCGTCTTCAGTCTCGCGGCGCGCCGGCAGGGCCATGACGCCCGCATTGTTGACCAGAATGTCGACAGGGCGTCCTTCGGCCAACAGCCGCTCTGCAAAGGCCGTGACCGAGGCCTGACGCGACAGGTCCAGTTCCTCAAATCTCAGGCGGGCGTCGGGCTGCTTCGCCTTGATATCGGCGATGGCGGCGATCGCCCGGTCATGGCTGCGGGCCGCGACAATGACGTCGGCACCCTTGGCCGCGAGCGCCTTCGCTGTCTCGAACCCCGTACCGCTGTTGGCGCCAGTCACGATGGCGCGGCGGCCGGTGAGGTCGGGGATGTCGTCAGTCGCGAAGGAGGCCATACCCCCATGTCGTGAGGACACGGGGGTATGGCAAGTCCGACGCCTATTCTGCCGCCATGTTCGAGCCGTCCGGCGCGGTCCAGCGCAGGACCGGCTGTCGGGCCGCCCGGGTCTCGTCCAGACGCTTCATCGGGGCGTGGAAGGGCGCCCCCTTGAACCGGTCCTTGTCGCCCGCCTTCGCGGCCTCGGCCAGGGCGCGCATGGCGTGGATGAAGCGATCCAGCTCGGCCTTGGACTCGGTCTCGGTCGGCTCGATCAGCATGGCCCCGTGCACGACCAGCGGGAAGTACATGGTCATGGGGTGGAAGCCCTCGTCGATCATGGCCTTGGCGAAGTCGAGGGTGGTGATGTCCGTGCCCTTCAGCCATTCGTCGTCGAACAGGGCCTCGTGCATGCACGGCCCCTCCGGGAAGGCCGGGCTCATCAGATCCTCGAGGCGGGCCTTGATGTAGTTGGCGTTCAGCACCGCATCCTCGGCGACCTGGCGCAGGCCGTCCGAGCCATGGCTCATCATGTAGCTGAGGGCGCGGACGTACATGCCCATCTGGCCCTGGAAGGCGCACAGACGGCCAAAGGCCTGCTCGGCCTCGTCCTCTTCGCGCTCGACCAGTTTGAAGCCGTCGCCCGTGTTCACGACCCAGGGGGCCGGAGCGAAGGGGGCCAGCGCCTCCGACAGCACGACCGGACCCGCACCCGGCCCGCCGCCACCGTGCGGGGTCGAGAAGGTCTTGTGCAGATTGATGTGCATGGCGTCGACGCCGAGATCGCCCGGGCGGACCCGGCCGACGATGGCGTTGAAGTTGGCCCCGTCGCAGTAGAAATAGGCGCCGGCCTCGTGCGTCAGGCGGCTGATCTCGAGGATGTCGCGCTCGAACAGGCCACAGGTGTTGGGATTGGTGACCATGATGGCGGCCACGTCATCGCCCAGCTTGGCCTCAAGGTCCGCCAGATCGACCCGGCCGTCCTCGGTCTGGGCGATCTCGACCACCGTATAGCCCACGAAGGCGGCCGTCGCCGGATTGGTGCCGTGGGCGCTGGTGGGCACCAGCACCTTGTTGCGCGGCTTGTCGGAACGCAGGCCGTGTCCGGCGGCGCGGTGCGCGGCGCGAATGGCCATCAGGCCGCACAGCTCGCCGTGCGCGCCCGCCTTGGGCGACAGGGCCACCGCCGGCATACCGGTCAGGGTGGTCAGCCAGTGGCTGAGCGTGTCCATCAGCTCAAGCGCGCCCTGGACGGTCGACTGGGGTTGCAGCGGGTGGACGTCAGAGAACCCCGGCAGACGCGCCATCTTCTCGTTCAGGCGCGGGTTGTGCTTCATCGTGCACGAGCCCAGCGGATAGATGGCCAGATCGATGGCGTGGTTCTTCTGCGACAGGCGCACATAGTGGCGCATGGCCTCGGGCTCCGACAGGCCAGGCAGGCCGATCGGGTCACGACGGACGAGGTCGCCCAGATCCGAGCCGTCGCCCTTCGGCGCGGGCAGGTCGACGCCGGTCTTGCCCCAGCCTTCGCCCTCGAAGATCAGGCCCTCGTTCTGCAACAGGCCGCGCCCGCCCGTCAGGGTCGCAGGCTTGGTCAAGACGGCGTTCGGCGTGGTCGGACGGCCAACAGTGTTCATGGTGCTCATCGGTCCGGTCCTCAGTTCGCCAGAACCTTGGCGAGGGTCTTCGCCAGGATCTGGATGTCGGCATCGAGGGTGGTTTCGGTCGCCGCGACCAGCAGGACATCGTCCATGCCGGCATCGGGGGCGAGGCGGCTGTAGGGCACGCCGGCCAGGATGTGGTGGTTGGCCAGTTGCTCAACGACCTCGGCGGCGGGCTTGGGCAGCTTCACCGCGAACTCGTTGAAGAAGCGCGGGGTCAGGACCTCGACGCCCGGAATGGCGGCCAGCGCATCGCGGGTCGCGACGGCCTTTTCGTGGTTCAGCAGGGCCAGACGGCGCAGGCCGGTTTCACCCAGCAGGCTCATATGGATGCTGAACGCCAGGGTGCACAGGCCCGAGTTGGTGCAGATGTTCGAGGTCGCCTTGTCCCGGCGGATGTGCTGCTCGCGGGTCGACAGCGTCAGCACGAAGCCGCGCTCGCCGTCGGCATCGACGGTCTCGCCGGTCAGGCGGCCGGGCATCTGGCGCACCAGCTTGTCGCGCGTGGCGAACAGGCCGACGTAGGGGCCGCCGAAGTTCAGGGCATTGCCGATCGACTGGCCTTCGGCAGCGACGATATCGGCCCCCATCTCGCCGGGCGATTTCAGCAGGCCCATCGAAACGGCCTCGGTGACGACGACGATCAGCAGGGCGCCCGCGGCGTGAGCGGCCTCGGCGATCTTCGTCACATCGGTCGCCGTGCCGAACACGTTCGGGGTCTGGACGACGACGCAGGCGGTGTCCGGCCCGATCCGGGCGATGACGTCCGCCTCGGCGTCGACGGCGGCGGGCAGGGCCTCGGTCTCGACGCCGACGGCATGCACGACGGTCTCGGTCGCCTTGACGTAGTGGGGGTGGACGCCGCCCGAGATCACCGCCTTGTTGCGGCGGGTCACGCGCGTCGCCATCAGCACGCCCTCGGCCATGGCGGTCGAACCGTCATAGAGCGAGGCATTGGCCACAGCCATGCCGGTCAGGTTCGCGACCTGGGTCTGGAACTCGTACAGGTACTGCAGGGTCCCCTGGGCGATTTCCGGCTGATAGGGGGTGTAGCTGGTCAGGAACTCGGACCGCTGGATGACGTGATCGACCGTGGCCGGCACATGGTGCTTGTAGGCCCCGGCGCCGCAGAAGAAGGGCACGGTGCCCGCCGTGGCGTTCTTTGCCGCCATGGCGCCCAGCGCGCGCTCGACCTCCAGCTCGCCCGCGACGCGCGGCAGGTCGACCGGGCCGTCCAGTCGGGCAGCTCCGGGCACATCGACGAACAGGTCATCGATCGATTTTACACCGATGGCGGCCAGCATGGCCTCACGGTCGTCGGGCGTCAGGGGGAGGTAGCGCATGGGTGGGGAGGTCCAGCGTTAAAGGGGTCAGAGAGTGGCCAGGAAGGCGTCGTAGGCGGCGCGGTCCATCAGGCCGTCGAGCTGCGAGGCGTCCGAGACCTTGATCTTCGCGAACCAGCCCTCGCCCTCGGCGTCGGCGTTGACGGTTTCCGGGGCGCCCGACAGGGCGTCGTTGGCCTCGACCACTTCGCCCGAGACGGGGGCGTAGACGTCCGAGGCGGCCTTGACGCTCTCGACGACGGCGAAGCTGTCGCCCTTGCCGACAGTTTTGCCGACCTCGGGCACCTCGACGAAGACGACATCGCCCAGCTGGTCGGCGGCGTGCTTCGAAATGCCGACGGTGGCAACGTCACCGTCCAGTTTGACCCACTCGTGATCCTTGGTGAACTTCATGGTCTGATCTCTCAGGCTTTCGGTTTGCGATAATAGCGTTGTGCCACAAACGGCATGGCGATGACTTCGGCGGCCGCGGGCTTGCCGCGCACGATGACTTTCAGGTCAGTGCCGAGTCCGGCAAAGGCCGGGGGAACGTAGCCCATGGCGATGTTTTTCCCGAGCGACGGCGACGGGCCACCCGAGGTAATCGTGCCGATGACCGTGCCGTCAGCATCGGCGATCTCGGCGCCTTCGCGGGCGGGGGCGCCTTCCTTGACGTGCAGGCCGATGCGCACCCGGGCCGGGCCGTCGGCCAGCTCCTTCAGGATGCGGTCGGCGCCGGGGAAATCGGCGCGCTCCTTGCGCGACTTCGACAGGGCGAAGGTCAGGGCCCCTTCGACCGGGCTGGTCGTCGGGTCGATGTCGTGACCGTGCAGCGGCAGGCCGGCCTCGAGCCGCAGGCTGTCGCGGGCGCCCAGACCGATCGGCTTGACGCGGGCGTCTTCCAGCAGGGTGTTCCAGATACGCTCGGCCTGATCACCGGGCACCGAAATCTCATAGCCGTCCTCGCCGGTGTAACCCGACCGCGAGATGAAGCAGTCCACGCCGAACAGCATCAGCCGGGCCGAGTCCATAAAGCCCATCTCGGCCAGCACCGGCTCGTGGGCGGCCATGACCTCGGCCGCCTCGGGCCCCTGAATGGCCAGAAGGGCCCGGTCTTCCAGACGGGTCAGGGTGACGTCACCCTCCAGCCGCGCCTGCAGCCAGGCAAAGTCTTCTTCCTTGTTGCCCGCGTTGACCACGACATAGAGGCCCGCATGGTCGGGCTTGCCCGCCATCAGGTCATCCATGATGCCACCGTCATCGTTCAGCAGCAGGGAGTATTTCTGCTTGCCGTCCTTCAGGATCTGATAGTCGCCGGGCACGAACCGCTCGAACCAGCTGACCGCATCCGCGCCCGAGATCCGGGCCTGACCCATGTGCGACACGTCGAACAGGCCGGCGTGCTCGCGCGTCCAGCGGTGCTCGGCCAGCACGCCCTCGTACTGGACCGGCATGTCATAGCCGCCAAAGCCGACCATGCGCGCGCCGAGCGCCCGGTGAGCGGCATTGAGGGGCGTGGTCTTCAGTTCGGTCATCGGTGTCAGGCTCTCGATCGCTGACGGTTCCCCGCCCCGTGAAGCCCCCGCTGTCTCGAAGCCTGAGAGATTCCGGCGAACGGGTTCGCCTTGCTCCGTCGGCGAGCCCGGCCGGGCTCTTTCCAGCGTCTGACGCGCCTCGCGGTCCTTTTGCCTGAGCGTTTCCGGGGCGGTTGCGCCTTCGGCTCCGGGGCCAGAACCGAGACCCCGATCTCTCCCGCGAGAGCCCGCCTTCCCTGTGCGCAGCCGCGACCGGAGTCAAGCGCCCAGCATGGATCAGGCGTCCGCGTAGGCCCTGACATCGGCAATATGCCGCGCCTTGTCGGCCTTGGGCAGGAAGGAGCCCGAGAAGCTGTTGACGGCGATCTCGACCAGCTGGTCGCGGGTCACCCCCGTCTGGTCGGCCATGGCCTCATAGTTGCGGTTCACATAGCCGCCGAAATAGGCCGGATCGTCGGAGTTCAACGTGACCTTCAGTCCGGCGTCCAGCATGGCGGGCAGGGGGTGACGGCTGAGGTCGTCGACCACGCAGAGCTTGTGGTTCGACAGGGGGCAGACCGTCAGGGTCATGTTTTCCGCCACCAGCCGACGGATCAGGGCCGGGTCCTCCATGGCGCGGTTGCCGTGATCGATGCGGTCGACCTTGAGCATGTCCAGTGCCTGCCAGATGTAGTCGGGCGGGCCTTCCTCACCGGCGTGAGCGACGCGCTTCAGACCCATGTCGCCAGCCCGGTCGAACACGCGCTGGAATTTCGACGGCGGATGGCCGACCTCTGAGGAATCGAGCCCCACGCCGAGGATGCGGTCGCGCCAGGGCTCGGCGGCCTTCAGCGTGTCGAACGCCGCGTCCTCGTCGAGATGGCGGAGGAAGCACAGGATCAGTTGCGACGAGACGCCCAGCTCGCTGTCGGCCCGGTCCATCGAGGCCAGCAGGCCATCGATCACGACCTGGAAGGGGATGCCCCGGTCGGTGTGGGTCTGGGGGTCGAAGAATATCTCGGCGTGGCGCACGCTGTCGGCGGCTGCGCGCCGGAAATAGGCCAGGCCCAGGTCGTGGAAGTCCTGCTCGGAGCGCAGGACGTCGGCCCCGGCATAGTAGATGTCGAGGAAGTCCTGCAGGTTCGAGAAATCATAGGCGGCCCGCACGGCCTCGACGCTGTCGAAGGGCAGGGACACCTTGTTCCGCTTCGCCAGTTCGAACATCAGCTCGGGCTCAAGCGAGCCCTCGATGTGCAGGTGCAGTTCGGCCTTGGGCAGGCCGGCGATGAAATCGTGCATGGACATGGCTGGGCTCCCGGGACGTGCAGCCCCGCGAGACTAGGCTACATCCGCTCCGGTGTCGCTATGCCCAGCAGATCGAGCGCCAGCTCCAGCTGGGCGAGCGTGGCCTGCGACAGGGCCAGACGCGAGGCGCGGACGGTGGCGTCCTCTGCACCCAGGATCGGGCAGGCCGCGTAGAATTTCGAGAATGACTGGGCCAGCCGGTAGGCGTGCTCCGCCACCAGGTGCGGCATGCGCTTGTCATAGGCGTCGGACACGGCGCCCGAGAAGGCATCCAGCGTCAGGACCAGATCACGCTCGGCCGGTTCGTCGACGCGGATCGGCGTGTCGGTCGTCGCCGCGTCGCCGGCCTTGCGCAGCAGGGATTTGATGCGCACCGACTGGTACAGCAGATAAGGGCCGGTCTTGCCCTCGAAGCTGATGAAGCGGTCGAGGTCGAAGACGTAGCTGGTGGTCCGGGCATTCGACAGGTCGGCGAATTTGAGCGCGGCGACGGCCACCTTGCGGGCCGTGTCGTCGAAGGCCTCGGGCGCCAGGTCGTCGCCCAGCCGGGCTTCCTTCAGCCGCTCGCGGGCCTTGTCGGTCGCTGTGGTGATCAGGTCGTGCAGCTTGAGCACGCCGCCGGCGCGGGTCTTGAAGGGCTTGCCGTCCGGCCCGTTCATGGTGCCGAAGCCCAGATGCTCTAGTTCGCCGTCGGCGGCATAGCCCGCCCGCCGGGCGGCGCGGAACACCTGCTCGAAATGCTCGGCCTGACGCTCGTCGACGACGTACAGGATC
>Ga0207899_1000924_pt1 | contig 9876 bp, 1 predicted proteins | sample MalvirmetaMSP134_FD_184235 | JGI IMG/M metagenome (GOLD analysis project Ga0207899, IMG submission 184235) | Marine viral communities from the Deep Pacific Ocean - MSP-134 (SPAdes) | ecosystem: Environmental > Aquatic > Marine > Oceanic | place: Pacific Ocean | collected 2011-06-28
TTTCCAATCACACCTCGTCAATTTAAGGAAGAAGCGCGCCGATGAGGTTCAGCGTGACCTAGATAAAGTTTTGGATCGCCTTTCTGCGCTGGAGACACGTTTCAAAGCTCAGCTATCCCTCAGTTTTGGAGATATTGAAGCCAGATCGGAATCTCTGACCCCAACAGAAAAGAGACAAATGACTCGAAAACGGGCCAAGGAAGAGCAGATCGACCGGCTATTTGAGGACTGGACAGAATGGTTCGAAAGAACCCGACGGATGGTGGATGACCCCAACCCGTATGTAGATGTGAAAGCGGTCTTTGTGGGGTGAAATGATGGATCTTATTGGAATTGAAAACGAAGCTGAGTTTTTTCCCTCCGGAACGCTATCCGACGTTCTGAAGGAAGAGCTTCAGGACATAACATCGAGATGGAGTGGATTGGATAAAGCAGCTCACCCAATAGAGCGCTTATCACGCATAGCCGCCCAGACAATCGATACTTTGCGCCAAACACGCAATACCGCTGATCAAGCCAGGCAAACTGAGTTGATACGAGAGGTCCACCACGCCCTAGTTTCTTCACTTGGATACACATGGAAAGCAGAGATTGTTTCAACTGCCCTAAATGAAAATCCTGTTATTCCAATTGTTGGCAGAGCCGCAGATGCATCTGGTCATGACGCACTTTGGATCATTGAAGCGCCAACTACCGACGCGCATGATGAGGCAACGGACCCTCTCAGCATTTGTTTCCAAGCGGAGCAATTCCCCTCAGAAATGCAAGAAGGTGCATTACTGGACAAGGCGATAGAAGAATTTCTCGCCGACGGGGTCTTCGAACTTCCGAATAGTCCCCGCAACATCCTGGTTCTGGGCTTTGCGCAGATCATTCTGATAGATAAACGTAAGTGGCCTGCACGGTCAGTTCTGCGATTTGATCTCCAAGAGATCTTTACGCGTGATGACCGCGACACACTAACTGTTATGGCATGTTTAATTTCGAGAGAAGCACGTGTGCCGGACCAGGGCACTCCTCTCTCTGACCGGTTGGAAGAAGAGGCGCAAAGAAACGCAAACGCAGTCACAACCTCTCTAAAGCGAACAGTTAGAGATGCTATTGAGATATTGGGGCAAGAGGCGCTTGAAGTTGCAAGCGGGAAGTATCCGTCCAATTTTCCAGATACAAGCCGACGAGGGGTGTGGATTGATGGGCCAGAGCTATCAAAAGAGTGCCTGCGGTATATGTATCGGCTTCTTTTTCTTTTTTATGCGGAAGCGAACCCACGCCTAAAATTACTCGACCTTAAGAACCCTATTTATGCGGCGGGGTATTCACTTGAAGCACTAAGAGAACTTGAATCCACACCTCTAAGGACGCTGTCTGATCGTGAGGGTGGTTTCCTCTGGAAAAGTCTCCAGAAAACTCTCGGGCTTATCTATTCAGGCCTAGATCTTGTTGACGAAGATAAAGGGACGGGACTTCGTCTTCCTGCCGTCAAAGTGTCTTTGTTGGACCCAGAGAGCACCCCCTTACTTAACGGACTACAGCTGCGGAACGAAGCGGTCCAGAAGGTTATACGCCTCCTATCACTCCGTTCTACAGGCAAGGGCACAGGTAGAATTTCTTATGCTAAACTCGGGATTAGTCAACTGGGTGCGGTCTATGAAACTCTTATCTCCTTTACAGGGGTTGTCGCCAAAACTGACCTAATTGAGCTGAAACCGAGTAAGGACAGATCAGCTGCTACTGATGTCGACGCGACAGACGAAACGTCGGAGCTCGGCGACGAAGCGGAAGAAGATGTCGCAGAGACGGACAACGCCGAGCAGGAACATGAGGTCTTTCGGCGGGACAAAGTGGATCCGCTCGCGCCGAGCTGGTTTGTCCCGCGCAACCGAATCTCCGAGTTTGCTCCGGAAGAGATCGTCTTCGATGGTCCGGAAGCACGTGTTTATCCGAAGGGCAGCTTCATTTATCGGCTTGCAGGGCGGGACCGTGAGAAATCTGCGTCTTACTACACGCCCGAACCTCTTGCTCGCCTGCTCGTCAAGCACGCTCTCATGGAGCGATGCAAAGGCCTGACTGCTGATGAACTACTTGAACTGAAGGTTCTCGAGCCTGCTATGGGGTCCGCCGCCTTCCTTGTCGAAACCACTAATCAACTCGCCGACCTCTACCTGGAGCGAAAGCAAAAAGAGACCGGCAAAACTATTCCGCAGGATCAAGTGGTCGTAGAGAAGCAAAAGGTTCGTGCATTTATCGCTGACCGGAACTGCTTCGGGGTCGACCTCAACCCGATCGCGGTGGAACTCGGGGCCATCTCGCTGTGGCTCAACAGCCTGCATGAGAGCGACTTCTCACCTTGGTTCGGCGACCAGCTTCATGCGGGCAACTCCCTTATCGGCGCCCGCCGTGCTTCCTACCCAGCCAAACTCCTAACCGCCAGTAAGCAGGCTGATCTATGGTTAAAGGCCAAGCCTATCGAGATCGGTTGGCGCAGACGTCTTCCGGAAAACCATGTCTGGCAATGGCTTCTGCCCGCCAATGACATGGCAAACTTCGACAAGGATAAATCTATCAAGCCTTTTGCGGGCGACGCACAGGAGCGGATCAAGGGGTGGCGCAAGGACGGCTTCTTCAAGAAGCTGGAACCGCATGAGGTCAAGCTCGCCCAGAAGCTAAGCCGCGTAGCCGAAGCGCTATTTGACCAAGTTGCCGAAGATCTTGCTAAGACGCGGGACGCGGCGAACGACGAGATCAAACTGTGGCCTGGCACATTCATGCCTGGCAACAAAGGACTGGATTTCCACGGCAAGGAACATCTGAACGCCCGCCTGACCGGAGCGGATCACGCAGTTAATACACTACCCTATAAGCGGCTCAAGACGGCAATGGACGCGTGGTGCGCACTCTGGCTTTGGCCTCTAGACAAAGCTGACCTGTTGCCCAGCCGGACTGAGTTTCTTCACGGCATGGCCATGATTCTTGAAGGAGGATTTACGCCGGATGGATCCCTTGCTGCCCCCAGCGTGACCGAGTTCTCAGATCCAGCGCCCGATTTTCTTGATCAGCTGGAACCGGACGCCCCTGCACGGGACTTATTCAAGGCGGCAGACAAACGTCAGGACATTCTTTTCCGCGAGACTAACGTCGAAGCGCTGATCGAATCATTTGACTGGCTGGACGTCGCGTCTCAAGTAGCAGAGCGTGAACGGTTTGTTCATTTCGACCTAACCTTCGCAGACGTGATGAAGGCAAGAGGTGGTTTCGACGTGATTGTTGGGAACCCGCCCTGGTCAAAACCCTCATGGAATGAGGGACTGGTGTTGGCGGATATCGACCCACTATATGCCGGGCTGTCGGCTTCTGACGCGAAAAAGGTTCTACCCGATGCGCTACCGAAGGCCCCCGCCGTTCGTCGCGACGGGCGGCTAATTCCGGCGACTGAAGCCTTCCTACAGGATTTCGTATCAACCCGAGGGGCGATGGAGATTACCTCGTCTGAAGTGATGAATCCCTTTGCTGGCGGTGGCTCAAACAACCTTTATCGATGCTTTGTCGATTTATCTTTTAGATTGGTAACAACTGAAGGAAATATTGCACTGATCCATCAGGACGGTCACTTAGGAGACCCCAAGTCAGGGGCTTTTCGGCGACACTGGTACGCGCGAATTGCCAAGCATTTTGGCTATATTAATACGATTAAATCAAAGAATTTTTCTGATGCTGCGCACTATATGCGTTTCAGTCAAAATATTTATCGTGGAGCAGATAGTGAAGTGCACTTTGAGCAATTCACAACGGCCTTCCTTGCCCAGCAGGTTGAAGAATCATTCGCGCATGACGGGACTGGCGACATTCCAAATATTAAAGGACCTGATGGAAATTGGGATACGCGTGGCCACAGTGGTCGAATATCGAAAATTGACCTTGAAGCGCTCACTACAATCCACGCTCTTTCTGAAGAAAATACTGTTGCTGTTGAGGAAGCCCGCTTTCTACAGCCTTATTCAATCAAAACCCTTAATGTCTTCAAACAGATCGCAGTGTCTCCAAAATTAGATACAGTAGCGTCAAAAACAGACCAGGCCACTTACTCAAAACCAAGTAAGGAGGATATGGGGCGAAGTCAGTGGCAACAGTCTCCGCACTGGAATGAGACAGCAGCTCAAAAAGCAGGGATAATAAAACGCCAAACGGCCTTCCGAAGTCCTGATGAAATGATCATTCAGGGTCCACTCTTTCATGTAGGCAACCCGCTTTACAAAACACCTCGTTCTATAAGTAAATCAAAAGCTGACTACGATGTAATCGATTTACTCAGTGTTCCAGACGATTATTTACCCCGGACAAATTTCGGACCCGCAGTTAGTTTATCTGAATATAAAAATGCTATGACTAGGTGCACTTGGGATGCCACTAAAACACACGCAGAGTTTTTCAGAGTGGCATTCAGAAGGATGGTCAATCTCAATAGCGAACGTAGCTTAATCGGCTGCTTATTGCCGCCGGGTACGGTTCACGTAAACACCGTTGAAAGCGTCGCCTTTGCCGACGAAAACAACACCGTCAACCTTGGTGTGTTTATTAACTCTCTAATAGCTGATTTCCTGACCAAAGTGGCTGGCCGGGGAGATATTTTCGAATCTACAGTAGCTGGATGGCCATGGACTAATTATTGTGCGACAGCAAAAAGTCGCACTCTGCGCCTAGCTTGCCTAACATCAGCATACTCTGACCTCTGGGACCGTCATAGACCGAATTTAGATGTCTTGCCTTGGTCATCTTCTGACCCCCGGCTATCTCTCGAGGGTGAAGTCGGAGGGCCTCTAGTCTGGAACCGCAACGCGGCGCTTAGAACAGATTTTTCTCGAAGATTAGCTTTGGTAGAAACTGATGTTCTTGTCGCACAGAGTTTTGGCCTTACATTGGATCAACTAACAGAAATTTATCGGATTTATTTTCCAGTTCTTCAAGAATATGAGGCAGGCACTTGGTTTGACCAAAACGGACGGATCGTCTGGACCTGCTCAAAGGGTCTACCCGGTGTTGGATGGCTTAACGACCAAGGGAAAAGCCCAGGTCGCTCAGCCTGGGACAAGATCCTCGCCGAAAACCCCTCGGAGCTGATTTGCACCGCCCTCGACGACACGATGCCCGGCGGCCCGCGCGAGGTGACCCGACACTTCGTCGCGCCCTTCACCCGCTGCGACCGAATTGAAGATTACAAACGTGCTTGGACACATTTCGAACAGCTAAAGACCAAGGAGGATGATTGAGATGAACCCCATCCTCCTCGCAAGACATGTTCAAGAGAGCCTTCTCGAACTTGTTCACACAACACTGAACAGTTCGAGTCGCGCTTTCGAAGGAACAGTTGATCGTTTTATTTCCCAGGAAGCTAATTTTCTCAAAGGGCCATGGGTGTCAATTGACATGCCCTTTCGTCAGGCCGTGCGAGATGACGGGATCTGGGATCAGCCTTTTCCTAAACTTCCGCTGAAATTCGCGCCTTATCAGCACCAGCTCAGTGCATTTGAAAGGTTAGGAGGCCCTGAACCGAAATCCACACTCGTGGCTACGGGGACCGGCTCGGGCAAAACGGAATCCTACTTGTGGCCAATTTTAGATCATTGCCGAAAGAACGCTGGAAAGCCTGGCATAAAAGCCATTTTGATCTACCCAATGAATGCACTGGCCACCGACCAAGCGCGCCGAATTGCCTCTGCAATTACTTCCATTCCATCTTTGAATGGCGTTCGCGCGGGGATCTATGCGGATTCTCAACCACGTGACGCCACCCATGAAGTAACGCCTGATAGCATCATCACTCACCGTGATGCGATGCGCGACAACCCTCCTGATATCCTGCTCACCAACTATAAAATGCTGGATTACCTGCTGCTTCGGGGCCGAGACAAAAAACTTTGGGCGGCTAATGACACCGAGAGCCTTAGGTTTCTGGTCGTTGATGAGATGCACACCTTCGACGGCGCTCAGGGAGCGGATCTTGCTCTATTGATCAGACGCCTAAAGAGTAGACTTGGAACACCCGAAAACCATCTGATTTGTGTTGGCTCTTCGGCAACACTGGGGACAGGTGACGATGCGGTCGCCGACCTACGAACCTATGCTGAGACCATATTTGGCGAACAATTCGATGCCGGATCAGTAGTTCGGGAAACCCGTAAAACCGCCAATGAGGTTTTCAAAGATCCCGAATACTTCGAATGGCCAGAACCAACGCAAATCGGGCAGGCTCTGAGCGAAGCGGAAGACGCGGATCAGCCAGGCGCAGCTATGCGTCTTGCCAGATGTCTATTTCCTGACGAAACGGATCCTGATCTTAAGGATCTTCACTCCGGTAACGCCAATGATCCTAACTGGAGAATACTGCTGGGACGGTTGCTGTTGGAGCATCATGTCTGTCAGAGGGTTCTGCGAATAATCAATGACACCCCTGGCCCAGCGTCCTTAGAGCTCATTGCTTCTGAGCTTGGACAAGCAAAAGCGATTAGAGACTGGGAGAAATCGGACCATCGCGCTATTGCGGAGCTTGTTGTATCTCTGGTTGCTTGGGCTCGATCGGGAGTACCAGAAGCCCCTCGCCCGCTTTTTAATGTTCGCTTGCAGATGTGGATCCGGGAAATGGCTCGGATGGTATCGAACATCCCGAGACTAGAAGATGGTTTGAAGCGATCCCAAATCGACTTATTCCATGCAGCAGATCACGATCGACAGTCGCTACGTCGCATGCTTCCAATCGTGAACTGCAACCGTTGCGGCACCTCTGCACACATAGGCAGGATGCCCGCAAGTGGAGCAAGCCTGTGGGCTCCCCTTGAGCAAATCTACGAAGAATTTTTTGATGATCGAGGTGCTGAGCGCATACGGCTCATCTACCACGAAAGTATAGATAGAAAAGTGAATGCGACGGCCGGTGGAGCAAAGATTGTCACCGGTATGTTGAATGCAGACAGCCTAGAGTTTCAGCCTGCGAGGCACGATGATCTAGAACCCGGTCCAGCTTCACCAGTTTGGCTTTACGACCCTACAGATCAAAATGGCCGTATGGACAGGACCTGTCCTGCATGCGGCCACGCTCAGGGGTTATTGCTGTTTGGGATGCGTGCCGCGAGGCTAACCACCGGGGTTACCGGCACCCTCTATACGTCGGAACAAAACGAAGAAGCCCCTGAGGCAAAACCTCGATTTTTGATGTTTTCTGACTCAGTTCAGGATGCCGCACAACGCGCTGCTGTGACCGAGTCAAGAAATGCCCGCTCCGTCTCTCAAAAGTCGCTTTACCAAGCTTTGCTCGACGAGAGCTCCGGTGGACTGAGTTTGCTTTCTGTATATCAGGATCTCCCTCAAAAGTATCTGGACGAGCTTGGGGGAGACGACTTCACCGCGCTCTTTATTGCCAAAGAGCAAACCTGGAGAAAACGTTACGAGCAACTGGTCAAAGACAATATCTCAATTACCGACGGTAAGTTCCTCGATCATATGAAGTTGAGGCTCGGCTGGGAATATTTCTCGGACCTGACCTACCGCTCGCATGTTGCTCACACTCTCGAAGTCAACGGGCAGGCTACGGCAAACGTAACGGCTTCTGAAATACTCTCATCAGCTGGCAAACTCTCCCGGCAGATTCATACGGAGTACCCGAGCATCTCCCCCATAAGCCCGGACACGCTCGCTCGGTTCTTAGCCGGGGTGTTGAAGCAAATGCGCCGCCAGGGTTCTGTCGCGCATCGCTATCTAACAGCCTGCATAGCTACTAACACCAGAGGGTATGGGCTCAATTATTTTGGAGCAGCGGCGTCTCTAGGATTGGGTAAAACTCAAACGCTCCCCCCATTAGACCATCGTCGCGGATTGGCCCCAACACCAGTCACCCTAAAACGCAGCCTGCGTGGTTTTGATTCAATCACACAGGACAGAACCTCAAATTGGTATCGCGACTGGCTATTTAGAGTAATTGCTCCTATCGAATTTCAGGTAGGCACGGAACCCGAAGTTATTTACCCGCTCGTTTTCCAGAGGTTAGAGGCGGATGGGATTGTTCGCAGGGTTGATCGCCCAGAAGGCCATGATGGCCATGGGTACCTTCTCGAACCTGAACACGTTTTTGTCTCTAAAAACGTTGTTTCTCTCGAGTGCAACAGATGCAAGCGCCAAGAAATCGATATCGAGCAGAACAAGGGTCTTGCTGAGGGGTCTTCTTGCACGCGGATCGGATGTGATGGACACCTGAACGCCTCTAGTGGCCCCAACCGTGTCGCGCTGAAGCGATCTTTACGATCAAATCGAAACCACCGGGTAGTCGCAAGAGAGCACACAGGAATCCTTGAGACAAACGATCGTCTAAGAATAGAAACTGGCTTTATCAATGACGAGGCAGTCTGGGCCCCGAATTTGATTTCTGCGACACCAACCCTCGAAATGGGCATCGATATCGGTGACCTTTCAACAGTCCTTCTCTGCTCAGTCCCTCCTGAAGAGGCGAACTACGTCCAGCGTATGGGTCGGAGCGGACGACGTGACGGTAACGCGCTAAATATGGTTTTGGCGAACGCGCGTGGTCATGATCTTCAGTTTTGGGAAGACCCGACGCCAATGCTAAGCGGTCAGGTTAAGTCTCCTGGCGTCTACATTGCAGCTGAAGCTGTTCTACTCAGACAAATTACTGCCTTCACACTTGATGTATATGTGGCCAACAGCCCGGAAGAAGGCGATTACGGTAAAGTTCGCGAAGTCCTAAAGAGACGGAAGGACGGATCTCCGACAGGGTTCCCTATCGAATGGCTGGCCATGATTGAGGAAAAGGGCGACGAACTCGCAGACATCTTCATTGGCTTGCAGCCAAACTCCGTCAGATCTCGACAAGACCTGGTTGATCGCCTTAAGAATTACCTTACAGCCAAGGATGATACCTCTCTCCCCTGGCAGGTCAGTCGCGTGTTTGACGAGGCCGCCGAGGATCGCGCCAAGCTTTTAGAAAAGAGAGAAGAGCTCACCAAAGAGCTGGCCCTGCTTAGGCGACGAAAGGCTGAACTTACTGAGGAAGAGTTTAAAAAGCGGGAAGACGCCATTTCTCGTGACCGAAAGGAAATCAATCGTCTCATCCGAACCGGTATTGACGACGTCTCTGTTCTCAAGTTCCTAACCGATAAAGGCATCCTGCCAAATTATGCTTTCCCTGAGGAGGGCGTAAAGCTCACCTCTATCTTATCGCGAAGAGACGAAACAGCACATGACGATGACGGTTTGCTGTATCTAGAATACAGTCGCCCTGCCAGTTCCGCTCTCTCTGAATTCGCCCCCGGTCAAATTTTCTATGCAAATGGTCGGCAAGTTGAGATCGAGCGCATCGAAATGTCTCGCGAGGACTTATCCGTATGGAAGTTCTGCCAGAACTGCTCATTTGTAATTGAACGTCATCAGGAAGATGACAGTCAGACATGCCCCCGTTGTGGCGACCACATGTGGTCAGACACAGGCTCTAATCATGAAGTCGTCCATCTAAAGTCAGTCATTGCTATCGATAGTGAGGATAAAGCTGCTATTCGCGACTCTGATCAGCGTCAACAGCAGCAATTTGATCGCGCTATGGTTCCCTTCTATGGGGCCGAAGAAATACGTGCATCATGGTATACAAAAGAAACGTCTTCTGGCGCTCCTTTCGGGTTTGAATTTGTAGCCAACTGCACCTTCAGGGACTTTAATTTCGGTCGCAAGACGGCAGCACCTATTGGGCCAACAATTGCCGGGAACCGTCGTCCATCCCAACCGTTCTTGATCTGCAGGCATTGCGGTTCTTTGCAGCGTCCGGCTCGCGATGAGAATGATCGCGGGGAGCACCCTGCAAATTGCCCTGCTGCAAAAGAC